>Ga0182015_10005245_pt1 | contig 13553 bp, 13 predicted proteins | sample 712P3MmetaG_FD_120478 | JGI IMG/M metagenome (GOLD analysis project Ga0182015, IMG submission 120478) | Permafrost microbial communities from Stordalen Mire, Sweden - 712P3M metaG | ecosystem: Environmental > Terrestrial > Soil > Wetlands > Permafrost | place: Sweden: Stordalen | collected...
CGCCTCAGCTAATCGAACAGATGACCTCCACGCCGCTTACCCTCTGCCCCGTCTTGACGCGCACAGGCTTCGTCGCCATGCAGGTCTCCTGGCTCACCAAGGGGCTGTGCCCCGTCAGTTTGTACTCCCCCGGTGACAGGGACAGCACGAACTTTCCGCTCTTGCCCACGGTCACTGTGAACTTGCGTCCAGTCGAGCTTTTCGCGGTCACTTGCCCCGGCAAAGCAACGGCGCCAGGCGCCGGACCACCGACACGGACCAAAGTCCCAGCGATGGTTCCGGCGATTTGGAGAGGGTGCCCGCTGGCTGGGGAGGCTCGCAACGAGTACAGGATCGTCCTGGCGACCATGCCGCTACCGGCCAGCCCGATGGACACATAGACGGGCTTCGAGCGCCCCGGCACGACTACCTTCAGCACCAGAATCGAATACAGGTAGCTCGTTCCGCCAGCGAGACATGCGTGCAGCGCCTTGAGGCTCAAGCAGTGGGACGACGCCGTCACACTGGGAGCTTCGGGTCCCCCATCGACTTGCACGCCATCAGCAGGGACCTGTGGCCACTGACCAATCAGAGGACAGGCAACTGCGTAGAACTTCTTGTCCGTACTCAGCACAACTGAGTCGCCAGTCCCCCCGAGGGCCACACCGGGCACTGAGCAGATCTGTCCGATACCCATCGCGTAGTTGGTTCGCTTGACGGTCCAATCCGACGGCACGGAGAAAAAGACGCCGTCGAAGCTGACTGTCCGCCACGAGGAGGGCACCTGGGGTGCTGGCCCACTTGCGAGCACGAGGCGCCGCGGCGACGGAGCGAAGGTGCTGAGGACGCCGAGTGCGTCCGGTCCGTTAGCCGCGACCTCGGCACCGAGGGCAGGTGAGTAGTAGCCGGGTGCGCCATTGACGGTGACCAGATACAAGCGCAGTCCGTCTTGGCGAATCGACTTGTATCCCTGCAGCGAGTCCGCCGAGAAGTACTGCGACCTCATGTACACGAGTGTCACCTGGGCGCCGGGGGACTGATTCTCCAAGCACGACTCGGAGACGGCAACCGCACCGAGAAAGATGGTCCCTGTGCTCGCGAACACCCCGCAGTACTGCTCGTTCGGGTAGACGACAGAGAACGATTTCGGTACGGCAACTTGTGCGTCCTTGTAGGCGACCTCTACCCAGCCGCTGGGAAGCGACGGCCGGAGTGCAGCGCGGAGAGGCGTGGCCATTGCGGCGCTCACGCTGGTCACGAGCGCGCAGCAGACGACGAGGGCCGATGTCAGGGTTCTCTTCATGGCGCCTCCCTCGGGCTGTACAAGATGGTCCTTGCCACCATGCCGCTGCCTGCCAACCCGATGGACACGTATACCGGCTTGGTGCGCCCTGGCACCGTCACACGAAGGAACAGGATGCTGTAATCCGGCGTGCGGCTCGGGCACGCAGTAAGACCGCCGATGTGAAGGCAGGTTCCTCCTGGCGAGAACGAGCCGGTCGGACCTTGCGCGTCAGCGTCAACGCGCACACCGTTCGATGGAATGACCGGGAAGGGCATAGGAGCGGGACAGGGTAGCGCCTGGAACGTCTTGTCGGTATCGAGGGTCACCGCTTCTGAGAGTGTGATTTGGACCGGTCCGCACAGGTTCCACGTCGTAGTGTGCTGGACCGGCCAGTCTGCCGGGACCGAGAACCGCAAACCTGCGAACATCAACGAGCGCCAAGACAAAGGAACCTTAGGTGCTGGTCCATTGGCGAGCACGACCGAGCGCGGTGACCAGGTCAGCGTGTGTAGGACTCGTTGACCGAGCGGACCATCGACAGTGATTTCTACGCCGAGCGATGGAACCACGTAGCTGCGCCGCGGTCCCGCAGGGTAGGGGAAAACCGAGATGCCGTTGATGACCTCTGGGTACCCGAGGACGGCGCTGAGTGGAGACCTTGGCGGTTCGAACGAGACCGTCGTGTTCGGACCGGGAGCGGTCTCCGCAGGACAGTGGAAGACCCCAGGGGGTGGATCGACGAATACCTCCCCTGATGGCGAGCCAGTACGGCATGGTGGCGAGTTGTAGAGCACCCACCACGCAGCCGGTACCGATATCTGCGCTTTGCCGAAGGCGACCGGTACCCGTCCGGCTGGTGTGGCTGAGATGGCAACGGCAGGAAGCGCCTTGGCCGTGGTCGGCACCGTCGTCGTAGCGAAGGTCTGCGAGCTAGTGAACAGGGCGAGGACCAGGGCTAGGACCACCAGCACGAAGGCACGCAGTCTCACTGTGCTCATGCTCTCATGAAGCCGGGAGGGGATGGTTTCGCGTACCGCGGTCGTACTCCTAGAGGCAGAGGAGGCGGAAGTTGGCTGTTGTAGTTCGACCGGTTCGCACGACAACGGCCCTGGGAGAGTAAGGCCGAGAAATCACAGTCCCTATCTGCTGTCGGAACCTCACCGTGTAAGTCCCCGGCGCGGCTACGAACCGGTACTTGTGATGCGAGCCAACAGCTTCCGAAGCGACGGGCTTCGACCTGGAGTAGAGGCTTACCGTCACATGAATAACCTCGCCAGCCCCAAAGCGAACACCCACGCAGGCGTACGCATCCCCTGTCACGACGCCAGTGGGCTTGGCCGCGCTTGTCGTGCAGGCGGCGAGGGTGAGCGCCAGCACCACAAGCACGATTATGCCTAGCTTGCGCACCATGGTGCGTCCTCAAAGCTGCGCCAAGCCAACGGGTGCAAGTCCCGTCCGGGTAATCGCCGGAGAGCCCGGTAGCAGGCCCCGGTTCGAGATCGAGAGGTCTCGGGCTGAGCGGGGTGTTGGCGAAGTCGTCCGCTACGCGGACGACTTCGTGGTGCTCTGCAAGACCCGGGTTGAGGCCGAGGCGGCCCAGCAGCTTGCAGCTGAGCTACTCGGCGACCTCGTCCCTGCACCCGGACAAGACCCGTGTGGTCGATCTCCGAGAGGGCAGGGAAGGCTTTGACTTCCTCGGGTGTCATTTTCGTGCCCGCATGTCGGGTCGGCTTTGGGAGCAGCAGCGTATTGTTTGCTACTACCTGCATCGCTGGCCTTCTGTGCGCTCCATGAAGCGAGCCCGGGCCAGGGTCAAGGCCCTCACCGGTCGATCCCAGGTGGGAGTAGACCTGCCGGTTGTCATCGGCAGCCTGAACCGGTTTCTCCGCGGATGGTCCAACTACTTCTGCACGGGGAACGCGGCTACCAAGTTCGTCACCATGGACCACTATGTTGCATGGCGGCTGCGCCGTTTGCTCGTGAAGAAGCGGGGTCGCAACCTGCGCCCGGGCCAGGCTGACCGGTGGACGCGCACCTGGTTCCACGACCAGGGTCTGTATCAGCTCATGGGCACCATCCGATACCCGAAGGCGGCGTAACCATGTCCAGAAGATCGTCGGTGAGCTGTGTGCGGGAGAATCGCTTGCACAGTTCGAAAGGGGGATGGGGAACCGGGTCTGCTGAGCAGGCACCGCGCCCCTGACTACCAATGGTCATCCTCCTACAGCCGGGGCTTTCACTGACTGCCAGGAGCTACCGCCGTTCGTTGTTCTCCACAGGGTCGCCACTTCGCCTGCTTCACCCTCCATAGGTAGGACGAGCGCCAGTCCGTCCTCGGCGTTGGAAAAAGAGATGTCAGCCGGTCCGATGGGCTTTACCGGTACGACACCCCGTTCTTCGAAGCTTTGGCCACCGTTTGTCGTTCGGTAGACCTCCGGCCCGTCCGGGAGGCTGTAGAACGCGACTATGCCGCTCACCGGGTCGAAGGGGTCGCTGTGATAGACGGTGTAGGGGAGGGAGACAAAGTGCTCGCCCTGTTCGGTCTCGACCTCGCGACGTGAAGTACCGAACAGCCCGCGGGCGGCGAGGGTCATCCAGGCGAACAGCCCGATGCTGAGCGCAGATAAGACGACGATCTGGGGGTACTGCTTGAGTGACAGCCACCCGCTTCCGGGGTAGCGCCGCAGGATGAAGAACGTCTCGGCCGCGATGAGCGCGACAAGGCCCCAGCGAGTCCACTTGATAGGCGCACGGCGGACGACACCGTGGACTATCTGGCCGATGCCGTAGGAGAACCTGACGACCGCCAGCGCCGCGACGATGAAGAGCAGGACCGTGCCGCCGTAGAAGTTCGAAAGCGTCTCTTGGAGCGGGATAGCGATGTCGTTGACGAGAGCTGTACCTGTCGAGGCCTGGTAGTTCACGTCATGCAGGCCGACGCTGTAGGTGATGGTGCATCCGGCGAAGAAAACGACCACACCGATCATCGCCACCCAGCGCGACAAGGCCGCGGTTTTTGCCCAGCGCTGCCCGAATCGCTTGGCGAGCTTCGAGTGCTCGCCCGCCGATGCGAGCAGGGCCAGCGGGACGAGCACTTAGCTGGCCAAAATGAACGCCGGAAGGGCGCCGCCCCAGTAGTTCCCGATCGAATTAGCGAGCTGCGCACAGGCGAAGAGAAAGCCGATCGCCGCTAACACGCGCACGTAGCGCGGGCACTCGAAGGCCGCGTACACGACAAGAGCGACGAAAAAGCCCAGGGCGAAAAGAATGATCGCTGAGGCCGAGGTATCGATGCTCTCGGCCCCGTCGCTCGAGTAGAGCTGGATCGTGTGGCTGCTCGGGACGATCGAGGGGAACAAGATGAGGAAGATGATCGTCCCGACGGCCACCATGGCAGCCACGGTGAGTCGCCGTTCGGTAGGCGACAGGCCGCCGAAGCGGATCCGTCCCTTGTCGATCTGCATGCCCAGCAGGTGTCGACCTACCCAGCGGGCCAACGTGTGACTCTCCCAATCGGCGACGGGCGAGGCGCCAGCGGCTTGCTGGTGCACGCTCATGGCCAACCGGCCGAGGCCTCGGCGGCGCCCAGGTAGGTGCGAGCCGCCGGATGACACTTTGGCGGCACGAATGCGGCTTTGCTCCGGCGAGCTCAACTATGACGCGGCCAGACAGCGGTCTTGCCGGGCCGGAGGCCTCGCAGGACATCCCGCTTGAGCTCGACTCAGGTGTCGCACTAGGGGTGGCTCGCGCGGCGCCATGGAGCTGGTGAGTTGGGAGCTCGTGAGTTGTCAGTGCGATCCCTTTGGCCATTGCCGTCGAGCTGTAGCTGTTGAGGATCTGGACGTCGATCACCGTGCCGACGATCGCGGACAGCCAGGACGAGAACGGCGACGAACGGGATCGCCATGCCCCATGCCGGCGAGGGGCGGGCGTCTTCGGGATCGGTCGGCTCTGGCGAGCCCAGCGGAGCCCGCGATCTCCTCGGCGGCCGGCGAGCGCGCCTCGGATAGTGCCTCGATCACGCGGTCCTCATCGCAGGCCATGTCGCTCGCGTTCCCCCAAGAGACGCTGACGGCGAATTAATAGCACGCCAGAGGCCGGTCTTGCCTGGCCTAGGGACCGACCGAGGATCGAACCGCTCTATTGAAAGCGCTCAGTCACAAAGCTCCGTCGCTCGCGCGAGCGCTATCCCCCGGTTCCACCATGTCGGGTTCGATGAGGCCTGCTCCTTGAGCCAGTTGAAGTGGTGGCGGGCAGAGACGACGAACAACGGCAGGAGGGCCCCGCCCGCGATCGCGAAGCGGCGCGAACCGCTCTCGAGTTCGAAAGCGAGCGAGCCGACCGCCGCCAGTGCCCAGGCGCGAAGCACGGCATTATAGGTAGGCATCTGCCACGCCGAGAGGCCCTCGGCCTCGGTCAGCGCGGGAATCCCGGCCCGGCCCGGCTCCCATGGCCACAGCCAAAAGTGCACAGCGACGCCTGCCAAAGACGCACCCGCGAGCACAGCGAGCACGGGGTCGGCCCGTCGCGGGCCTCGGGCCGCCAAACCGGCCCAGACGAGGATCTGGGCGCCCCACAATGTCGCGGCCCGCCCCAGGCCGAGGTCGGGCTGGAAGACGAGTCCGACCCCACTTGCCAGCTCGAAGCAGTGATGTGCGGCCGTGCCGCCCGCGGTACACACCGCCATCGGCCGGCGGATCCACTTGCGCGCCACAGCGGCTCAGCTGCGTCGGCGCGGCGAAAGATTCACGCTGGGGCAGGTTAGTTAGTCGAGGCGGCCCTCATCGATGACCGTGGGCAGCACTCTTGTGCCGCGGCGAGCTAGACGACCGCTGGGGCGTCCCCGGCATCGGTCCGGAGAGCGCCTCGACGCCTTTTCCTAGCGTGGCGCGTATCCGGTGGCGGCCGCGCTCAGAGGTGCCCGCCCACACACCCTTGAGCGAGGGGTGATCGAGGGCGTACTCGAGGCAATCTTCGGTCACCGGGCAGCTTGCACACACGACGGTGGCGCGCACCCGGCTCGAGCCGTCGGGCCGGAAGAACTCCGTCACTCCCCTCCCCCGGCAGGCTGCACGCAGCTGCCAGACGGGGCGTTGCAGGAGCGAACTCATGTCCGGCAGCGGCTCGACCGAGCGCATGGCGACAGCGACGAACTCGTGCATAGCCTGCTCGTCCCATTTGTCGCTTTCCCAGATACCAGTCGCCACGAATGCGTCTCCTCGCCTTGGAGTGGCGACGCCGTCCTCACCGACAGCGTCGCCACCCTGCCTAGGTAAGGGATCGTTCCCAGCCCACGGCTGGCCGAAACGGGACCGGCCGGGTCCACAAAGCCGCGACGGGTTAGTTCGTCTTGACCACCTGGAACGTTTCGGCGAGCTGGCCCGCCGGCAGGCCAAGGCCCGTGGCGTTGTCCGCACCCCAGGCCCGAATCATCTCCTCGAGCTGGCCCGGGTCGGCAAGCTGGCTGGCGTGGCAACGCAGCGCCGAGAGCTTGCGCTCGACGGTGGCGGTGATGTCCACGGCCACCGTCGCACGAGGTGACGCCATGAGCCAGACCTCGTCGACGATATGGGGCTCGAGGCCAGAAGCAAGCAGCTCCGGGTATGCGTACGGGTTCCTCGCGTCCGGGTACACGGCCTGAAGAGTCGCCTCGCCTGCCGCGAGGTGGTCCGGGTGACTCGCGCGGATCCGGTCCCAATTGCGCTCCGGCGACTGGCAGACGACACGCTGGGGACGCACGATCCGGATGACGCGGGCGATATCGCGCCGGACCTCCGGCGAGACCACCAGCGCCCCGTCGGGGTAGCCGAGGAAGTGCAGCTCGCTCACGCCCACCTCGGCGGCGGCCTTGCGCTGTTCTTGCTGGCGGATCTCCCTGAGCGTCTCGGGATCAACCTGCGGATCGACGCTCCCGGCTGCTCCGTCGGTCACGATGCAGTAGGCGACCTCGATGTTGCTGGCCGTCCAGACCGCCACCGAGCCCGCGGCGCCGAAGTCGACGTCGTCGGGATGGGCCACTACGACGAGGACCTTCTGTGGGTCTTGTGACTCGCTCACGAACTTATGCGCTCGAGCACGACGACGGGAATGACCCGTGTCGTCTTCTCGGCGTACCCGGCGAAGCCCGGGTAGCGCTCAGCCTGGATGTCATAAAGGCGATCGCGTTCGGCCGGCTCAGTGACCTTGGTGTCGACGTCGTAGGTTTCCGTGCCGACCTCGACGGTCGCACGAGGGTTGGCGAGAATGTTGTGGTACCAGTCCGGGTTGGTCGGGGCGCCGGCCTTGGAGGCGAAGATGGCGATGTCGTCACCGTCGGACAGGTACATCACCGGGGTGGTTCGCTTCTGTCTGCTTTTTGCCCCCGTGGTCGTGAGCAACAAAAGCGGGGCGCCAGCGAATTGGCCGCCTACCTGGCCCCCCGAGGCGCGGAACTCCGCGATGATCTTCTGGTTCCAGTCCTGGTACTCGCTCATCGTTCCTCCTGGTCCCCGTTACGGTACCGGTCCCGCGGAGCCCGTCCGGCTTGGACGATGGGCCACACAGGTCTGCTCGGGCAGGTCAACTAACGGAAAGACGGTCGATCAAAAGCGACTGGATCGACGGGCCGACGGGCCGGTTTCGTCTGAGAGCCTGCTCTCGGAGATCCCGATGCCTTCCGATTCGGCCGTCATGCGCGACTCGGGCCCACCCACTCGCCTGCGTGCACGCGCCTCAGGTGGATCGTGAGGTCCGGGTTGATGAGATGAACAGCCAGTCGCCGAACTAAGCGGCGAGCTCACCCCGTTCCCGAAGTCCGCGGCCGCGACCACGCGGCGACGGTGGCCGGCCGCACAGCACCGGCACGCGAAGGCGCACCCATACCGAGGCTGGACCGGGCGACTCGAAGGACCCTTCACAAAGCACAGCTCGGTACCTTCGCTGTGGAAGGCCCGTTGCGCCCCCAATGTGGCCATCGCCGTGTTTTTCGCCGGCAAGGCGAGGCGGGCCTTGCCTTGCACGGCCTCGGCCGGGAGCTCGACGGGAGCCGTCCGGATGGCTAGCGCCCGCCCGAGCGCCACCTCGATGGCGTCCTGGCGCACCACGACCTCGACGATCTGGACCTTGCGCCCGGGGCCGATGAGCCTCACCTCGAGCGAGATGGGAGCCACGCTGACCGGGCGGATCAGCTCGACGGTGAGGCGCGCCACCCGCAGGCGGGCGTCGGGCTCGCAGCGTTGAGCCTCCCTGGCGTCAGAGCGGCGACGGGGCCTCCGTGCCGGTGCTCGGGCGTCCACGGCAGAGCGCATGCGGCCGGCCACGCTTCGGGCAGCGTTATGAACAGCGCCTCTTCGAAGCCGATGTTTCCAAGCGGTGTCAAGCTAGTCCACTGCAAAAATGTGACGGCAAGAATTGTGACGGCAAGAATGTGACGGCGGCGGTTAACCGGCCCGGCGCAGGATCGTACCCGGGTCCGGAGGCTCTCCGAGGAGGCACTACCGCTGCCTATTCTCCCCACGTTGAGCGGTCGCGCCCGACATGCCTGTTACAGTTGGGTGTCCGGTCGCAAAGGCCGGTTTCCGGCTGTTGCCGGTGAGGCCTCGAGACGACGTTCTGGTTGGCCTTCATTTTCTGAGCTGACTGGAGTCTTCTTGCCCACGACCTTCGCCGACCTCGGCGTGCCCGCTGATCTGATCGCGCTCTTAGCGCGCGGGGGCATCACCGAGCCTTTCCCGATCCAGGCCGCCACCATCCCCGATGCCCTCGCCGGTCGCGACGTCTCAGGGCGCGCCCCGACGGGTTCGGGCAAGACCCTTGCCTTTGCCATCGCGGCCGTCGAGGCTCTGGCGGGGACCTCGCGTTCTCGTGCCGGCCGTCCCCGCGGCCTCGTCCTCGTCCCGACTCGTGAGCTCGCGGCTCAGGTCTGCGGTGTCGTCGCCCCTTTGGCCAAGGCCCGCAATCTCACCGTCGCCCCCGTGTACGGCGGCGCCGGCTATGGCCCGCAGCTTCGTGCCCTTCGCTCGGCGGTCGACATCCTCGTGGCCTGCCCGGGCCGGCTCGAGGACCTCATCGAGCGCCGAGACGTGAATCTTAAAGACGTGAGGATCGTGGTCGTCGACGAGGCCGACCGCATGGCGGACATGGGCTTTCTCCCCGCCGTGAGGCGGATCCTCGACCAGGCCGCGAGCGACCGCCAGGTGCTCTTGTTCTCGGCCACGCTCGACGGCGAGGTGGACGTCCTCGTCCGCCACTACCAGAAAAACCCCGTCCGTCACGAGGTCGAGCTCGCCGAGGCCTCCTCGGGCGAGGTGCGCCACTTGTTCTGGAAGACCGACCGCAACGACCGCGTCGCGCTGGCCGCAAGGATCGCAGCCGGCCACGAGAGCGCGATCGTGTTCTGCCGGACTCGTCACGGGGCCGATCGGCTTTCGCGCCAGCTCGGCGCAGCCGGGGTGCAGGCGGTCGCCCTCCATGGGAGCCGGACCCAGGCCCAGCGCGATCGGGCCTTACAGGACTTCCACTCCGGATCGGCCCGCGTTCTCGTCGCCACCGACGTCGCAGCCCGGGGCATACATGTAGAGAACGTCGCCTGCGTGCTTCATTTCGACCCGCCAAGTGACCACAAGGACTACGTTCACCGCTCCGGGCGCACAGGCCGTGCAGGCGCGGACGGCACAGTCATCTCGATAGTCACCCCGGACCAGGTTGGCGCGACCCGCTCGATCCAGCGGGCGCTCGGCCTGCCGCAACGCCTCGAGGTTCCCCCCAGCCTGCCGGCAGTGCCGCAGCGCCCCTCGACAGGTGCCCCGCGCCCCGGGCGTGGCCGGGCGGGCCTGTCGTTGCACGGAGAGCCCACTGCCAACTCAGATGGCGCGAAGCGCTCCCCCCGCTCGGCGCGCCCTGTTCGTGCCGGGCACCTTCAGAGTGCAAAGAGCGACACCCGCGGGCGACGGTCGCTGCGTCCCGCAACCGGGACCGTGAAATGGTTCGATCCTGTGAGGGGCTTCGGTTTCATCGCCCCGGACGCGGGTGGGCGCGACGTGTTCTTGCACCGTTCGGCTCTGAGCGAAACCGACGCAGTCCCCTCCGAAGGGGCGCGCGTAGAGTTCCTCTCCCGGCCGGGGCCGAAGGGCCTCGAGGCCGTGGAGCTTCGCGCAGGCTGAGCCAGCGCTTTGTCGCCGAGCGGCCTGGGTGACAGGTCGCCCGGCGGCTCAATTCGAGCCTGGCTCGGGAGCAGGCTTTGTGCCAAGCGCTACGGCGATGCTCAGCCTGCTCGAGCCCCGATAGCACACGACGAATACCTGCTCGCCGGGGCGGGCGTTACCCACCGCGACCGTGAGTGCCAAGGCGCTCGCGATCGAGTGCCCGGCGAACCCGACGATGACATCGCCGACCCGGATCCCGGCCGCTGCGGCCGGAGAGCCAGGGAACAGTCCCACCACTACCGCGCCTTTGCTGACTCCGAGCCCGCGCGCGGCTGTGACCGTCTCCACCTCGACGCCCAAGAACGCCTTGAGGCGCCCGCCGGTGCCTCCGGAGCGAAGACCCGGAAGGAGAGCCTCGATGCTGGCGATGGGAATCGCGAACCCGATGTTCTGCGTGGGCGCGTCCCCAGCGGTCGTCGTGGCCGCGGCAGTGTTCATGCCGATGACCTGACCGCCGGCGTCGACGAGGGGCCCGCCGGAGTTGCCCGAGTTGATGGCCGCCTGAGTTTGCAGGAGGCCCTTCAGCGACTCCGTGCCGGCACAGTCCTCGCCGCCTGCCTCGATGGACCGTCCTGTGGCAGAGATGATCCCTTCGGTGACAGAAGGCGTGCTTTGAGACAGCGCTAGGGCGTTTCCGATCGCCAAGACGTCCTCGCCCACCTCGGTAGCCGAGCTGTGGCCGAGCGAGACCGCGGGCACGAGCCCCGCCCCGTACACCTGCAACAGGGCGACGTCATTTTTCGGGTCCGTGCCGACGAGCGTCGCCGGATAGGCTTTCTTCTGGCCGTAAAGGGTGACTTTGATCTCACTCGCGTTCGCCACGACGTGATTGTTCGTAAGGATCTCCCCGCCAGGGGTGAGGATCATCCCGGTTCCCTCGTCGAGCTCGATCCCGCCCTGCAGCGATCCCGGCGAGCAGCTGGGCCCTTCGGCCTGGATCGTCACGACGGTGGGCAGCACCCGGGCGAGCACCGATTTCAGGTCCGCCATGTGCCTGAACACGCTCGTGTTGGGTGAAAACCGGACGATGGTGGTTTCGCGGGACCGGATTGCCCCCGCCACCGCGAGGCCCACCCCGAGCGCGCTCGCCCCGCCCACGAAGACGGCGACGAGCACGACCGCGATCCAGCCTCGAAATGAGCTCGCAGACGGGTTCGCCGTAGCCGGCTGGGCCCCGGACGGGGCCGCCCCGCCAGCTTCTGGCACAGGCGAAAAAGGGCCCTTCTCGGGCCTATGAGGCGCCTGCGCGCCGGGCCGGGGGCCATCGGAGGACTGCCCTTCGCCCTCGTCGCGTTCCACCCTTGAGGTTGTAGCGCGTTGTCGGCCAGGGCGCGCCGAGACCGGTCGCGCGGGGCCGAAATCGGCTTCCGCTTCGCAAGGCGGCCCGCAGCGGGTAGTTTGACCGGAGCATGCCTAATCGTCTCGACATCGAATTGACCAGCGCCCGGGGCGACGGCAGCTACACCTGGCGCGCAGCCGGGGCCCGCCAGCCTAAGGGCGTCATCGAGGGGAAGCTCCTCTCCGACTCCGCCAAAGTCGGCGATGTCTTGCGCGTTGAGGCCGAAGTCGAGATCGACGGGATGACGATCTTGTCGGTGTTGCCGCCGAAAGAGAAGCCAACCCCGTCCGGACGAATCGAAATGCTCGGCACTTCGAAGCCAGTTGCGGCCGTCACGACAGTGCTCGTCTCAGAGGGTGGCCGCGGCGATCGCCGTGACCTTCTCGACAGCCCGCGGCGAGGCGGCGGAGGTGGCCGTGACCGCCGGCCCGCGCGCGGCGGCGATCGCCCGGACGCCAGACGCCCGCCCCCCGCCGCCGGCGCCTCGCCGTCCGCCGGCGAGCGCAAGCCCGAGCGACGCCCCCGCCCGGAGGGCGCAGGCGGACCTCCAAGCGATTCCGGCCGCCCGGGCCGTCCTGGTGGCGACAGCCGGCCCGAGCGGCGCCCACGCGCGGACGCGACGCCCGCGAGCGACTCCTTGGCGGGAGCCGCCCAAGGCGAGCAGCGGCGTGGCCGTCCCGGCGCCGGGACGAGGCCAGGAGCTCCGGGTGGCCCGCGTGAGCGGCGGCCGGACGACCGCCAGCCCGCTCAGGCCCGTGCCGCCTCGGCGGCTGCCCCGAGGCGGACCCCGCCCCGATTCGAGCCCGGGACCGCGCACCGAGAGGAGCTGCTCGCAGGCTTGGCTCCCGAGCAGCGACCGATAGCGGAGCGTCTTGCCGCCGGTGGCATACCTGCGGTGCGCCGGGCGATCGCTGAGGAACGTGAGCGGGCTCGTGCCGAGGGTAGGCCGGAGGTCTCCGGCGAGGCGATCTTGGCCCTTGCCGAGCAGATCGCCCCTTCTGTCAAGCAGGCCACGTGGCTCGACCGGGCCGAGGCGGCCGTGGCTCAGCTTGAGCAGCTCTCCCTTCGCGACCTGCGCACGACTGTCGCTGCGGCAGCTCCGCGTGACGAGGCTGCGAGGGATCTGGACAGAAAGCTGCGTGAAGAGCTCGACCGGCGAGTGAAAAAGCTGCGGTCTCATTGGGAAGAGCAGATGACCCATGCCCTCGAGGAGGGCCGTGTCCTGCAGGCGTTGCGTTTTTCGGCGCAGCCACCTGAGCCGACCGCCAGGTTCCCGGCGTCTCTCGTCGAGCGCCTGGCTGCCAGTGCCGGTGCTGGTATGACCGCCAGCACTCCGGTGGAGCGCTGGCTTGCCATCCTCGAGGCCGCCACCGCCTCTCCGATCCGGCGCCAGATCCATCCCGAGGGCTTGCCCGAGGACCCCTCGGGAGAAATCGCCCGTAAGGCGCGGCTCGCGGCTGGCGCGATCCCGGCGCTCGCACCGATGATCGGTCTGTCCATGCCGCCGCCACCCAAGCCGATAAAGGGGGCTCGCCCGCCCCGCCTCCCGCGGCCGCCGGCCCGTGGACCGAAGCGGTCCGCTCCCCCCGCCAAAGCCGAGCCGCGGGCAGCCGACACTGCAACCGAGGACGCCTCTTCCAATTCGGCGCCGTCGCAGGCACCCGCCGGGGCACCTGACACCGGGGCACCTGACACCGGGGCACTTGAGACAGGGGCACTTGAGACAGGGGCACTTGAGACAGGGGCACTTGAGACAGGGGCACTTGAG
>Ga0182015_10005246_pt1 | contig 13551 bp, 12 predicted proteins | sample 712P3MmetaG_FD_120478 | JGI IMG/M metagenome (GOLD analysis project Ga0182015, IMG submission 120478) | Permafrost microbial communities from Stordalen Mire, Sweden - 712P3M metaG | ecosystem: Environmental > Terrestrial > Soil > Wetlands > Permafrost | place: Sweden: Stordalen | collected...
ACGCGAAGGTGACGTTCTGCTCGCCCAACAGCACGGTGATCGGCGTGCTCGCGCGTAGTCGTTCGAGCGCCTTCGAAAGCTGCTCGAGGATGACGGGCGCCAAGCCCAGCGTCGGTTCGTCGAGAATGAGCAGCTTGGGTCGCATCATGAGCGCGCGCGCGATCGCCAACATCTGCTGCTCGCCGCCGGACAGCGTGCGCGCCACTTGGCCCTGACGCGACTCGAGGATCGGGAACAGCTCGAACAGCCAGGCCAGCTGTTCCGCGCGCGCCTCCGCGGGAAGGTGCTGTCCACCTAAGTCCAGGTTCTCGCGCACCGTCATGTCTCCGAACAGCTGCCTCGATTCGGGGCACTGCACGATGCCGTCGCGCGCGATCGCGGCCGGCGTGCGTCCTGCAAGCGCGCGATCGCCGAACGCGACGGTTCCCGCATACGGCACCAGTCCGGAGATGGCGTTGAAGAGCGTCGTTTTGCCGGCGCCGTTCAGCCCGACCACCGAGACGAACTCGCCCTCGTCGACGTGAAGGTCGACGTGTTCGAGCGCCTGCGCCTTGCCGTAGAAGACGCTCACGTCCTCAACCCGCAGGAGCGACGGCCGCGTTTCCGCGGCGCCGCTGTTGCGCTGTGACGCTTCGAGCGTCCCGCCCAGGTAAACGCGCCGTACCGTTTCGTTGCGCATCACCTCGTCGACGGTTCCCTCGGCGACTTGCTGGCCCAAGTACATCGCGAGCACACGATCGGCGAGCGCGGCGACGCTCTTGACGTTGTGGTCGACGAGGAGTACGGCGTGTCCTTGCGCGCGCAGCGCGCGAATCAACTCGGAGAAGGTCTCGACCTCTCCCGCCGTCAGTCCGGCGAAGGGTTCGTCGATCAGCACGACCTTGGGATCGCGTGCGATCGCTTTGGCCATCTCCATGCGGCGCAAGTCCGCGAAGGGCAATGTGGCGGGATGGCGGTGCAGAACGTCGCCCAACCCGACTGAGCCCGCGATCTCGCGCGCGCGATCGTCGACGCCCGCCGTCGCGGTCAGCCGCAGCAGCGAGTCGGGCAGCAGCGCGAGCTTGATGTTCTCGAGAACGGTCTGGCGGTGCAGCGGACGCGAGTGCTGGAAGACGATCCCGACGCCAGCACGCGCGATGCGGTACGACGGCCAGCCTACGGTCTCGACGCCGTCGAGCTTGACCGAGCCGGAGTCGGGGCGCTCGATGCCCATGACCAGCTTCATCACGGTCGACTTGCCCGAGCCGTTCGGTCCGATCAAGCCGAGAATCTCGCCGTCGTGCAAGTCGAAGCCGATGTCGTTGACGGCCACCAGGCCGCCATAACGTTTGACGAGGCCGCGCGCTTCGAGCGCGTTCACGTGTTCTCTCGCGGGCGCAGTACATGGCCGAGCAGGCCATCCGGAAAGAACAGGATCACGGCCAGCGCGATGCCAGCTATCACGAACGTGTTGAGCTGGCCGAGCGGCCGCAAGAGCTCGGTCCCGACCACCAGAAAAATTGCGCCGATGGCGGGCCCCAAGATGGTGCGCCGGCCACCGAGCACGGCGCCGATGATGATCTGCACGCCGATCCCGATATCGATAATCGTGCCGACCGACGCTGCGCCCATGTAGAACACCAGCATCGCGCCGGCTACGCCCGAGAAAAGGGCGCTCACGCTGAACGCCGCCAGCTTGTGTTTGGTGACGTTGAATCCGAGCGCTTGTGCCTCGACGGCATCCTGGCCACTGGCCTGCAGAATCAGCCCCACCGCCGAACGCGAGAGTCCGTACAGCAAGATCGCCGAGACGACGAAGAAGGCCAGCGCGTACCAATAGTTGAGCTTGGGATCGACGCTCAGCACGTCGGGCACGGTCATCCCGATCTCACCACCGGTGAAGCGTGCGAAGATCACGATCGCGTTCTGCAGCAGCAGTACGGCGACCAGCGTCACCAAACCGAAATACGGGCCGCGCAGGCGCAGCGCCGGGAGCGCCAGCAGCACGCCGCCGACGAGTGCGGCGAGCGCGCCGGCGGCGATGCAGATCACCACCGGCGGGTGGTAGGCGTTGTCGAGCAGTGCCGCCGTGTAGGCGCCGAGCCCGATGAGAAAGGTCGGGCCGAAGTTCACTTCGCCGGCGAACCCGAACAGCAGGTCCCACGACATCGAGAAGACGCCGAAATAGTACGCGGTCGTCAGCACGCCGAGAACGTACGCCGAGAGCCACAACGGCAGTACCGTCGCGACGAGCACGAACACTACGCCGGCGAAAAGCAGCCGGCGATTGAAGGCGCGCGTCACCGCCTGCCCAGCAGTCCCTGCGGGCGCAGATAGACGACCAGCACCAACAGAATCAGCGCGGGAATCGGCCGCAGCGTCGGCGCGATCAGATACGCGGTGAGAGTCTCGAGATAGCCAACCACGTAGGCTGCGATCAGCGAGCCCGAGACGCTGCCCAACCCGCCCAGCACGACGATGGAGAACGCGCTGGCGGTCAACTGCCCCGCATTGGCGGTACCGACGCCGAGAAACGACGCCAGCAGCACGCCCGCCACGCCGGCCAACACGCCGTAGATCGTCCAGACGCGAAAGTAGATCTGTGAAAGCTCGAAGCCGAGCAGCGTCAGCCCGCGTGGATTGATCGATGCCGCGAGCATTTGCTTGCCGGCCGGCGTGCGGTTGATCAGCACCCACAAGAGCCCGATGATCACCCAGCACAGCACCGCGATCATGACCTCGTTGATCGGCGTTCGCACGCCCATGACGGCGATCACCCCGGGGATCAGCGGCCGCATCGTGACGGGATTGTCGCTGAACACGTACGCCATGCCGGTCTGGATCATGATCCCCCAGAGCAGCGTGCCGGTCAGCACGAAGATCTCTTTCTCTTCCTGCGCGATCGCTTTCGAGCGCTGAATCGGGCGCACGACCAGAAAGTAGGTCAGGTACGCGGTAAGCAGGCCCGCGAGGATCCCGACCAACGTGCCGCCGTAGGTACCCAGCGGCGTCTCGCCCGCGACCCACCAGCCGACGAGCGCCGCAACCAGCATGATGCCGCCGTGCGCGAGATTGAGCACGCCCGACACGCCGAAGATGAGCGTGAATCCGACTGCCGCTAGCGCGTACAGCGAGCTGATGGCGAAGCCGTCGACCAGGATCTGCAGCGTCGTCATCAGCCCGCTCGCGGGCTACTTAGGACTCGTGATGGTCGCCGGGAAGGCGATCTTCCCGTTCGCCTTGTCGCGCGGCCACACCGTGACCTGTTTGCCGCTCTGCCACTGCAGAACGACGCCGGTGACCAAGCCCTGGCCATACTTGATCGCGTGCGTGTACAGGTCGTCCTTGCCGTAGAACTCGATGGTGCCGACGGTGCCGGTATAGTGCGTCTTCTCCATCGCGTCGACGATCTTGTCGGGATCGGTCCCGCCGGCCGCCTTGATGGCGTTCGCGATCACGTGGATCTCGTCGTAGGTCGTGTAGCCGTCGTAGGCCGGCGACGCGCCGAAGCGTTTCTGGTACGCCTCCGTGAAGGCGACTGTCGAGGGCGTCAAGGCGACGCCCGGCGCGGCCGCGCTCGCGGTAATGACGCCCTCGGCCGCGCCGTTGGTATCTTTCCAGAAGGTGCTGGTGGTCGCTTGCGAGCTCTGCCCAACCATCCCGATCGGCACGCGCTGGTCGTGCCACTGCACGGTCGGCTGGACGCCGACGTGGCTGATACCAGTCGTGATCACGTCGGGCTTCTCGCCCTCGATCTTGTTGAAGATCGGCGTGAAGTCGGTCGTGTCCGGATTGAAACGGATGTGGTCGAGCACTTTCACGCCCGCCTTCGGCAGACAATCGAGGAAGCGTTCGTCCAGCGGCTTGGTCCATGCCGCATCTTCGCTCATCACGACGGTCGACTTGACTTTGAAGCTGCTGGTCACCAGCATGTCGTGCTCGAAGTCGCAGATGGACTGCGCGATGAACGCCGACGTCAGCCAGCCATGGAAGGTGTACTTGTTGGTTGCGTAGTTGTCGTGGACGGCCTTGGAGATGTCGGTGCTCGCGGCGCCGGGAGTGATCCACGGCGTATGCAGGCGTGCCGCCCAGGGCTCGATCGCCAGCGCGACCTCGCTAATGTAGCTGGCCACGACCGCGCTGACCTTGTCCTCGCTGACCGCGCGCTGGAAGGCGCGCACCGCGTCGGCGGCCGACGAATGGTCGTCGTAGATCACTACCTCAACTTGGCGGCCGAGCACGCCGCCGTGCGCGTTGATGTCGTCCTGCGCCATCTGCGCGGCCTTGGTGATCGACGCACCCGCCACCGCCGACTCCTCGCCGATCACGCCGATCTTGATCGGCTCGGCCGCCGGCGCGGCGCCGGCGATGCTGAAGCTCAGCGCGAGGACAGCGGCGCTCGCGAGAATGCGGTGCGCGGCGCGCACCCGGTCGTTGGAATCCGCCATGAATCTGATCCCTCCAAACAGTTGGGCGCAGCCGACAACCGCGCAGACGGGTTCGCCCGTCCAGCGGAGCGCGTCCAGATTCGCCATAATCCGCCCCCTCGGGGTGCGGTAGGATGCGTCGCCTCTACGCGCAACAAGGTGGCCTTAACCTTCCCTATGGCGCGTTTTTGAGAACGAAAGCGCGGCCCTTTGCTTGACCCCCGCGGATCAGCTCGGCGAAGCCCGAACACTCCTCGCGTCGATCCGCGAGCGTGTACCGGGCTACGCGCTCGACGACTTCATGCAGGCGTTCCGGTTCGACCAAGCCGGCGAGTCGATGTTCCGCGCCGCCGCGCGGCGTCTCGGCCTCGCCCGCTGGTCCTTTCAGATGATCGACGAAATGACTCAGGATTCGGTAGGGTCCGACCGCTACATACTGCGCATCGGTCGAGCAGCTGTACCGTCCGACCAACGCGCGACGGGGATCATAAAAATCGTCTCCGGCTCCGGCATGTCCTGGTATTCGTCGTTGTAGATAACCGGCGAGCCCTTAGCATTTGCGCCCCAATTCGCGGCGCTTGTCGTTCGAATATGAAACATCAAGTGGGGATGCCAGTGCTCGACCCCGTCACCGAGATATCCAGCCTTCGACATCATGTAGGACATGGAACCGGGTGCGGGGAGCGGCAGACGGTTGTGTGCCAGACTGGCCGTAATGCGCTCATGCATCTGCGGCTTCGGCACGCCGGCCAATACCAACGAAGTCCGATTGATCGTGTACGGCAGAATTGTACGCGCGGCCGGCGGATTGTAGCAGATAGGGCCACGAATTTTGGGATTCCAGAACTCTGGACTGTCGAATGGTGACATCCAAGAGCGTTCGACCAGACACACGAATCCGTTCCTACCTACGATTGCAGTTTGATAGCCGTGCACTCCAAGGACCAGAACCGTCGCGTTGCGCGAGATACTTTCCGGGGCGGCACTTCGCGCCATTGCGATTTCGGCTTTGCGATCTGCGATGAGATACTGGCCGACCGGGGCCATCTGCGGATATTCCGGTTGTGCCGACGCAGACTGTCCTGTGGTGAGCACGAGCGACGAAACGAGAACAGCGACCGCGGCGGCGGCCACGCTTCCTATGGGAGACTGTATTCGGGATTTCGCAGCCTGGATGTTTTCATGGGCACTGCTAAACATATTCAGCGATCCACCGAATCTTGAGCCAAGCTCAAGCAATTCTTTGCATTTTCTGAAGAAACGTACGTCCAGCGGGCGGACGGTGCCGCGTCTCGAATCGGGCCTTCGCAGAATCATACAGTCGAGAAACTGCGGAGTCAACAACGCGGTATCGCCGAAAGTGCCCGGAACGCGGCCCGAACATTGCTCGAGCAAAAGAGTCCCGCACGCGCGAGGCTCTTTTCGCTTCTTGATGCGGCGGGTAACCCGAGCATTTGCCGTCGAAAAACGGCATGTGCCGAAAGCTTTCAGCCCAGCCACGCTTGGGGAGTTCGAGGCCGCCTCAGCGTCGATTCCTCTGCGTCAGCTCGATCGGGCATTCCAAAACTCAGGCATTCGTTTGGGCAAAGACCCCGGCGGACCCGACGGCGCTCGCCGCGCCCAATTCCGCCGTTACATCGCAAGCGTGGATCAGCATGATCCGCAACAGTTGGGACGACTTGGCGATGTGCTCGGGGCATTGATCGACGAAGTGGCGAGGTCGAAGCAAGAGTTTCTTGTGAAGGCTGCGGAGCGCGACGGGTTCGTCTTCGCCGAGGGCGTCTTTCGGCCGGCAGGGACTTCCCCACGTTCTTTCGCGGTGACGCGTTTCGAGGGCTTGGCGTCGATTGGCGATCGCGCCAAGCGACTGTATCTCCTCGCAAACGAAAGTCCCGCGGACGCCATTGGTGGAGCAAATGAGCTGGTCGAATCTGTTTGCCGGACCGCCTTGCATCTCATCGGGGAGCGAGCTCCTCGTAAAACAGCCGACCTTGTCGATATCGCTAATTCGACGCTCGACGCCCTCGAGCGCATTCAGGAAGGTAGCGACGTTGCAAAGAAGGGCGCAGCCCTCGTCCGTACATGTCTGCAGCAGCTAGGCGTCGTCGTTGCTCGTCTCGGTGAACTGCGAAATGCGGACAGTTCGCTTCATGGGGTCGACGAAAGATGGAATGGCCCTTCACCGCGTCATGCCCGGCTCGCGGTCGGCGCGGCCGTCACGTTCGCCGACTTCATTGCTGAAACGTGCCGCGAGTGGGCCGAGTTGAAAACCAAGTGACGCTGCTGAATTGCAGAAGAAGGACGATGGCGCCGGTGCTCGTTAGTCATCCAGGCTGCCCATAGTCAAATTGACGGTAGTTCCCGTCATCCCGCTGGCCTTATCAGAAGCCAAGAAGACAGCCACGTTAGCCATCTCCTCGAGTGTCATCAACCGTCGCGTGTGGGTCCTGCTTGCGAGCATCGCTTGCCACTGCTCCCAGGTCATTCCCGATGCCTTGGCGCGAGGCTCGAAGGCCCGCTTGATCGTGCCTGACTCAGGCATCGCCTGTGGTCGCAGACCGACCACGCGAATGCCCTGAGGTGCGAGCTCGGCGGAAAGATCTCTGGTGAGTGCCTCCATGGCTGCCTGCGCTGGACCATAGCCCCCAACCAAGGGGAGTCCCGTCCGCGAGTGGAGTGCGGTGACCCTCATGATCACCCCCGATTTATTCTGAACCATACGTCTTGCGGCCAGTCGTGCGGTCAGGAAGTACGACCTCGTGTAGCTCGCGATCGGCAGGGAGAACTGCTCGACGTCGATCTCGACCAGCGGGACACCCAGAATCTTCGCATCCGGGATGCCGACCGCGTTGAACGAAATATCGACGCGTCCCGCCTTGTCAATCACGGACTGAAGATGCTTGTCCACAGCCTGCTCATCGAGAGTATCGACCTCCGCTGCCTCGGCCGATCCGCCGGCCGAAACGACGTCCTTGGCGACGACTTCGACGGGTGCCAGGTGGCGCCCGGTGACAAAAACATTGGCCCCCTCAGACGCAAAGGCGCGTGCGACAGCACCGCCGATCCCGCCTCCGGCTCCGTAGATCACCGCCACCTTGTTTTTCAGCATCGCAACCCCTCGTCTCAGAAATTTAAACGCGCTCTTCATCGAGTAGTCGCGCGTCGAGCGCGACCTCAACCCGTGCGGGTTGCGACCAGGCCCGACCATTCGTCGGTAAGGCGTACGATCTGCGCGGAGAGGCGCGGGTCGTGGAACGCGAGCGCGAGCTTGCGCTGCGCCCAAATGTCGGGTTGATGGTCGAACGCATCGGTCCGCGTCGGGATGTCGTCGAAGAGAAGAAGTCCGCCGATGCGTACGAGGTCAATGAGGGATGCGGCGCGCTCGGGCAGCAAGTCGTCGATCGAACCGAGGCCGTCGACGAACAGGAGGTCGAACGGCGCGAGCGCAGGGATGATGGCCGCCCAATCACCGTGATGCACGGCGACGTCATCGCGATCGGCAAACAGCTTCGCGGCGGCCCTTGCTCGGGTTGCATCCGATTCGACGGAAACGAGCGACGCGCCATCGCGCAGGCCGCTCGCGAGCCAAGCGGTTCCAACTCCGCAACCTGAGCCGACCTCGCCGAGGCGTCCTCCCGGCTTGTCGGCGGCGAATCGTTGAAGCAGCTGCCCAAACGCGGGGATGCACGAAGAGTCCTTCGCGGGATCTTTCTGGAGCGGAAGAAAATCGAGTTCTTCGGCAACCGCCATGGCCTGCCGGACGACCGGCGGGTAGAGGTCGTGGCCGCGCATCATGTTCGCACGGTCCGTTCGCGGTCCGACGCTTCGATGGCACGGACGTGACTCTCGGCGCGTAGCGCTTTGCCGGCCGTCTCGTCGGTGTAAATGTAGCGGTCGAGATCGTCGTAGGTCGCGCTCGTCGCACCGAGGCGGTCAAGCGAAACGACGAGGCTGAATCGGGTCTGCTCGCCCCGTACTGGTGCGACGCTGTGCAGGTTCTTGCTGCCGCGCATCAACAGCAATCGGCCGGGGCGTGGAGAGATGGTAACTTTTGCACCCGACCGGTCGCGTACGGACCTGCGCTCATCGTCGCCGTTTGGGTCCATCGGATACATCTCCATCTCGCCTCCTGCGACGACATTGAGATACACGATGCCGGTTACGGCGTTGCGATCGTAGTGCCAAAGGTAACTACCGCCCGGCTCGAGGACGTTGACATTCACGGCGCGCGATTCGGAGGCAACGAAATGGGCACACGCGGGCGAAATGCCGGCCACGGTGCACCGCACGCGCTCGGCGAGGGTTCGCAATCCGGGCAAATGAGCGGTAATCTCGTTGCCTTCGATGACCCGGTAGTGCAAGGGGCGTGAGCCCGCGCGGCGCTCGATGAGCGGCAACTTCCACTCGCTGAGGTATGCCGCAATATGCTCGCTATGGGCACGGCTTTCCGCCGGCGTTAAGAACGTATCGTCGATGGCGAAACCCGACGCCGTCCACGACGTGGAGGCTTCCGAGAGCGAAGACGTGTCTGGGCGTTCCATGTTCAAAGCGTGAAACGCGGTTCGGCGGGTAGGAGAAGAGACCCCGCTTTCGCGGGGCCTCTGCGTTTTCTTGAGGTCAGGCGAGGTCGAAGCGGTCGAGATTCATCACCTTGGTCCACGCGGCGACAAAGTCCCCAACGAACTTTTTCTGCGCGTCGTCACAGGCATAGACTTCTGCGAGGGCGCGGAGTTGAGAGTTCGATCCGAAAACGAGGTCGACGCGGGTAGCGCTCCACTTCACCGCGCCCGTCGCGCGATCGCGGCCTTCGAAGGTTCCGTCTGCCTCCGAGGTGCGCGTCCAGATCGTACCCATGTCGAGCAGGTTGATGAAGAAGTCGTTGGTGAGCGTCCCCGGGCGCTTCGTGAAGACGCCGTGCTTCGTCTGCCCGACGTTCGCGTCCAATGCGCGCATACCACCGACCAGCACCGTCATCTCGGGAGCGGTCAGCGTCATGAGTTGTGCGCGGTCGACGAGCAGCTCCTCGGCAGATGTACCGAGCGGCGCGGCCTTGAGATAGTTGCGGAAGCCGTCGGCCAGCGGCTCGAGGACCGCGAACGCGGCCACGTCGGTCTTCTCCTGCGCTGCGTCCGTGCGGCCGGGCGTAAACGGAACCCGCACATCGCTACCCGCGTTCTTCGCCGCCTGTTCGACCGCGGCGCAGCCGCCGAGAACGATCAGGTCGGCGAGTGACACCAGTTTTCCGCCGCTCTGCGCAGCGTTGAATTCTTTCTGAATCCGCTCGAGCGTGCCGAGCGCCTTCGTCAACTGCGCGGGCTGGTTGACCTCCCAGTCCTTTTGCGGTGCGAGGCGCACGCGCGCGCCGTTTGCGCCGCCGCGCTTGTCGGAGCCGCGGAAGGTCGCCGCCGACGCCCACGCCGCCGCGACCAGTTGCGAAATCGAGAGTCCTGAGGCGAGAATCTTGCCCTTGAGCGCCGCGATGTCGGCGTCGTCGACCGGTTTGTGCGTCGCGTCGGGGACCGGGTCTTGCCAGATCAACTCTTCGGCGGGGACCATCGAGCCGAGGTAACGCGAACGCGGCCCCATGTCGCGATGCGTCAGCTTATACCACGCGCGGGCGAACGCGTCCGCGAGCTGGTCCGGATGTTCGTGGAACCGCTTCGAGATCGGCCCGTACTGGGGGTCCATTCGGAGGGCCAGGTCGGTCGTGAGCATCATCGGCGCGTGTCGCTTCGACGGATCGTGGGCGTCGGGGACCGTACCGTCGCCGGCGGCATCCTTCGGTTTCCACTGCGACGCACCGGCCGGGCTCTTCGTCAACTCCCACTCATACTTGAAGAGATTGTCGAAGTAGTTGTTGTCCCACTTCGCCGGGCTCGTCGTCCACGCGCCTTCGAGTCCGCTGGTGATCGTCGCGTCGCCGTTGCCGGTCCCGAAGCTGGTTTTCCAGCCCAGTCCCTGCTCTTCGATTGGTGCACCCTCGGGCTCGGGGCCGACGTACTGCTTCGGATCGGCGGCACCATGGACTTTGCCGAACGTGTGGCCGCCCGCGATGAGCGCGACCGTTTCCTCATCGTTCATCGCCATGCGAGCGAACGTCTCGCGAATGTCGCGGGCCGATGCGATCGGATCGGGGTTGCCGTTCGGCCCTTCCGGGTTCACGTAGATCAGGCCCATCTGCACGGCGCCGAAGGGATCCGCGAGCTCGCGATCGCCGGAATAGCGCTCGTCGCCGAGCCACGTGTTTTCACGGCCCCAGTTGATGTCTTCTTCGGGTTCCCATACGTCGACACGTCCGCCGCCGAAGCCGAACGTCTTGAAGCCCATCGACTCGAGGGCGCAGTTGCCGGCAAAGACCATCAGGTCGGCCCACGAGAGTTTGTTGCCGTACTTCTGTTTGATCGGCCAGAGCAGCCGGCGCGCCTTGTCGAGGTTCGCGTTGTCCGGCCAGCTGTTGAGCGGTGCGAAGCGTTGCGTTCCGCTGCCCGCACCGCCCCGACCATCGTGGATGCGATAGGTGCCGGCACTATGCCAGGCCATGCGAATGAGGAACGGGCCGTAGTGACCGTAGTCGGCGGGCCACCAAGATTCGGAGCGCGTCATCAGCGCGAAGAGGTCGTTCTTCAGCGCGGCCAGGTCGAGTTTCTTGAATTCCTCAGCGTAGCGAAACGTCGCGCCCATCGGGTCGGTGAGCGACGAATTCTGGTGGAGAATCCTGAGGTTCAACATGCCCGGCCACCAGTCGCGATTCGACATCACCCCGGCGTCCATGTGGGTGCCTTCGGGTGTGCCGTGCGCTACCGGGCAGCCACCGTTTTTCGCGAGTTCCGATTCGAGCATTATTCCCTCCGACTAATCGCAAAGCTGAACGAAGAAAGGACCACCGCGCAGGCCGATACTTGCTTTGAAGGGCCGTTCTCGCGTATAACTGAGTGTGAGAACCGATTTCACTTCCGTACTGGAGGCTACTCCATCTCGAAGGCCCCGTCAAGCACCGTTCAAGCCCTCCCGCCGAACTATCGAACCGTCCTCGACGTCGTCGAGGAAGCCGGACCCGGCGGCCACCTGACCGCCCAACAGATCTGGCTGCGCGCCCGCGCGTTGCAGCCCCGGATCGGCTTCGCCACGGTGCACCGCGGGCTGACTCGGCTGCACGAGCTCGGCGCGGTGATGAAGATCGACGTCCCCGGCGAGGCCTCGGTGGTATATGAGCCCGCGGCGAGCCCGCACGCCCACTTCCGCTGTACCGGTTGCGGCGCAATCACCGATCTCGAATACGCCGTTCCGGCGCAAACCGTCCGCAGGCTCGCCGAACGCCACGGACTCGCGATCGAACGCGAGGCGGTGACGTTCACCGGCCGCTGCGCGAACTGCGGCTAGCTACTTCCAGGTCCGCTCAGGTTCCCAACGGCTCGGCTGCATCGTGATGTATTGGACGATGCGCGGCCGGGACGCGCGGTTGGGGCTGCTGCCATGGGGGAGCGTGTCACGCCAGATCACCAGGTCGCCGGCACGCCCCGCAATCGGAATCGCACCCAGCGCTGCAAGGTCGGCGCGACGCGGATCGGCGTCCGCTGGAAGCTCGTTCAGCCAACTCTCGATGCGGCGATGAAATCCCGGAACGCACGTGAAGGCGCCCTGGTTCGCCGCAACATCCGTAAGATACAAGATGCCGTGCATGCCGAACGGGATCGGCGTAGTCAGGCTGGTGTCCCAATGAAGATGCGGGCCGGGAAATTCCCAGCCCGGTCGCTCAGGCGGGTTGAATCCTACCTGGTCCACGGTAACCCAGAGATCCTCGCGATTCCAGAGCTGAGCGAACGCGCGCCGCACCCGCGGCGCGTTGCGGTTCGCCCAGACTGCCGGATGATGCAGCAGCGGCACCCAGATGCTGTGGCCATGCGCGCCGAAGTACCACGTTTCCGGATCGCTGCGATCCATCTCGAGGAATGACCAGATCGCGTCTTCGGTCGCGGCGCAGTTCTCCGGGGGAACCGCGTCGTGAAGGACGACGTATCCCTGCTCGTCCCACCCTGCAAGGTCATGCTCTCCGAACACCGGCTCGGCGGAGATGTCGTCGAAATGCACCGGCTGTCCCGTCAATGCGGCGTTGATCCGCGCGACGCGCTCGGGCTCGATCGTTCCGCCGTTGCGTTCAACGATCCATCGTTCGAAGTTTTCGAAGGTTGGAGCTTGGTCGTACAACAGGCTCAGCGTCTCTCGGAGGCCGAGGTGCAGTCCGCGGATGATCGTGTCGTGCTCGACCCATTCGGCTGGATCGTCTGCGTCGCGTAACGTGCCCACACGTCGTGCGAGTGTGCGTGACCACAGTCGCCGCAGGTGAATCACGCCAATCGAGCCGAGATTCTCAGCATCGTCGCTCGCCGCGTGAACATCCGCCATGAGCAGGACGCTTCGACGGCCCGCCCGTTGGACCCGGTGGGACTCCGTCCAGGGCCCGTCCGGTAAAGCGCAGTAATCGCAAACGATGCGAGTGATCGGGCGCGAGGAAGTAGCGCGGCGCTTAACCTATGACGTATGCATCCCCATCGTACGAAGTGCGATGATCGCCTTCTCAAAGGGAGAAACGCGCCAGCATCTCCGATCGATTCTTCCCCTTGCCGAGAGCCGCGTGTTCGGTATAATGCCGGGAGCGCTGGGCGAACGTGCTGCGTTCGGGGCCAAGCTGATCAGCGTCTATCCTGAAAATTTCAAGCAGGGCCGTCAGTCCCACCAAGGTCTCGTGGTCCTGTTTGAACCGGAGACGGGAGAGCCCGTCTGCGTCGTACATGCGGGTGAAATTACCGCCATTCGCACCGCCGCCGCAAGCGCCGTCGCGACGGACGCTCTCGCGCGCAGCGATTCGCACCGGCTTGCCATTCTGGGTTACGGCGAACAAGCCGGAACCCACGCGGCAGCCATAGCAAAAGTTCGAACCATCAAATCCATTACGGTATGGGGTCGCGATCCGGAACGTTCGCATGCCTTCTGCGTCCGAGTGAGTGAGGAACTCGACCTTCCCGTCCGCAGTGCGATCGACGTTGAAGACGCGGTTTCGGACGCCGACATCATCTGCACCGTTACGGCGGCAGCCGAGCCCATATTGAAAGGGGCGTGGGTGCGGCCGGGAACGCACGTCAATCTG
>Ga0182015_10005247_pt1 | contig 13549 bp, 15 predicted proteins | sample 712P3MmetaG_FD_120478 | JGI IMG/M metagenome (GOLD analysis project Ga0182015, IMG submission 120478) | Permafrost microbial communities from Stordalen Mire, Sweden - 712P3M metaG | ecosystem: Environmental > Terrestrial > Soil > Wetlands > Permafrost | place: Sweden: Stordalen | collected...
ATTTCTCGCGGGATACTGGATTGTCGATGTTGACTCTCCGGAGCGAGCTTATGCCGTCGCCGCAAAAGTGTCGGCGGCGCCGGGTCCCGGCGGGGCGCCGCTGAACATGCCGATTGAAGTGCGTCCCATTATGAGCGGGCCTCCATCGGAAATGCTGTAACGGGAGCGCTGATGATTAAGCCATGGGACGCGACTTCCGAGCGTCTGTTGCGCGAACTGGCTCCGCAGGTGCTCGGCGCGGTGGTTCGCCGTTTTTGCGACTTCTCGTCGGCCGAGGACGCGGTGCAGGAGGCGATGATCGCGGCGTTCACGCAATGGCCGCAGGAGGGCGTTCCCGATAACCCACGTGGCTGGTTGATTCAGGTCGCATCCCGCCGCATGACCGACCAGGCGCGCAGCGAAAGCGCCCGTCGCCAGCGGGAAACCGCGGTCGCGAGGGATGTGCAGACCATGGCGCCCGCCGCCGATATCGAGTCTGACATGGACATGGATCCAGATGACACGCTGATTTTGCTGTTCATGTGCTGCCACCCCGCCCTAACTTCGTCCTCGGCGATTGCCTTGACGCTGCGGGCCGTCGGGGGTCTAACTACGGCGGAAATTGCCAATGCATTCCTGGTTCCCGAGGCGACGATGGCGCAGCGGATCAGCCGCGCGAAGCAAAGCATCAAGGCTTCCAGTGTGCCATTTCGTCTGCTTTCTCCGCAGGAGCGTGCTGAACGGCTGCCTGTAGTTCTCCATGTGCTCTACCTGATCTTCAATGAAGGTTACGCCAGCAGCATCGGAGCACACTTGCAGCGACTCGATTTGGCGCGTGAGGCGATCCGGTTGACTCGCGGAACGAAAGTGCTGCTTCCCGATGATGCGGAAGTAGCAGGCCTGTTGGGACTCATGTTGTTAACTGACGCTCGCCGTGCGGCTCGAACAGGGCCTGATGAGGAATTGATCCCCCTGAACAAACAAGACCGAACTCTGTGGGACCGGGCCGAGATCTCCGAAGGCATAGGGCTCCTGACCGCCGCGCTATCGAAAGGATCCGTTGGTCTGTATCAGTTACAGGCGGCGGTGGCTGCGGTTCATGACGAAGCGGCACGAGCTGAAGACACGGATTGGCCGCAGATCCTTGCCTTGTACGAATTGCTGAAACGCGTGTCTCCCAGCCCCATGGTGACACTCAATCATGCAATTGCAGCCGCCATGGTACACGGCCCTTCGAAAGGTCTCGAACTGCTCAAGACGCTCGATAGCGACGGTCGGCTTGCCGAGCATCATCGTCTTGACGCGGTTCGTGCCCATTTGCTCGAAATGCTTGGCGATCAGGAAAGCGCCGTCAAGCACTACCGGACTGCGGCTGGCCGGACCACAAGTATTCCAGAACGGAATTATCTGATGGCACAAGCGGCTCGGCTTGAGGAGGGCCCGAGAGGCCGGGATGAGAAGACTACCGTTCCCCCTACTCCATGAACTGGCCCGCTCGCTTTGCAGAACAAGAAAATCCTGTACGATCTCTTGCTGCAGACCAAGGCTGAGACACTCCTCGAAGTCGCTCGCGACCCCAAACATCTCGGTTCTGAGATCCGCCTCTTTATTATTCCGGTCCACATGTCGGCCTGGGGGAAGCTTCGCCCGATCCCGTAGAGTCATGCATTCCCCCGTCCATCCTGATCCTGGAATTGTGGCGCTATGCCGACTTGTCGGGACCAATTCGCCGCCGGCTTGATTGCTTCCGGGTTGCCGAGCACTCTGAAGCAAATCGAACAGATGAACACAACGAGATGATTCGCGACCTCGTGGGACGATCAGGAGAGTGCGCGTAGATTATTCCGGAGGCGGTCGGGGTCGCCGTCGCCAAGGAGACCCTCCACTGCGAGGTGAGTACTCTTCCAGACGGGAAGGGCGCGGGCAAGCAACCTCCTCCCCTTTGGCGTCAGCGTCATCAGACGACCGCGGCGGTCCGCCGGGTTCGCCGTGATCTTGAGCAGACAGCGGTGCTGCAACGGCTTGAGAGCGGCCGTCAAGGTGGTCCGATCCATTGCGAGTAGCGATGCCACTGCCGCCATACCAGGTGGTTCCGGGCGATTTAGGGACATCAGCAGCGAGAATTGCCCGTTGGTCAGGCCGAGTGAGCGCAGTGCGTCATCGAAGCGCCGTGCCAGCGCCCTTGCCGCGCGCTGCACATGAAGACACAGGCAAGAGTCGCGGACCAGGAGCGTAGTCTGAAAAGGAGGGTTCGCAACCATTGACGTAGATAGATTATATTGATATCAACCTATACTGCCAAGCGGCCCGAGGAGGAAAGCATCACGGGCCCTCCGATTTGTATCACAAGAAGAATCCCGCCTCTCAGGAGAAATCTATGCAGCGAAAGATTCTCAGGATGATCGTGTTAAGAAGCTTCGCGCTGGTTGTCGTGCTCAGCGCGGCGTGGCAGGCGCAAGCCCAGGACGCCAAAGCAGCGTATCCGAGCATGGCCCCGCTTGACCAATACCTGATGGAGCGAAATGCCGAGATAGCCCTGGCGCGGAGCGCGGCTCCAGAATCCATCTCACGCGATGCCGAGGTCCTGTTCCTCGGACCGCATGGTTACGAAACCGTGGTCAAAGGCAAGAACGGTTTCGTATGCATGGTGCAACGATCATGGACCGCTGGAATCGACGACCCCGAGTTTTGGAATCCCAAGGTGCAGGCTCCGATCTGCTTCAACTCGCCAGCCGCGCGATTCAACGTCCCACTCACGATCAAGAAAACCGAGTTGGTATTGGCCGCGCGATCCAAAGCTCAAATGTCCGAGGATATCAAAACCGCTTTCGACAAGAAGGAATTGCCAGCGCTCGAATCCGGCGCGATGTGCTACATGATGTCAAAACAAGGGTACTTGAGCGACCGTGACGGGCACTGGCATCCCCACCTGATGTTTTTCGCTCCATTAACGGACCCGGTAGCTTGGGGGGCAGGCTTGCTGGGCTCCCCGATTCTGGGAGTTAAGGACACCCTAGATCGACTGACTCTGTTCCTGATCCCGGTCGCCAAGTGGTCGGACGGCACGGCGGCTTCTGCGCATGAGCGCTGACGTGCGATCTCGGCGAGTTATGCCCATGGGCGGAGTCCGGAAGGAAGGAGGATGGGCTGTGAGGGCAACGAGGAAAACTAAGAGATGACACGAGCCGACACACTGGTCGGCTGCCAGTCTTTACCGATGGAACCGAGGGCGATGCTGTTTCGGACCGGCAGGAGCGAAGTTGAAGATAAGCCTCGGAGCATGCTGGCGTATTTTGCATGCACAATGGCGTGTTTTGCATATCAAGGCGTTCGCCGAGCCTCTACATTAAGTGCATGTACAACGCGAAGGCTTACTCTGCCGCCAGTGCGACATCGCCGCTGGCCTCGACCACAATCGCGCGGCGCGATCCAACCGAACACGACGTCCAGATCGAAATTCTCTACTGCGGCATCTGTCACAGCGATCTGCACCAAGTCCGGAACGAGTGGAGCGGCGTGATGCCCACGGTCTACCCTTGCGTTCCCGGCCATGAAATCGTCGGCCGCGTCACCAAGGTCGGCTCAGCGGTCTCCAAGTTTAAGCCGGGCAACCTCGCCGCAGTCGGCTGCATGGTCGATTCCGACCGCACCTGCTCCGAATGCCAGGCGGGCCTTGAGCAGTTCTGTCCGAATTTTACCTTAACTTACAACTTCCCTGACAAGCATTTGGGAGGCGTCACCTATGGCGGCTACTCCGACAGTATCGTCGTCGACCAGAGGTTTGTCCTGCGCGTCCCTTCGAGCCTGAAGCTTGCCGGAGCCGCTCCTTTGCTTTGCGCCGGCATCACTACTTACTCGCCCATGCGCCACTGGGGCGTCGGCAAGGGCAAGAAAGTTGGCGTGGTCGGTCTCGGCGGACTGGGTCACATGGGTGTGAAGTTTGCACATGTGCTCGGAGGGCACGTTGTTGTGTTCACGACCTCGCCGAAGAAGAAGGAGGACGCACTCCGCCTCGGAGCAGACGAGGTCGTTATCTCGCGCAATGCGGACGAGATGGAAAAGCACGCTGGCAGTTTCGATTTCATTCTCGACGCTGTCTCCGCCGACCACGACATTAACGCCTACATCAATCTGTTGCGCCGGGATGGGAACATCACCCTGGTCGGCGCGCCGGAGAAGCCTCTCGCTGTTCCTGCATTCGGCCTGATCACGGGACGCCGCAGCCTCTCCGGTTCGCCCATCGGCGGTATCGCTGAAACCCAGGAGATGCTCGAGTTCTGCGGCCAACACAACATAACCGCTGATGTCGAGGTCATCCCGATCCAGAAGGTCAATGAAGCTTATGAGAGACTGCTCAAGTCGGATGTGAAGTACCGCTTCTCCATCGACATGACTTCTCTCAAGTCTGAGTAAATCAATGAATAAGCACTTTCGCTTCTCCGGCAGCACCTTTCACAAGTTAGAAGAGCTGGGCGTTCGTGCCTCTGCAGTCCTGCGTCGGGCCGGGCTTCCCCAGGGTTTGATTGACCAGCCTAGCGCGCTCCTCAACACGGAGGAACTCTTTGCTCTCTGGCGCGCCGTGGGGGAAGTCAGCAGCAGACCGGCCATCGGCCTGCTGCTCGGCACAGAAACCAAGACTGAGCGATTCCACCCGATCAGTCTCGCCGCACTGTCGACAGAGAACTTCGCCGCGGCCATGGACCAAATGGCTCGTTATAAGCAGCTCACCTGCCCGGAAGAGATCCTGCAGGAAAAGGACGACGACGAGTGGACCGTGCAGTTCCGATGGCTCCTGGCCGATGAACTGGAGCCTCCGGTATTAATCGAATGCTGTTTCGCGTGGGTGCTCTCAGTGGCTCGGCACGGAACGGGTACTCGCGTCTCGCCGCTGCGGGTGGAATTTGTGCAACCTCGTGCCCACTTGAGAACCATTGAGCGTCACTTTAGCTGCCCCGTCATCTGTGGGTCCCCCAGAAACGCGATCGTGTTTCGTGCCTCCGACGCTCGGCGGCCGTTCGTCACGCGTAATGCCGAGCTGCTAGCCATGCTCGCGCCGCAATTCGAGAGCGAGTTGAAACAGGAGAACGGGGAAGAGAACTTCGTCGAACGCGTACGGCTTGCGGTACAGCAAAGGCTCACCGGCCAACGTCCCACCGTCGAGGGCATCGCCGACGCGCTACATATCAGCCCTCGAACCCTGCAGCGGCGTTTGCAAGACGAAGGCTCCAGCTTTCAGCGCGTTTTAGAAGAAGCTCGCCACCAGCTTGCTCGACACTATCTCAATAACTCGGTCCTCGAATTGAATGAGGCTGCCTACCTTCTCGGATATGAGGACGGAAACTCCTTTGTTCGCGCTTTCCGCACTTGGGAAGGAGTTCCACCGTCTCGCTGGCGCGAACAACAGCGTGCAAGGGCAGCATCTTGACCGAAATCTATTTCTAGTTAAGGAGAAACGATGCAAAAGCGGAAACTTGGAAAAAGCAATCTTGAGGTGTCCGCTATCGGACTCGGCTGCATGGGAATGAGCTTTGGCTACGGTCCGGCCGCAGACAAGAAGGAAATGATTTCGCTGATTCGGACGGCAGTCGAACGCGGCGTCACATTCTTCGATACCGCTGAAGTATACGGTCCTTTCACAAATGAAGAACTTGTGGGCGAAGCCCTTGCTCCATTCCGCGATCAGGTGATGATAGCAACGAAGTTCGGCTTTGCGCCTGATCCCAACGGCGGACCAGGGTGGACCGTCTTAAATAGTCGACCAGCACACATCAAGGAAGTCGCCGCGGCCTCCCTCAAGCGACTCCAGACCGATGTCATCGATCTGTTCTATCAGCACCGTGTTGACCCGAACGTGCCCATCGAAGACGTAGCAGGAGCGGTGAAGGACCTAATCGGGCAAGGTAAGGTGAAGCACTTCGGCCTTTCTGAACCAGGAGTGCAGACCATCCGTCGCGCACACCGAGTCCAGCCGCTCACGGCGGTGCAGAGCGAATACTCACTATGGTGGAGACGCCCGGAAGAGGAGGTGCTGCCGACCCTCGAAGAACTCGGGATCGGATTCGTTCCCTTTAGCCCACTTGGCAAGGGCTTCCTCACGGGCAAGATCGACGAACATACGAAGTTCGATAGTACCGATTTCCGCAACCTCGTCCCTCGCTTTACCCCGGAAGCTCGAAAAACGAATCAGGTGTTGGTTGATTTGCTGAGCAAGGTCGCAGAACGAAAGAAGGCAACCCCTGCTCAGATTGCCCTCGCTTGGCTGCTCGCGCAGAAGGGGTGGATTGTTCCGATCCCAGGGACAACGAAACTTCATCGCCTGGAAGAGAACCTTGGAGCGGCTTCTGTCGAACTGACGGCCGACGATCTCCGTGACATCGATAGCGCCTCTTCAAAGATCAAGTTGGAAGGGGCCAGATATCCGGAAAGGCTGGAGCAAATGACTGGCCGCTAAAGGCTAACGGACTAACGGAAGCGCGAGGAAGAAGCATGCGAATTGGCGTCTTAGGTTCCGGATTGATGGGTGCGAAGCTGGGAACGATCTTCGCGCGGGCGGGACATGAGGTCGTGTTCAGTTATGCGCGGAGCCAAGACAAACTCAAGAAGCTGGCACGCGACGCCCAAGGCAATGCACGCGCCGGTACGCCGGGCGAGGCTGCGAAGGAAGCAGACGCACTCCTGTTGGCGGTGCATTGGTCCCGAATCGACGATGTGCTCAAGCAGGCACGCGATTTGTCCGGCAAGGTGATCGTGACCTGCTCACTGCCCATGGATGCTGGGAACACGAAACTTATCGTCGCCAACACTTCGTCGGGAGCGGAAGAGCTGGCGAAGAAAGTTCCCGAGGCGCAGGTCGTATCGGCTTTCAATACAGTGCCCAGCGAAGTGCTGTTCGACGTATTTGAAACCCGGCGCCAGTCGACCCGACCCAGCTTGGTGTATTGCGGCGACGATAAACGCGCTAAAGGTGTGGTCGCCAAGCTGATCCAGGACGCGGGTTTTGCTCCGGTCGATTGCGGCCCTCTGCGGATTGCTCGATACACGGAGCCCTTCGCATTGTTGGTCGGCCAACTCGCATACGAGGGCGAAGGTGGCCCGGAGCTGGCCTATCGGTTCGAGCGGTTTGCGAAATAGAAGATCAAGTTCCACCGAAGGATTTCAGAAATGGAAATCAAAAGAGTTGGCTCGCAACCTTCTGTCAAGGGACCGTCAGAGTGGTTCCGTGGCACTGTACGGATTGATCCGCTTTTTCAGGCACTCGATCCGGCACTTGTTCAAGGCGCCAGCGTCACGTTCGAGCCGGGCGCGCGGACTGCGTGGCACACGCATCCGCTCGGTCAGACCCTGATCGTCACGGCTGGCTGCGGTCGGGTTCAGCGCGAAGGCGGCCCTATTGAGGAGATCCGGCCGGGTGATGTGGTCTGGTTCGCGCCCGGCGAGAAGCACTGGCATGGGGCTACGCCGAGTACGGCCGTGACGCACCTCGCCATTCAGGAAAAGCTCGACGGGAAGGTTGTCGACTGGATGGAACAGGTCAGCGACGAACAATACAAGACCGTTTAGAGGTAAGCTACAGCTGGCGACCTTCCGTATGACTGCACTATCCGGATGGCAAAACTTCTACGTAATTGTCGGCTCCTCTGCCGGCGCACTGATCGGTTTACAGTTCGTCGTCATAACCCTCATCGCCGACATACCCATCGGAGACGGTGCGGCACAAGCCGGCGAAGCGTTTGCGACGCCGACCATCGTTCACTTCGGGGCCGTACTGCTGCTGGCAGGGGTTCTAAGTGCTCCTTGGAACGGGATTGCTCCCGCTGCAGTTCTGTGGGGCCTGCTGGGTCTCAGCGGGGTACTCTACGCTGCCATCGTGGCTCGTCGTCTCCAGCGACAGACCGCATACAAGCCCGAGTTTGAGGACTGGTTGTTTCATGTTCTGCTGCCGTTTGCGGGATATATAACGCTATCGGGGTGTGCGTTAGCGGCTCGCTCCCACGGCGCCGAGGCGCTATATGGCGTTTCAGCGGCGGCACTACTGCTCCTTTTCATTGGCATTCATAACGCCTGGGACGCCGTCACTTACCACGTCTTTGTTCAGAGACGAAAACACAGGAAGCCGAGCGGCGGGCCTGAGTAGGCCAACAGCAACTGCAATTGCAATCAGTCCTCTCGCGGTGGCCGGATTAGTGTCGACAAATGCCCATGGAGCCGGGCATTTCCCCGGCACCATCTGATCCTCGAATTCTGGCGCTATGCCGAGGAGTTCGCAACTTGAACAGGCGCGAGACACGATAACCAGGCGGACGTCTTCAACGCGCGATCTCGGCCATAAGCCACGCCCTGGCCATCTTCCAGTCGCGTAGGACGCTTTGAGGAGAAATCTTCAGTACTTCCGCCGTCTCCTCCACGCTGAGCCCTCCGAAAAATCGGAGCTCGATGACCTTGGCTTTGCGCGGGTCGATCTGCCCTAGCGCAACGAGCGCTTCGTCGATGGCGACCATCTCACGGTCCCTGGAGCCCGAGGCGACCTCGGGCACGTCATCCAGATTCGCTTGTATCGCGCGTCCGCCCCTTTTGGCCATGCCCTTGGCGCGCGCCCGGTCGACCAGAATCCGCCGCATCATGTTCGCCGAAACCGCGAAGAAATGCGCGCGATCCTGCCAGCTAACGCTGTCCACATCCACCAGCCGCAGAAAAACTTCGTGCACCAAGGCGGTGGCCTGCAAAGTGTTGCCAACCCTCTCATAACGCATGTACTTGGCGGCCATCCGGCGCAGTTCCAGGTACACTTTGGGCGTAAGTTTCTCTAAAGCTCCATGGTCGCCCCCGCTCCAGGCTTTCAGGAGCTGGGTAACGTCGTTTGATTCCAGGCCCATCGATCCCACCGATCGAACGAATCATACATGTTCGCAGCAGAGCAAAAAAATATCTTGAGCACTTTGTAGTTCTGCGCCAAATTTCTCGCTTACCAAGACGAAGGCAGAAAGAAGCAGGTTCTGGAGGTGGTGAAGCAACCGGAATCAGCAGTAACGGTTGCACCCACGGTCAACAATCCATAGCGGACCCGCCTCGGTTCAGCTCTTCGACTCAGACCTAAAGGAGGTCTCATTATGAATATGACAACCCTAGTGAAGACAAAACGTCGCCTGCTTTTGAGAGGTGCAGCAGTTCTGACCGCTTTGGTTGTTCTCGCTGCACTTGGCATTCCCGTGACAGCCTTTGCCCAAAATAGCGCAAGTCAAGGACCAGAAGGGTCGTGGCTTTACACGGTTAAAATACCGAATCCTCCGGGCGCTCCGATAGTGTTCCTTGGGATTGAAACGTATTCGGCAGGTGGAGGGTACGTTGAGGCCGATCAGTTGTCCTTTATGCCGGGATCCTTTGCGACGGCTGGACATGGGGCTTGGAAGAGCACAGGAGAACAGACATTTCTTCTGACCTATGTCAACCTGACCTACGACGGTAGCGGAAACCCAACGGGCACATCGAAGGTCCGTCAAACCACAAGACTAGCTCGGGCCGGGAATTCCTACAGCGGCTCAGGCGACTATGCCTACTACGATCTGAATGGGAATGTAGTCCTCTCTGGCACTTTTACCATTACAGCCAGTCGGATTCTTGTGGAATCACCGGAGTAAGAACACTTCCCGTCTCGGCTGGGGTTGTCGTATCGGCTGGATAAAATTCGCCTGTACCAGCGCGTAGGCGGCGGAATCCGGGCGGGCGCGACCGTCGTCGCGCCCGCCTGCCAGCCCAGTTAACTCGGTCGCGCGCAGTTGGTAGGCGTATATCCCCCGGCTCCGGGAACGCGCGAATAATTTTCCGGCCGAAGGATTGCCGGGAATACTCGACCAGGCACACTTCAGCTTCCCCCCCTCAACGCGGCCCGGTCCACTTCCATCCGCGGTTCGGCAAAACCATCCGGAATCGTTACGGAATGCGGTAACATCGCATTGCATTCGAGGGCACTGCAACGACTCCCGAACACTGGCAGCAAATGGAGGCGCTTTATCACGCCGCGCTGGAGGTTTCCGGCGAGGAGCGGGTGGCGCTGTTGCCGAAATCCGATCCCGACCTGAGGCGCGCCGTAGAATCTCTGTTAGCGCAAGGAGGCTCGGGCGACGTGGTGCTGGATCGCCCCGCATGGGAGCAGGCAAGCAGTTTGATCGATCCTGCGCCCCTGCAATTTGCCCCGGGAGACCAACTCGGTTGGTATCGCGTGCAAGCGAAAATCGGCGCGGGCGGCATGGGTGAGATATATCGAGCTAAGGATACGAAGCTGGAGCGCGAAGTTGCGATCAAAGTGCTGCCTGCGTCCGTCGCCCAGGATCCCGAGCGGCGCATCAGGTTCGGGCGCGAAGCGAAGGTTCTGGCCGCGCTTAATCATCCGAGCATTGCCCAAATCCATGGCGTCGAGGAACGCGCCCTGGTCATGGAACTGGTCGACGGCCACACCTTGCAAGGCTCTCTCCCCATCGACACCGCGCTCAACTACGCCCGACAGATCGCGGAGGCGCTCGAAGCGGCGCACGACAAAGGAACGGTGTCGGAAGTTATGGGCGCATGCGGTTCGGCGTGCGACTCATCGGCTGTTGAGCAGCGACCCACACCAGAACCTGGCTCCGGAAGCTGTCCCGAAGCTGGCTTGGGGGAAGTGCGCAGCCTGTGGAAACGCCATCGCGTTTCTCATGGCTAATCGCCCGGGAGTGGATCAGTCCGGAAGTGACCGTCGTTGGTCTCTAAGAGTCGAGCTGGACCCTAGCTGTTGACTCTTGGGAATGAGCACTCCCCCTTAATCAGGTAGTAGTAAAAGGCCGAAAGGATAAGGAATGTCGGTAGCCAGGCATTTCCAGCCCTTCGAGCCTACCTCTGACAGCCAAAGCCTTCCTCCTCCATCTACGAAGACGGCGCGTTCGCTGCTAGCCGCAATCTGACCGGTGTCGACTTTACCGTCAAGCCATTCCGGCAAGCCATCCCGTACTTGATCAACGCGTTCGCCGCCGATCCTCCATCGCCAGATCTGCGACTGCTTGGCGAAGGGACCATCGGCGATGCCGAACAGAACCTCATCGTGCAAAACGGCAATGGCAAGCGAGTACTTGAGTGCAAGCCCTTCCGAGACTATTTCCCAGGTATGCCCGCCATCGTGACTTACGCACAACCCGACGGCTGCAGCGGCGGCCACGATATTCGGCGAGACGGGATGCGCGCGCACCTCGTGAACATCGAACATGATCGGGACAGTCGGCTTCCAGGTGTTTCCTTTGTCCGTTGAATAAGGGAGACCACCCACATGTACGGCTGCAATGATCGCTGCGCCGTCCCGGGTTGCGGCTAACGAACGAACCCCCAAAGGCGGCCCCCCAGCAAACCACTGGTCCCGGCCAGAGCAGATGTCAAAGCCTTCCAGGCGTTCTGCATCCCCACTTACGGGTATACGCACGATCGCAGCTTCGTCCATTGCGCCGCCGAAGATCATGCCGTCGATGGACGCGATCGACTGCAAGCCGAATTCCGCTGTCGCGACGCGTGTCCATGTACCATCGAGGCCTCGCCTCCAGATCTCCCGCTCGTCAACTACTGCGAGGCAGGTGCCTTCGATTTCTGACGCCATGGCCGAGAGCTGCCGACCGGCCAGTTCGGCTTCCTGCTCGCCTGTCTCGCTGAATACTCGACATCCCGAAGAGGCTGAAACAAGAACTTTGGCCATCGATTCTTACCTTACGGAGATCATAGTTGCTTACTTATTCGCTCGACCATCGGCAATCATCTTTGGTTGCGGAGGAAGCCCGACGCGAACCAAAAAGGCATCAAAGCGCGGATCGGACTGCGGCTGATCAAAATCCGGGTCTACGCCTACAAAGCCCATAGCGGCAATGTCGGAATCGCCAACGATGCAAAGACCTTCGAGTTGTGCCCAAAACATCATCGAGTACACTTAATAAATAGGAGAGCAATTGTGCGTAATCCAAGAACGACGGGCCAAGACCTTCCTGGTTGCCGACGACCTGCTGACTTGTCTGGCTGCAAGCACTTGCCTCGTGCCGCTCGCAGTCCGCGACGCCTACTGGAGAGTCTTGACAGGGATGCCGAATGGCGCCAAAGCCTCGCGAATAACTTTCTCTTCACCCACAGCAACAATTGCAGTCCGGAAGGCCGGGAAGTATTTCATGGCGGCCGTTTCTACTTCGGAAACCGTGGTGTTCGTAATTTTCTGTCCGTAGATTCCTATCTCTTCCGGCGGCAAGCCATCCACCCAAAGTTCGGCTAGATGGTCCGATAATGAGGCTCTGGACTGCAATTGGATCGCTTCACTACCTACGAGGTAATGTTTGGCTTTCGAGAGTTCTTCGTCGCTGGGTGCGGTGGTCGCGATTCGGTTCAGTTCGTAATCGATTTCATTCAGAGTAGGCGCGGTTACTTCGTTGCGAACATCGGCATGTGTGACTAACACTCCCGCTGCCAGATAAGCATGCAAGTAGGAAAAGGGAGAGTAGGTGTATCCCTTATCCTCGCGAATGTTAGACGTTAATCGCGAACTGAAGGTTCCCCCGTAAATTGCATTCGCAACCATGGCTGCTTCGTAATCAGGATCGCCGCGCAAAGGCCCAAGAGTTCCCAGTTCAAGCGTGGTCTGAACGGAACCGGGACGCGCCACCACAAAAACCGCATGTTCCGGTGCATTTGAAGTACTTCGGGTCGGGGAGAGCGCAGATGCGCCCGGCGTTTTCCAGGCACCAAATTTCGCCTTCACCATCTCCATCATTCGTGTGTCGTCAAAATCACCGACTGCAACCAGAATCGCCTGATCCGGCCGGAAGCGTTGCGCGAAGATCCGCCTGAGGTCGGTAGAAGTAGCGGCCGCAACGGAGTCCTGCGTGGGCGCGGTGACGTGATAGGGGTGATCGCCGAAGAGGACTTTCGCCATGGCACGGGTTGCGAGGAATCCCGACTGCGATTCGCGCTGCCGAAGCGAGTCGGACAAATTGCGCTTCGCGAGCGCCACCTCAGCGTCCGGAAAAGAGGCGTTCTGCAGAACATCAGACAAAACGGAGATCGCAGCGTCCATTCTCGACGCCAGAACAGCTGTTGACACTTCGATGAAGTCCTTCTGGGAGTCGGCGCTTACATCTCCGCCAGCAGCCTGAAGTTCCTGAGCAATCTGCTTCGCCGTACGCGCTTTTGTTCCCTGATCGACGGTTTTCGCCAGCAACTCCGAAATGCCGGGGGAGTCCGCAGGATCTGCGGCGAGGCCACCGCGTACGGCCACGCTAAATGCAATTTTCGGAAAACCCGGTTCAGAAACGAGCCACAGGGTCAATCCATTGTCGAGTTTGGCAGAGTGGACCGAAGGTGGGCGGAGCGGCTTCTCTGCGCCATAGGGCGGAAGTTCCTTCGGCATCGGAACATCCTTCTGCGCAAAACTGAATGAGACGAACAAAGGGATGGTAACAGCGATTCTCATGATCGTTCTCATTGTCCCGCTCCTTGCTTTTTCTCGGACTGTACTTCTCCTTGTGCTGGCACTCGATTTATGACGGTGCGGTTCGCACTCACCAGATACTTGGCTGCG
>Ga0182015_10005248_pt1 | contig 13545 bp, 13 predicted proteins | sample 712P3MmetaG_FD_120478 | JGI IMG/M metagenome (GOLD analysis project Ga0182015, IMG submission 120478) | Permafrost microbial communities from Stordalen Mire, Sweden - 712P3M metaG | ecosystem: Environmental > Terrestrial > Soil > Wetlands > Permafrost | place: Sweden: Stordalen | collected...
GATCTGCCCGATACGCAATCGTTTGGAAATACCCAGCAGCGCCGGGGAGAAGACCGGATGCTCCGTTCGCAGTACCGCGATATCCGTGTCCGGATCCTCTCCGATGAGCACCGCGCCGCTGCGGCCGCCATCGGTAAAGGTAAGAGAAATCTTTGCCGCACCATGAACCACATGGCTATTGGTCAGGATCAAGCCATCGGGAGTGAAGACGAAACCTGAGCCCGAGCCCTCGTTGCCGGGCCGATTGACCCGCCATGAGCTCTGAACATCGATCTTAACCAGCGATCCGCTCACCCGCTCCACGGCTCGCGTCACCGCGCGGGAGTAGTTGTCCAGCAGGTCGCCGTCGTCCAGCCTGCTGGAGATCACGCGGGCATCGCCCGAAACTACAGAATTGCTTTCCATTTGCACACCCCTCAAATTGCCACCAGACCACGGGTCACGCCAATTGTCACCGCTTCTGTGCGCGTTCGTGCGCCCAGCTTGGCCAGAACGGAGCTGACGTGAAACTTCGCTGTATGTTCAGAGATGTTGAGCAGCGCCGCTAGTTGCTTGTTTCTGTGGCCTCGTGCCATCAAACGCAAAACCTCCACCTCTCTCGCGGTCAGGTCTTCCGTCACCGGCATCGTGTCTGCAGGCCCGGAAGGCGAGCGTGGCAGTGTGACAGCGAAGCCGGCCACCGTGGCGGCGATGGCGGCGGCCAGTTGCTGCGTGGTGACCTCCGTCGGAAGCACGGAATATATCTTCAGGCGGGCAGCGCTTCGCGCGATGGCCGCGCCAGGCTCTGCTGCGAGCAGCACCGTCGGAGTGTCGGAAAACACCTCCTGTAGTGATCTGCGAGTGCCCACCCTGGCCAGGAAAGTCTCTCCTGCGGCAATCACGATGGCGTCGGGGCTGTCAGCCTGCACGCGAAACAGCAGCGTCGACGGAAGCGCGACCGCAAGCAACTCCAACCGTGGCACAATGCGAAGGGCCGCGAATCGGCTCGCGTGGACCATTGACTCGACGCACGGCAACACCACGAATCGCTCCAGCTCGTGTTTGCGATCCTCAACCACGATCCGCCAGGATAACCGTCAGATCCATTCTTACCCCTCCACGGATAAGCACGATAGCGACCGGTGCTCCGACCTTCAGGCTGGATATCCGATGCTGGACCTCATGCACGTTATGCACGAATTGGCCATCGAGGGACACGATCAGATCGCCTACCAGGATTCCGGCCGCAGCGGCCGGCGCATTGGGTTCCACGTGCAGAACGAGCAAAGCTTCGGCGACTCCTTCGGCGAAGTGCGAGCGCTGAGCCTCGGGTACGGGAACGGCCTGCATCGCGGCGCCAAGAAAAGGGCGAGGCACATGCCCCCGTTCAAGAATGGCATCCACCACTCGATCGATGGTCGTTGCCGGCACGGTAATGACTGCGTTTCGCGCCAGCGCCGAGCTGTTAATGCCCAACACGCGATGCCCTTCGTTCACCAGCGCGCCGCCGGACTGGCCTACGTACAACTGCAGATCCGGACGAATAAGGCTATCCATCTGTCCGCCGCGCCACGTCCGCCACCCGCTGCCGATGCGTGCGATGATTCCCGAGCTTGCCGAGATGTCGCCGAGAGCGGAACGGCCGACTGCCAGCACCACCTCGCCGGCGCGCGTAGGCTGGGCGGCAATGGTCGGCTTCCCCGCGGCTGAGTCGACGCGAAGAACCGCAAGATCAGTTCCCGCATCGGCGCCGGCAAGTGTGGCAGGGAATGGTTCGCCGCGCTGAGCCACCCGGAGCGAATCGCTGCGACGGAGTGCGTGACGAACCGTCACAATCACCCCCGGCCGCCACACCACGCCGCTGGCGGAGGAGCGGCCACCACCATGTACCGTCACGATGCTGTCTTGAACGGCCTCTATCGCTTCTGCTATTGATTTGGAAAGTGCACTCCAAACCCCCGAACTCTGCGTTGTTGTTTCCATGATCTTCTCCATAAGGACAAGATCATGGTGACAGTTCGGTGGGTCGAGCGCATCGCCCACATGACTAGGGCATTTATCGCGAAACGAGAGAAGCACTCCAGGTTCGCTGGGAAAGGTGTGCGGGTCTTGGTCTTCCTGCTGCTCATTAACTGAACCCCGTGCGTTGGAATTCAGTCCCGCAGGGACGGCCTGAAAGTAGCCCAGGACGCCAGTCCTGGGTAAACTTGGACACAATTGGAAATGAGTCCCGGCAGGGACGGCTGAACGCCTCTCTCATAGCTGCAGGATGTCGAGGTACATGGGATGAGAGGATAGCGTGGGGCCACCCCTCCCCCGCCTAGTCCTTCTGGTGGAAGAGAGCGTTGTTGATATCCGGCCACACTTCCTTGAAGGCGAAGGTACAGCCATCAATGGCAATATTCGTGACCCATCGCTGGTAGGTCTTAGTGAGAGTGCGTTCCTGGCTCGGATAGTAGAGATTGGCAACGCCCGAGAACGCTCCCGCTCCCAAGATCTCGCTTACATTGAACGTCTCATGGCCCGAATCCGTGCGCGTGATCACGATGCGCGTGAATGCGTACCCCAGCCGTTTGGCAAAGTCTCCCCTACCTAGGGTGTAATACCTTGTGTCTTCGTGCAAAATCGAGGGGACGATGAACTCGACAAAGTAGTTTTCGTTGATCGCATCCGCGAGTGTGTGCCAATAATACCTGCCATATCCTTTGGCGCCTTGGCCAAACTCAGGGTAGGAACTGTCCGCCTGCGCAACCCCAGCCTGACCGGCCACGAAAATAAACGAGGAGTAATCGAGGCTGTCGAGCGTTGCAGTCTTGAACTTTTCTTTGATCGATTGCGGCGGCAAGTGTTCATCTGCGCTCACGGCGCGGAAGTTGGGGATGACAAAAAGAATACGCTTGGTTTGTCTTCCTTCGCTGAGGGGATCTGCGGCGGGCGTTGTGCTTGTGACCGAGCCCGTGCCGGGTCCCGCTTGGACCTGCTGCGGGTCAGCAACCGGCGCGTCAGGCAGCAGAGCCTCCGGCGATACCGCCGTCAGATACGCAATGGTCACAGACTGGCTCGGCGTCGCTAGCTCGAGGGTCGAGCCTTCTGCTGGACTCTCATCCGCGCTCGCCTTCGCTCCCGGCGCACAGACACCTGCCAACAGGAGCCCGAAAACCAGAACAGACGATCTCTTGGAAAACCGCATACAGACCTTTTGATTCCGGGAGTGTGGGTTTGGGTTCAAGCTACGCGTACTTTGTTTGGACCTTCTGCCGCAAGATTCGAGAGCGAATGGGTTCTGTTTTGGTGCCGTAGAGATTGTGGCTTGCTAATCTTAGCGCAAACGCTATAGCGGTCACTCACGATGAAGTTCTCATATTTGACGCTCAAATCGAAGCAGAAGCGTACACAGGGCCGCCAAAAAGTTCCTTGGAAGGGACTCCCTGTCTACAACCTTTAGGGCAGGAGGTATTTTCTGAGCGCCGCCAATCCCTCTTCAATTGCTTGAGGATCAACGGCATAGCCAAAGCGGACGTGGCTCTCGCCCTGCCCCCCGAAGACCACTCCGGGGATGGTGGCCACGTGCGCCTTGGTGAGCAGCATCTTGGCGGCGGTGCGGCTGTCTTTGCTGATCCTTGTCACCCGCGGAAAGGCGTAAAAAGCCCCTTGCGGCATCTCGCACGGCAGGCCTGCTTCGTTCAAACCGTTCACCAGCAGATCGCGTCTCTGCCTGTACTCCTCGCGCCGTGCATCGATCTCGCTGCGGGGAACCCGCAGAGCCTCCAGGGCGGCCCACTGGGTCATGGTTGAGACGCCATTCACGGAATACAAAACAAGCTTCCGCAAACCGGTCATAAAAGGCTCTTTGGCCACGGCGTAGCCCACGCGCCATCCGGTCATCGCGTAGGTTTTGGAAAACGTGTATGCCGTAATGGTGCGTTGCGCCATTCCAGGCAAAGATGCAATCGAGAAGTGTTCCCCGTCATAAACCAGGTCTTCATAGGCCTCATCCGCAATCACGATCAGGTCATGCTTTTTGGCGAACGCTGCCACTTCTTCTGCTTCCTGACGAGAGAAGACCGTACCCGTGGGATTCTGCGGAGTGTTGTAGTAGATTGCGCGCGTATGCGGAGTGGAGAAATCCTCCAGCGTCCGGGTCAGGCCTGCGCTGCGCGCCGTCGCTGTCGGCACCAGGAGCGCCCGCGCCTGGCAGCCCGTGACCATCTCCCGGATCGGCGTCCAATAGGGAGAAAACAGCAATACGTCGTCGCCCGGGTCGAGCACCGCTTGAAAGGCAACATAGAGTGCGTGTGCTCCCCCGGAGGTTACGATTACATTTTCCGCAGAAACTTCGAGCCCGTTGCGCGCATTCAGCTTCGCGGCGATCGCATGGCGCAGAGGTTCTATGCCGGAGGATGGCGCATACCGGGTCTTATTCCCGGCTGCGGCGCAGATCAGTGCATACTTCACTGTGCTCGGAGTTTCGAAAAACGGCTCGCCACCATGGAAAGCGTGCACCTTTTGCCCCGCCGCCCGCAGCTCCATCACTTTGTTCCGGACCTGCACGATATCGGAAAAACCCACTTCATCCAGTCGCTTCGCCAAGCGCATTGCGTCTGCCGCCATCTTTCACACTCCTCATCCATTGCCGTCATTCCGCCGCAATGTTACCGTTGCCCCCATGAAGTCCAGGTATCTCTACCTTGCGGCGTCCGTCGCCTTCCTGGTTGGTGCGGTCGTGGAATTCTCGCGCCCACATAACATCACTGCCGCCGTTCTCGATGCGCTCGCAGGAGCCATTTTCCTCTTCCTCGGAGTGGGTCCGAAGAGGCGCGCATGAAGACTAGAGCTGTTTCGCAATTGGTGTAGACCGGAACGATAGGCCTTTTCGTGGTTTTCTTCCAAGGAAAACCACACCTCGCGATCTTTATCAGGCCACAGTAATTGCGAAACTGCTCTAGACGTATGAATCGAGCTAAATTTTGATGAAGATTTTCTTCCGGTACAACAACCAGACTGGTACGAAGCAGATCAGAACAAAAGCAATCGCATAGAGCAGCGATCCGAAAGACGGATTAACCAGCGGAAAGAACCATCTCTGGTAGATCCATTGTTGCAGATCAATGACCCTGGCGCCGTCATGCACACGAATGGTCGAAAGTCCGGCAGATAGAAGTTCCGAAAAAACGTAGGCGGTGATCGCATTGGATCCGAAGACCAACCATGGGAACGTCCAGCCGCGCGTCCACTGCTTGATCTCGGTCGCGTAAAAGCAGATCGCAAGCAGCAACAAGGTGCAGCCCGCGGCGAAGAGCACATAAGAGCTGGTCCAGAGCTTTTTGTTGATGGGGAACCAGACGTTCCATATGCTTCCCAGCACCAATCCGCTGAGCGAAGCAGCCAGCAGGCCGATGGCCTTGGTGGGTAACGATTTTGGCCGCCGCAGCCAAATTCCGGTGAGCACACCGAGCAGGATGGTGCCCATCGCCGGGATGTTGCTGAGCAGACCTTCTGGATCGCGCGTCACCTCGTAGAGCCGGCCGGGAAATATCTTGCGGTCCACATAGGCCACCCAATTCAGGTTGGGATCGAGCAAGGGCACGTCGTGGGTGGGAACTCCGATGCCGGGAATGGGAACCCAGCGCATCAGGATCCAGTAGCCGAACAACGCCACCACCACGGTTGTGGCGGCTACCCAGGCCTTGCTGTTCCACAGATAAAGAAGGCTGGCAATACAGAAACAGATTGCGATGCGCTGCAATACGCCGTAAATACGCAGAGTCCCCAGGTGAAACAATGGAAAGCCGTTGACCACCAGACCGAAAAGGAACAGGATGACCGAGCGCTTGAGCACATGCAGACGGAGGGCGCCTTTCGACTCGCCGCGGGCAAGACGCGACTCGGTCGAGAATACGATCGAAATACCGGCGATGAAGAGAAACGATGGGAACACCAGGTCAGTCAGCGTCCAACCGTTCCAGGGGCTATGTTCCAGCTGTCGATAGCTATATTTCCCACTGCCGCCGTTGTTGACCAGAATCATGAATGCGATGGTGATACCGCGCGCCACGTCGAGCGAGACCAGCCGCCGCATTGGGCTCACCATGGTCTGCGTAACGGTCTTCTTTGTAACCGTGGTCGCCATGCTCTCCCTCCGCTCCATTTTCTTGGCAAGTGTATCTGCTGCGTCGAAAGAGTGTCGAGCTGCTTAGCATTTTCACTTCTGGCGTATACAGAGCAACCAGTCCCGGCGCGGCTTTTCCTCAAGAAAAGTCGCACTTCGCTGCACTCACCTGTGCAGAGTAGAAGTGAAAATGCTCTAATCTCGTTACCATGCGACGTTCTGTGATCTGGTTCGCGCTGGCCGTCGCCTGGTGGGTTGACTGCGCGCTGGCTTTCTTTCATCACAACGCTGTGCAAGGCGGCCTAACCGCCTTCTTTGCCTGCTGCTTCTTCGCCGCCGGCCTCTACTTCCGCAAGCGTGAGCGGAGACCCGCACGACGCTAGCTTGCTGCTTATCTTAGAGGTGCGTAGGGGAGCAGATCATCGGGGCACCCGGCAGAATCCCTCCACCGCGGATGACGAAGTCCAACGAGCCATCCAAGGGTAACCTTGTCAGCATGACCCAACCAAAGGGGCCGGAACCAATCTAAACTTTGTCATCCCGACCGAAGCGTACCCGGATTTCCTGCTGCGCTGCCCTAGACAGGGCCACGTGTGCGGCTTTCCGCGAAGAAAGCCGCATGAAGCTCGCGGAACCCACTCAATTCAACAGGAAATCCGGGGTAGCGCAGTGGAGGGATCTGCAGTTCACTTTCTTCGAAACAGAGCCCGGATCAAGTGGCGAGAATGCCGGAGTACACGGCCATCCCAGCGACTGCGTCCACGCCAATCTCGTCCAAGGCATCGATCTCGGCTTGTTCGCGGATGCCGCCGGCCACAATCAACTGCCGCCTGGTCTTTTGCTTGAGACGGTGTGCCACCTCGATAGGAAAGCCCTGCATGGTCCCTTCCCGGTCGATATGCGTATAGAGAAAAGCTCCGCAGTACGGTTCCAGCTGGGGAATGGCTTCTTCCGGCGTAAGTTTCACCTGGTCCTTCCAGCCCTTCACCGCCACTCGCCCCTGTTTGGTATCCACGCTGAAGACGAGCTGCTCCAGGCCCACCGCCACGGCGAGTGTGTGCGCAAACTCCGAGTTCACCAGATTCGCTCCGCCGAAAAGAGCCGACCCCACAATCACCCGCCGCGCCCCCGCGCTCAGCACCGCCACAGCTTTCTCCGCAGTGGCAATACCGCCGCCCACCTGGCAAGGCAACCGTTTCGCGATCCTGGTGATCAGATCGCCGTTGTCGCCCTGCCGCATGGCGGCGTCCAGGTCGATCAACTGCACCAGAGGATAATTTTGAAACCGCCCAATCCAGTATTCGAAATCGTCAAAGGCCAGCTTGAGCGTTTCGCCGTGCACCAGTTGCACGATCCTGCCCCCCATCAGATCGATGGACGGAATCAGCATGGCAGCCTCACCGGAACGCCCCGCTGCGCCAGCTCCTGCTTGAGCGCCCGGACGTCGGCAATGCCGAAGTGAAAAATGCTCGCTGCCAGCGCCGCGTGCGCCTTGCCCGCTTGGAATACCTGGGCAAAGTGTTCTGCCGACCCGGCGCCGCCAGAAGCGATCACAGGAATTTCCACTGCCTCGCTGACCCGGGCGGTCAGCTCGCAATCAAATCCTGCGCGCGTGCCGTCGGCGTCCATTGAGGTCAAGAGAATCTCCCCCGCCCCGCGCGCCTCAGCCTCGCGCGCCCATTCGAGCACATTGCGTCCGCTGCGCGTGCGTCCACCGCTCACAAAGACCTCCGCTTCGCCAACCGGGTCGCTGCCTTGCGCACGCCTGGCATCGATAGCCACGATCACCGCCTGGGCGCCAAAACTTCGCCCGATGGCGTCAATCAGGGCCGGATCGGCGATCGCCGCTGAGTTGACACTCACTTTGTCGGCGCCGGCATCGAAAACTGCAGCCGCGTCCTCCGCCGAACGTATGCCGCCTCCCACCGTAAATGGGATGAACAGCTCCTTCGCAGTCCGTCGCACGGTATCCAATAGGGTCCCGCGCCCCTCGTGCGTGGCCGTGATGTCGAGCAAGACAATCTCATCGGCGCCCGCGGCGGCGTGGCGCTTGGCCAATTCCGCCGGATCCCCCGCATCGACCAGGTCGATGAACTGCACCCCCTTCACCACCCGCCCACTCCGTACGTCCAGGCAGGCGATGATCCGCTTGGTCAGCATCCCAGCTCCACAAAGTTCCGCAGCACCCGCATGCCCGCCGTCCCGGACTTCTCCGGGTGAAACTGCACCCCCATCACGTTGCCCCGCTCCACTGCCCCGGAGAAAGGGCCGCCGTAGGTGGTGACCGCGACTGTCTCCGCCACGACCGGAGCCCGGAAGGAGTGGGTGTAATAGACGAAAGAGCGATCCTCGACGCCATGCATCAGGCGCGATCCGGCATCCGTGTGCACCTCATTCCAGCCCACATGCGGCACCTTCACTCCGGGGGCAAACCGCTCGCATTGGCCGCTGAAAAGGCCCAGCCCTTTCACCGCCGGGGCTTCCGAGCTCCCCTCGAAGAGCCATTGCAGCCCCACGCAGATTCCCAGGAACGGAACACCCTGCGCGATCACCTCGCCCACCGCGGCGGCCAGACCAGTTTCCTCGAGCATCTGCGTGGCTTGGAAATGACCCACTCCGGGGAGGATGACTTTCTCCGCCCCGCGCACCACTTCCGGATCTGCCGTGACCGTGGCCTGGCAACCGAGGGCATCAAGCGCCTTCATTACCGAGGTCAGGTTGCCGGCCTTGTAGTCGATCACCGCGATCCCGTGCCTGGCCCTCACAGCAGTCCCTTGGTGCTGGGCAGCATCTCGCCCATTTGTTTATCCCTGGAGCAGGCCACGCGTAGCGCCCGGGCGAAGGCTTTGAACAGGGCCTCGATCTTGTGGTGGTTGGAGCGGCCGTACATGGTTGCGATGTGCACGTTGGCCCGCGCACCGCGCGCGAAGCCCTCAAAAAAATCCTCCACCAGCTCACTCTGCAGATCGCCCACCAGGCGCTTCTTCACCCGGGTCTTGACCACGCAGGCCACTCGTCCGCTCAGGTCGACCGCCGCGACGCCCAGGGTCTCATCCATCGGCATCAGGAAGTATCCCGCGCGCAGGATACCTTTCTTGTCGCCCAACGCCTGATCGAAGGCCTCGCCCAGCGCAATGCCTACGTCTTCCACCGTGTGGTGCTGATCGACATCCAGATCGCCGTCGCATTGCAGCTCGAGATCGAAGGCCCCGTGGCGCGTGAACAGCTCCAGCATATGGTCGAAGAAGCGAATGCCGGTCTTGACCTTGTAGCGCCCGCTGCCTTCCAGCACCAGCTTCAGCGAGATTTTGGTCTCGGTTGTCTTGCGCTCGATTGCGGCATGGCGCGCAGTCCCGTGCCGGCCGCGAAGCGCGCGCTTTTTCTGCTTTGCCATCATGCTCTCTCCCAGCCAATCTCGTGCAGTGCCTCGGCCATGGCGGCCATCGCCTGCTTCATCTGGACCTGCGTGCCCACCGTCAGGCGAACACACCCCGCGCAGCCCTGGTCCTTCGACCGGTCGCGCGTCAGCACGCCGCGGCGGCGCATTGCCTGCACAAACTCGGCGTGCTTGGGCCCGATCTTCACCAGCACGAAGTTGGCCTCGGTCGGCCATTGAGGAACCCCCAGCTGACGCAGGCTCTCCACCATCTTCGTACGCGCCGCCTTGACTTCTCCCACATACCATTGCACGTACGGGTCATCGTCGAGTGCCGCCGGCAGGCAGGCCAGCGCCAGGGAGTTCACGCTATAAGGGGAGATAACTGTCCGCAACCAGTGCTGTATGCCGGCGGGCGCGGCGAGCATCCCCAGCCGTAGCCCGGCTAGCCCATAGGCTTTCGAAAAGGTGCGCGCCACGATCAGGTTCGGCACTTGCCCCACCAGGTCGATCACTGTTTGACCAAAGAAGTGGTAGTAGGCCTCATCCACCAGCACTACTGCCTGCGGGGCGCGGTTCAGAACCTGCAGAATCTGCTCCCGGCTGGCCGTCCTGCCTGTGGGACTATTCGGGTTGGCGATGGCGATCAAGCGGGTTCGCGGCGTGATGGCAGCCAGCAGCCCCTCCAGTGGAAAGTCAAAGTCTTCGCTGGGGGGGACGGTCTTGACCGTCGCATCCGTGCAGGAACCGTAGACCTCATACATGGTGTAGGTCGGGGTGGGGAAGAGAAACTCGTCCTCGCGATCCAGGAACGTCTGGCAAAGCACATGGATTGCTTCGTCGACTCCATTGGTGAGCAGCACCTGCTCCGCCTCAAGCCCCAGGTGCTGGGCGACTTTGGCCTCCACCTGGCCGCGTTCGGGATACTTCGCCAGGTCCGCCGCGGCGATCCTTGCCAGCGCCTCCAGCACGCGCGGGGAGCAGGCAACGGTGTTTTCATTAAAATCCAGCCGCAGCCCCTCCCGCCCGCCGAGCGGAGGATGATACGCGCGCATACGCTGCACTGCGGCGCGTGGTGCCGGCGTTTGTTGCAGCACAATCTCAGCCATCGATCCCCCTTGCCCGCACCGCCTCGGCGTGGCCATGCAATCCCTCCGCATTGGCCAGCGCGATGGCGGCCGGACCGAGCCTCTGCAACCCGGCCAGCGTATATTCCTGCACCGTGATCACCTTCAAAAAATCCATCACGCTGAGCCCGCCCCGCACCTGCGCCACGCCACCGGTTGGCAGCGTGTGGTTGGGGCCGGAAACGTAGTCCCCCATGGGCTGTGGCGAATACCGGCCGATAAACACCGAACCCGCATTGCGCACCCAATCGAGATCCTCCTTCGCATCCACGCTCAGATGCTCGGGCGCCAGCCGGTTGGTAATCTCCCGTGCTTCGTCCACCGACCCCGCGACCACAACCAGGCCGTTCTTCTCGATCGCTTGCTTGGCAATGGGATTGGTCTTCACCCGCTGCGCAACCTCCCTGATCACGTCGCGCGCCAGGGGGGCGTTGGTTGTGATCAGGATGGCCAATGCCTCGGGGTCATGCTCGGCCTGGGCCACCAGGTCTGCCGCGATCCCCACTGCGGCGCCGCTTTCACTGGTCACGACAATCTCGGTCGGTCCGGCCAGCATGTCGATAGAGCAATCGAAGGCGACCAGTTTCTTGGCTGCGGTCACATACCAATTGCCCGGCCCCACGATCTTGTCCACCCGGCGGATGCTCTCCGTGCCATAGGCCAGCGCCGCCACCGCCTGCGCGCCGCCGATGCGGTAAAACCCGCTCACGCCGAGCAGCGCTGCGGCCGCCAGCGTCTCCTTTGCCGGTTTCGCTGACACCACCACGATTCGTTCCACCCCAGCCACCTGCGCCGGGATCACGGTCATGAGCAGTGTAGAGGGCAACGGGTAGCGCCCGCTGGGCACGTAACACCCCACCGCGCCCAGGGCTCGCACGCGCTGCCCGGTGGTCAGTCCGTCGGCAGCTGCATTCCATTCCTTCGGCATCTGCCGTCGGGCGAATCGCCGGATATTTCTGGCCGCAGTCTTCATCGCGGCCCGAATCGTCTTTGGCGTCGCCTCCCATGCCTGTTCCATCTCGGCGCGGGTTATCTCGAAAGGCTGTTGCGGAGCCAAGCCGTCCAGCTTAGACGCGTACCTGCGCAGCGCCTGGTCCCCGCCCTTGCGCACATCGCCCACAATGCGCTCGACCACCGGCATCGCGCGCGCCGTGCTCCGGGCGCCTCGCAGTTCCAGCTCGCGAAGCATCTGCTGGGTCTGCCTGCCGCCGCGTCCATGTGTGTTGACCAGCCTCATCCAGCTCTTACTCCCAGTCGCTTGAGCCTAAGTTCCACTCGAACAGCTCTCGCTCCCAGATAGATGTTCGGGTGCCCCATCCTTCGCGTTCTTTGCGAAGGGTGGGATTCCACAGCACTCTCTCAGCGACCACCGACCCAAGAATCTAAAAAACAATCTTATTGAGCGGATATTCGACGATCCCGGTTGCGCCCGAGCTCTTGAGCTTGGGAATCACGTCGCGCAGCACGCTTTCTTCCAGCACCGTATTCACCGCCGCCCAGCCGGACTCGCTCAGCGCCGAGATGGTCGGCGAATCCAGGGCCGGCAGCATCGCCAGTACCTGGTCCAGGTGCTTCTTTTCGACGTTCATCATCAATCCCACCCGACCCTGCGCCGCGATGGCTCCGTTGAGCATGAGCGAGAGATTGTCGATCTTCTGCTTCTTCCACGGATCGCCATAGGCGGTTCGATTGGCAATCAGGTGCGTCTCGCTTTCCATCACGGTATCGATGATGCGCAGCCGGTTTGCCCGCAGCGAGCTGCCCGTTTCGGTCACTTCCACAATAGCGTCGGCCAGCATCGGCGGTTTCACCTCGGTCGCGCCCCAACTGAACTCGACCTTCACCGGAACGTTCTTGGCCGCGAAATAGCTCTTGGTGACCTCGACCAGTTCCGTCGCGATCACTTTCCCGCTCAGCTCTTCGGCCTTCTGAAAAGGAGAATCCTCAGGCACCGCGAGCACCCAGCGGACCTTGGTCCGTGTTGCCTTGGAATAAGTCAGGGAGGTGATGCTGGTCACGTCGAGCCCGCTTTCCACCACCCAATCGATGCCGGTGAGGCCCGCATCGAGGACGCCCTTCTCCACATACCGAGCCATCTCCTGGGCGCGAATGAGCATACACTCGATCTCGTGATCGTCGATGCCAGGGAAGTACGAGCGGCCGTTGGCATAGATGTGCCACCCGGCGCGTTCAAAGAGCGCGATGGTCGCGTCCTGCAGACTTCCCTTAGGGATACCGAGCTTCAGCTTACCTGCCATCACCGTGCCTCCGTCTTCGCTGCTGCGGGCACCGCGATCGCCCGTGTAAAACAGCTCACCGTTCCCTCGTGGCAGACCAGCCCATCGCCCTCGACGGCCACGCGAAAGACCACCGCATCCTGGTCGCAATCGGTCGCTGCGGACACCACGCGCAGCCGGTTCCCGCTGGTCTCACCCTTCATCCACAGCTTCTGCCGCGTCCGGCTCCAGAAGGTCACAAAGCCTGTCTCCAGCGTTTTGGCATAGCTTGTCTCGTTGAGGAACCCCACCATCAGCACCTGTCCGCTCTCCGCATCCTGCACGATTGCAGGCAGCAGTCCATCCATCTTCGCAAAATCGAGTTTCACCCCGTCGGTCATAGCACCCTCTACCACTCACCTGAAAGTAAAAATGCGCAAACGCAGAAACGCCCGCCAGCGCATCTCGCGCCGGCGGGCGTTTCCTGAACCTGGCTTCCTGCCTTAACGCTGGCCGGAGCCGTCCGCCGACACGCTCGTCACGTGGTGATGATGGTCATGACGATGATGTGTGCGGACTTGCATCGCTACTAAAAACCTAACCGTCTCTCCCCCCGATGTCAACTGCTACCGCGGTGGATGAAAATGGCTTTGTTCAGTAACCGCTCTCCATGGAAGCGTCGCCCTCTCCTTTGTCATCCCGACCCGGGTTTCCTGTCACGCAGCACCGGACACGGCA
>Ga0182015_10005249_pt1 | contig 13542 bp, 13 predicted proteins | sample 712P3MmetaG_FD_120478 | JGI IMG/M metagenome (GOLD analysis project Ga0182015, IMG submission 120478) | Permafrost microbial communities from Stordalen Mire, Sweden - 712P3M metaG | ecosystem: Environmental > Terrestrial > Soil > Wetlands > Permafrost | place: Sweden: Stordalen | collected...
GACCGGCCCCATCCGATGCCCAACCAGCGTCAACCAGACTCAGTTTGGTACGCGTATTTTCGTCAGCCGATGATGTAAGACACTTACACCCAATTCTCAATCGGACCCTTGACATCATTGCTGGCGCAGCGGATCCTGTCACCCGGGTCGATGCGTTGAAATCACCATCGGCCGTGGCCACAGACTCGACCCACCGTGTCTTCGTAGCCGATCCTGGCGCTCAGGCCGTGCACGTCTTCGATTTTATTCACTCGAAATACGGCTTGTTGGATAAAGACGGCGAACGTCTGCACGCTCCCGTCGCCCTCTCCGCCGATGTTCAAGACAATTTGTACGTCGTCGACCAGGGCAGCAGAATGGTCCTCGTCTACGACTCCGCCGGAAAATTCCGTCGCTACGTGGGGAAACTGAGAGGAGGAGAATCGTACTTCGATACTCCAACCGCCATCGCCATCGACAAAACTGCGGGACGCATTTACGTGTGCGATCGGCAGCGGCACATGGTCTTTATCATGGACCACGAGGGCCGGCTCATTCGCAAACTTGGGAAGCGCGGCGCGGGCGACGGTCCCGGCGAGTTCAGATTCCCTGGCCAACTGGTGGTGAGCGGTGGTGAACTGTTCGTGCTCGATTCCGGCAACGTTCGCATTCAGGTTTTCGATACGGCGGGGAAGTTTCTGCGTGCAATTAAGCTGACGCAGGTAGACCAGCGCGCCGGATTGGCAGTTGATAAGCAAGGCAATATTTACGTCAGCGATGCAGGTCTGAACCAGATTCAGGTTTTTCGTTCCCATGGCCAAACGCTCTACGCGTTTGATAAAGGTGCAGTGAAAGGGACCGACTTCAGCGCTCCGTCAGGCATGTGGGTTGACGCCGACGGTACTCTCTACGTAGTGGATTCTCAAAACAGTCGCGTCGGGGTATTTCACATGAGCGCAGAGAATCCGGCGGAGTGACTGGCGAAGGCTGCATTCTGTCTGCTTGTTCAGCGATAGAATTTTCCATTACGCCACCCGTCCGTGCGACCTGCGCCGCTCAGGTGCTTGCTGGAAAAACGTGGTCAACTTCGCGGCCATCGCAGGCCGTTTACAAATGTTTACACCCGAAAGTCGCACGCTATTTGTCACTGAGCAGAATCGCCTGAAAAATGCGAAAATGATCATAGCTTGACCGCGCTTGCTCGTTGGGGACATCCGAAGAAGGCCGATTAAAGGATGGATGCAACGTAGAGTCGCGAATCTGTGTCTAACGGACAAGCTCAGTTCATGCCGATCACTCAAATTCCATTCCAGGATCCAGCAGCTCCTCCCGAGAAACCCCAGCCGGAACAACTCGGGCTCTACGATGCTCAGGGATGGGAGACGGCCTATCGCGATCTCGAGGACGATGCGCGCGTACCGCATCTGCTCATTCAGTTGCAAGATGATCTGACGCGCTCGCGCCGCCGCGAAGCCGCCTGGATTTCCATCATCGTCCACTTGCTTCTCATCGTTCTGCTCGCCAAGATTGAGGTGTTCGAAAAGTACCTCCCTTGGCACACCGCCGTCGCCTCGAAAAATCTCACGACCGGCAAGGATCTTACCTTCCTCGAGCTTCCCCCGGACCTGCAAAAACTTCAACGCAAACCGAACACGAACGTTGCTTCCGATAAGAATCGTATCGCGATGACTCGCCACCCTGAACTGGACGTCAAAGAGCTTCGCAAGATTCTTGCGACACCGCCTTCCGGAGCACCCGGGTCAAGAGCTCCCCAGCCAGTGCAGCCGCCTGCTCAAGGCTCGGCCGGTTTGACGCAAAATCAGCCGCCAGCTCCTCCGCAGCAGTCCCCCAATCCCCAGATCGCCCAATTGCAAACGCCAACTACACCCAGCATCACGAATGAGTTCAAGAAATACGCTGGGTCAATGTCTGCCGGTTCTGCGATTCAGGAGGCCACCCGCGCGGCGGCGGCCCGGCGCGGGGATGGTCAGCAAGGGGATGGCGGAAATTTTGGTCTGGGAACCGGCGCGCACGGCCGCCAGATGGGGAACCTGGAGGTGCTCAGCGATACGATGGGGGTGGATTTCGGTCCTTACTTGCAGCGCGTTCTTCACGATGTTCGGGGAAATTGGTACAGCGCAATTCCGGAATCTGCGCAGATGAAGCATGGAAACCTAATCATCGAGTTCGCGATCACCAAAGACGGAAAGGTTGCGGGCATGAAGCTGGTGACCACTTCCGGAGACATTCCTCTTGATCGCGCCGCTTGGGCCGGCATCACTGCGTCGGATCCATTTCCACCATTACCCGCCGAGTTTGGCGGACAATATCTCGCTCTCCGTTTTCGCTTCTTCTATAACCCCACCAAAGAAGAACTCCAGTAGCGCAAATCAGGAACGTCGCGACCCAAGAATAGAAAAGTTCGGTCAAGGTCAAGCTTTGGCGAACTAGCTCTTTCGCAGACGAATCGATCCATCCCCCGTACGAATCACCAGGAGGTTCCCGCCACCATTCAGCTTGCCGTGAACTTCATTCTCGCGAATCTTGCCTGCGGTCGTGATGGGCACTTCCAGGTCGATATGTCCATCGCCGGTATGCAGGTCCACGTCGGCGCTCAGATTCTCCGGCACTTCCAGAGCCACGGCGCCGTCGCCGCTCTCCAGACTCCAACCGCTTTGCAGGGCCGACCCGTTCGTCGCCCGGGCATCGAGGCGTCCATCCCCCGTCTTGAGTTCGAGTTCGTCAAAGCGCCCGTTGGCGCGGATGTGTCCGTCCCCGGTCGTCGCTCTTAGCTTGCCATCGACGCCATCGATTTCCTGCGAGCCATCTCCGCTGCGCAACTGCATTTCACCCTTGAAATTTCCCAACTCAATCTTGCCATCACCCGTACGGAGGTCTACTCGCCCCTCACGCGGCATGCGAATGTCAATATCGACTCGGTGATTGCTCATGCCTCCCAGGTTGATCGTAAGGCCCTGATGCGGGTAGCGCACCTCGATCTCGACCCGGTCGCCTGTCTGATGCTCTTCAACCCGGATCCCGCCATCGCCAATCTCGTAGCGCGTGGTCGTCACCGTCGCCTCAATCGTATTCTGCTCCCAGGTGGAGACGCGAATGTTCGCGTCCGATGTTTCCACCCGCAGATCGGGCTTGCCGGTGAGGGTATAGGTCTTCGACCATTGGTCTGCGCGAGCCGGCACCGCGGCGCACGAGCTGACCGCCACTCCCAGCAGAGCCATGAACACCCAACGTTCCGAACGCAGTCGTTTCATAACATTCCTCCGCCAGCCAAGCACACGTCCGCTAAGCCTCTTAGACGTGATTACGGATGATTCGTGAGTCCGGTTCCATGGAAATCGGTTTCCTTCCCCTATTATTCGGAGCCTGTTTACAGCCGTTACCGTCTCACCTACGCCATGCGGATCAAGGTTCGTTCCGGAAAAGGCACGTAAAGCAGCGCGGCGCCCGCAGCGAAAGCCGCTCCCAACCCGATCTTCTGCATCAGCAAACATGGAGCAACAGCCCAAAGTTGATCCAGCGCCAGGACGAAAGAAAACGTCCGCTGAAACTTTTCGCCCAAGCCCTGGTCGTCGAATGACCCCGCCGATGGCAGATAACAACGCAACGGGATTCCCACCCCCGCCGTCACCATCACTGCGGCCGCCAGCACGGTCGCTCGCCATCCTGACAAAAAAGATTCTGCGATCCCCGGCACCGCGTGCAGCCGAAAAAGCGCGATCCCATAGAAGATCAGATACATGATCCGGGCCAGAGCAAACAAACCGCGCGTCACCGAGCGTCGCGGAATGGGGACGTGCTGCAGGCGGATTCCACGAGGAAGCTTCCTTTTAGGGCCCCACTGCGAGGCGAAGCGGTTTGCGCGGGCGCAATGAAGCGATACCCGCGTCGCGCCACCTCGACGTAACGCGGACTCGATGCGGAATCGCCCAAAGCCTCCCGCAACTTATTCACGGCGGCGTTCAGGCTGTGGTCGAAATCCACGAAGCGGTCGGCGGGCCAAAGTTTCTCGCGTATCTCCTCGCCTGTGACCACGTCGCCGGCACGCTCCAGAAGCAAGACCAGAATCCGAAACGGTTGCTCCTGCAGGCGCACCTTGGCGCCATTCTTACGCAGCTCGCCCACGGCGAGGTCGAGCTCGAAGAGGCCAAACCGTACGATTGGACCCGATGAATTGCCGGGAGAAGCCGGCATAGGAGGAAGGAGCACGACCGACGACACGTAGTGTAGCACCGACTGTGCGTGCCGTTTATTCGCGGCGTACAATAAGATCGTGCTGAATGCCCAACGTCAGAATGACTCCGACCACAAGCATCGCCGCCACGCGATTTACGCCACGGAAACCTCCGGACTTCTGCTGATCGCGTTTCTGCTGCTGGTTCTCACCGTCATTCGTTATTGGCACGCCATCCATTGGAGCGTGCGCTGACGGCAGCTTGGGCGCAGCCCGAGCCTGTGCTCGTGGTCGTGCTCGGCCCCACGGCCAGCGGAAAGACTGCTCTGTCCCTGTCTCTTGCGGAGCGCTTTTACGGCGAAATCGTGAATTGCGATTCCGTCGCCATGTATCGCGACTTCAACCTTGGCACCGCCAAACCGACCGCCTCTGAACGAGCCCAGGTTCAGCATCACTTGCTGGATTACGTTGCGCCGACCGAGCCCATCACAGCCGGCCAATACGCTCGTCAGGCGCGGCAAGTCCTTGCAGAAATCAAAGAGCGAGAACATTTGCCGATTCTCGTGGGTGGGACTGGGCTCTACCTGCGAGCTCTGCTCGAAGGACTGTTCCCGGGCCCGCAGCGCTCGGAAGAACTGCGCGAGCGACTGCGCGACCGCGCCGCCAGCCGACGGCCCGGGTATCTTCCTCGCGTGCTCCGCCGATTGGATCGACCGGCCGCGGAAAGAATTCACGCCAATGACACGCCCAAGCTCATACGCGCCATTGAAGTGTGCCTGGCCTCTCGCCAGAAAGTGTCGGACCTCTGGCAGCAACCGGGTCGCGAACCTTTGCGCGGCTTCCGCATTCTGCGCATCGGTCTCGATCCTGATCGTCAGGCCCTCTACGAAAGAATCAATCGCCGCGCGCAGCAGATGTTCGAATCAGGTTTGGTCGAAGAGACGCGACATCTGCTTGAGAAATACGGCGACTCCGCAGGCCCGCTATCTTCCCTGGGATATAAACAGGCGGTGCAACTGCTTCGAGGAGAGCTGACGCGCGACCAGGCGTTGCAATCCATTCAGCAGGCTCACCGCAACTACGCCAAACGCCAGATGACCTGGTTCCGTCGGGAGCCGGAAGTCTGCTGGTTAAGAGGCTTTGGCGATGAGGCGGACATTCAGCGGGAGGCCGAAGGGCGGGTCTCAGGTCTTAGGTTCTAGGTCTTAGTTAGGCACGGTTCTAGCGCCCCCGCTCTAGCGCCGAGACTAAGACCCGAGACCCGCCCCACGCCCCCCCGCCCCTCTGCTATCTTTCCACCATGCGTCGCACATTTGTCATTCTCCTCGCTATCCTGCTGCTCACGACTTTTGCCTTCGCCAAAGACAAATATCAGCGCCCGGGACCCATCCATCTCGATCGCGATGGCGAAAAATGGGCCGAGAAGACGCTGCGCAAGTTGACTTTGGAAGAGAAAGTCGGTCAGGTATTCATGATCTGGTGCCGCGCCAGTTTTCTCAATGTAGAAAATCCGGAGTATCTGCAACTGCGCGATGCCTTGCAGAAGTATCACGTCGGTTCCTTTGCCATGACGGTCCATGTGGATGGGCCCTATCTTTTGCGCAGCGAACCCTACGAAGCCGCCGAACTTCTCAATCGCCTACAAAGTGAGTCCAAACTTCCGCTGCTGTTCGCGGCGGATTTTGAACGTGGCGTCTCCATGCGCCTGATGGGGACCACGGTTTTTCCTCATGCCATGGCTTTCGGCGCAGATGGAAAGATGGAAGACGCCGAGGCCTTCGGCCGCATCACCGCCGAAGAATCCCGCGCCATTGGCATTCACTGGAATTTTTTCCCCGATGCCGACGTGAATTCGAATCCCGCGAACCCCATCATCAACACACGCTCGTTCGGCGAAGACCCCAAACAAGTGGGCGACCTGGTCTCAGCCTATATCAAGGGCGCGCATGAAGGCGGAATGCTGACCACGGTCAAACATTTTCCCGGTCACGGCGACACCGCCACCGATTCACATCTCGGCGTCGCCCGCGTGAACGTCGACCGCGCCCATCTCGATTCCATCGAACTGCCGCCCTTTCGCCAGGCCATTGCGGCTGGCGTCGACTCGGTGATGGTCGCGCACGTTACCGTTCCTGTCCTCGATCCCAATCCCGACCATGTGGCCACAATTTCCCCGCTGATCGTCTCGGATTTGCTCGAGAAGCAACTTGGCTTCCAGGGAATCGTAGTCACCGATGCCCTCGACATGGCCGGTCTGACGCACCTTTTTGCCGACAACATCGGACGCGCCGCGGTTGAGGCTTTCAAAGCCGGCAACGATCTCCTCTTGATTCCGGCCGACTTTCCAGCCTCCTATAACGCGATGGTTCAGGCGGTACAGTCAGGAGAAATTTCCCGCGAACGGCTCGACCGCTCGGTCCTCAAAATTCTGAAAACAAAGGCTTCTCTTCGTCTGCAGAGAGGACGCAGCGTGGACCTGAAAGCCATCGCAAACCTGGTGGGCGCGCCGGGGAACCTTAGTTTTGGGCAGCAGGTAGCCGATGACGCAATCACTTTGGTTCGCGACAATGGCAAGGTCCTGCCTCTCAAATCCAAGGGAACCGCGAAGACCGGCCTTCCGTATACAACCCAAGAGGAGACTCGCAAGCAGGTGGTCGCGGTGCTTTTCTCCGACGACGTGCGGACCGAGTCGGGGCGTGCATTTGCCCGCGAATTGCGGATGCGAATTCCGGATGCCGATATTCTTTATGTTGACCCCCGCATCGCCGCCGGGATGAGTGACGAGGTGCGGAAAGCCGCGGACCAGGCTCAGACCGTGATTGCCGCTGTCTATGTGATCCCTACAGCGGGCAAGATCGGGAACACGGTTGCGATGGCGGACGCCACCGGTTCGCTTCTGCAGCAACTGCTCGACCATGGAGCGGGCAAGACCGCTGTGGTGGCAATGGGAAATCCGTATCTTGCGGCGGACTTTCCCAAGATCGAGAATTATATGTGTACGTTCTCCAATGCTTCGGTCTCCGAGTTCGCAGCCGTGAAAGCTTTGTTCGGCGAAGTCACCATTCACGGCCATCTGCCCGTCAGCATCCCCAATGTGGCCGCGCGCGGTACCGGGCTCGAGCGTGCGCTTCAAAGTGGAGAAACTCAACATGCGCAAGAATAAGTTATCCGCTCTATCGATGGCTGGAGTCTGCTGCGCTATCGGGTTCTTGCCTGCATGCAGCGTAAACGTAAAGAAAGAAGCCAATGGACGGGACAAGCAAGTGGACGTCAACACTCCGTTTGGCGGTGTCCACGTCAGCAAACAGGCAGATATTTCTGACATTGGTTTGCCCATCTACCCCGGTTCTCGCTTGAAGGAAGAAGATTCCGACGGCAGCGATAAAAGCGCCAACGTGAATATTTCCGGCTTCGGATACGGCTTAAAAGTCGTCGCCGTGGAGTATCGGTCAGACGACGCTCCCGCCAAGATTCTCTCGTTTTACAAGGATCAGTTGAAAAAATATGGAGGCGTTCTAGAGTGCCACACCTCCAGGGGAAACTGGAGCGTAAATATGGGATCGCACGGCTCTAAGAATAGTTCGAATGCGTTGACCTGCGAGGGCGGTGGCGGAAACGAAACGGAACTCAAAGTGGGGAAGCAGGATGACCAGCACATCGTGGCCGTTGAGCCCGAGGGGAAGGGGTCAAGCTTCTCCCTGGTGTACGTGCGCACACACGGCAAGGGTGCAGAGATTTAGAGCTTCGGTTTGGCGGAGTCAACTGATCTTCTTCCGCCGCCGGCATAGGGTGAATTTATGTTCCGATCGATTGCTTCACGGCTTGTGACTTTCTCTTTGATCGGTGCCGCTCTTGGGCTGTCTCGGGTTGCAGCCGAGGGCCAAAAGCAGGACGGCGATCAAGATAAGCATTTGGATATCCGAAGCAATGTCGGGGACCTGCATGTGGGCAACGATGCCGACGCTCGTAAGGCAGGATTGCCACTTTACCCCGGTGCTCGGCTTCGTCACGATCAAGAGAACGACCATGCGGCCAATCTCAGTCTCTTCACCCAGGCTTTCGCTGTGAAGCTGGTGCTGGCGAAGTACGATTCGGACGATGCTCCCGCCAAAATCATCGACTTTTATCGCGACAAGCTAAGAAAATATGGAAAGGTGATCGAGTGCCACACTCGGGAACATGGGGGCGCACACGCCGACGTCGGCGACGACCAAGATTCCGATCAAGGGTCGACAGAAGTTAAATGTGAAGGGAAAAACACGGGTCCGGTCACCGAGCTCAAAGTTGGTACGGAGAATAACCAGCACGTCGTCGCGATTGAACCGAAAACTGGTAGCGGCTCGACCTTTGCTCTGGTTTATGTTCATACGCGCGGCAAAGAAGGCGACATCTGAACGAAACCAGCCGTTCATTGCGGGACGCAAGCGTTCGTGGCTCAGTTTGATTGTCCCGGGCAAGCGCCTTTTGCGCAGCGAGGGATCGGGGCGAGCTACGCAATCATCGTGCGTCTGGCTCGCTTCCTTCGCACACTGCCACTGCCACACAGGCGGCTTTCTTGCGTCGGCTGTGCGACGTGCGATACTTTCAGCTAGTTCTGCTCTAAGTTCCGATGGACCATCCCTGCTACAAGTGCGGGCACAGCGTCGAGGATGGTAAACCTTTCTGTTCGCAATGCGGAGCGCCGCAGATTCGCGTGGCGATGCCGGAGCCGATCCCTGCGATTGCGGAGAATGTCTCCTCGAATCATCTTCCGATTTTTTCTTCCGACCAGCCCATACGTCCTGACGTACTGGGCCGGTCCCCGCTTTCCGCCGCGATCGAGTGGTCGCCGGCGTTACGCGCGTGTGCGACCGCGGCTTTGGTCGCGGCTCTGATCATGTCGCTTGGCCTGATGGTTCCTCCATTGGCAGCGCTGGGTGCGGGATCTCTGGCCGTCAATCTATATCACCGGCGAAACTCGGCCTGGAGCGTCAACGCGCGCTCAGGAACGCAACTGGGCGCCATGTGTGGCGTCCTGTTCTTTGGCATATCGGCGATCTTCGAGACGCTGGCGGTCGTGCTGTTTCACACCGGCGGCCAAGTGCGTCAGAAGATGCTCGAAGTTCTCCAGCAGGCCTCTTCCCGCACGAACGACCCGCAAGTGCAAGCCGCCTTCGATCGTCTGAAAACACCAGAAGGGCTCGCCTTGATGATGGTGTTCGGGCTGATTTTCCTGTTCCTGGTTTCGATCGCCGCCGCCAGCCTGGCGGGAGCGCTGACGGGAGCGTTCCTGGGCCGCCGCAAGCGGCGATAAGATTCGGCCCAATCGTTGCCCTTGCTGGAGGCTGCGTGGGCCGCGTATGATGCACGGTTTGCTTACTTACGCCATGAACAAACCGGCACGCGGATCATTGCTCGGCATCGAGCACCTTGAGGACAGCGAAATCCTCGGCTTGCTGAAGCTGGCTCGCCGCATGAATCCGCTCAAGGCGCGCCCGCTGTTGCGCAACAAGCGCATCGTGTTGCTGTTTTACGAAGCTTCCACGCGCACGCGATCTTCGTTCGAAATCGCCGCCAAGTCGCTGGGCGCTATCACCACGCTCGTGCAATCGTCAGGATCGAGCATCGAAAAAGGCGAATCCTTGCTCGACACCGGATATACCCTGCGCGCTGTCGGGGCGGACGCCATCGTCATTCGCCATCCTTCCGCGGGCGCGCCTCATTTGATGGCACGGCACCTCGACATCCCGGTCATCAACGCCGGCGACGGTATGCACGAGCACCCATCTCAGGCGCTGCTCGATGCCTTCACGATTCTGAAACACAAAAAGTCGTTCAAAGGTTTAAAGATCGCCATCATCGGCGATATCTACCACAGCCGCGTGACCCGCTCCAACTGCCATCTGTTAAGCCGCTTCGGCGCAAAGATCACCCTCTGCGGTCCACCGGAATTTGTGCCCGACGTGGCTGCCACCCTTTCCCCCGGGTTGCGCGTCACCCGTCACATGGAAGAAGCGCTGCGTGGAGCGGATGTGATCATGCTCCTACGCCTGCAGAAAGAGCGTCTCGCCGGCCAGAAGATCCGCCTGCAGGACTACATCGCCCGCTACCAGATGACGTCTGCGCGAGTGAAGCTGGCCAAACCCGATGCCATCGTCATGCATCCCGGGCCGATTATTCGCGGACTTGAGTTGACTGCGGAAGTGGCTGACAGCGGGCAATCGGTGATCCTGGACGAGGTTCACAACGGAGTACCCACGCGCATGGCAATTCTGGCGCGGGCATTGGGGAAGGCGAAATGAGCCACGGATTTACACGGATCGATCGGAATTGACAGAATGCCGAACGATAAATCCAAACCGGGATCGCTTCTGATCAAAGGCGGCCACGTCATCGACCCGGCAGCCAAAATCAACGCGCTCATGGACGTCCTGCTGCGCGACGGCCGGGTTGCCGAGATCACCCTGCCCAATAAGACCCGCGGCGGCGCCGACGAGAGGTTCGATGCCCGCGGACTTATCGTTGCGCCGGGATTCATCGATCTCCACGTTCACCTGCGCGAACCCGGACAAAGTTACAAAGAAACGATTGCCAGCGGCACCGCCGCCGCCGCCGCGGGAGGTTTTACCTCAGTCTGCACCATGCCGAACACTGCGCCCGTGGTCGACAACGCCGAGTGGGTGGAATGGTTGCGGCATCCCGAGCGCGCTGCCGTAGTGAACGTGTTTCCCATCACGGCGGCCACTCTCAACTCGCGCGGAGCGGCCCTAACCGACTTCGCGGCCCTGCAGCGCGCGGGCGCAGTGGCCGTCACCGACGACGGCAAGCCCATTCTCGACGACGAAATCATGCGCGCTGCGTTGCGCCTCGGAGCGGAACTGAACCTGCCGGTGGTGCAGCACGCTGAAGATACGCGACTCACCGAAAACGCATCCATGCAGGAAGGCCCCACCAGTTTTCGTCTCGGCCTGCGAGGCATGCCGGCGGCGGCCGAAGCCAATATCGTGGACCGCGACGTAACTCTCGCGCAGCAGATTCGCGGATCGCGCCTACATGTCGCACATCTTTCCACGTCCGATGCGCTCAAGGCTGTGCGCCGCGGCAAGCGCGCCAAAGCCCGGGTTACGTGCGAAGTCACGCCGCACCATTTCACCCTGCTCGACGAAGATGTCGGCGAGTACGATACGAATTTCAAGATGAATCCACCCTTGCGCTCCGCCGCAGACCGCGAAGCCATTCTGGTTGCACTCGCCGACGGCACCGTCGATGCCATCGCCACCGATCACGCGCCGCACGCCACGCACGAAAAAGAAGTTGAATTCGAGCGTGCGGCCTTCGGCATCACGGGACTAGAGACCGCGTTAGCGCTGGCAATCACGAAGCTGCACCGAGGGCACAAGATTCCGCTAGCGCGCATCGTCGAACTCTTCACCGCCGGCCCGGCGCGCGTCTTCGATCTCAGCGGGCGCGAATCGCTCGTCCGCGGCAACGCCGCCGACGTCACCATCTTCGACCCCAAGAAGCGCTGGACCTTCGATGCCGCCAAATCGTGCTCGTTATCGCACAACACGCCATTCGATGGCTGGCAGTTTACAGGGAAAGTTATGGCGACGATTGTGGGTGGAAAGGTTGTGTACCGTGGGGACTAATGCGAGTCGCGAAGCGAGGCCATTCGTTCGCCCCGCACCTCAGTGCGGGGAACGAGAATGAAGTAGAGAAATCGAGTCCCGCAGGGACGGCACAAAACTGACGCAGGCCGCCTCCGGGAAATATCTATCGGACAATCCCCATCCTCTTCCCCACTCGACCCAGCACCTCCAAGGCCTGGTCCAACTCTTCCTTCGTGTGCGTCGCGGTCATGATGGTGCGGATGCGGGCTTTGCCTTCGGGCACCGTCGGGAAGGCGATGCCGGTGCCGAGCACGCCTTCCTTGAAGAGTTCCCGCGAGAAGTCCATGGTGAGCTTGCCGTCGCCGATGATGATGGGCGTGATCGGCGTTTCGCTCGCCGGAGTGGCACGGCCGCCGATGTCGAAGCCGAGCAGGCCGAGTTCTTTTTTCCAGAAGCCCGTATTCTCCCAGAGTTTCTCCATGCGCTCGGGTTCGTTCTCCAGAACATCGAAAGCCGCGATGCAGGTTGCCGCAACGGATGGCGGATGCGAAGTCGAAAACAAGAACGGCCGCGCCCGATGGTAAAGAAAATCAATCAGATCTCGCGAGCCGCACACATACCCGCCTAATGCGCCAATGGCTTTCGACAGCGTCCCGACCTGAATGTCCACGCGCCCGTGCGCGTTGAAATGATCCACGGTGCCGCGCCCGTTGCGGCCAAGCACGCCGGAAGCATGCGCATCGTCCACCATCATGATGGCGCCATATCTCTCGGCCAGGTTGCAGAGGCCGGGCAGCGGACCGATGTCGCCATCCATCGAGAACACTCCGTCGCTGATCAGCAGCTTCTTGCCCGGCTCGTCCTTTACGCTGGCGAGTTGCTCCCCAGCATGGGAGACGTCTTTGTGGCGGAAGACCAGAATCTTCGCCTTCGAGAGGCGCGCCCCATCGATGATCGAGGCGTGATTCAGCGCATCGGAGACGATGAAATCGTCCTTGCCCAGCACCGCCGCGACCGTGCCCGCGTTCGCCGCAAAGCCAGATTGAAAAACGACACACGCTTCTACGTTCTTGAAGCGCGCAATCTTTTCCTCCAGCTCCATGTGGATCTTCATGGTCCCGGCAATCGTCCGCACCGCACCCGATCCCACGCCATACTTGCGCGTCGCCTCCAGCGCCGCTTCCCGCAGTTTGGGATGCGTCGTCAGTCCAAGATAATTGTTCGACGCCAGGTTGATGACCTTCTTGCCGTCAAACGTGCAGACCGGCGCCTGCTCGTCCTCGAGCACGCGCAGTTTGAAATGCGTGCCCTTGGCTTTGAGTTCGTTGATCTGGTCAGTGAGATAGGAGAGCGGGTTGGCGCGGCTGGTGGTTGTCATGAAATCCTCAAGACCTCTTTTGCCACGGATTCACACGGATCGGCGCGAACAGAACCTGATTTCGCCACGGGCAGCTTTCCGTCGTTGTCCCTCATCCGTGCTCCTCCGTGTTCCTGCGTGTAAGTCCGTGGCGAAAAGTACTCAGAACAGGATTGGGTTGCCGGTCGCAATGCTGGCCTCGCAAAGAATCTTCATGTGGGTGAAGAATTCCTTCTCGGAGTCCGCAAGAATGTCGCTGGAATGAAGCACCGTATCCACTTCCTTCAACAGCTTCGCTGCAATTTTACTGGAGATCCAATCGCCGGTATGCGTTCCGTCGTAGAGAACTTTCTCCAACAGAATCGGAAACTTCGGCCCGGGACTGCCCTGCAATCCGCGCAGAAAACTTCGCAGATGGCCGACTC
>Ga0182015_10005250_pt1 | contig 13541 bp, 15 predicted proteins | sample 712P3MmetaG_FD_120478 | JGI IMG/M metagenome (GOLD analysis project Ga0182015, IMG submission 120478) | Permafrost microbial communities from Stordalen Mire, Sweden - 712P3M metaG | ecosystem: Environmental > Terrestrial > Soil > Wetlands > Permafrost | place: Sweden: Stordalen | collected...
CGAGTTTTAACACCACAGAGGTATTTCAACAAAACGATAGGCCTGCGCATCGATGAAAACTATTGGGGCTCAGGCGCATCAAGGCGGTGAACGGCGAGCTCGCAATAACCCTAAACGCTCCGACCACCTGCTAGGCCAAGCATTGAAAGCCGCCTTCGAACTTGGCGCCGAGACGCGGATGATCAAGCTGAATGATCTCAATTTACGCGCTTGCGAGGGTTACTACTCGAAGACCGCACGTGCCTGCGAAAAAATTCGCAAGGCACCGGGAATAAACAGGCGCGCCGGCAAGTCTTCTCTGTAGGAACGGCGCAAAGCCGCGGTGGATGGAGACCAAAAATGTCGGACAACAAGCAGGGCACAGGGATCGACCGGCGCGGCGCGCTCGAATGCATGATCTGGGCCGGCACAGGCGTCATCTGGACGCTCAGCGGCGGCGTGCCCAAATCCTCGCAACTTCTCGGCATCGGCGCGGCCCAGGCAACCGAAAAAGCCGTGACCGGCTTCAGCTTCCTGCAGATTTCGGATAGCCATGTCGGTTTCAACAAGCCAGCCAATCCGGATGCGCTAGGGACCTTGAAGGAGGCGATCGATAAGGTGAACGGGTTGTCCGTTAAGCCCGCCTTCATGATCCACACTGGCGACATCACCCATCTTTCGAAGCCTGGGCAATTCGACGATGCGGAAAGAGTCATCGGCGAAACCAAGCTCGATGTCCATTACGTCCCCGGCGAGCACGATATTATCGACGAGAACAATGGGCAAGCCTATCTCGAACGCTACGGCAAAAACACGAAAGGCACCGGCTGGTTCGCCTTCGATCAAGGCGGCGTGCATTTTATCGGCCTTGTCAACGTCGCCAATTTGAAAGCTGGCGGCATGGGCTCGCTCGGCGACGAGCAATTGGCTTGGCTTGCGGGCGACCTCAAAGGCAAGCCCGCGTCAACGCCGATCGTCGTTTTCGCGCATATTCCGCTCTGGGCCGTTTATCCGGAATGGGGCTGGGGGACGGACGATTCGGCGCGTGCGCTCGCCCTGCTCAAACGGTTCGGCTCGGTCACCGTCCTCAACGGCCATATCCATCAATTGATGCAGAAGGTGGAGGGCAATGTGACGTTCCATACTGCGATGTCGACCGCTTTCCCGCAGCCCGCGCCCGGAACCGCCGCTTCGCCCGGACCGATGCTGGTGCCGGCCGAGAAGCTGCGCACTTTGCTGGGATTGACGAGCGTCGAGGTCCGGCGCGGAAAACAACGCCTCGCGATCACCGATACACCGCTTGCCGCCAGCTAAACCAACCTCGTAAAAGGAAACCAACATGCGCAATTTGACCAAAGCAAACCGCTCCCGCGTGTGGTGCTTGGGTTTGAGCCTTATTTTTGCCACCGCCGCTTTCGGCGTCATTTTGACACTGCCCGCAGTCGCCGCCGGTACCGAGGTGTATATCGACAACTTCGCCTTTACCCCAAATGAGCTCACGGTGAAAGCCGGGACGACAATCGTCTTCCACAATCGCGACGACATTCCCCATAGCGTTGTCGGCACGAAAGGCGAGTTCCATTCCAAGGCACTTGATACGGACGACACGTTTGAATTCACCTTCGTGAAGGCCGGAACCTATGGCTATTCGTGCGGCCTGCATCCACAAATGCAGGGCAGGATCGTGGTCACGCCTTGAGGCGCGAGGGATCATCGCGTCCCCGTGACATTAGGCACCGCGGTTCTGTTCGTCGAAGGACAGTCTTTTCTGATGGGGTCTAACGACACCGTGGCGCCGGTCGTATTGGTCATGCAGGGTCAAGTGCGCAGAAAACCGCGAACGGGAGTTCAATTATGAGCGAAAATATCGATGGCGCGGGACGCCGCTCTCCCGGTCCGAGGCTGCTCGTGCGTCCCCTCCTGCTTTTCGCAAGCGTCGCGCTTGTTATCGGCTTTGTGGCGAGCCGGACGGATGTGGAGCCCTACAAAACACCGTTTTTTCGCCTCTTCTTCAGTAACACGCTGCATATGAAGGCTTGGCTGGCGACGGCCGCATTGCTGCTGGGATTGGGTCAGCTGCTGACGGCGGCACGCATTTATGGAAAACTGCGTTTCCCGCCAGAAGGCCGCCTCTATCCCCTGCTGCATCGCTGGTCCGGGCGGGCGGCCATTCTGCTCACTCTGCCGGCCGCTTACCATTGCATCTTCAAGCTCGGTTTCGGGACATACGATGCCCGCGCCTTTATTCACTCGTTGTTGGGCGCCTCTTTCTACGGCGCCTTTTCCGCCAAAGTCCTCATAGTCCGCACAAGCGGCTACCCCGGCTGGGCGCTGCCCATGGCGGGAGGGGTGCTGTTCGCCATTCTTATGGTGTTGTGGCTCACTTCGGCGTTTTGGTTGTTCGGAACCCACGGTGTGAGCCTATAGGATACCCGACCGGCTGTCGCATGCTGAACGAGGAGCCGGCGCAGAGCCAAGACCTCCAAATGATGGGCATGCTCCTCCCTCTCGGCATCGAGAAGGGCAAGGATTTCAAGCCTGATGTCGCGCCCGTGGCCTTCACGACGGCCCTTCCGCTTCGCGCGAAGAGCCCTCCGGTCTCAGCGTGCTCATGAGCAGCCGGGGCATTGAACGAAGGCTTCCTTGGAACAGCGGCTCCACGCTACGCCGATGTGGTTGTGCTCCTCGAGATCGGGATGGGGGTAGCACTTCTCATCGGTGCGGTGCTCGCGCGCATGAGGAGGTTTCGGCTACACGCCTGGTGTCAATCCGTAATCGTAATCCTGAAGTTTGTCGTTATCGTATTGATAATGATTCCTTCATTTCACGTTCATGTGATTCCGAAGATACCGCTCAAACTTGGGAAGGCTTACTGCGCACTGGCGACAGTGCATGGGGCGCTCGGAAGCGTCACGGAAATCGCCGGAATGTACATCTTGCTCGCTGCGGGCACGAACGTTTTGCCCCACAACTTCCGAGTGACCGAATATAAGCTATGGATGCGCGGTTTGCTCGTGCTCTGGTGGCTCGTGCTCCTGTTGGGAATTGCAACTTACGGTCGCTGGTACGTCCCGCACTTGTTCCGGAAATGAATTCGCGGAAGCCTCGTGCGCCGCCGCTCAGATCTTAAGCGCCGCCCTCAACTCCAGCAGTTGATCGCGCTTCTCCACCGCCATCCGGCGCGCCTCGTCCGTTTTGGCGCCGGCAACTTCTTCTTCGAAATTTTTAAGCTGCGCGTCGAGTTCGGCGGCGTCAACTTCTGCCAAGGGCACCGCTTGGTCGGCGAGGATGGTGAGGCCCGAAGGCGCAACTTCGGCGAAGCCGCCGGGCACGAAGAGGCGCAGTTTTTTTGATGGCGCCTCGTCGATCACGACGATGCCTGGCTTCATCGACGAGATCAAGTTGGCATGATCCTTGAGGACGGTGAATTCGCCTTCCGTCCCCGGAACGGCCACGGCTTCGACCTCTCCAGAAAAGACGAGTTTTTCGGGAGAAACGATTTCAAGGTGAAAAGCCGCCATCGCATGCCCCCGGACGTAAATTCAGCAATGAGCTCGTGCCACGCGAGTTCGCCTGGCGCCTGCGGTCCTAGCGAGTTCTACGCCGCCTCGGCCGCGAGCTTTTGCGCTTTTTCGACGGCCTCCTCGATGGTGCCGACCATATAGAAAGCAGCCTCCGGCAAATGGTCGTAATCGCCTTCGACGAGCCCCTTGAAACCCTTGATGGTGTCGGCGAGCAAAACGAGCTTGCCGGGCGAACCGGTGAATACTTCGGCGACATGGAAAGGCTGCGATAGGAAGCGCTCGATCTTGCGCGCGCGGGCAACGGTGAGCTTATCGTCCTCGGAAAGTTCGTCCATGCCGAGAATGGCGATGATGTCCTGCAGCGCCTTGTAGCGCTGCAAAATCTGCTGGACCTGGCGCGCGACGCCGTAATGTTCCTCGCCGACGACGAGCGGCGACAACATGCGCGACGTCGAGTCGAGCGGATCGACTGCCGGATAAATCCCTTTCTCGGCGATCGCGCGCGACAAGACGGTTGTCGCATCGAGATGCGCGAAGGACGTGGCGGGCGCCGGGTCGGTCAAATCGTCGGCCGGCACATAGATTGCCTGCACCGAGGTGATCGAACCTTTGGTCGTGGTGGTGATCCGTTCCTGCAAATCTCCCATGTCGGTCGCGAGCGTCGGCTGATAGCCGACCGCCGAGGGCATGCGGCCGAGAAGCGCCGAGACTTCCGAGCCCGCCTGGGTGAAGCGGAAGATATTGTCGATGAAGAACAGCACGTCCTGGCCCTTGTCGCGGAAATCCTCGGCGACGGTGACGCCGGTCAAACCGACCCGCGCGCGCGCGCCCGGCGGCTCGTTCATCTGGCCATAGACTAGGGCGCATTTGGAGCCCCTGGCGGAGCCGCCATGCTCGCGCGGATCGACATTCACCTTGGATTCGATCATTTCGTGATAAAGATCGTTGCCTTCGCGGGTCCGCTCGCCCACCCCGGCGAACACGGAATAGCCGCCGTGCGCCTTGGCGATATTGTTGATGAGTTCCATGATAATCACGGTCTTGCCGACCCCGGCGCCGCCGAAGAGCCCGACCTTGCCGCCTTTCGCGTAAGGCGCCAAAAGATCGACGACTTTAATGCCGGTCACCAGGATCTGCGCCTCGGTCGCTTGTTCGGCATAGGAGGGCGCAGGCTGATGGATCGCGCGGCGGGTCGTCGTTTCGACCGGACCCAACTCGTCCACCGGCTCGCCGATGACATTGATGATGCGGCCAAGGCACGCCTCGCCGACCGGCACCGTGATGGGGCCTCCGGTGTCCCTGACCGGCTGGCCGCGGACGAGGCCGTCGGAAATGTCCATCGCGACGCAGCGCACCGAATTCTCGCCGAGATGCTGCGCCACTTCGAGGACCAGGCGGTTGCCGTGGTTATCGGTTTCGAGCGCGTTGAGGATCTTCGGCAGATCGCCGTCGAATTTCACATCGACGACGGCGCCGATGACTTGCGTGACGTGGCCCGTGGTCGCGTTGGTTGCGGCGTCAGCCATGCCTTGTCCTCTCCAATGGTTTAATGCCTGAAGGCATCACGAAAAATATCCGCCTATGGCGCGACGATCGGCGTTCGGGGTCGCGGCGCGCCAGAACTGCCCTGTCCAAATTCGCCGCGCCAGCTCTAACGCGCGATGATGACGATGGCGATGTCTCCAGCCGTCATGACCATAATTGTCCCGCTTCCCGTGACGCCAGTGGTGACGGGCGAAGTCCTCCTGGCCACGAGTCCACCAATCGGACTTGGCAATGTTCAAGCCTCCACCAAGCAAGACGACGGAGAAAAGTGTCGATACCATAATCCGGTTCATGATTTTACTCCATATGTTATCATGTTTATTTATCAATTCTTCATATTATCGCATGGCGTACGTTCCAAGCGGTGAAATTCCACGAGATTCTCGATTCTGATTCATTCGCGCGCTTGGCGAAAGCGGTATTTTTCGAGACGCCCTTAAAGCGCCTCGGCGCCGGAGATGATCTCGATCAATTCCTTGGTGATCATCGCCTGACGCGAGCGGTTATATTTCATCGTTTGCTTTCTGATCATTTCGCCGGCGTTGCGCGAGGCGCTATCCATGGCGCTCATCCGCGCCCCTTGTTCCGATGCGGCGTTTTCAAGCAGCGCCCGCAAAACTTGAATCGAAATGTTGCGCGGCAGCAGCGCCGCGAGAATTTCCTCTTCGTCTGGCTCATGCTCATAAGCCGCCACCGGTAGCGCCGCTTTGTCCTCCGCCGGCAGCGCGAGAGGAATGAGCTGCCGCGCCGTCGGAATCTGCGCGATCACCGACTTGAACCGCGAGAAAAACAAAGTGCAAATGTCGAATTCGCCAGCCCGATGCAACGCAACGATCTTGCGGCCGATTGCGGCGGCATGCGCGAAGCCGAGTGTTCGCACCGAGCGCAGGTCGATCACTTCGATGATCTGGCGTCCGAATTGCCGGCGCAGGATGTCATGGCCTTTCTTGCCGACACAAAGGATCTTAACCGTCTTGCCTTGCCCCATGAGTGCCAGCGCCGCCTCGCGCGCGAGCCGCGCGATCGAGGCATTGAAAGCGCCGCAAAGACCGCGTTCAGCGGTACAGACGACCAAGAGATGGACTCTGTCACCGCCGCCCCCGAGCAGCGCCGGAACTTGACCCCTCGTCGCGATCGCGGCGGCAAGATTGGCCAAAACCCTCTCCATCCGGTCGGCGTAAGGACGCGCCGATTCCGCCGCCATCTGTGCGCGCCGCAATTTCGCCGCCGCGACCATCTGCATGGCCTTGGTAATCTTTTGCGTTGCCTTGACGGAGGCGATCCGGTTGCGCAGATCCTTTAGCGAGGGCATGGTCTATCCCCTTAACCTCCGTCCCGGCGCCGCCAGCTCAAGCGAAATTCTCGATCAAGCAAAGCTCTTCGCGTAGGCATCGACAATCGATTTGAGTTTTGCGCCGGACTCGTCGGAAAGATCCTTCGAGGTGCGAATCGCGTCGAGGAGACCGGCGTGGCTCGCGCGCAGCAGCGCGAGGAGCCCGTCCTCGAAGGCCCGTACCCGGTCAACCGGAAACGCATCGAGATAACCATTGACCCCGGCATATATCACGCACACCTGTTCCTCCATCTTCAAAGGCGAGAACTGCGCTTGTTTCAAAAGCTCGGTCAGGCGCGCGCCGCGCGCGAGCAGGCGCTGGGTCGTCGCGTCGAGGTCGGAACCGAACTGCGCGAAAGCCGCCATTTCGCGGTACTGCGCAAGTTCGCCCTTGATCCTGCCCGCGACTTTTTTCATCGCTTTGGTTTGCGCCGAGGATCCGACGCGCGAGACCGAAAGGCCGACATTCACGGCGGGCCTGATGCCTTGATAGAAGAGATCGGTCTCAAGAAAAATCTGGCCGTCGGTGATCGAAATCACATTCGTCGGAATATAGGCCGACACGTCATTGGCTTGCGTTTCGATCACCGGAAGCGCGGTGAGCGAGCCCGCGCCATTTTCCTCGTTGAGTTTCGCCGCGCGTTCGAGCAGCCGCGAATGCAGGTAGAAAACGTCGCCCGGATAGGCCTCGCGTCCCGGCGGGCGGCGCAACAAAAGCGACATCTGGCGGTAGGCCACGGCTTGCTTGGAGAGATCGTCGTAGATGATCAGCGCGTGCATCGCGTTGTCGCGAAAATATTCGCCCATCGCGCAACCGGCGAACGGCGCAAGAAACTGCATCGGCGCCGGATCGGACGCGGTCGCCGCGACAATGATCGTATAGGGCAGCGCGCCCTGCTCCTCCAATACTTTCACGAATTGCGCTACGGTCGAGCGTTTCTGACCGACCGCAACATAGACGCAATACAGTTTTAGGCTTTCGTCGCTTCCCTGGTTCAGCGGCTTTTGATTGAGGATGGTATCGAGCGCCAGCGCGGTCTTGCCGGTCTGGCGGTCCCCGATGATCAGTTCGCGCTGGCCGCGCCCGATCGGTATCAAAGCGTCGATTGCCTTGAGCCCGGTAGCCATCGGCTCGTGCACGGATTTGCGCGGGATGATGCCCGGCGCCTTGACGTCGACGCGGGCGCGCTTTTCCGCATGAACCGGGCCCTTGCCATCGATCGGATTTCCGAGCGCATCGACGACGCGCCCAAGCAGCCCTTTGCCAATCGGAACATCGACAATCGCGCCGGTCCGCTTGACCGTCTGGCCTTCCTTGATGTCGCGGTCGCTGGCGAAAATGACAATGCCGACGTTGTCACTCTCGAGATTGAGGGACATGCCCCGCACGCCACTCTCGAACTCGACCATTTCGCCGGCCTGGACGTTGTCGAGTCCATAGACGCGGGCGATGCCGTCCCCGACCGAGAGGACCTGGCCTACCTCGGTCACCTTTGCTTCATTGCCGAAGTTCGCGATCTCGTTCTTGAGGATCGCGGAAATTTCCGCGGCGCGGATCTTCATCAGCCGGCCTCTTTCATGCGCGAACGAATCGAATTGAGTTTGGTTTTGAGGGAACTGTCAACCATGCGCGAGCCCAGTTTGACGATCAGGCCGCCGATGATCGCCCTGTCCACCTTGACCGCGATGTCAACTTCGCCGCCGCCGGAAATATCCGTGAGCGCGTTTCGCAACGCCTCGACATGCTCGGGCTTGAGCGGCTCGGCGACCGTCACGTGAGCCCGCGTGACGCCTTTTCGCGCGTCGTTCAGCAAATTGAAATCGCGGATCATGTCGAAGATCGCGAAAAGCCTGCGCTTTGCCGCGACGAGCTTTATGAATTTGGCGGCGACGCCATCGATCCCCACCCTGGCGAGAAGGGCATCGACCGCCTTCACCTGCTCTTCGGCCGGGAAAACCGGACTCTTGACGAAACGTTGCAAATCCGCGCTGGAGCGGACCATTTCCGCGAAGGCGGCGAGATCGGCGGCGGCCTTTTCCGTGGTTCCGGTCTCCTCGCTAAGCGCGAAGAGCGCCTGCGCATAGCGCCCCGCCATCCCGGACACCAGAGTCACTTGCGCCGCCAAAGCGAGTTCCCCAGAATTCAAACGGAAACCGAAGCTGCTTCCCAAAGGTCCGGCTTTTCGCGGCGAAAAACCGAGACGCGGTCCAGACCTGGAAAACGAGGAAAGGCGTCAAGGAAAGCGGCGCCACCACGAGGCAGGGATCACCTAACATAGAGCTTTTTGGGGTGCAACCCTTCGCTCGGCAAATGCGCGGGGCCGCGACGATGAGAAGTTGTGGCGTATAAGATCGAACAGGGATCCTCCGTCTCATCACGCCGATTTAGGCGCGCGCAGGTCTATTCTGTATTCGAAACGAAAATGCGATAAACTGAAACAACGACGAATATCTGTCGGTTGCGCTGCAATGAACGACGCGCTTCCGTACGAACCCGCGCAACGGCAAACAGATGCAGGAAAATACTTCGCCCAAGGCACGACTCGACCAATCCGTCGCCCGGCCGGCCGAGGCGGTCAATCCCATTGCCATGGCAAGGCGCGATCTGAGCAAAGCCCTGCCCCGGCGCTGCTACAAACAGGTGACGGTGCAGCAGCGGGATGGAGCTTGCATCCTGCTGTTGGACGGCCGCTCGGCCAAGTCGCCGGGGGGAAACCCTTTGGCGCTGCCGGGCTTGGCAGCGGCATGGGCGCTGGCGAACGAATGGTCGGCGCAGGGCGAATGGATCGATCCGGCGTCCATGCCCCTTACGCGCATCGTTAATTCGGCGATCGACGGCGTCGCGCGAGAACTGGACGCCATGGCGGTCGAGATCGCCAAATATGCCAGGGCGGATCTCGTTTGTTATCGCGCGGCCGGGCCCAGGGCGTTGGCGGAGGCGCAATCCGCCGCCTGGGATAGCGTCCTCGCCTTCGCGCGCGAAAAACTCGGCGCCCATTTCATTTGTGCCGAAGGCGTGGTGTTCGTCGAACAGCCGGAACCCGCCTGCGCGGCGGTGAAAGGGGCTATTTTGCGCGTCGCAAACAGCGGCCAAGCCGCGCCTTTTGCGCTGGCCGCGCTGCATGTGATGACGACGCTCACCGGCTCGGTCTTGCTCGCGCTCGCCGTGGCGCATGGCGCGCTGACCCCCACGGCAGCCTGGGTTGCCGCGCATGTCGACGAAGATTTTGAAATGCGGGCCTGGGGCGAGGACGCGGAGGCCCTTCGCCGCCGCACGCGGCAATGGCGCGAGATGGAAGCGGCGGCGGTTCTCTGGCAACTCACGATGGCCGATGTCTACCCCGGTACTTGACGCCCGATGCGGCCAAGGTGGGTAGAGGTGAAACCGTCGCCATATTTAAGGCCATAGCCGAGCGCACGATCGATACCAATGTGCGCGCTCCAGATGAGTGCGAGCGCTATTCCCGTTGGCGCCGCCACTGCCGCCGCTGCAATAAAGAGAACAATGGGTCCCAGATAGACATGCACGGCATTATAGGAGGCCGCGCCGAGGCGCGACCCTGCGAGACAGAAAAGGATCGAAAGGTCGGGCGCGAGGATCAATGCCGCGAAGAGCCACCAGGACGCGCCGCTCCGGCTGAAAGCCACGATCGAAGCAAGGGCGACGGCGAGCCCCTCCGCCCGTAGCAACAGGCGCGGGGTGCCGTTGACGAAGCCTGGAGTCTTGGCGATCATATAATTTCCTCTTTGTCGTAATTTCCGGATAGCTCGTCCCATATGCTTCCGCTCATGTTAATAGCCAAGCGACCGGTCCACAACCTTTGGCGAGCTTTATGAAGCCTACTTTCGAACGCCTTGCCGAGCGCCGCGCGCGGGCCCTCAAGGGCGGCGGCGAAAAGCGGACCCTCGCTCAACATGGGCGCGGAAAACTCACCGCGCGGGAACGAATCGAGCTTCTCGTCGATCAAGGCTCGTTCGAGGAATCCGGGATGTTCGTCGAACATCGCGCGACGGACTTCGGCATGGATCAACGCCACCCCCCTGGCGATGGCGTTATCACAGGCTCCGGCACCATCAATGGCCGCGCGGTCTTCGTCTATGCCAAGGATTTCACCGTTTTTGGGGGTTCGCTTTCCGAGACCCACGCGCAAAAAATCGCCAAGCTGCAGGACATGGCGCTCACCAATCGCGCGCCGCTCGTCGGGCTTTTCGATTCGGGCGGCGCCCGCATCCAGGAAGGGGTTGCAGCACTCGCAGGCTACGGCGAGGTTTTCCAGCGCAATGTCTTGGCGTCGGGGGTAATCCCCCAGATTTCCCTCGTCATGGGTCCTTGCGCCGGCGGCGACGTCTACTCTCCGGCGCTCACCGATTTCATCTTCATGGTCGAGGACACGAGCTATATGTTCGTGACCGGCCCCGATGTGGTCAGGGCGGTGACCAACGAGACGGTGAGCGCCGAGGATCTCGGCGGAACATCCGTTCATACGGTCAAAAGCGCGGTGGCCGACGGCGCCTATGAAAACGATGTCGAGGCTTTGCCGCAAATGCGGCGGCTCATCGATTTCCTGCCGTCGTCGAACACAAGCGGCGTTCCGGAATGGCCAAGTTTCGATGACCCCGAGCGTTGCGAGGCCTCGCTCGACTCCTTGGCGCCGGACGATCCGGCAAAATCCTACGACATCAAGGAGCTTATCGCCAAGACCGTGGACGAGGGCGATTTCTTCGAGATCCAAGAAACGTTCGCGCGCAATGTCGTGACGGGCTTTGGCCGCATGGAAGGACGCACGGTAGGCTTTGTCGCCAATCAGCCCATGGTCCTCGCCGGCACGCTCGACTCGGACGCCTCGCGAAAAGCCGCACGCTTTGTGCGCTTCTGCGATTGCTTCAATATTCCGATCGTGACTTTTGTCGATGTGCCGGGATTTCTTCCGGGCATCGCGCAGGAATATGGCGGCCTCATCAAGCATGGCGCAAAACTGCTCTTTGCCTATGGCGAGGCAACGGTGCCAAAGGTGACCGTCATCACGCGCAAAGCGTTTGGCGGCGCCTATGACGTGATGGCATCGAAACATCTCCGCGGCGACGTGAATTACGCCTGGCCCGGCGCAGAAATCGCGGTCATGGGCGCCAAGGGCGCGGTCGAGATCATTTTTCGCGCCGACATCGGGGACGCGGAAAAACTCGCCGCGCGCACGCGCGAATACGAGGAGCGCTTTTTATCGCCTTTCGTGGCGGCGGAACGCGGCTATATCGACGACATCATCATGCCGCGCGAAACCAGAAAGCGCGTCGCCCGCGCGCTCGCCATGTTGCGCAACAAAAACCTCAAGAATCCGTGGAAGAAACATGGCAATATTCCGCTGTGATTGTCGCGCGGGGTTTTGCGCGACGTGCGTGTTTTTGCGCAGTTCTCAAATGTTTTCACGTGAAACATTCTGTTCTTGCGGCTAAATGCCTGTTTTCAAAGCCGCTCCCTCATCCTGAGGAGCCCACGAAGTGGGCGTCTCGAAGGACGGGGTAGTGCTAGCGATCTGACGCTCACATGGCGCGGGGATCGAGCCTCTTGGCGGACGACAAAGGCCCGACGGTGCCCGTCCCGGCGGCGGGGCGCCGGCTGGGCTTGCGTTCGACGAGCACCGTCCGCGTTGTCCCTTCGCGGCCGCTGGAGGTCACGATTTCCGCGCTGTTGCGGGGCGGCGCCGTCTTCAACAGCTCGGCGCGCACTTCTTCCATCGGCAGATTTATCAGCGAGGCGGCGATTTCGGCCTGCTGATGAAGCTCGCCGGTCAACCCCCGTGCCGCGGCAATAGCTTCCTTCAGCGTCGGAGGATCGTAACGGACCCGCCTTGTGCCATATTTCGTCTTCCAAATCTCAGACACGGTGGCCTTTCCCAATGTTCACTCTCCTGCTCATGGTGCGTTGCGACAGAGTATTTTGCAAAGGATTAGAAAGCAAGAGCGGGTGACAACGTGCCGCCCTGTCTCTCGTAAAACAGTTTACCGATTGGCCAGGCAGGCGCGGGCAAAAGCCTGGAAGGCGCGGGCGCGATGCGACAGGGCGGGCGAGCCATCGGCGGGAATCCCATGTTTCTCGTGCCCTGTCATTTCGCCAAAGGTGCGCGAAAAACCGTCGGGCAAAAAAATTGGACCGTAGCCGAACCCAAGGCTGCCCCGCGCAGGGAAAACGAGTTCGCCGAAAACCTTGCCCTCGAAGCTTTGCGCATCCCCGCCCGGAAAGGCGAGCGCGAGCGCGCTCACGAAATGGGCCTTGAACGGCGGGCGGGCGTTTGCCGCCTGCAACGCGTGTTCGACTTTTTTCATGGCCGCGCCGAAATCCCTGGCGGTTCCTGCCCAGCGCGCGGAATTTACGCCCGGAGCGCCTTTGAGCGCCGCGACGCACAGGCCAGAATCGTCGGCGAGCGCCGCAATTTTGGCGCTGTCGGCGGCGGCGCGGGCCTTTATCACGGCATTGGAGATAAAGCTCGCGCCGGTTTCTTCCGGCACCGGCAAGCCGAGTTCCGCGGCCGCGATCGCCGCCACGCCGTAAGGAGCGAGGAGTTCCCGCATCTCGGCGAGCTTTCCCGCATTATGCGTCGCAATGACGAGCTTTCTTTCGAGCCGGCGCGGCATGTTAGGCGACCGCGCTCTTCTGCAGCTCCACGAGTTTTGCTATTCCCGATTTGGCGAGCGCCAGCAAGGCTTGCAGCTGAGCGTCGGAAAATACCGCCGCTTCCGCCGTCGCCTGGACCTCGACGAGAGACCCCGCGCCAGTCATCACGAAATTCGCATCGGTTTCGGCAGCTGAATCCTCTTCGTAATCGAGGTCGAGCACCGCTTCGCCATTTGCAATGCCGCAGGAGACCGCGGCGACATGGTCGCGCAAGGGATGATCCTTGATGATCGAGCGGCCGTGCATCCATTTGAGGCAATCGTGCAAGGCGACCCAGGCCCCGGTGATCGCGGCGGTTCGCGTTCCGCCATCGGCTTGCAGCACATCGCAGTCGACGGTGATTTGGCGCTCGCCCAACGCGTGCAGATTGGTGACGGCGCGCAGACTGCGGCCGATCAAACGCTGAATCTCGTGGGTGCGGCCGGATTGCTTGCCGGAATTCGATTCCCGCCGCGTGCGTGTGTGGGTTGCCCGCGGCAGCATGCCATAC
>Ga0182015_10005251_pt1 | contig 13541 bp, 12 predicted proteins | sample 712P3MmetaG_FD_120478 | JGI IMG/M metagenome (GOLD analysis project Ga0182015, IMG submission 120478) | Permafrost microbial communities from Stordalen Mire, Sweden - 712P3M metaG | ecosystem: Environmental > Terrestrial > Soil > Wetlands > Permafrost | place: Sweden: Stordalen | collected...
CAAACGCCAGCGGCTCAGTTCAAACGACCCTATCGAAACTGCCCCGACCACACGACCTGTGCGCCCCCACACTCCCTCTTCCGGGGCAGTCCCGATAGGGCCCTAACGTTTCCGGAGAGTTTCCGGACGGAGCCTCACTCCCTCCGGTCTTGAGGCAAAGTTCACCTGCCGCAACATCCCGAATACACTCATTGACCCGGATCGACAATTCTCAATGAATGTAACCGCTGCCAACGTCAACCGAAACATCACCCAAACTGCTAATATCGGCATTATGTTTCGCAAAGCTCGGACATTGCCTGCCTTCGTCCTTGTACTTTCGCTGCATGCATACCCTTGCTCGCGGGCGGTCCCAGTATCCAGCGTCGAAATGGTCAACCAAGCAGACGTGATCGTGCGGGCGACTGCGGAGAGATACGATGTTGCACCGAAAAACCCGAAAGTTGTGACTACTGGAGAACCAGATTCTACAATCCGCTTTCATGTGCTCGAAGTCATTCGCGGGGACGCTCGAACAGACTTGACCTTGCCCGGATACCTCAGCGACAAGGACGATTTCAACGACCGCCCTTCGCCCTATGATTTTGTTCGTCCGGGCGGTCGCGCTGGTAGCTGTTTTGCCAACACCTACCGTTCGAGGGCTCAGTTCCTGCTACTGCTTAAGAAACAGAAGTCCGGAGAACTCACGGTGGACTGGTATGGACTGGGACCAGTGAATGAGCAGCTCCATTCGACGAACGACCCTTGGCTTCTTTGGGTTCGGGCAGAGGCTCAGAAAGCATAATCCGCGAAATAGTGAGCCGTTGTTAAGAAATCCCTATAGCGGTCAATGACCAGCGTCAAAACGTCCTAACGCGATAGTGTCTGAAATGCGCGTCAGCGGGAGGCTACAGAAGATGGCAATTGCTAAAGGATGGCACGAAATCTTGATCATAGCGAGCATAGTGATTGCTGGGGTGGTGGAAGCCGTAGAACAAGCCTTGGCTGACTCTCCCAATTTTGCTGCCTTATTCCCTGCCTCCCTTCACGGCGGATTCTGGCACTATATCCCGTTAACATTCTTAATTGCAGCAGGCTTGGTATGGTTACACGGGAAATTATTCTCACCCAAAGACAAACCTCGACTCAATCTTGTAGTTCCAACCATCGGTCTTACATTCCGAAGTGCTTGGATAGAACCATATGAACATAGCCCCGGCCGCTGGTATCCGCGCCAAATCGCTTTGTACTTTTCAAACGATGGAGAAGAAGAAATTCATCTCGGTCTCGGGAAATGGATCAAAGATCACATTGGAACACAGGTTGGTCGGCCCTTGAGGTTCGTCTATTTTCGCAAGAATCCACTCGACCTCTGGGTTGACGAGGCTACTACTAAAATTGTTTATTCTGGCAATTGGGTGAAAATATCGGTAGGTCTCGACTCTTCTACGCCTGACGGCGAATTGAAAAAACTGGCAGACGGAAGTCGTCTAGGAGCCATGGAGATACAAGCCGAGATTTTCGGCACACCCATAAAGATTCGCACAAGCATCGTTGTCTCACGGGGGGTATTCTCTGGATTATGAGAGAAGCAATTCTTGCAACGTCCAAACATGGTCTGCTAATCCCGCTTCCATTGCCGGAGTGACGCGCAACGATTTGTGTACGCGTCGCAAACCACACCGCCAAGCGCTAGGGGTGCTAGGGATCGACGATCACGGCGGCAAGGGGGCAGGGGCAAAGTGTTGGGCATTGTTTGTTCGGAGCCCTCCGCCGATGAAAAGTCTACATAGATGATCATTTTTCGAAATTGGGACTTGTCGCACATGAGTAAGCGCTCGATCGGGGTGGAATTGTTTCTAGCTCGACGCCGGGGGAGGGGGATATGGGGTCCGAATCCCTATAGGCTTACTAGACAAGGCCCGCATCCGGTCTCGCACGCGGACGACCGAAAAATGTGAAAGTGTGACGACAAGAGATTTTCAGGGGTAGTGAGACGTTGCAATGAACATCGAACTCAAATTCGAAGAAAGGAGGACACCCGCGGTCCCCCCGCTCGCTCTCGCCGATCGGATCGAACGATTTGGGCCGGCCATGACCGCGACCCAGCTGGCAGGGCTTCTCGCTGTTTCGAGGATCATCATTTATAAGCTCGCCAAGCAGAATCGTATCCCGTCATTTAGAGTCGGCTCCTGTGTCCGCTTTTGTCCGAAAGCTATTGCGGCTTGGCTGCGAGCTCAGTGAGCGCGATCAGATGAATAGCTGTCCTAGACTCGGAAGGATACATTGTCAGTTTCCGATTTTCCAACGAATCCGGAGGTTGATCGTTTCGGTCAACAAAGGACGTTTCCTGGTACCGATCTGGTAAAACTTCCTAAAGACCGACTTCCGGCCCGCCGGGGAGTATGTCTTGGGTTCTCCGAGTTGCACGTCGCTCGGCGACAATCGCCGGGGACACGAGCCGGCCATCAGAGGGTGGTGGACACGCACGGAGCATCTGAAGTCAGACCATTGTGGTGGGACCTTCTGCACCAACATTCGCCTCCGCCTGCCGCGCTGTCGTTATTTTTCAACCAATAGCCTGTTTATCCAGGCGACCAACAGTAGCAAAACGATCCAGATCGATGAGCCCGGACTCGTCGTGGATGCAATCCGTCGCGTCCATGCAGCCGCTCCCTTTCGTCACGGCCATGTACTCACACCTGGTCCACGGAGGTGGCGCACGAAAACAGACTTGCCTCCACAGGGGGCGTCGGAGTAAAACAACTCTAGTCCCAGGCCACCTTCGTTGGCCGGTTTTCAAGTGCCACCGTTGGCCTGTTTTCAAGTGACCATTGAGGTATCGGCGCGGCAGTTATTCCCTGCAAACGAGAAATTCGGGCCGGAATAGTGTCGCAATTAGCAATACAGGAGGGAGAACCTTCCGATGGAAAAAGGGATGAAAAGCAAATTGAGGAATACGGGAATCGCTCCAGTCGGATATCGACCTTGGGGAACGCATTTCTGCAATTTCTACGCGACCAAAACTGACTTGGTGGAGATGCTAGTGCCCTACTTCAAGACTGGGCTTGAAAACAGGGAATTCTGCGTATGGGTTGTTTCTGAACCCGTCACTGAAGCGGAGGCCTGGAGCGCTTTGAGAGGAGCGGTACCTGAGCTTGATGAATACCTGGCCGCTGGAAGCATAGAAATTCTTCATGCGCGGGAATGGTATCTGAAAGATGGAATTTTCGATATGGAGCGAGTGACCCGTGCGTGGAACGACAAACTGAGTCGGGCATTGGATCGCGGGTATGAAGGAATGAGAGTTTCCGGAAACACTGCCTGGCTGGAAAGAAAGGATTGGAGTAGCTTTTGCCACTACGAGAAAGTGATCAACGACAACGTGGTGGATCAGAATACGACCGTGCTTTGCACCTACCCGATGACAACGAGTGGGGCGGCCGATCTGCTCGACGTGATAAGCACACACCAGTTTGCGGTCGCCATGCGAAATGGGTCCTGGGAGTTGATTGAGACTCGGAAACTCAAACAAGCTAAGGCAGAAATCAAAAGAATGAATGACGAACTCGAATTGCGCGTGGTGCAACGCACTGAAGAACTCGAGGCTGCCAATCGAAGATTGAGAGAGGCTCAGGCGGAACTGGCCCACATGAATCGGGTGATGACGATGGGCGAGTCGCCCTCGTCGATTGTGCACGAGGTCAAGCAGCCTCTTGTAGCCATCGTCAATAAAGCGAACGCTGGCATTCGTTTTCTTGCAACACAGTCGCCTGACTTGGAAGAGGTGCGGCAAGCCCTGGTGGATATTGCCGAGCAAGGAAGAATGGCGGCCGATGTCATCTCCCGCATTCGCGCACAAGTGAAAAAGGCAGAGCCTGCCAAGGCGGAAGTGGACATCGACCAATCTATCCAGGGGAGAGACCGACGATCCCAAGAGGTCCAATCATGGAAGCAGTTATATAGAGCTGCCGTCCTTGAAACAAATATGGAGCTGGTCCCTCGACGAATACTTGAAGCGCGAAAAGCTGCTGGGGAACGCGCAGTCCACTTGATCCGGGAGGCTTCGGACGACGAACCAGAATTACGAGACCTGGTGTATGCAAGTATGGTTTTGAACGGGTTGAACAGGAAGGTTTCAGTCCGGTAGACACTAGAGAACCAAGCAGTCAATTCCGAGTGCCAAGTCTGAACTCCTCAAGTTTTGTTGGGAGGCGTCGGTGAAGTCGCCCCTGCCAGAAAACGAAGGCTCCCGCCTCGAAAGTCTTCACAGCTTTCGAATTCTGGGAACATCCTGCGAGCAAGGGTTCGACGACATCGCTCATCTGGCTGCTCTTATGTGTGATGTCCCGTTCGCCGCCGTTGCTTTCGTGGATGAGCAAAGAGTATGGTTCAAGTCCAAAATCGGGCTTGAAGTAGATGAGATTCCGCGAGATGACTCGTTCTGCGCCCATGCAATCTTGCAATCCGATGTCCTGATCGTCCCCGATTCAATCTCTGACAAAAGATTCGTGCGCAGTTTTTTGGTGGAGGAAATCGGTATTCGATTCTACGCTGGGATACCGCTGGTTACCGTTGATAACCACCCCGTAGGTACGCTCGCCGTGATGGACCGGGTGCCACATCTCATGACAGCGGAGCAAATAGACTCCTTGCAGATTCTTGCTCGACGGATTGTGGGTGAACTGGAAACGAGGCGCACCGCAGACGCCTCATCATCGCACCCGAGGCTTCACCTCGTAGCGCCCCACCGCCGTTCCGTTACCATCTTGATAGTCGAAGGTAACGACATCCTTCGGGAGCTTCTGCATAGGACGCTCGAAGGCTATGGGTTTTCGGTTCTTTCCGCCTCCAATGGTGTGGAGGCCCTCCACTGGAGCGAACGACACGAGGGGACCATTGAGATCGTGGTGACTGATATTGTCCTGTCCGATCTCAGCGGGGTTGAGCTCTCCAAGCGAATTCGTGCGGCACACCCTGAAGCGAAGTTCTTGTTGGTATCCGGCTTTGGTGATCAGTTTCCCGAATCGCGGGAATACGACGCAGACATTCTGGAAAAGCCATTTCTTCCTTCAGAACTCTTGCGTAAAGTGGACGAAATAATTGACCAAGGGAAGGATGCCGCGGGTACCGGATAACAGCACATCAGCCGAAATACACGACCAAGTGAGCAAGCAGCTTCGAGTCCTCAATTCCCCTAGCATGAATCGGCAGGCACGTTCAGATGATTATCCGGCTTACCACTGCAGAATCCTGTCACTGGCCAGAAACGGGCTCGGAGGAAATCATTTGCTGATCTCGTCGAAGCCGACTTCTGGCCCGTTCAGGGTGCCGGGTAATCAGGCAGTGTTTATGCGGGCGGGGAGCTGTGGCAGATTGGCTCCGCCGACAGTGAACGGCACTTAGCGAAGGCCACCCAACAAGTAAACTATCAGAAGGATCAACAGCACGGTTCCCAACCCCACTCCCGCGCCACCGGCGTACCCCCAGCGACGATGGCCGTAGTACCCACCGCCACCCCCGGAACAGCAAGATCAAAATAATGATCAGTAATCAACATTCGCGATTCTCCTTCTCGGACACACTAATTGCTGACGCGCAAAGGTGTAAGAGTAAGGGTCCTAGCCGCAGGGAGGAATCGAATCAGGGTCTCTACACTCGGTTTCCTTCCGTCTAGCCAATGACCCAGGAATTGGCCCGATTAGTCGATACAAGTGCGCTTCCTAGTACCGTCTGGTGAAACTTCCGACTAGCCGACTTCGGGACAACCGGACAACCTCCCGCCTACACCGATCCATAAGCTTTGGAGACTGCTTAAGTTCTCCATACGCCCTATTCGGATGCTAGCAGGTTGAGGAAACCCACTCTCTACAATATCGCTTCCATCTTCAAGCCCTCAATCTTCTCGTTCAGCGCCTTTTGCTCCGCATCGCGCTTTTGTTGCAGGTCCGACGTCTCATGCTGTAGAGACTGTACACGGTCTTCCTGGTCGTTCAGTTCTCGCGCATAGCGTTCCAGTAGAGCCTTCTCTTCGGCGCTCCCCTTCAAGGCCTTCATGTTTTCGCGTACGCGCTTTTGGTCCTCGGCAATGCCTGAAACCTGGGCCTTGCGCGCAGCGATGTCGGCGTCGAATCCGGCAATGTTGCTCTTTTGCTCCACAATCCGCCGCAATACCTTCTCCACCTCGACATTAATTGCCTTTTGGCTGACAAAGAAAGCGATCTTGTCTTCCGACATGTTGGTCAACTCGTACCGTGTCGAGATCGGCCGGTACTCTTTCACGCTCACGATCGTGGTTTTCTTGGGGTCGGCAGTTAGCCGGAAACGATGGAAGGACGCAGTGCTCTCCGCTGGCTCAGTTCCGTCGGCCAGCTGCCACCCCGGGCGTGCGGGATGCTCGATCACAACCGTTCGGGTAGAGGTGTCGCGGTTGCGAATGGTGTAGATGTGCTCTTCCCGCTCCTCGGTCATCTGTGTCATGACTCCATGCGCGATCACGATCCTAGTGATCTTCTGTAGTTCCGATTTCTGCTTCTCATCCACTAGCAATCCGAGGTCGGCCGCGTAAGACAGCAGACGTCTTTCACCCGGCTTGATGGGACCCATGAGACCCTCGCCGGCAAAAGTTTCGCCTTCGAGTACGTTGAAACTGCCCCCGTCGAGTGTGAGGTCGCTGCTGTTGTTAATCCAGAGAGCGCGAAGCATCGATGGTTGCGAAGGAGTCCAGACCGAAACCTTTTCTGCGTCGATGTGCGCCTGGAGGATGGGCACCATCGCCGACTGGTTCTTGCGGATGGTGACGCGGTCCTTGAGCTTGTACTCGAACAGATCTCCGAGTTCCTGGGTTTGTGCCACGGTAGTTGTGTTTTCAAGAGACTGCGCTACTGCAGTGGCTTCGAAGTGGTCACGATCGCCGCCGCCAACTTTGAAAACCCCACCGCCGATGCCCCCGCCATTACCCGGACCGAATCCGCTGCCGACTCCGCCGCCAGAGCCCGACAGAATTCCGCCGGCAGCGCCACCTACCTGACTTGGAATGACGCTCGGCAAAGCTCGAACTTTTGCGTTATCAACAATCTGTCCGTTGACAACGTCGCTTTCTTCCATGGTGGCTTCATGAGTCTGCGGCGTTACCATTGCATTTTCCGGCAGCGGCACAACTGGACGGCGCGTGTAGTAAGGCTGTGACAATTCCTGGACGAACGACTGCGGCGCTCCCGCTACCAGCGATAGTTCAACATTCTTCCAGTCTTCGCCGACCGTGTTATCCACGATGGCCCAGCCTTGCAGCAACGGCTTGCCTTCCTTCGGAACCACGATGCGGTACGTACACTTCCACACCGGAACTTCGCTGATGTAGCTCACCAGCAGATCTCGGTCGCCGTCGCCCGCGGTCGAGATGGCCATGCGCCGAACATCCTGGTCGCGCGTCGACGCGACCATGCCCAGATACTTTCCGACCTGTTCATTCACATCTTTTTCTTCAATCCGCACGCTGGTCGTGGGATTCAGGTCGAAGACCCGGACTTCGCCGTTGTCGGTCACGATGGAAAGCTGATTGACCGTGATCTTCTGGTCGTCCTTAGTGGGTAACTCCCGCTGGTCGATGCTCAACAAACGGCCGGAGACGTCCGCCGATCCACTGCGCACTTCCAGCCGCGCACCGCGCAGCGCATCAAGGAATTGGACTGTGGTTGGGTTTTCACCTATCGGGAGATGCAAAGAACCGAGCCGCCGCTCCAGCGAAGCAGTCGAGTTGTAGCTGACGCCAGTGATTCTTCCTTTCCCGAGATCCAACACCGTCAGAGACTTCAGCACGTCATTCAGTTGCGCTGTGGTGAAATCGATGTCTACGTCCTGATTGCCACGAATGCGGCCGGAATGCTCGAAGTACCCAACACCATTCTTATAGAGGATGACCCTGGTCACCGGTAGGCGCGCCGTCGAACCGCTTGCGGCAGTCGCCGCCCGAACCGTTGGCTGTGCGGAACTCTGAGCGTATGACATCGTGGCGAGTGCCAACCACAGCAGTGCGAGTGTTCGAATACGCACGTCTCCTCCTTATCAAACTCAGGCGGTCACTGGGGGTGCCAATGCCTGGCGAAGTTGTTTTCGCGAAGACAATTCGCGGCGCTGCGGATTTAGACACCGACAATCGGAAGTTTGGACCGAACTCCCACTCATTTCAGTACAGCCGGAAATTGACCTCGATGTTGACCTGAACTGCTACGGGGTGTCCGTCCCTCATTGAGGGCTCGAACTTCCATTTCCGGACTGCCTCAATGGCTTTTTCATCGAGGCCCATGCCGAGCGACCGTTGCACGCGGATATCGCGCGGCGCGCCATCTGGGCCGACGACGACCCAGAGCAACACCGTTCCCTGGTGCTTTGCATTGCGAGCCTCTTCGGAATACTCCGGATCTGGAGCATAGATCGCGCTGGGTGCGGAAACCCCTCCGCCCACGCGAAATGCGCCGCCGCCGGTGCCTCCGCCATGTCCGGGACCAAAGCCGGGTCCTTGTCCTGCGCCGATTCCTCCGCCGCTGCCGCTCCCAAGTCCGGCGCCCAGCCCGATTCCGTTCGATGGTTGCTGGAGAATCGCGGAAAGAGGATTGCCAGTCTGAGACGCCAGCGGAGCGGTCAGCGTAGGCGGGCCAACAACCGTTGGCTCGGCGGGAAGTTTCGGCTGTTCATTGCGTACTACGATTGCCGGAGGCGTTATCTGCTCCCGCGCGAAACGAGGCAGGCTTCCTTTTGATTCAGCCAGTTTGTCTCGGTCACCCCCGCCTCCCCCACCTCTGTTTTTTTCGACGGACTGCGGTAACGCGTAGGAACTGATGTCCGTCAGCAGAATGCTAGTTGTGTAAGGTGTGAGTTGCGGTTGTCTCGTCATCCAGAGTCCCATTGTCGCTACGACTGCAATCAGCGCAACGTGGATCGCCGCTGAAATCGCGAAATTTCCACGATGGACAGGATAGTCGCCGTCGCCAGCTGCAAACAGGGTTGGCAGAATCTCATCAAGTTTCAGATCCCTCCCTGCTTGTCCCTGTTCTCTTGTCTCGCGGCGAATGTCAACATTGGCTGCAACTGGCACAGCAGGGTTTTGTCCGAGCAACTCCGCTTTCAACTTCGTCCTGAATGCAGGATCTGGAAGCAACCGCAGTTCCGCCGCGATTCCCAGCAATTCACTAATCTTGAGATCCACCTTAGGTGGCGCAGAATCCGGTTCCGCGATCATCATCTCAATCGCATCTTCAAGCTGATCGGCCATGGAAGTGCTAGCCATGATTGCTCCTTATTCGTTCGCGAAGGTTTTGCAGTGCCCGCAGTTGAAGCTGTTTAATCGCGCCCTCACTTCGTCCCAATTCCGTCGCGATCTCATGCAAGGTCTTTTGACCAACAAAGCGCCGGATGATCACCCGCCGCTGATCGTCTGGCAGCGTTTCGACGAGCTGGTAAAGCATTGCCCGCTGTTCGATATCGTCCTCAATGCCGACCTGCTCCAGGTCGTCCGTTACGACTTCCTGCCGCTTAGCGGCTCGTTGCCAGCGATCCGAAACCACGTTCGCCGCAATTCCCAACAGCCATGCGACGAACGGCAATCCGCGCCATTCGAACCGCGGAAGGCTGACCAGCGCCTGGTGGAAGACATCCGCCGTCGCATCCTGCGCCTCTTCGCGGTTGTGCACGCGATGTTCGATGTAGGCGTAGACCCGTTCAAAATTGTTCTCATACAGCTCGGCGAAGCGCGCCGGATCTTGCCGCGCCGCCTCCACCTGCAGCCGCTCATCATTCTGGTTCGTCGGGTTCTCGTCTTCCAGCGCCTTCAAAGTGTTTCTCCGCGGCACTTCGTTCTTAATCAGATAATCCCGAAACGAAGCGGAAAAGTTACGGCCTCAGCAGAATATTTACGTGGGAAGCCATGTGGGCCAAACCCGCTAGAAGTGAGATGCAGGGAGTCACACCCAGTGATTTCGATTGCGTGATGACTGGGAACCTCTATTTTCGACTAAGGCTCGCAGCAGGAGGACGAAGTGCCGGACACGAAACGGTCGCTGGTCAAGCGGTTTTGGCTAATCGTCGGCTACACAGAGACCGGACAGAAACGGACTTGGAGGAAATCATTAGCTGATCTCCCCGAAGCCGAATTCGGGACCGTATTGCAGGATGGCGACCGGCGCCGAGCACGATTCCCTTGCTAACGGAATAACTTCCGGGTGGCTCGTCACTCGGAAATCTTGCGTCGCTCACCCTTAGAGACAAAGTCGAAAAGAAGCCGAATCCAGAAAATCATACGATGAGATCCGAGGAGCTCCAAGCCATGCTTCGACTGTTAAAAACCAGCGTGCTTGAGCTGCTATTGAACATAGAACCTCATCGGTAAAACAACTGCATTGGCTTCCGGGTTGTAATAGTCATAAAGAACCGACGGTGCGCTCAGCGCGTTCATGCCAAAGCGAGGGCGGAAGACAAACTGAAACCTGCTACCTCCCGCGCTCGGCCATAGGTAAAACACAACCCTGTCTGGTTGCACTTCGTAGCCGTCGACGCCATTCTGTTTGGCTTCTTCCAGCGATTTGCGATCAACTTCCACGCCCGGCGGCAATCCGATTTCCGCTATCATCATGCCGTAACCCGCAAATCCGATCCGCTCAGCTGCCACTCGACAAGCTAACGCTTCGTTAACTTTTGCCTCCCGGCGATCAAAATCCACTTTCAGTTTCAGCGCTCTTGTGTCCCCGGACTTGAAGTCCTCCGTCTGAGTCCCTACTGCTCTCGGCCAGGGTACGTAGAAAGTCGTGATCACGTTCGTCTGCATGGCACTCTTAGCGCCCGCTCGCTGGATGGCAACTCTGTTGGTGCCCACTTCCAACTCCTTCCCGAAATCAATCACTTTCGGGCCTACGACCTCGGCCGCCTGCGGCAGTTTGATGTCCGCCAATTTCGTACCATTCGCCAGGACAGATGCAGTGTCGTCGCCAGTCCCGTTTGTTCCAAGAGGCATGGCGGCAATCATGGCCTCGATAACATTCTGGGTTGCTTGCGTCGAATACCAGCAAGCATGGCGGTCCTTGTGCGTCAGCAGATATTGGAGACCGCGATTGACCTGTTCAGCGAGCGCCGAGTCTTCTCCGAACGCCTCCAGTTTTGCAAGAGCTTCAACGGCAAGAGCCGTGGTCTCCAGTCGCCCTGCAGTGCCCCATCCATAGAAAGGAGTGGTGTTTGCTTCCAGGTTCCAGTAGGTCGTAGATCCTTCATTGTGGGCCAGCCGAGCCAACAATTCGCGAGCATTCGCAATGTGCTCTTGCCGCTTCAAGCTGATCGCAGCAATCGCGTAGTTTCCTACTAGATACGGATCTCGCCACTCGCTGATCCGATCATCGAGATAAGAAAGGGCCTTTCCGACTGAAGCATCGGCCGCATTTCGTTCTTTCGCATCGAGCGCTTTGCTTGAGGTCGCCAAGGCGCGTGCCACATATGCCGTCTTCATCGGGTCGTCGATCTGACCCTTTGTTGACCAGTCATATCGAGTCCAGGCTCCTGACGGCGTCTGCTGCGAGATCAGATAGGATCGCGACTTCGACAGGACTTGAGGGTCGACCTCAACGAAATCGCTGGCTCCTGCGATGAATCTCAGCACGTATGCGGTCAATGCCACATCTGCTGCAGTGTTGCCCCAATAAGAGAAGCCGCCGTTGGATTGCTGCAAGGACGGCAACAGCGAGTAGGCGTCCTGCACGGACCTTAGCGCGCCGTCATAGAGTTGTGCACGAGAATCTTTCGTTCCAGCGTCGACACCTGCTTTCTTCAGCAACTGCAAAGCCTGGACACTTACATACCCGATCGATGTAATCTGCTCGGCGCAGCCAGCTGGCTTCTTCGCGATGCCATTCATGGCGTCGAGAACGTGGGCGATGAGATTCGGGTAAATACGAAGCTCCGCATCAATAGAACCTGGAATCGCCGCTGACGGAACTTGGATATCAAGCGTCTGATTATCGCCAGCGAGGAGTCGGCCCGTAGTAAACGAGATTTCCTGGCCGTCAGGATGGACCTGAACTTCCCGTTCCACTGCATCCCCCGTTTCGTTGTTACGCGCGGTCACGCGTTGGTTGCCGGGGTTTGCTCGTGCAATCGCCTTGAAGGTGAATACTGCGTTCGCATCACCTCCAGCTGCAACTGTTACGTTTTGCTGCGGCGGAGAAAGCATGGAAAACCAAGTCTCTGACTTGAGTTCCGTCAGCAAAGTCTGCTGTTTATCGGAGTGGGATCGGTATGTTGTGAACAGCGCCGAAAATCCTTCAGCGACTCAGTCGCTACGACCGGAAGCCCAGGCAAAGCTTCTCGCCGCCGCAATTCCGCTCTGTAGTCGATATCCAAAGCAATATCAGCGGGCAGTTGCTCTTTCAGTCTCAAGTCCTGAGGGCCGACGTAAAGGAAGGCATCAACCAAGTGTTCCATGGGTTTCTGCAGGCTCTTAGGGAACTCTACAGTGTGTACTTGCAGTCCTTGTCGAGGGACACCTGACTAGGGAGAAAGTGACCCAAGTCCAAGGCACCCAGCCACGTGCCCTTGACCCGCGTAAGCGATGGGATCGTCCATGTTACGAATGGACTGCTGGACAGAGCGGGCAAGTCCGTATCGAAAAAGCCAAGTTCGGAAATGACAAACGTGAGGTTTGGATAGTCCCTTTCGTAGATCGACACTGCACTTTTTTCCTGACCGTGCATGAGATGAAACTCGCCGAATAGCATGAGCCCCTTGCGATGCTTCGACAAAACCTCCTTTTCCATCACGGAGGCGATGCTGGCATCGCGGTCGAATTTCCACCTATCGTGATAGTCCTTGACCTGGTCCCAATCAATGGGAGGGTCGCCTGCCAGTACCCGTAGCTTCTTTCCCGGCGGAAGCTTTTGATTGATCGCGCGCACGAGAGGGAAAAACTGCTCAAAGAATCCCGACCAGTCGCACATCGCCTGCGTCGTGTTTCGCCACACCTTTCGTACTTCCGTGAAGGGTACATCCTCTCCGGCTGTATAACGGTCCAACACGGGCTGGTACAACGAATTGCCGCACTCGACTGCAATGTCGTTTACCTTTCCTGCAAATGCAGGGTTGCGGATCAGCAAGAGGATTAAATCGTCCACATCTTTCAGCCCATGGGCTTCCGTCATGCCGACGACCTCGTACTTATCGAAGGCCGCAAGGATTGCAGATACAGCAGGTTCGGGAACTGGATCTGGACCCGGCGGCCTCGCCTGCTGCTGCGTCTGGGCCCCGCTTATTGCCGGGGCCGCTGTCATTAGAAATAGCAGCACGGCGCACCATAAACGAATGACTCGCAACAAGTCGCGGCTTTCGGACCCGGCCCCGGAAGGTCTTTCGCCAACAGCGGGGTTTCCCATTCGGAGTGCTCCTGTCCCAAGCACGAACGCGAACATATTCATTTATTGCACAAAAAAGACCCCAATGTTCGGTAGTGCGATTGTTTACGCAATAAGACGTTAGCGCAACTTTGCGCCGTTTGTTCGCCCTTTTGACGGGTCAATGAGTGAAACGGG
>Ga0182015_10005252_pt1 | contig 13540 bp, 9 predicted proteins | sample 712P3MmetaG_FD_120478 | JGI IMG/M metagenome (GOLD analysis project Ga0182015, IMG submission 120478) | Permafrost microbial communities from Stordalen Mire, Sweden - 712P3M metaG | ecosystem: Environmental > Terrestrial > Soil > Wetlands > Permafrost | place: Sweden: Stordalen | collected...
AACCGATAGAAGAGCACACTGTTCATGCTGGGCTGATGGAGCAGTATCTAGACGAAAACTTTGTTCAACGCAAGAGTTATGACGGTGTTGCATTCGCATGCAGCTTCGGCCAGCTTCTCACGATCCTTGATCCGCACTACTCCGCGCCGGTAATCGAGCAATCCAGCCCGCTGGAATTCGCCCATGACTAACGTAATTGTGGAACGGTTCACGCCTATCATCTCAGAAAGATACTCCTGAGTGATTTGGAATGTGTCTGCCCGGGCATGTCGAAGCGCAACAAGCAACCATCGCGCCAGTCGCTGGTCGATCGAATGCATTAGGTTACATGCGCAACACTGGCTGGCCTGAACGTATCTCGCGTGCGCGTAACGCTCTATCAACCTGTTGAATACGTCGCAATCTTCAAATAAGCGGCGCACTTCAACGGCTCGGACACGCCACACGCTGCCGGTGATCTGCATGACGTACTCGTGTGTACTTGTCCCGTCACTCAGTAGGAGTGGAAGGCCAAGAAAGCCCTCGATCCCCGCGGGGGAGACGTCGACCGCCCGGCCATTAGCTACCCGTATCAACTCCGAGACCATTCCAGATTCGGGGAAGTAGCCATATTTCAACCGATGCGGCGGGATGCAGAAGGTGTGGCGCTGAGGCGCATCGATCAGCTCCGCGCCCCTCAGGATTCGCTGCCGGTCCTGATCGGGCAGCGCGCCTAACATTAGGTTTTGCGGCTTCGGGAGCACGGCACGTCCGTCTTGTCTCAACATTTGCAGGAGAGTGCGATGGTGGGGAATGTCGCAAGTACGATGGTAGCAGTGGTTGCCTGATACGGGGATTCTTGGCTGTACAAAATTTAATTCACCTTTTGTTGCCAAGCCAACTGACTAACCGCCATTTTGCTGACAGAATATTCGGTCGTCAGGCTGTTGCTCGATCACGGGTACTGAACCCCAAATCGATGTTCGTTATGAAACCGGGCGTGGCCGGCTTCGCCCTTGAAACCTTGTACGATCTCCGGCATGTTTTAGGTTGTGAGGCAGTGCAACACCCGGGAACGGACCTTCAGATGGCTGAGCCAGGAAGCACCAAATTTGATGCCGCCGCTTTTCTCGCGAGCACAGGGCTAAGACGACGGATCATCGGATTGAAGGCCAAGGAAGTTTTCTTTTCGCAGGGAAACGTTGCCGACTCCGTTTTCTATCTTCAGACGGGCCGCGCAAAACTTATCGTCGTTTCGAAAAACGGCAAAGAGGCCACCATCGCGCTTCTGTCTGCGGGCGACTTCATTGGGGAGGAATCGATCGCCGGACCTGTCGGGCGTCGACTAATCACGGCCATTGCGATTACCTCCTGTACAGCGCTCAAGATAGAGCGGTCGGAGATGATCCGCGTGCTGCACGAAGAGCATGCGTTCTCCGATCTGTTTCTGAAGTTTCTGCTCGCGCGCACTATGCGAACCCAGGCGGATCTTGTCGATCAGCTGTTCAACTCCAGCGAAAAGCGTTTGGCGAGGATTCTGCTGTTGATGGCGGAATTCGGTAAGCCGGGAGAGACGGAAGCGCTGATTCCGAAAATCACGCAAGAAACCCTGGCGGAAATGATCGGCACCACCCGATCCCGCGTCAGCTTCTTCATGAACCGATTCCGCCAGCTCGGCTTTATCGAATACAACGGTGGCATCCGGGTTCACAAATCGCTGCTCAATCTGATTCTGCACGACTGAGCGCGACAATTGAGCCGCCTCACTCCTCCAGGTAGCGCGTTGCTCTCCGCAACAGATCCAACTCCACTTCCAACTCCCCGATAACCATCGCATACCCATCCAGTTTGACCCGCTGCAAGGCTTCCATCCTCTTCTCCAGGCGAAGCTGGAGCCGCTCCAAAACCTGAACAGGTGTCAGCTTGGGACGAGGAACCGGCATGAGCACCAGTATACTTCGCCTTTTGTTCGCCATTCAAGAGGAATCGGAGGGTGAAGGGATCGCTTGGTGAGAGCCGCGGCTACTTGCGTGTCGCAAGATGCGCATCAAAGAAACGCGCCATAATCTCGTCGGCCTCTCTGGACTCGGGCAAATTGGCTTCATACCAGAAGCCGTGGTTGAGGGCCTCGAAGACTACAAGTTGCGCGTCTACTCCGGCGCGCAGGAAGGCCCGGTGCAAGATAGCGGTACCGCTCAGCATCATATCGCGGGTGCTGGTGAGAAAGAGCGTCGGTGGCATGCCGTGCAGGTCAGCGTAGAGGGGCGAAAGCACGGGATCCTTGGGATTGGCAGAACCGGCATAGTCTGCTAACCACTGCACGCCTTCCCGCGGTGGAGTCAGATGCCCGGCGAGGCCAGTGACCGAGTACATCGCTTGCGTGTCGCCCAGCCTGCTGAAGTCACCCGTGCCGGTAAAGATGCCCAACGCGCCAGGCAGCGGTAGGCCAAGCTGTTTAATCTTAACCGCAACTTCCCCGGTGAGAATACCTCCGGCGGATGCGCCATAAATGGCAATATGCTGCGCCTTATAAGTCCTTAGTAACTCCTTATAGACGGCGATGGTGTCGTCGACGGCGGCGGGAAACGGATGCTCGGGCGCCAGGCGATAAAGAACCGCAACGACTTTCGTTTGCGTCAGATTAGCAATAGGGATCGACTCGGTGAGTGAACCGGAGTCTGTCGTGAAGCCCCCGCCGTGGACGTTGATGAGCACGCGATCAAGCTTGCCGGCTGGAATGGGATCAATCGGCGTCACGATGCGGACAGGTATTCCGGCGATCGTAGACGACGCGATGTTTACTGGATAGAGGGCACGGTTCTCCTTGGAATCGTGCAGTTGCATCGCGTCCGTCCGCGCGCGCTTTTCCGCAAGGGTCTCGTTGGGCTCAGGATTGGCTACCGGCCGGGCAAGATATTTTTGCGCCTGCGGGCTGACAGTTTCCGGCAGCGGGATGACACGGGTGATGCGCGCCGTGCCTTGCGCGTCAATATAGCTCGAGTCCTCCTGCGGTGCGGAGGGGTCTGCCTGCTGGGCCGATCCCGCATGCGGATACGCTGCGAGAGTGGCAACGCCAAAGGTGAGGGCACAAAACCGGAGTCTCATCATACGGAACAAAAAGTAGCCTCGTGCATCCACGGCAAAGCTTTTCTCTTGCGCACTGTGCAGTCTTTGTTGCACAGTGACGAAGCCTACTATCGCCCCTGAGAAACTGTCAACGACGGAGCAACAGTAGGCTCTGCCAGACCGGCGATTTCAAGATCTTTTGTACAAGAGGATAAAGCCGTGGGACAGTTCGTTGAGCAATCATGCGCAAAAACATCAGGGGAACGCTTGACACCCTTTTCCAGCAGCCGGCGTGCCCTCGTGCGTGGTATGGCCGCCGTTGGGGCAGGGCTATCCAGTTCATTGATCGCACCCGCGAGCACGATGGCGCTTTCCCCAGGTGCGGCGCCGTCAGCAGAATCCGGGAGGGTGATTTGCGGGCGAAGTACGGTGATTGCGTCCGACGCTGCAACGGTTGCAGAAACGACCGCGGGCAAAATTCGTGGATTCAAGCGGAACGGCGTGTACGCTTTCAAAGGCGTGCCCTACGGCGCCTCGACCGCCGGCGCGAGGCGCTTCATGGCCCCTGCCAAACCGGAGCCCTGGATGGGAATTCGTAATGCGCTGCAATATGGCCCCGTCTGTCCAACTCACGACTCTGCGCACTTTAATACTGACGGGAAAAACCTGGCGAACGCCGATGAGGACGCATTTGTCCTTCATCGCGGCTCCGCGATGGCGGTGCCTGGCGAGGACTGCCTGCGTCTCAATCTTTGGACGCAGGAGATCAATGCTTCACATAAACGCCCGGTCATGATCTACATGCACGGAGGAGGATTCTCCGGTGGCAGCGGGCATGATCTTCTCTCCTACGATGGCGAAAGTCTCGCGCGCAATCACGATGTTGTGGTAGTCACTCACAATCATCGTCTGAACGTATATGGCTATCTCAATCTTGCAGGCATTGGTGGAGAAGAATTTGCCTCGTCCGCCAATGTTGGGATGCTCGATATCGTAGCTGTCCTGGAGTGGGTCCGCGACAACATCGCAACATTCGGCGGCGATCCTGGCAATGTAACGATTTTCGGCCAGTCGGGCGGTGGCGGCAAAGTGATCGCGTTGATGGCCATGCCTGCAGCCAAAGGCTTATTTCATCGCGCCATCGTTCAAAGCGGTCCGTTCTTGAAGTCGCTCTCTCCTGACTACTCCGGCCGCGTGGCTGCACTATTGATGGGAGAACTTGGCTTATCGAAATCGCAGGTGAACGAGCTACAGAAGATCCCGGTTGACCGTGTCTCGGGAGCAGCGGTGGAGGCAATGAAGAAAATGCCCAGGCCTCGACCTTCGCTTCGTGAAACGTTTGGAGAGCGCGACTGGGGACCGACAGTCGACGGCCGCGTTCTTCCCCATCATCCATTTGACCCGGGAGCACCCACAGTATCCGCGAACGTTCCGCTGCTTACCGGCACGAATCTTCACGAGTTTGTGAATGGACTCGACCGTCCGGATGCCAATGCAATGGGAGTTGAGCAACTCAACCGGTTGGTTCATGAGGAGTTTGGCAACGACAGTGAAGCGATTATCGCTGCGTACCAGCTTGATTATCCCAAAGCAACTCCATTCAACCTCTATGCGACGATCGCAGCCTCTCGACTGCGCGTCCCGGCATTTGCGCAGGCCACCAGGAAGGCTGCTTTGGGTGCCGCGCCAGCATATGCTTACGTCTACTCCTGGCGGACACCCGTTTTGGACAATCGCCCCGGTCCATTCCATGCCTGTGAAATCTCGTTTACGTTCGACAATGCCGAAATCTGCGACCACTACAGCGTGGGTGATCCAGATGCGTTTGTCCTGTCGAAGCAGATCAGCACGGCATGGGTAAATTTCGCGCGGACCGGAAATCCGAATCACAACGGCCTGCCGCGCTGGCCAGCATACACAACTGCGGTTCGCGCAACCATGTACTTCGACACGCCCTGCGAAGTGCGCAACGATCCGGAAGGAAAGGGACTGAGGTTGATTACACAGTCCTGAACGGAATAACTCGGCGAATTATCGGGCACGAAGCAATAATTCCGGCAACTACAAGGAGAATCTCATGATCGAAACGATAGAAAGAATGCTCGGCGAACTGGAGTGCGGCAAATTAACCCGCCGTCAATTCGCTGTTTCCCTCGCCACGCTGGCTGCCGGTGCGTTCGCGGCTCCGCGCGCGCTCGCATCTCCGCCAAAACCGACGGGTTTCCGCGCTGTCAGCCTGAACCATGTCACCGTGCGGGTTCCCGACCTTCACCGCACGTCGCAGTTCTATCAGGAGTTCTTCGGGATGCCCCTTCGGCAACAGTCGGCCACGGTACATATTCTGGGCGTCGGAGAATCCTTCTTCGGCATTGAGCAGGGCGGTCAGACCGCCACTGTCGATCACTACGACTTTGGGATTGCGGGCTTCAACGCCGATGAAGTTCGCGCCAGGCTGTCGGAACTTAACCTGAAGTTCTCGGACAAGACTTCAAAAGAATCTTTCAAGTTTTATGATCCGGATGGATTTCAGGTTCAGGTGAACGCACCCGATTACATAGGTCACGTGAGTTAAATCGGAAATTCGAGCAAGCTCTCGAGGTACGGCGACTGCCCTTATTCGCCAGTTCGAGCGGCGGGCCCTGCGCCGGCATCGCCGTCCAGGCCTACGTAAGGCGCTCTATGACGGATTTGGGTGGCCCAGGTCTCGCTTTTGAGACCTGGGTATGTACTTCTCTACACGGTCACAGGACTAGTCACTCAGTGTCCAATTGAGTATGTCCGTCGTCATGCTCAATCCGCCAATGCCGCCCGTAAAGCCCACATAAGCAGTTCCCGCCCCTACGATCGATGGAATATTGATCGCTGACGTCTTGGTAAACGATGCCGAGGTCGTGGTATCGGTCAGCACAAGCGTCAGGTTTGTCCCGTCATACGTGATATGCGCATGAAAGACATGCCCATTGTTCAGCGTAACTTTTGCAGCGGTCATATCAGTCGCGGGAATAGTCGGCGACGCACCGTCGGTATAGAAACCTGTCGAGTCGGCACCCTCTCCATCGTTGTTATAAATATCGAACTTGACCGCAACGCTCCGCCCGATACCGCCTGTGCCGCCCGGCTGGGATGCTCCATAACCGAGCCCACTGCCCCCAGGCCCAATCGCGGAGACACCTGCATTTTGGATCGTGAAGGTAAAGCCGTCTGCCTTCGCGCTCAGCAGTTGGAAGTTGAAGTCCGTGGTGAATGTGCTGATATTCACCGGCGTGCTGAACCAAGCCGACCCCTTGTCTGCCGTAGCTCCCGAGAGCGTCATCTGCAGCATGTTTTCAGTGACAGTCGCAGAGCCGGAAAGCGACAGACCGGCGCTCGAACTGAATCCGTTGGCGAAATTGATCGGCGTTGTCCCCGCGGCTTGGATCGTATAAACGGCGCTTGCCGTCGAACTGGTCTCGAGACTCGGCGCGATGGCGATCGCTGTTAGCGTTTCCGTGGCCGTCACCGTGATGGGCGTTGAGTACACCACCGAGGAAGTCGTTGGTGTCGTTCCATTGGTTGTGTAGTAGATCACCGCGCCCGTCGTTGCACTGCTCAAGGTAACGCTCTGCGCAGTCGTGTACGTGCCGGCCCCAGGGCTGAAGGCCGGGGCCGCCGTCACCGTCGACCCCACAATATACTTGGCCGTCACCACCGCGCTTTGCGACGCCCCGCTCGCGACGGCCATCGCCTCGATCGTGGTCGTGCCCGCACCCACCGCGATCGCACTCTTGTAAACAGAGGATGTCGTCGTGGGCGCCGTTCCATTGGTTGTGTAGTAGATCACCGCGCCCGTCGTTGCGCTGCTCAAGGTAACGCTCTGCGAAGTGCTGTAACTTCCTGCCGCTGGCGAGAACACCGGCGCGGATGTTGCCGGGCTAACCGCCTGCGTAGCGTAGGTCCAGTACAGGATCTTCTGGCTTGCGGAGAGCCCCCCGGTGCCGCCCGTAAAACCGACGTAGGCTGTATTTGCGCCTACGACCTGGGGAATATTGATCGCTTTGGTCAGCGTGAATGTCTTGTTGTTCACCAGGTCGAGGAGATTCATGGTTAGCGTCGCGCCGTCGTAAGTAACATGCGCCAGCATGGAATCGCCGCTCCTCAACAGCACGCCACTCGAAGTCATGTCCACGGCAGGCACCGTGGGCACGGCCCCGTCTGTATACACGCCCGTCGAATCGGTGCCCTCCCCGGCGTTGTTGTAAAGATCGAACTTGATCGCAACACTCTTTCCAATCCCAGCATAGCCGAGCGCGTCACTTTGCCCACCAAGCGCGTTCGGCCCTATGTCCTGAATGGTAAAAGTAAAGCCGTCTGCGAGTGCATCCGATAGCTGAAAGGAGAAGTCGGTAGTGAATGACTGGACTCCTATGGCCTGATCCCAGAAGACGCTCCCAGCCTCATGGTCCGCACCGTTCGTCAACTGCAACCGGGAGTCGTCCGTGTTCACGGTGCTGCCATTCAGCGTCAATCCCGCCACCGAAGAGAAGCCGCTGCCGAAGTTGATCGACGATCCCCCTGCCTGAATCACATAGGCAGCGGTTGCGACATTACTGTTCTGCAAGTTGGGGTCGATGGCGATCGCGTTGATCGTCGTCGATGCCGCGATCGTGATTGGCCCCGTATACAGGTTCGAGGAAGCTGTCGATGTCGATCCATCGGTCGTGTAGTAGATGTTCGCCGTGCTATCCGTGTCGGAAAGAGTAACTTTTTGCGTGGCCGTATAGGTCCCACCGCCAGGCGTAAAGCTCGCCGCCGGGGTCTGCCCCGAAAACGTGAAGGAAGCGCTGCTCACCGCGCTCTGGACAAACCCGGGCGCGCTCGTAATCGCGCGAACGGTCGTGTCGGTACTGATCGTAAACGGATCGGTGTAAGGCGTCGACCCCGGCGTTGGAACCGTGCCATCCAGCGTGTAGAAGATGCTCCCAGAGGAAGTCGCGGTGGAAAGCGTGACGCTTTGGCTCCCGGCAAATGTACCGCCATCCGGAGTAATCACTGGCGCAGCCGCGGTCGGTTCTCCGTTGAACAGCCCGTACACATCCACTTGGAATGTTGCCCCCACATACACTTTGCCGTTCGTAACCACTGGAATGGTAAATTTGTTGGCACGGCCGGCGCCGTCCCGCGTGGCATTGGTGTCGCTTTCATACAACAGATTCGAAAGGTCGGTCGCATCCCACGCATACAGCACTTGTGTACCGTGGGTGGTGTACTGGTCCGTGCGCACCGCCCAGGCAATGCCATCCTGTGCGCCGTTAGAGGACACCGAAAAGGAGGCACCCGGGAATGCCGACGAGACAGTTGACTTGCTCGAAGGCGTGGTGTTCATCACCCCGCTGTTTAAGTGGAATAGTTTTGCCACATCGCCGCCGCCCCACATGTAAACATTGCCGTTCCAGTAGGCAGGCGTGCTCCACAACCCTTCTGTCGCATTCAGAATGTCCTGCAGCGCGTTGGTGTTTGATGTAACCCCGGTGAGATAGCCGCCCAGGTGGTCGCGGTTCAGCACCAGGATCCGCCCCTCCTTGCCGGCCTGCACCAGAATGTGCGGGTTCGCTCCCTGCTGGTCCGGCACCATCAGGATGCCGCCCGAACCCTGGTCCGCATCGCTGGTGGAAAGCTTCGCTTGGTTGAACGACGTAAATGCGTCGGTCGCCTGAAGCCCGCCATTCGCTAGACTGAAGTTGACAATGCTGTCGCCCAGCTCACTCGTCCCATTGAATGGCGGATAGGTCGAGAACGTGCCGTTGCCGGTTGTCAAAAACATCCGTCCGCCCGTCGCATCATCGTCGATCGGCAGGCCAGCGCCCGCCTCCCACACGCCAGCGCCCAAGCCGTTCGGCGAGGTACATACGACCGCAGTTTGCGCCAGCGTCGTAGCGTCATAGGCGAAGACCCATCCATGCCACGGTCCGTTGTCGCCATGCGAACCGAACCCAAAGTAGACATGCCCGTTGTAGTAATCCAGCGCACCGCGTTGACCCTGCCACAATGGGCTGAACGACAGTTTTCCGCCGGAGCTGCCATTGCCCGTGCCCGCTACCGTCGCTTCGATCACCACGGGACTGTGCGACTGCTCCGCACCGGTAAGAATGTTGAGGGCGTGGAGGCGCAGGAAGTAAGCGCCATTCTCCTTGGTCGCGCCAACCACATACATCGTGTTCGTCGAAGGATTAATCACAGGTGTGCCGGTGATGCCGATCTCCGGTTCCATGTCCTCCGAACCCTCGTCCTCCCACGGCACCGTCGTCGCGCCGGAGGACGCTCCGTGTGCTGTATCCAACAGGCTGATCTGCCAGATAGGATCTGCATTTGCACCGCCGTTCGAATCCGCGTCGAAGGCATAAATCGAGTCGTGCGTCGTCGCCACAAAGAGGACATTGTGCGTCAAGCCGTCGCTCATCGTCAGTCCTGGCACATAGAGGGGCTGCGCATACACAGATTCATCCACCGTGAGCGTGAACAGCTTGCCGAACGAGGCCACGTTCACATTGGCGGGCGTCAGCGCCGTCTCGTTGGTGTTCTGCCCCGCATGGGTCAGGTCATAGCGCCACGTCGGCACCGTCACCGGCGTGGCTGTCTGGGCGACCAGCTTCGGCACCGGCGATAACCAAACCAGCACAAACAGGCAAAACCAAAAAAAATTCGTTAACCCGGCGGGTAGTGCTGGCCATACGGCAGCAGGACGAGGGCTGGAAAGTTCAGGCATACAGAAACACCTTCCCGAAGCTCTGAATCACGGGTACGAGTTAGTCAACCGGGGGGAGGCAGCAACCAGAAGAACATTAAAAGCGCTTGAAAACGGCCCATTCGGGGCTCGGATGGGGGAGCCCTCTACCGCCACTCAGAATCGACGGGCGGCTAAACCGGCCCTATCAATTGATACGATTGTTGTATTGACATCGAGCCAGAACAACATTACAGGAGGAAAGGGGCATCCGTACTGCAAAGTGGTAATGCTTGGATAAGAATTAGTAATGCTTGTAGTTACAGCCCGCGAACCATGCGTGCATATACCCTTGCCGCGCAAGTTCTAATCCTGCGGTACGCAACATAGAATCAATAGTTTAGCTGAAAAGCCTAAACGTAACAATCAAAGCCATTGTCGCTGTTGAGCGTCTGACCCAATCCCCGACTGAAAACCGCAGCCAAGACGATCATCTGCTGGTTTGTGTCCTCCACTGCATCTGCGGGATCAACCCACTCGAATCGTCCACCCCCAGGCATAATCGCTGGGCCTGCGGGACTCTGCCGCCAGAGCTTCTGGGATTTCGATGTTCAACCCGTTGGCCGAATCGAAGTTCCACCGCAATGCATCCGGGTACCCGAACATGGAGATGCGGCTGTCGGGCTGGGGCCGTACGGTTCGCAGATTGAGTACCTTGCCAGGCCATTGGAGCGCGAAGCAGTATATCGTCTGGTTGTCCTTCGCCCCTGTGAACCGGATCGCTTCTCCCTCGCGCCAGTGCTCACCATCCCGGGATCGGGTCGCGTATATCCCAGGGCCACATGTTTTGAGCCAGGCCCCGACCTGTTTCACTTGCTCGATAGCCGCCGGATGGAACCGGCCAGTGGCATCCGGTCCGATGCCAACTTGAAAACTGCCTCCCTTGGCCGCGGTGTCAATGATATTGTCTACGATCCATTTCGCTCCCTTATAGTGCGCGGCCTCCGGGTCATAGGAGAAACCGCTGGCAAGCGGATAGATAACCATCCAGGGCATCCCTGTGTTCGATTTGCTCCCGGGAATAAATCCCTCCGGCGTATAGTAATCGCCGTAGTTGCCGATTCCGCGCGCCCGAACCATCACATTCGGTTGCAACTCGCGAATGCGGAACAAGGTCTGTCTTAGCTGCGGCCAGACCGTTGGCCCGAGCCACTGATCCAGCGAGAGCATTTGAATGTCGCCGTAATTGGTCAACAGCTCTTCGATCTGCGCGCGGTGGCGCGCCATCATGCGAGTGACCGCTTCAGGTGTAGGATCGGGCGCCATCCAAATCAGCCTTCCTAAGCGCTTCCGGGACTCCATCCACTCCGTGTCGAGATTCGCGGAGGAAGGAACTTGAGCCGGATGATCGGCATAGGGGCGGAAATCCGCGTCGTACCAGTCGGGGTGCGAAAAATATAATGCGATTCGCAGATCTCGCTTTCGACCGGCTGCGCAAAGCTCCTTAACAATATCGCGGCGGAAAGGTGTCTCCATAATCGAATATGCCAGGTCGCTATTCTCCAGCGTTGGCCCCCCTGCCGCGTCCCAGCGAATCCGCTGCCGGACGCGGGTGCGGGTGTCGAACATTGAGAAACCCTCGTGATGTTTTGTTGTGAAGGCGAACATCCGCATGCCGTTTTCGGAGAAGAGAGAGGTCCATTCGTCCGCGTCAAAGCCGGTCGGATTCCAGTTTTTGTACATCTCGTTGTAGTGGGCGCGTTCAGCATAGCCCAAATCGAGAAAGGGCCAGGACTCATGCGCAAATCCGGCAACCGAATATAGACCCCAGTGAATGCGAACGCCGTACTTCATGTCGTGAAACGCTTCGTACGCAGCCGGCGAAGCCCATTGGTATCCCGGCACGGGTGCCTCTTCGATATAGGACTTTACGCAGCGATAGTGGGGGTCATCCAGCGGCAGATGGTGGAGAAGATGGGGATTTTCAAACGCGAAGGATCGGCGGGATGGAACTAGACGCGACGCGCATGCCAATGCTGCGCCAGAGAGAAAGGTTCGCCGCTGCAAAGTCGACCTCCAAATGTAGTGGGTTGGTTCACTGCTTGGGGCAGGTTAATTGAGTCCCCGCCCACTTAACGTTGACATGGCAATCACCTATTAAAACTTTACAAATGTCAATAATGTCGATCGGCGCCCTATCCGGTCTCTTGATGGCCGGTTAACGCCGCAGGCGCCAATCGTTCTTTGCCGAAGGAACCATTCTTTGAAGTGTTTCCGCGACTCCATATTGAACGTGCGCGCGCATGGCTTCATCGGCGGCGAGCGGGTCGCTGCCGGCCACGGCCTGAAGCAGTTGGTTGTGAAAGCCCGCGGGTAGCGCGCGCCGCTCGGCTGCGATATCGAGAAACCAGTTATGGATCAACACATTATTCATCTCGATGGCTTGCTTCAACTCCGGGCAGCGAGCGTATTCGGCGATGCGCATGTGCAGCTCGAAATGTTGTGTGTGGACGACGAATTGCAACTCAAGATCGTCATCGTCCTGAAAGCGAAGGTACAAGGTGTCGAGATGTTCGGCCATGCGCTGCAGATCAAGACGTTCTTTCATGGTCGCATGAAGACAGCACAGCCTCGCCGATTGCGCCTCGAGTGCCTCGCGCACAATGCATCGCCCTCGGACCTCTTCCGGAGCGGGTATGCGCACGCGCGTTCCCGCACGGGGCCGGCTTTCCACCAGCTTGTCGCTTTCCAACTGCTTCAACGCTTCGGCAACGGGCAACAAGCTGATGCCAAATTCTTCGGCTAGCTGCCGCCGTGACACCACCTCTCCAGGACGCAGCTTGCCGCGAAGAATACGCTCGCGAATCAGTAGGTATGCTTTGCTCGAGAGTGAGGACCGAGACGCTCGATCGGGGCTGGCGATTTGGACACTCATGGACCATTGCCATTTGACTTGGTTTCATTTGCAATGTCAATTTCAAAAACCACAGGCCTGGGAAAGCCTGCAGAAGCAATCGAATGCCTTTGTTTCAGGAAAAGTGTTGACCTGCTCGTTCGTTGTGCTTAGGATACTGGCATATCAATATGAGACCAGTTTTGGTTATCGGCGTGGCTTCGGCGCTTCTCGCGTCGGCATTCGCGGTGAGTTCTCCACCGCCGGCAAAAGGTGTGTCCATGAACCTTGAATTGCGGACCCGGGTCCAGCCTTTTCGTGCCAGCAGCGCCTGGACAGAAGCTGATTTTGAACAGAGCTTCCCGAATCCGAACTCAGCAATCATCATTACCGACATGTGGGATAAACACTGGTGCAGGGGTGCGACCGAGCGAGTCGGCGAGATCGCCCGCAAGATGGAGCCTCTGCTCCAGAAAGCGCGAGCCTCTGGGATCCTCATAATCCACGCGCCCTCCGACACGATGAGTTTCTACGTCAACACGCCGGGCAGACGGCTCGCCTTGGACGCCCCCCTCCGCGCCGCCACCGGAGCTGGTCGTGCACGACCCACCGCTGCCCATCGACGACAGCAACGGTGGCTGCGACACGCCCGGAGACAAAGAACATCGCGCCTGGAGCCGGGAGATCCCGGTTCTCACTATCGGCCCAGGCGACGTAATTTCCGACAGCGGTTCGGAAATCTACAATGTGCTCCGACAACACCACATCGAAACGGTCTTCTATATGGGTGTGCATGCCAACATGTGCATCCTGAATCGGACCTTTGGTATTCGTCAGATGTCCAAGTGGGGCATGCGTTGTGTGCTGGTGCGCGACCTGACAGATGCTATGTATGAGCCCGG
>Ga0182015_10005253_pt1 | contig 13537 bp, 14 predicted proteins | sample 712P3MmetaG_FD_120478 | JGI IMG/M metagenome (GOLD analysis project Ga0182015, IMG submission 120478) | Permafrost microbial communities from Stordalen Mire, Sweden - 712P3M metaG | ecosystem: Environmental > Terrestrial > Soil > Wetlands > Permafrost | place: Sweden: Stordalen | collected...
GCGCCCGCAATTCTTGGACGACTTCGCGCGTGATTGCTTGCACGTCGTACGGGTTCAAATGTTCATCGAACCACGCGAGGATCGACTCGTCTCGGCGCCTCGAGCGCTTGCGTGTCTCGGCGAGCCAACGACGTTTGCAGGGCAGAGGGTAGGGCGGTCGGCGTCGCTGCTAAACTAAAGGCTATCGCTCAGGCTAAGAAAGGGTTGAATGCGCCCGGGAATCGTCATCATCGCGCTTTGGATCGGCTGGGTACTCTCTTGGGTACTGGCTGCGGCCTGGAGCAACCGCACCGAACAGCGACCGGCATTTGCGACAGAGATCGGCTACCGAATCCTGTTGATCGGCGGCGCTCTGCTTATGTTCCCGCCGGCGCACGGCTATGAGGGTCGGCTCCGCTTGTGGCACGTCGGTTGGGGTGGCGCGTGGCTGTGCGTTGCGGGCGTGGCCCTCGGCATTGCGGTGGCCTGGTGGGCGCGCCTTTACCTGGGGCCGCTGTGGTCGTCACGTATCACCCGAAAGAGCGATCACCGCGTCGTGGACACGGGTCCGTACTCAATGGTGCGGCATCCCATCTACAGCGGGCTGCTCCTCTCGCTGCTCGCCACTGCGGTGGCCAAGGGCACCCTGCTTGGCATCGCCGGCTTCGCGTTGCTTCTGGTCGGTATGTGGATGAAGGCTCGGCAGGAGGAGCACTGGCTTAGCCAGCAGCTGGGCGAAGGCGCCTACGCCGACTATCGCAAGCGGGTACCGATGCTGTTGCCATTTCGTCTCAAGGGCCGTTGAATCAACGGGCCGAGATGCCATGGGTGTTTATACCGGGCTCGTTGAAACAGCTGCCGATCTCGGCATCGGTTCGCGATGGTTGGGGCGTTGTCACGTTTCGCCCACCTGCTTACATTCTAGATTGCTCCGCGCCGGCTTATGACGAACGATAGATTTCAGCACTCATAATGCCAAAATCCCAGCAACGAACCAGCTTCGCCATGGACTACAGCGCAAGTACGCGCAAGAACCCTAGCTTGCCATACTCGATGATGTGTTCGTCGCGTGTCGCGAGTGCCACGCCCTGTGTACGTGCGGTCGCGATCAGGAAGCGGTCCGCAGGATCGCCGTGAGGTTTGTCCGGGAGCAATGTAGTTTCTGCTGCCGCAGCTGCATCCAGCGGTACAAAATGAATACCGGGAACGCTAAGTGCCCTTTCGGTCCAATCTCGTAGGGGTATTGACAGCTGGATTCTGCCCTTTGCGCTCTGTGCCCCGATCTCCCACACAGAAATTGCTGACACCAAAAGCCCATCGCCGGTGCGAGCCGCGTCCAGCTTCTTGACGCTCGCCGGCCGCAGCCGACCAGTAATGCCTGCTGCATACCAGAGCCAGATGTGCGTATCGAGAAGCAGCGCGCTCATTTATTGCGGTTACCACGACGCGCACGCGATTTCCCGGGCGTCACGGCAAATAAATGATCCTCAGCACCGGACAATGCGCTCCATTCTTCATTGATAGGGGCGACGACATTCCCCTTGATCTGTACCGTATTCTTCATGTACCCGAATAGGGAGCGGGATTGCGGTGGAATCGGCACTAGCTGGGCAACGGGTTTGCCGTGTTTGGTAATCACCACGGGCTGTCCGGTTCTGGCCACTTCGTCCATCAATTTCAGGCACTCGGCCTTGAAGACCGCCGCGGGGATATCCATATGATTCTCGCTTATGACCACAATTTGTGGTCATTATAATTCTTGTTCGACCGCCGAGTGCGATCTTTGTTGTAACGACAAGCCAAGGAGGCGGGCTATCGATTTCTATAAAGCCAATAGAAACCATTAGTTATTGACTAAATATGGTGGTGACACCGCGGCTTGGGAAGCGTGGTCCGCTGGTCCGCGACGCCTCTTCTACGGGGCTGTCGGGTTTCAGTGCTTTCAAGATCACCGAATCGCGCTTGCGGCGATGGTAGTCGATTGGCTACGAACCATGTGGTCCGGGGCGATGGGTGAATTGCGAATTTTCCATCTGAACAGGGTCACGCGGGGTCCGGGTCCCCCCGTGGTTGTGCACCTATCCAATGCGTCGTTTTCGGCCCGTCACCCAATTGGAAATGTCGTACGGCCTTTTCCTGCAGACGATCCGCCTTCGTTACGCGCTGGTGCTGGCGCAGATGTTCGAGCCAGGAGTCTGTTCGGAAGGACTCAATGAATCGGCCCTCTTCTGCGGGATCCTCGAATATACCCCAGTCGTATGCTCCATCTCGGCGGCGCGCATCCGAATATTCCGCAAGAGCGCGCAAAAACTCGTCACCACGCTTCGGATCGATGCGGTATTCGATCGTCACCAGCACCGGTCCTCGATCGGGCTCGATCGTTCGCGTCGTGACCGGATCCGGCCAATGCATCGAAGGTGAAAAGTCGACGTTGACGCCCGTCTGCAGCTTCCAGCGCCACGTGAGTGGAATCGCTATACTCGCGCCGACGGCTGCGATGACAAGAGCGGCGGGCAACCCAGCGACGGCGGCAATCTCGCCCCACAGCGCGCTCCCGACGGTCAACGCGCCGAACATCACGGTTACATACATTGCCAAGCCTCGACCGCGCACCCACTCGGGCAATGCAACCTGCGCCGAAACATTGAGTGAGGACACCGCGGCGATCCACGACGCGCCGGAGATGAGGCTTGCCGTAACCGCAGTCGCTGCGTCATGGGCGAACGCAAATAATGCGGTCGCCACGGAGGTCGCAAGAGTGGCGGCCGCAACGAGCCGATCCGCACCCCATTTCAACCTGAGCGGCCGCAACAGAAACGCGCCGCCGACGGCGGCGGCCCCGATGGCGCCAAGTAATAGTCCGTAGAGGCCGGGGCCCCCGGCGATCTGATGGCGTGCGACCAGCGGCAACAGCGCCCAATATGCACTCGCAAACCCGAAGAAGGCAGTCGCCCGGATCAGCGTCGCGCTGAGATGGGCGTTGTATCGCGCGTGCCGAAAACCGGTGCGAATGGCGCTGCCGAGGGGCTCGGGCGGCAGCCGCGTGCCAATGGTTCTCGGAGGACGCCACCATACCAGGGCTGCAATGACCCCGAGGTTGCTGAATGCATTGAGCCAAAACGGCGCCGCAATGCCGAAGGCTCCTACGATGATGCCGCCGAGCGCCGGACCAACGGCCCGGCTGACGTTGATGCCCACACTGTTCGCCGCAACGGCGGCAGGCAGCTCTGGCTTTGGTACGAGCCGTGGCACCACCGCTTGCCAGGCCGGATATGTGATGGCAGAACCCACGGTCACAATGAAACTGAATAACAGGAGCCCGATCGGCGTGACGAGATGAAGCCATACGAGCGCGGCGAACGCGGTCGAGGTGATCGTGACCGCGACCTCGCCGCAGATCAAGAATCGGCGCTGATCCACGATGTCTATGAGTGCACCGGCCGGAATCGCAAACAGAAACATTGGCAGGCTGTTGGCAACCTGCACCATGGAGACGGTGAGCGGGTTGGGGTCAAGGGTTGTCATCAGCCAGCCAGAAGCCACGTTGTACATCCAGCCACCGATGTTCGAGACTACGGTCGCAGTCCAGATCACCGTGAACGTACGATGGCGAAATGGAGCCCATGTCGCGGCGCCGCCCGCCGGCTGCGGCAGGGTAGTGGGAGGATCTTTCGGTATGGGCGCGCTCATCTCGGTCACCCGAGGCCGATTGGAGCCCAATGCTAACCCGGAAAGGCCGAGTACTGTTCGATTCTTGATTCACTCCGCCGGGCGGGTTGGAGCCGGCCGGCCAAACCAAAGGCTCACCTTTTTTTGTCCGAAATCCAGACAGGCGCAGATCTGGAGGTTGCGTGAGATTTGCTGAAGCCACTCAAGCACTTTGTTGCATTCAGTCCTTGTTGCAACGGTTGCCCGAATCCAAATGTCGCCGCACGCATTGACCTTGTTCGGCTTGGTGCTTGCCACGGGCATCGTCGTCGACGATGCCATCGTGGTGGTCGAGAACATCGAACGCAAGATCGAACAGGGGCTGAATCCGCAGGCGGCGGCGCATGCGGCCATGGGGGAGGTGACCCGGCCAATCATCTCCATCGCGCTGGTGCTGTGCGCGGTATTCATTCCGGTCGCCTTCGTCAGCGGGCTCACCGCGCGCCTCTACGGGGCGGCCTTGTTCGGGTTGATCAGGTATTTCCGGCCTGTCTCGCGCTTTCTATAGGCGCCGATCACCTCGAGTTGAAGAGCCTCGGCAAGCGATATTTCCCTCGAATACTTGCTCAGAAATGTTGTTCGCAACTCCCTGCAGATTCGCTCCTTCAGTGTCGCAATGGAGGCGGGGCCGATCTTTTGCATGAAGGTCATGACCAGCCAGCCTCCTACTCCCCAAGCCATGCCGTAGTCGCGAGCCAGCTCCGTCGGCTGAGGATCGAGGCCGCCGTAGAGATACACCTGCTTGTGCACCGTTGATCCGTAGCGACTATAGGTCCCGACGTTCCTGCTTGCCGCGCCCTCCATGGATTTGAGGATCTGACCGGCGAGGGTTCCGCCGCCGATGGCATCGAATGCAATCGTTGCGCCGGTCGCGGCAACCGCCTCGGTCAGTTCTTCCGCAAATCGCGGCGATCGCGTGTTGCATACGTAGCGTGCGCCCACGCCGCGAAGAAGCGCTTCCTGTTCATCGGCGCGCACGATATTTACCAGCTCGATGCCCTCCGCAGCGCACAGGCGATGCAGCATCTGGCCGACATTGGAGGCAGCGGCGGTATGGACAAGGGCGTGATGACCTTCGCGTCGCATGGTGTCGATCATACCCAACGTAGTCATGGGATTCACAAACGCCGAGGCCCCGTCGGCGGCTGTTGCATCGTCTGGAAGAAGCAAGCATTGATCGGCTGCAATGCTTCGAAACTGCGAGTACATCCCACCACCGAACAGTGCCACCGTCTTCCCCAACATCGCCCGCGTCGCATCTGACCCATCCGTCTCGACAACGACCCCGGCCCCTTCATTGCCCACGGACATGGACTGGTCCAGGCGACCAGCCATGTTCTTCAAGGCGCTTGGCGATACCGGAGCAGTAACAATAGGGCGAGCGTGTGTACCGGACGCCACCGCCGCATCCATATTGGCAGCGCCAAAAAGAAGACCTTGATCCGAGGGATTGAGCGGTGCGGCTTCGATTCGAACGAGAACCTCGCCTGGCGCGGGGCGCGGGACAGGGATCTCGACCAGCGAGAGCTCCAGTCGACCCGTACTGTGCATCAGCGAGCGCAGCTGAAGTTGGTTCCCCGGAGTCGCTGCAATCATGTCATCTCCTCAAGTCGCGCGAGGATTGCAATAGCGCCATAAAGATGAAATGGCGGTGGTCTTGCCCGGCGTGGCCTGCTCAATCGCTGCAAGTCCTGCTGCTTGCCGAGCGGCCTCGCGCGTCGGGAATTTCTCATAGTAGGTACCGTAAGCCTCGTGTGCCCAACCGCCGTCATGCCTTACTACCTTGTAGGTAATTGTGCTCATCTCGTCGATCCTGCAGCTCTTGCAGATTAAAGAGGAGGGCAAAGAATATCACCTTAAGGTGCAGGTTAACGGAGCGCCCATTCGTCGTAGCACGATTGCGCCGAGAATCGCACAACGATCCAAGGCCAGGTGTCATGCAGGTGGAAGCCTCGGACCGATGAGAACGCAGCGAATCATTTGTCAAAGGAGAGTGCAACAATGGACGGTGACAACAGCAAGGCCGATGAAATCAAGAGGGCCAAGATCCGACGGGCGCTCTTGTCGGGGCCTGACTGTATCACTCGAGATGCCACCGTCGCGGAGATGGACGCTCAGGAGGAGATGACTGTTTTGCGACAGGGCACTAACCAGCGGGTATGTGTTCCCGGCAATGAGAACATCATCGGACAGGCGGATATGTGTCTGGATCCCATGGGGATGCGGTGGATGCTCGACGTCATGGCGAGGAAATCCAAACCATCGAACACAACTGTGATGCCACGGAGTAAACTCTCAAGGTCCCACCCGGGCACGATGCCCGCGTGGTTTACCTTCCGAGTTCAGGCGGCCGCTGATTCGTTGTCGTCGAGCCAATAGCCCGGGCGCCCGTAATGCCGGTAAATGCCTTCTTCGTTGACGCGACTTAGCTGCCCTTCCGCGTCATACACCGGAGCGTCCTTGATCTGCTGCCGGTTGAGGCAGGTCGTCACCTTGGAGTGCGCCCAGCTTACCTCGTCGATCCATTCCGGCGCGACGAGGACTTGGTGCCCAACCCACCAGTTGCTGGTATTCACGATGATATAGCGGATGGCCCACGTGCGCTCGTCGAGGAGAAAGCCCTGAACGTGCCCGATATCGCCGTCCATCGCGTGAATGTGATTGCCCTTGACGGCATTGCAGCTGCGAAGGTGGGGATCGTCGTGCGCGCGTTGGTCCTCTTCTTTCGCCAGCGCGGCTCGGTCATTGGCGGCTTGCACTTTCGTGTAGGCGGCATCGGACGGGAACGCGACTCCGCTCAACATGGCTCCCGGGTACGCGCCTTCGCCCCATAAACCGGTTCCTCCCCAATAGTACGGATAGCCATAGTAGCCGAGGTATCCCGCCTCGTGCTGCCGAGATACGGGCTTATCTGTGTCGACAATCGGACTATGCTTGACTTGCTCCTTGGTGATTGTCACCGGCAGTATTTGCTCGTCCCAGTCCGGTGTGCCGATGGAGAACGGGGAAATGAGTACTTCGCGTCCTCCAAGCCAACCGCCGGTGTCGACCACCACATAGCGGATAACCCAGGCTTCGTCATCAAAATAGAAATCCTTAACACTGCCGATCGCGCCATCGCTAGCGCCGATCCGGAAGGCTTCCAGGTCACTTACACTACGCAGCATCGTCATTTCTCCTCGAGCACATTGAATCCAAGCGAGTCGCGGACGAGGGTGCGCCTGATGTGCCGGCGCCGTCTGTTCGCTGGCAAACATGCGCGTCGTCGTCGTTCCTTTCGCCAGCGAGCGCGGCGTTAAGTGATCTTGAGGCGTTGGAATACGGGCACCTTCACCAAATCGAGGAGGACCGCGAAGACGACGGCCGCAGCCAGCGTGCCGAGCACCACCCACAGCGGCAGGGGCGTCATGGCAATGCCTGCCACGGCCAAGGTCGCGGCGATCAGAAGGTCGGCGACGGAGGAGACGAGGAGCCAGATGCTGGGACGGGAGGACCACAGGTGGCGGCGCTCACGATTGGTATAGGTCGTCGCTTGGTTGCCGAACACGATAACCACGAAGGCCAGTGTCTGCAGGGCGCCTATCGTGAACCCCATCCGATAGGCGCCGAAGGCGAGGATGGCTGTGCAGAACAGCAGCTCGCCGATGCCCATGATGACGCCGGCGATCGTCAGATTGCCGATCTGCCAGCCATTCGGCGTAGCCGAAGGCCGGACATTGTCGGTCGTCAACGACATGCCGAGGAAGTCGCCGGTGATCATGATCAAGACCATCAGCAGCGGCGTCAGGATCGCATGGCCAGTCATGAGCAGGCCGATCGCCAGAAACAGCACCTGCACGGTTTTCTTGGTAATGGAATTCAGCGTGTAGCTCAGGATGCGTTGAAAGGTAATTCGCCCTTCCTTGACCGCGGCGACGATGCCGGCGAGCCCCGGCTCTGTCAGCACCATGCCGGCCGCCGATTTGGCGACGTCGGTCGCCGTCGAGACCGCGATTCCCATCTGAGCCTGACGCAATGCCGGCGCATCATTGGCGCCGTCGCCGCACATGCCGACGGTGTGACCGCCTTTCTGAAACGCCTTGACGAGTTTGTACTTGTCCTCCGGCAAGACACCGGCGAAGACCGCGAATTGCTCCGGGTGGACGGCGTCGGGGATCGGGCCGGGCGGGCAGACGGCGCCATCGAGGCCCACTGCCTTCGCGACGATGGCTGCTGTCGCCGGCGCGTCGCCCGTCACCATGACGGTGCGGATGCCGAGGCCGTGCAGTTCGCCGACAAGCGCCGCCGAGTCTTTGCGAGGTGGGTCACTGAGTGCGATAAGTCCGGCGAGCCTCATCCCCGTCGCGGGCCCGGCGGCGACCGCCAGCACCCGGAAGCCCTTTTCCTCGAGTTCCTGTGCGGCGGCGGCCGCGGTCGGCGACGCCTGGGCAAGGCCGATAACCACGGCGTAGGCGCCCTTCACGATGCGCTGCGGGCTTCCCGCCGCATCCGTTGCGGTCGCCTCGGACATCTTATTGGCCGGATCGAAGGCGGCGAATTTGCTCAGCTTCGGCGCGTCGGAGACCGCCTTGCTTGCGGCCGCTGCGCGTATGGCGCCATCGACCGGGTCTTGTCCTCCATCCGAGCTGGCAAGCGCGGCCAGCGCCAGAACATGTGCCTCGTCGAACCCCGGCATGGGTCGCACGGCTGTGACCGTCAGCGCATTTTGGGTCAGCGTGCCGGTCTTGTCGGCGCATAGGACAACCATCGATGCCGCTTCATCGACGGCCGACAGGCGTGTCGGAAGGACACCCAATTTTGCCAGGGCCCGCGCGCCGAGGGCGGACGCGAGGGTAAAGGTAGCCGGGAGTGCTACGGGTATCGATGCCAGGATCGCTGTCAGGACGAGGGGGATGATATCGGCGACGGGCGTCTTGAGATAACAGGCGTAGGCCACCAGCAGGACGATGATGACGCCGTTGAAGGCGGCGAGATTGCGCACTACGCGCAGGACCGCCTTTTGCTGGGTACTCACGACGTGCGCGGTGCGAACAAGTTCGGCGGTGCGACCAAATTTGGTCCGTGCGCCGGTCGCCGTAACTTCCGCCTCCGCCTCGCCGCGCCGAACCAATGCCCCCGCGTAGGTCTGAATACCGGCACGCCTCGATAGGCACCGATTCGCCGGTGAGCATGGACTGGTCGAGAAGAACTTCGCCGCGAGCAAGCTTCACATCCGCCGCTACCACGCCGCCCAGCGACAGTTTCACCAGATCGCCCGGCACCAGCTCCGTGGCGGCTGCGGTCTTCCACACCCCGTCGCGTTTGACCGAAGCAGTCAGCGCGAGCCGTGACTTCAGCGCGGCAAGCGTCGCCTGGGCGCGACTTTCTTGAAAGAGTCCGAGCGCGGCGTTGAACACCAGGAGAAGCGCTATGATCGCGGCCTCGACATACTTGCCGAGTATCAGCTCGAGCACGATGGCGGCTTCGAGCATCCATGGAACAGGCGCCCAGAACTTTTCCAGCGCCATGCGCAATGGGTGAACACTCGTGTCCGGCATCGCGTTGGGACCGAATTTCGCGAGCCGGCTGCGCGCTTCGTCGCTGGTCAAGCCGGCTTTCGGAACGGGGACGGCGGCTTGTGGCATCGGGAGGGCTGCGTTCGGATCGGGCATCGATCCCGGCATATACACCTCGTTGATAACAGGCTTACAGCGTATGAGCCCAGCAGAGGGCCGTCGGTGCGCTGCCGCGCATAGGATCGACGGTTCAATCTGTTGAGTTTGGACCGTTTACAGGGCGACGAACTGGTGATGACACAGGAATTGATCGCCAACATGTGATGCGCGCTCGGACGGGCTAAGGGTTACAGCGGGGTCCTCGGTTACGGAATCCTCTTTGGCTTGCATAAGCGGCCTGGCGCACAGAGTTTCCTGGCCGGTTATGTAGCATGTCGATCGGGAACACCGGGAGGATTGCAATGATCGAGCAAGCGCTTTGGCAACGAGATCTCATCGCTGCACTTCATTTGGAGAATCTATTCAATTCCGCGCAGATTGGATTTCCTAGCGCCGAGGATGCCGATTTTCTAAAGCCGACCCAGGTCGACAGTGAGCGGGCCGTCGCCAATATTCGAGCATGGCGAACCTACCTCCCAGAGCCATGTGTGGCCAAGATGATCGACGATGGATGGCAGTGGTCAACTTAGCCACTAGCGGCAAGTGCAGGGCAGCACGAATTGGGCGTGCCGGATTTGCGGTAGAAACTCTGCCCGTGAGCGCATCCACGCGCGCGCAGCCGGGCGTCAGCCTGCGATGACCCTGCGCTCGAAAATTGATGGCGAAACCCGTAGAAATCATGCCGCCTGTCGTTCTACTTCCCAACCCTTGCATGCCAACAGCACAGTGCGTGGGATTGGATGCTTACCGCTCGCATAGTAGGCTACTTGGCGTCGCGATAGTCCGAGCGCATTGGCGGCGTCGGTGAGGCTCAGTCCGTAGCGCCATCGCCAACGCAGAAATTCCACCGTGTCATGATGACCGGTCTGCTCGAGTGCCATTTCCCAAAGCCGATCCGCACCCATGTCCACCTCTGTGGGCCACACCAAACTGTGGCCACCTTCGCCTTTTTTTGCTCCGGCGAAGACTTTTGTATCCAGTAGTGGTTGCAAACCTTTGAGCCGATGAATCGGCTCACTCAGGTCTACGAGCGTGACGGACCTGTTTACCCATCGCAGGCGAAGCTTGAATTCGCCAGCATATTTCACACTTGCGATCCGGATGGTCTTTGTCTCGTTCATCGCTTTTTGCCCCTTGGTGGTTGTACTTCTGAATACGCTTCCCAAAGCGCACGCAATTTGGCGTGATGCTCGCTCGCCCATGCAAAGGCTTCTTCCGTATCGCACGAATCCGCGCTACCTGCCTTAATAACCAGAGTCTCTATAACGACCGCGATTCGCTAATCTTTGCGCGTAATCACATGAAAATGCGGGGGGAGGGTGATCATCAAAATACATCTCAATGCGGCAGCGGTTGAACCGGGCGATGGTGGGCACAAACGACATACTAGTGCATGTATTGCACTAGTTCAAGAAAAACGTCGATGTGTGTCGGCCGCAGCAGATCATAATGGGCGTCATTAATCATTGAAGACGGCACCTGCGGGACGACCGGCCGCAGTTCCTGCGTGCCTCGGAATACGTATATGCCTTCATGTAGAATTCACCTCCAAGACGTCGAGCTTGAGAGTTCGTGCCCGCTCCACCAAGATTTTGTCCAGGCTCAGGATCGGAGCGCGCTGATTGATTGCGCACGCAATGAAATAAGCGTCGTACGCATAAACATTCAGGTCCCGGCACAGTTGTACGGTTTGACGCAACGAGGGGTCGAGCAGCCAATCTGCGTCGGGAATTTTGATCTGTGGAGTCATGCGAATACACTAACCTCACCGACCGGTTCCTGAGCCTTACAAAAATCGACCGACCAAGAGTTTCCCCGATGAAGCTGACCGCCGTTTTACTCGCCGCGCCGCTCGCGGCCCTACTCGCCACCGCGCCCGCTACTCCCGCACCCGCCGTCCCGGCGCCCCCGCCCGCTGCCCCCGCGCCCGCCGCGCCTGCGCCCGCTGCCCCTGCGCCCGCGGCCCCGCCCTCGTCATCGGCGCCTCCGATCCATACCTACTCGTCGCTCGTCATCTCACCGTCCGGGGATCGAGTGGCGAGCATCGAGAATCTGCAATCGCTGACCAGCGCCGAGCAACTGCACGGCCGCGTCATCGTACGAGCCGCGCGCGACGGCCGCGTGCTCGAGTCCATTGACCCCTGCGCGACCTGCAATTACGCGAGCCTCGCTTGGTCGTCCGACGGCCGCTCGCTCGCGTTCATCGCCACCGACCCGGCGGCAGGGCGCGCGCAAGTCATGCTGGCGGAGGACCGCGCGGTGAAGACGCTCGCGAGCCTGGAGGGCGTCGCCAACACGCCGCGGTTCTCGTCGGACGGACGGACCGTGGCCGTGCTGGCCACCGCCGCGGCAAAGAAAAAGATCGGGGCGCTGGAGGCCGGCGTGGAGCAGGTGGGGGACATCGGCGCGGCGCCGGACGAGCAGCGCATTGCGGTGGTGTCGATCGGCGGGGGCGAGTTGTCCTTCATCACCCCCGACGACACGTTCATCTATGAGTACGACTGGACGCCCGACGGCAAGGGCTTCGTCGCAACCGCCGCCAAGGGCGACGGCGACAACAACTGGTGGCTCGCCGATCTCGAGGCGTTCGATCTCGCCAAGGGGGCGCCGCGTCAGATCGTGCCGGCGCAGTGGGCGAAGTATCAGATGGCGATGCCGCGCATGTCGCCGGACGGCAAGAGCGTGGTGTTCGTCGGCGGCATTATGAGCGACTTCGGGCCGCTGGGCGGTGAGATCTACCAGGTCGCCTTCGGAGGCGGCATGCCGGCGAGCCTGACGGCGGCCTTTCGCGGCTCGTTCAACGCGCTCCTGTGGCGCGGAAAACGATTGTTCGCGACCGCTGTAATCGTGGACCGCGCCGCCCTGGTCGCGGTCGATCCCGGCAAGCATGCGACGCGGACGCTGTGGAGCGATGCGGTGTCGGCGAACGCGGCCGAGAGCTCCGTTACCTTGAGCGCGGACGGGCGCGCGGGCGCGGCGGTGGTCGAGGACTTCGGTCACGCGCCCAGAATCATCGCCGGTCCCGTGGCCGATATGGCGACGATCACGCACGAGAACGATGTACTCACGGTCGATCTCGATGTGCACAGCGTCCAGTGGAAGAGCGACGGCTTCGACGTGCAAGGCTGGCTCATCGGCCCGGCCGCTCGTGCGGCGGGCAAGCAATACCCGATGATCGTACACGTCCATGGCGGCCCTGCCGCCGCCGTGCTGCCGCTGTTCGGCACGGACTACTCCTTATATACGACCGTGCATGAATGGGTCGGGCACGGCTACTACGTGTTCATGCCCAATCCGCGCGGCAGCTTCGGGCAAGGCGATGCGTTCGCGCGCGCCAACATTCGCGACTTCGGAGGCGGAGATTTTCGCGACATCATGAGCGGCGTGGATGCCGCCGAGAAGGTTGCCCCGATCGATGATCGCCGGCTCGGCATCCACGGCCACAGCTACGGCGGTTTCATGGTGATGTGGGTGGTCACCCACACGAATCGGTTTCGTACCGCCATCGCGGGCGCCGGCATATCCGACTGGATCAGCTACTATGGCCTGAACGGGGTCGACACCTGGATGCTCCCGTACTTCGGCGCGTCCATGTATGACGACCCCGCTGCTTACCGGGCGGTGTCGCCCCTCGAATCCATCAAGAGCGCGCGTACGCCGACCTTGTTGTATACCGGCGAGTACGACGTGGAAGTCCCCGCTGAACAGTCGTTCGAGCTCTGGCACGCCCTGCGCGATGAGAATGTGACGACGGACCTGCACGTGTACTCCGGCGAGGGTCATCTGATCCAGCAATCCGCCCACATCCTGGATCTGCGGCGACGCCTGCCGGAATGGTTCGACCAGTACCTCACGCCGTGACGCCCGCCGCATTTCCGCGTTGCACGAGAAGTGTGCGAGGATGTGCCGAGGCGCACCGACTTCGAGCCCACCGCCGAATGCCGTTTGCAGAGCGCAGAGTTAACTGATACAAAATGTGGGCGCTCGGGCGCGGGACCAATCACAAGTTTCGGGATGGGAAGGCAGTGACGACATCAAAGCGAATTTCGTTTCTCGTGGCCTCGATCGTCGTGGTCGCGTCGAGCGCCGCCTCGGCAGACCCGGCCGAAACCGGCACCCCCAACCGCGCGGCCGAGCGCAACGATGCGCTCGAGGAAATCGTGGTCACCGCCGAGAAGCGCACCTCCACCGTACAA
>Ga0182015_10005254_pt1 | contig 13533 bp, 6 predicted proteins | sample 712P3MmetaG_FD_120478 | JGI IMG/M metagenome (GOLD analysis project Ga0182015, IMG submission 120478) | Permafrost microbial communities from Stordalen Mire, Sweden - 712P3M metaG | ecosystem: Environmental > Terrestrial > Soil > Wetlands > Permafrost | place: Sweden: Stordalen | collected...
AACTCGGCTGGAAAGGAGTAGTCAAGCCAGGAAAAATCTTCCTCCTTGGCCATGCCGGAAATCATCCCGCCCAACTCCCGCCGCCAACTCTGCCGGATGAGAAGGACTTTCCCGTCCTTCCAGATGTCTTCCAGCATCAGCGCGGCCGGCACCCGGGCGACAATCCGCTTGTTCCCGCTCAGCGTCACGGCATCGAGCGCCCGGCCGTTGCCGTCGTTTTCAGTTCCGGTGAAGAAGATTTGCTGGCCATCCGGCTGCCAAGCTAGTCCCTGCAGGCTCAAAAAATAACCCGTTAGAACTTTGTCGACGCCCTGGCGATCGACCACGTGGACCGACCCGGAATCATCGCCCACCTGGGGATGCTCAAGGAAAGCGACTCGCTCTCCGTTGGGCGAAACCCGGGGATGACTGATCCAGCCAGGGGTCTCGTGGATTACTTTGCCGATGGGGAATTCGAGACGGTTCTTGCCCCCCATATCGCGAACGATGGCCAGTTGTTTGCCGTCAGGGGACCAGTCAGCCAACTGGACGCCGTCGAGAATATCGCGCGGGTCGCCCCCGTTGATGGGCATGCGGGCCAGTGTTCCCACCAGGGTATAGGTCCCCGTGACGTTGATTTTCGTCAACAGTGCGATCTCGCCGGTCGAGGATATACTCATCAATTCCTCACCGTGCCGTTCCAGGGATCTCGATTGAGGGCTTTCGGGGCTGGTGATGAATAGGTCTGTCGGCTTGCCTTCCCAGGCTGCGCCGTAGACGATGGACTGTCCGTTGGGCGTGAAGCGCGCAGAGCGAACGCTGCCCCGGCGAAAGGTGAGCTGGCTGTAGACCGGTGGCACGGTGCGGCTCTGCGCCGCATGGACAAACCATCCGATAGCCAGGCCCGCCAGCAGCGCCGAGGCGGCCGCCAGAATGGCGTAGGGTCGCAGGCGCGCGTTCGCCGGCCCTTTCTCGACCGGCCGATCCGATGGGAACACGGGGGAAGCAGCATCAGCAAGCCCACTCGAATAAGGCGGCGCGGTCTGCGCGGCAGCGTTGCGCTGAGAATCCAGTTTGCGTTTCAGGATCTTCATCTCCGCGCGCATTTCGGCAGCGGATTGGTAGCGCAGGTCTCGATCTTTCTCCAGTGAGCGATCCAGGATGCGCTCGAACTCGAGAGGAAGGTTGGGGTTCAGCTGATGCGGCGGCGCCGGGTTCCGGTTGAGAATGCTTTCGAAGATGATCGCCGAAGTATTGCCGTCAAACGCCAGCTTGCCGGTCGTCATCTCGTAGAGCGTCGCGCCCAGGGAAAACAGGTCGGTGCGGCCGTCGAGTTCTTCTCCCCGCGCCTGCTCGGGTGACATGTAAGCGACGGTGCCCAGCGCGCTGCCCGGGCTGGTGAGATCCTTCAAAGTCTCGCCATCGGAGGTCGCTTTCAAATCACGCTGCGGATCGAACTTGGCCAGCCCAAAATCGAGCAGCTTTGCCTGGCGGGTTTTGGTGATGAAGATGTTGGCCGGCTTGATGTCGCGGTGCACGATGCCTTTGGCGTGCGCAGCATCGAGCGCATCGGCGATCTGGATACCCAAATCGAGCACGAAGTCGATCGGCAGCGGCTTGCCGTCGATGCGGTGTTTGAGCGTCTGGCCTTCGAGGTATTCCATCGCCAGGTAGGCTCGGCCGTTTTCTTCGCCGACGTCGTAGACGGTGCAGATGTTGGGGTGGTTCAGGGCCGAGGCAGCGCGGGCTTCGCGGCGGAAGCGATCGAGGACGGGAAGCTGGCGGCCGACTTCGTCGGGAAGAAATTTGAGCGCAACGAAGCGCCCCAGGCGGGTGTCCTCGGCTTTGTAGACCACGCCCATTCCCCCACCGCCAAGCTTTTCGATCACTCGATAATGGGAAATGGTTTCGCCAATCATGGTCCAGCGCTAGCCTAGGTTAGGCCGGAAGCCAAGTCAATCAAATGCTGCGGAAGGCGACTTCCGGCCGTCGAGCTCACGAAAAACGTACGGGTTGATTGGGAAGCTAGGGCCATTTAGGAGTTTTCCCTGCCACGAACTCGGGTGCCCCTATCTCGCGCTCTTTGCGAGATGTGGGAGATTCACGGCTGTTTCCCGCCAGCTCTTGGAAATTTCGCTGGATCCCTGAGGTTACAAACCGTCAAGGTTCGTGAATTTCCCACATCTCGCAAAGAACGCGAGATATGGGGCACCCGAGTTCGTTGCAGGGAAAATTCCTGGCTAATGCTCGCTGCGACGCCTGCCCCTCCATCCCCCGCATGAACCTAGCCTGGCCACTTCCACTCGCGAATTTCCTTCTGGTCGATCCCGTTCTCGTGCGCGTAATTGACGGCTTGAATGATCTGCCCCTTCAGCCACTCAACGGTATGCGCGCCCTTCTCCGCCAACTTCGGCACCCGTTCAATGACATCGATTGCCAGGTTGAAGCGATCTACCTGGTTCAGAATCGCGAGCTCCAGCGGAGTATTGATGTTCCCCTTCTCCTTGTATCCACGGACGTGAAAGTTGTCATGGTTGGTCCGCCGGTAGGTCAGCTTGTGGATCAGCGAGGCGTAGGCGTGAAAGTTGAAAATGACCGGCTTGCTTTTTGTGAAGAGCCCGTCAAACTCGCGGTCAGACATGCCGTGCGGATGCTCCCGCTCCGGCATGAGGCGGAAAAGATCGACTACGTTGACAAACCGTACCTTCAAGCCCGAGCAGCGCTCGCGCAGAATCGCGACCGCCGCCAGTGCTTCAGAGGTGGGAATATCGCCGGCACAAGCCATCACCGCATCCGGCTCCTCGCCGGCGTCCGTGCTGGCCCAGTCCCAAATGCCAATACCCTTGGTGCAATGTTCGACCGCCGCTTCCATAGTCAGGTACTGCAGATGCAGAGCCTTGTCGGCGACGATCACGTTCACGTAGTTGGTGCTGCGCAGACAATGATCGGCGACGCTCAATAGGCAATTTGCATCCGGCGGAAGATAAATACGCGTCACCTCCGGGCTCTTATTGGTCACCACATCCAGAAATCCTGGATCCTGATGGGTGAAGCCGTTATGGTCCTGCCGCCACACCAGCGAGGTGATGAGTAGATTGATAGAAGAAATCGGAGCCCGCCAGCGGGTTTCCAGTTTGCTCTTCTCCAGCCACTTGGCGTGCTGGTTGAACATGGAGTCGATGATGTGGACAAATGCCTCATACGACGAGAAGAAGCCGTGCCGCCCGGTCAGCACGTAGCCTTCGAACCAGCCCTGGAGCGTGTGCTCGCTGAGCATTTCCATGACCCGGCCGTCGTTCGAGAGAAACCCCCCATCCTCATCTTCAGGCAACATCTCTTCCATCCAGGTCTTGCCGCTCGCCTCGTAGATCACCTGCAATTTGTTGGAGGCCGTTTCATCCGGTCCGAAGACGCGGAAGCTGGTCATGTTCTGCTTCATCACGTCGCGCAGAAAATGCGCCATCACGTCCGTCGACGAGACTTCCACCTGTCCCGGCCTGCTTACTTTCACCGCGTAGTTGCGAAAGTCCGGCATTTCCAGCGGATGGCGCAGCAAACCGCCATTCGCGTGCGGGTTGGCAGTGATTCGCCGCGTACCTACTGGCGCCATCTCCTGCAGTTCCTCGATCAACCGTCCCGACTCGTCGAATAACTCCTCCGGCTTGTAGCTGCGTAACCAGGCTTCCACCTGCTTCAGGCTTTCCGGGTTGGTCTGCGGGTCGAGAATCGGAATCTGGTGCGCCCGCCAGAACCCTTCGACCTTATGCCCATCGACCGTTTTGGGCCCGGTCCAGCCTTTGGGGGTCCGCAGCACGATCATCGGCCACTTTGGCCGCTCGACTTTCTGCCCGGCCGGAGCCGAGCGGGCTTTCTGCTGGATGGCGCGGATTTCGAGCACGCAGCCTTCGAGCACTTCGGCCATCTTCGGGTGCATCAGTTCCGGGTCATCCCCCTCCACAAAATGCGGTGTCCATCCCAGCCCTTTGAACAGCATCTCCAGCTCTTCCCTTGGTATGCGTGCCAGGATCGTCGGGTTTGCGATCTTGTACCCGTTCAAATGCAGGACCGGGAGAACCGCTCCGTCGCGCACTGGGTCGAGGAACTTGTTGGAGTGCCAACTGGTGGCCAGTGGTCCGGTCTCCGACTCTCCGTCGCCGACCGCTACGGTTACGATCAGGTCGGGATTGTCGAAGGCTGCCCCAAAACCGTGAGAGATGCTGTATCCCAATTCACCGCCTTCGTGGATGGATCCCGGGGTTTCCGGTGTGCAGTGGCTGCCGATGCCTCCCGGAAATGAGAATTGCTTCAGAAACTTGTGCAGCCCCGCCACATCCCGGCTCTTCTCCGGATAAACCTCCGAATACACTCCTTCGAGGTAGCAGTTTGAAAGTGTGGCCGGCGCCCCATGCCCGGGGCCGGAAAGGTAGATCACATCCAGGTCGTACTTTTTGATTAACCGGTTCAGGTGGACCCAGATAAAGCTCTGCCCCGGGTCGGATCCCCAGTGCCCCAGCAGCCGATTCTTGATGTGCTCCGGCTTCAGCGGTTCGCGCAACAGCGGGTTCGAGCACAGATACAACATGCCGGCGGACAGATAGTTGCACGCACGCCAGTAGGCATTGATTTTTCTGATCTCTTCGGCGGTAAGCGGCTCGAATTGCCCTTGCATGCTTGCCGAGCCAGTCGTCGCCATGGAAAGTGTCTCAACGTTGCCCATATTTCCTCCTCTGGAACGTTTCGTTTGCAGCGTTTCGTTAACTGTGGCTGAGTTCCAATGCGCGAACGTGCTCGGCGATCATTCGATCTTCTTCCGCCGGAACAACCCAAACGGCCACGTACGAACTTGCTTTGCTGACGCGGCGCGGCGGGGCACTGCCGGCGTCGTTGGCCTCTGTATCTAACAGTACGCCGTATGTCTCCAACCCCTGCAATATCTCCATCCGGGACTTGCCATCGTGCTCCCCGATACCGCCGGTGAAGACCACCGCGTCCAGTCCACCCAACAACCACACAAAGGCGCCGATCGCCTTGCGCACGCTGCGGGTAAAAATCTGCAGAGCGAGCTGCGCCTCTGCCGAGGTTGCCTTGCGTACTGCGCGCATATCGTTGGGCAGGCCGGAGAGCGCAACCATCCCCGCCTTATGGTTGAGAAGCGTTTCGACCGAGCTCACGGCGGCCGCGGCATCGCCTTCCGCCTGCCGCAGAAGATACAGAACCAATCCAGGATCAAGATCCCCGGGGCGTGTGCCCATGACGACTCCGCCGGTGGGTGTGAGCCCCATGGTTGTATCGACCGACTTTCCGTCGACGACAGCCGTGACGCTGCACCCACTGCCCAGGTGGGCAATCACCATCCGCCGCGGGAACCCGAACCCCTCATGTTGGGATGCAGTACGCAGCTGATCCACCACCGACTCACAGGAAAGACCGTGGAAGCCGTAGCGGCGCGCGCCTTGCCGGCGATACTCGATGGGGATGGCGTAGGTCGAAGCTTCGGCCGGCATGGTCTGATGAAAGACAGTGTCGAAACACGCATAGTGCCGTGCCCGAGGGAACCGCTGCATCATCTCGCGGATGAGGGCAATCGCCTCCGGGTCGTGCAATGGGGCAAAGGCCACCGCCTCTTGGAGCTCCTTGAGGACGTCCTCGGTGATTCGTTGGTGCCGGTCCAGGTGTGCTCCGGGGTGCACCACCCGGTAGCCGACTGCGTCGATGGACGGCATCCCTGGCCCGCACACCGTGTCCTCGACCAGGTTAAGCGGGTTTGCTGCGGAACCGAGCTTGGGAGGAGCGCTTCTATCTCGTCCGCCGGCATCGCGAAAACTAAACTCGAGCCTGGGCCCACCGATCCCGCTGATTTCGCCGACGAACAAGAGGTGCGGCGAGGGTGGCGTAACGTTCGATTGTTCCTTTGCCTCCGGGGCAGCGTCGAAAATGGAAAACTTGATCGACGAAGAGCCGCTATTGATAACCAATATATGCACACCACCACCCGTCGGGTTTGCCCGATAGCTAAACGCTACACCCGTCGTATCTCTCGTAGATGAATTCCAACCTTCATCTGGACTGAAAAGCCGCGTGGAAAACTTAGGGCTTTCGAGTGTGTGTGAGAAACCTGCCACGAACTCGGGTGCCCCACATCTCCCCACAAAGAACGTGGTGAGATATGGGGCACCCGAATTCGTGGCGGGGACAATTCCCAACATCTAGCAGCTCTCTATTGGATGCTCAATGGATAGAGTCGCGCAGCTGCAAAAAGGTCTCGTCGGTGTGGATGAGCCGGATGAGACCCTGGCGTGGGAACTCGATCTCCAGCGTGGCGTACACGGTGAGCGTCACCGTCAGCGCCAGCGCGATGCTGTAAAACCAGCTTCGTGCCGTTGCCGTCATGCCATAGCCGGCAACAAAGGCGCAGCCCCCACTCAGGATAAAAAGAAGCAGGAAGATAACTGCAGGAGGGTGCATGTTGAAGGCGTTCTGACGGCTCGACGTGATGTCGATCATGTCGTTCAGCGCGGGCACAAGAAGCTTGGTCGCGTCAGGGTTGGCGCCTGGCGCGGCTGCTGCAGCAAGAACCCGCTCCCAGATCTCCAGCTGAAGTTCTTTCGTAGTCGCCGAAATCTCCGTCGATACGTTGTCGTACAGATGAAGACGCGAGGTGACATATTCGCGAAAGAGTTCGCGCAGCGGAGGCTGATCCTGGGCCGGCAGAAGGTCGAGCCGGAGGTAGGCGGTTCCGATGTCGTTGGTCTCTTCCAGCACCAGCTGACGGTGTGCATCGTAGCGGCCCACGGCGCCGGAAAATGTGAACGCCAGCAGCAGCCCAAACAGCGCGAAAACAGCTCCTTCAATCGCACTGCTTTGCGGCGCACTCTTTTGTCGCAGCCGAAGCGTGTGTCCCAGCTGCAGCAGAAGGATCATAGCCGGAAGCAACAATAAAGCGCTGAAAGGCGTGAAGTTCATACAACTGCCCACAATAGCAGACGGGCTTCGCGGCCCCCCCGCCTTGACCCAGCTAACCCTATCCTGCTGGGTTCCCTGCGCCGTGGGCAAGGGGTGCGTCTTCGCATGCCCTTCTGCGCTCCCCCATAACATTCTCTTGACTATGGTTTTTTCATCGTGATAGTTTTTCCGCCGTATTTGAAATGGTTGTTGCACGATGTGAACCGAACCCGGCATAGAGGGGCCCCGCTTAACCGTTTCCACACGGTATAACGCGTTGGATAGTTGAAAGATTCAAGCAGTGGTAGCAGAAGGACACTATTGGGAGGCGTTCTGATGTTAAGGCGTATTCGGCTGTTTCTCTCTCTCTCGTTGTTGTCGGCTTCCGCCGTTTTGGCGCAGACCTCGGGTCAAATCTCCGGACATGTCACCGATTCAACCGGCGCCGCGATTCCGCAGGTGGCTATCACCCTTACCGATATAGCTACCGGTGGGATACGTTCCACGTTCACCACCAGTGCCGGCGACTACGAATTTCCCGACGTGCAACCGGGGAACTATAAGCTTCAAGCTACCCATCCCAGCTTTAAGACCGACACCACTGAGAACGTGGAACTGCAAGTGCAGCAATCCTTGCGTCAGGATTTCGCGCTGCAGGTCGGTCAGGTGACAGAATCTGTGACAGTTGAGGCGAGCGCCGCTCTGCTGCAGTCTGACAACCCGACCCTCGGCACCGTGGTTCCTACGCAAACCGTCAGCCAGATGCCGCTGAACAGTAGAAACTACCTGAGCCTGGTGGCGGTCTCGGCGAATACGAACACGCTCTCACCGGCTCAAGGCCAAGCAACATCGCGGGAGGGCGGCCAGCGTTCCACGGAGGCGATCTCCGTAGGCGGCCAGCGCATCATGTACGACCACTACACGATCGATGGCATTAACAATACCGACGTGGATTTCAACAGCTTTGTCGTCCAACCCACCGTCGATGCCATTCAGGAAATGAAGGTGCAAACCGGCGTGTATCCGGCCCAATACGGGTACAACGCCACGCAGGTCAACGTGGTCACCAAGAGCGGCGGCAATGCGTACCACGGAACTGCGTTTTATTTCCTGCGCAACAATTACGCGGATGCACGAGGGTACAACTACAGCACGATCGCGTTCCCTCCTAAGCTGCCCTTCCGCTATAACGATTATGGATTCGTGCTCAGCGGTCCGCTCTCGATTCCCCACCTCTTCGACGCCAAAAACCGCCTTTTCTTCATGGTCAATAAAGAGTGGTTTTCTCAGAGCCAGAACCTTCAGAACTTTGCGACCTTGCCCACAGCGTCCGTTCTGGGCGGCGATTTCAGTGCGTTCTCGCTCAAGCAGGGCACCGCCGTCAGCCCGATCTATGATCCCGCGACAGGTAACGCCGATGGCACGGGCAGGACGCAGTTTCCGGGGAATGTGATTCCCGCAGGCCGCATCGATCCAACATCGGCTTTAGTTATTAAAGAGTTCTACCACCCGGCCGCGACGGCAGCCTACACCAACAACTACGGATACTCCGATCCCAATACGGACGACCACGACCAGTTTACCGTCCGTGCCGATTACAACCAGTCGGCGAAGTTGCAGTGGGCCTTTCGTTTTAGCGATGGCCTGGAAAACGTCAGCGAGCCGGGCTTTCCGGGAATGGCCGCAACCGTCGGCACCAGCATCCGCACGAACTTCTACCAATACATGGCCGCCAACACCTGGACCATTTCGCCCACCATCGTCAACGAGTTCACGCTTGGCTACACTGACTTCTACAACAGCCTCGGCACGCTTTCGCAAAGCAAGATTAATGGGGTTGGCTTGATCAATGCCGGCATCCCCAACCTCGAACCCGGCCTCCCTGCAACCTGGGGCATCCCTAATTTTTCCTTTACTCCAGACCCCTATACGCCGATTGGTGACAGCACCGATGGCCCGTATGTTACCAGCGACCTCGATAAGTCAATCAACGACAACTTCACCTGGGTTAAGGGAAAGCACTCGATGTCTTTCGGTTTTCAGTACGACCGGATGACCTTTAACGAATTGGGCAATCAGGAATCGCGGGGCGCCTTCGTCTTCCAGAGGAACGCCACCGCAGAGGTGAGTAAGCCAGGAACCCTGGTTGCCAATACCGGCTCCGCCTTCGCCGACTTTCTGCTCGGCGACATTTACGCCTCGACCTACGCGGTGTCAATCGCGCATGCCAATTACGTGCTCAACGCGGAAGCCTTCTACTTCGACGACAACTACAAGATCCTGCCCCAGGTCACGATTTCCGCTGGCCTGCGCTATGAGCTCACGCCGCCGTGGTACGACACCCAGGGCACGGAGTTCAACGTAGATTTGCATACGAACAACTCACCCATAGCTCCCAGCCTCGGATCCGCCCAGCCTGAAAACCTATGGCCCCTCTTTAGGCGCGAGGGCACCTGCAGTAATCCGTATGCGGGGGTTAATGTTCGATGGGTGCAGGGCAGCACCAATAACCCTACCAACCCCAATGCCCCTGTCACTCCCGCGCCGCAGTGCAACAACGGCCAATTTCCTAATAGGATGATGCAGACCGACTACAGCAACTGGGCGCCTCGGTTGGGCGTTTCCTACACGCCGACTGCTACCGTGGTTGTTCGCGCGGGTTACGGTCTTTACTACAACCATGACGTCGCCAATGCCCGCTTCGACGTGGCGCGCAATCTGGCGGGGCGCGTCACCAATACTTCGGGCGGCGGCACTCCGGGTGTGGCCACCATCCAATGGAGCAACGCGGTGGGTTCTACTGGGGCCGGTGGCGCCACCGCGAATGTCCCGCCGCCCTACGCCTACGCGAACGAGTACTCTCACAGAACCGCATACAGCGAGGTCTTTCTGTTCGACGTCCAGAAGCAGTTAGGCAAAGACTGGATGTTCGAGGCCGGATACCTGGGCAACACCAGCAAACACCTTTACGGGTTCCAAAATGCTAACTATTCCATTCCCTACGGTTACGTTGGAAACGGGGAATCGAGTTCCATCCAGGCTCGGACGCCCTACCCGAACTTCGGCGTGATTCAGTTGGTCCATGACCGAGGCATCGGCAACTACAACTCATTCGCCTTCCAGGTGAACAAGCGTTTCAACAACGGCTTCAACCTCATCAGCTCTTACACCTACTCGAAATCGATGGACGACACCAGCGGGATCCGCACCCAGTCTTCGGAGCTTTTTCCGCAGGACGACCGGTGCCTTGCCTGCGAGTACGGACCTTCGGACTTCGATGTCAAACATCGCTTGGTGGCCTCAGCCATTTACTACCTGCCCGTCGGCGCGGGTAGGCTGTATGCGCCGTCGTCGAAGATCGTAGATGCGCTGATCGGCGGCTGGGAACTCGCCACACTCGCCCAACTCCAGACAGGCGTACCCTGGAACCCCGGAGTCGACGCGAACACCGCGAACACCAATACCATTTCTGGCGGCACACCGGCGACCCGGCCCAATCTTGTCTCCAAACAGTTTTACATGTCCCCCCGGACAGTCGGAAATACTGGCCAATACGCGAATCCCGCAGCCTTCGCGGAACCGGCCCCGGGTTTCCTCGGAAACGTGAGCCGCAACATGCTATACGGCCCGGGCGTCCAAAACTACGATATCTCCCTCGACAAGAATTTCGCCATGCCCTACAACGAACACCACCATTTACAAATCCGTTGTGACGCGTTCAACGCCTTCAACCACACCGATTTCGCCAATCCGGCCAAATATATAGATCAAGGGGGATTTGGCCAAATCACCAGCACGAACTCTTCGGTGCCTGCACGGCAACTGCAGCTGGCCGCCAGGTACACGTTCTAAGGCGGTTCCACGATTACCGTGCGCTCGTCGGCCTTTGCGAGGTGGGGCTTTTCTTGATGAAAAGCCCCGTCGGAAGCGCTTCGCCGGTTATACGAATCCGGTTAACGAATCCGGTTATACGAATCTTGGAACCGCCATAACGTCGGGGATTCGTTCAACCATCGCGCTATCATCCTTTGCTCCGTTTGGCCGGTCTCGGGCCCAAACCGAGCAAAGGATCCGCAGCCACTTTTCACCAAGACGTGTTAGCCCGGAAAGCCCCCGCAACCGCACCGGAAGAAGACTGACCACGAGAGGAACTCGGTAATGAATCGATACACACGAAGGTCCATGCTTAAGGGCGCTGCTGCGGCGCTGCCCGCCGCCGGCATCTTTTCCTTGCCTTCCCTGGCGCACGCGATTCAGGAAAACAGCTCGCCGCAGCAACGACCTAAAGTCAAGATCACCGACATCCGCACCGCGCAGGTGATGGTCCACGGTCCCCAGACCCACGTGCGCGTTTATACCGATTCCGGCCTCTATGGCCAGGGCGAATCGACGGACGCAGCAGTGGGAACGACCTCTCTGGTCCACGGCTTTCGCCGCATGCTGATCGGCCAGGACCCGCTCAACGTGGACGCCTTGTGGGAGAAGGTACGCGTCTCGGGCATCTTCGCCGGTGCCCAGGGCGGCCAGTACATCACGGCGCTGACCGGGGTCGAGATCGCGCTGTGGGATCTCACCGGAAAAATTCTGGGCCTCCCCGTGTATCAACTGCTGGGCGGAAAATTCCGCGATAAGGTGCGCATGTACTGCGACTCCGATATGGATAACCCTGTCGGGGCCGAGTCCGATCGCAAGCTGCCCTGGATCAAGGAGCAGGGTTTCACCGCAATGAAGATCGATCTCGACGATGCTTCCGATCCCGCTCGCTTCGACAAGGTGAACTGGACCGCCAGCAATGGCGAAATCGATCGCATGGTTAGCTGGGTAAAGCATGTGCGCGAATCGATACCCAAGGAAATGGATCTGGCGTGTGACATGCACGGCCGCTACGATGCGACCACAGGCAAGCGGGTCGCCGTGGCCCTCGAACCGTACCGCTTGTTGTGGCTGGAAGAACCTGTGCCTCCGGAAGACATCGATGCCATGGCGGATATCCGCCACTCGACGACGACGCCCATATGCTGCGGTGAGAATCTCTACCTGCGCTGGGGTTACACCGAACTATTGCAGAAGCGTGCGGCCGACATCATCATGCCTGATATTCAAAAAGTAGGGGGACTTTCAGAAGCGCGCAAGATCGCCAACATGGCCCAGGCTTACTATGTCCCGTTTGCTCCGCACTGCGTTGTTTCTCCCATCGGCACCATGGCCTCGGCCCATGTGTGCGCAACCATTCCGAACTACCTGGTTTGCGAGTGGCACTGGATTAATCATCTCGAGTTATGGAAGACCTTTATCAAAGAGGGCGAGATCATTCAGAAGGGCTACGTCACGCCTCTGGATAAGCCCGGGTTGGGCGTCGAGATGAACGAAGAGGTGGCTAAGACAGCGCAGATTCCAGGAACAACGTGGTTCGAGCCGAGTAAATAAAGGACACGGACCGTGGAGCAAACAAGCATTCGGCAACTCAGGCGCGTTCTGGTGAGCGCGGTGCTTTCATCGATGATGCTGTGCGCATCGTTCAGCGCGCATGCGCAGCAGGGATTTTTCACCCCGGAAGACGTGATCAAATACACTCCCGATTGGCATGGAGAGCGGTTTCCAGACGGCCGGCCGAAAGTGCCGGACGCGATCCTCGACCGGATGAAGTCAGTGACCCTCGAAGAAGCATGGGCCGTGGTGGAGAATGCGGGCTTCATGCACCAGTACGAAGACGGTTGGCTCTCCATTCATCCGGACAAGGTATTGGTAGGGCGCGCTCTCACAGCGGTTTGGATGCCTGGACGGCCGGATATCCAGAAGCTGATCGAGGCCCAGGGCGTGCAGGATAAACGGCAGGGCGCGATGAATGCCTGGCCGGTGGATATGCTGCAGCCGCGGGATGTATACGTGGCCGATCACTTTGGCTTGAAGGTGGATGGCCCTTCGATCGGCGACAATGTCGGCAACGCGATCTACGCCAAGTCGGGGAACGGCATTGTTTACGATGGCGCCGTCCGGGATATCAACGGCCTGGACGAATTGCCGAATTTCACTGCGTTCGTGCGCTACTACGACCCTTCGCATCACTACGGCTCGTTGCGCTCGGGCAAATTGCTCAACTCGACCATGGTCAGCATCAATGCTCCCACGCGCATTGGCCATGCGACCGCGATGCCGGGGGATGTCGTGCTGGGGCGGAACGGCGGCGTCCTCTTTATCCCGCCGCAACTTGCCGAGCAGGTGGTTAAGAGTTCTGAGTCAACCCATCTCCGCGATGTATTTGGCCATCAGAGGCTGGAAGAAAGGAAATACACCGCCGGCCAGATTGACGCTCGATGGACAGACCCGATTGAGCAGGACTATCGCGCGTGGTTGAAGCAAAACGAAGATCATCTCTCCGTGCCCAAAGAACAAATCGAGGAGATATTGAAAGAACACCAATAGCAACGGATTCAGGCAGCCATTGAGTGCCGAGACACTTGCCCTGTATCAGGGCACGACTTCAGTCGTGCCGCCACTGTGGCAAATGACGAGGGCTTTAGAGTCTGCGTGAGAACTCCAAAAAGCCGCAGGACTGGACGGGTGCCCCACGTTCGCCCCAGCGTACGTGGGACGAAAAAGATGGGCGACCCG
>Ga0182015_10005255_pt1 | contig 13530 bp, 10 predicted proteins | sample 712P3MmetaG_FD_120478 | JGI IMG/M metagenome (GOLD analysis project Ga0182015, IMG submission 120478) | Permafrost microbial communities from Stordalen Mire, Sweden - 712P3M metaG | ecosystem: Environmental > Terrestrial > Soil > Wetlands > Permafrost | place: Sweden: Stordalen | collected...
CTCACCTACGCCATCAGCCGCGCCATCGGCCGCGAACTCGTCCCCGGCGACGAAATCGTGCTCACCTTGCTCGATCATGACGCCAACTTTTCGCCATGGAAGGCTCTCGAAGAAAAAGGCGTCGTCATCCGCGCCGCGAGATTCAACCCCCCCGATTGCTCTCTCGACATGCAGGACCTGTCTGAAAAAATTGGCCCGCGCACCCGCCTCGTCGCCGCCGGCTATGCGACCAATGCCACCGGCACCATCAACAACGTCGCCCAAGTCGTCCAACTGGCGCGGCAAGCCGGAGCCCTCAGCTACATCGACGCCGTCCACTACGCTCCCCACGGCCCCATCGACGTGCGCGCCCTCGACTGCGATTTTCTCGCCTGCTCCACCTACAAGTTCTTCGGCCCGCACATGGGAGTTCTCTACGGCAAACGCGAGCATCTCAAGCGTCTGACTCCCTACAAGCTGCGTCCCAACGCCGACTACATTCCCAACTGCTGGGAGTGGGGAACTCTCAACCATGAATGCATCGCCGGAATCAAAGCTTGCGTCGATTATTGGGAAGAGTTAGGGCGCCGTGCAGAAGCCGGACTTGCCGCGCCCCAGCCGCAAGTAACGCGCCGATCCGCAATCCTGGCCGCGCATCAAGCCATCCATCTGTACGAACGCAAAATGACCGAGACGATGATCGCCGGCTTGCTCGCCATCCCCGGATTGAAGCTCTACGGCATCACCGACCCGCAACGCTTCGACAACCGCTGCTCAACTTTCGCCATCCGTATCGTCGGCCACACGCCGCTCGAACTGGCAACCAAGCTGGGCGACCGCGGCTTCTTTACCTGGGATGGAAACTACTACGCCCTGAACCTCACCGAACAACTGGATGTCGAGCGCCTCGGCGGTTTCCTCCGCATCGGCCTCGTGCACTACAACACCATCGAGGAAGTAGAGCGGCTGCTGGCCGCGCTGCGCGAGATCGTCGGAGCATGAAAGTCGGAGCATGATTGTCGCAGCATGAGTGTCGCAGCATGAGAGTCTGCGAACAAAAAGCTACGCTCGAAGTTCTTCGACCGCTTCGCCTTTCCCCACCAGCGCCAATTTGGCCAGCCCAATAAACAGCCCGTGTTCGACGATGCCGGGCGTGTCACTCAGAACCCGCGCCAGCGCCGCCGGATCTTCGATCCTTCCAAAACTGCAGTCGAGTATCTGGTTCCCGTTGTCGGTCAGATAAAAACTGCCGTCGGCCTTCTTTCGCACCTTGGGTGCACCGCCCAGCGACACAATTCTGTTCTCCACCACCGTTCGCGCAAACGCGATCACCTCCACCGGCAATGGAAACTTTCCCAACGCAGCAACAACCTTGCTCGAGTCCGCGACCACAACCATCTTCCTCGATGCCGTGGCAATCACTTTCTCGCGCGTCAGCGCGCCACCACCGCCCTTGATCAGATTCAGCTTGGGATCCACTTCATCCGCCCCATCAATCGTGATGTCAATCTCCGGATGCTCGTCCAGCGTGATCAAGCGAATCCCAACTTCGCGCGCCAGGTCGCCGGTTTTAATCGAGGTTGGAATCCCCACCATCTTCAGTCCCGCCTTCACCCGCTCGCCGAGAGCGACCACCGCGAAGTATGCGGTCGAGCCCGTGCCTAATCCAACTACGTCGCCATCGCGCACCAGTTTCGCCGCAGCCCGGCCGGCGGCTTCTTTTTCTTCATCACGCGCCATGCATCACTCGTTTCGCCTCACTCATTTCACGGCCGCCTCATTTGCTGAAAATTGCGATATACGCCAGATATCCCCCCAGCACCAATCCAAAAATACCCAGCAGCCACGACACTAGGTCGATCACAAATCCGGCTGGTTCGAAGCTGTCGCTGTCGAGTTGTATCTTGGTTTTGTTGTATCGCTGCAGCCCGGCAAAAATCAGCAGCACGCCGCCCACCGTAGAAATAATCCCCAGCCATGTCGTCAGGCCGGGCGTGACCGAGGTATATCCCTCCACCTTCATGAATTCGCGCAGGGCGATCGAAAATCGCCCGACGGCGAATCCGAACACGATGGTCGCAATCCCGGTCCGCAACCACGCCAGAAATGTGCGCTCATTGGCCAGATGATCGCGCGCCCGGTTAGGATTGGAATTCTCAGCCATGTTTTCAGCCCTGCGCTTAGCGATGCGCTCGGCCATAGAAGATATCGAACCTGACGATACAGCCTGCCATTATTCCACCGCCTGCTCCACCAGCCCAGCGATTCCGGCGATGTTCTTCACCAGCGCTTCCGGAAAGCCGTGCCGCTGCTGCAGGTATTCCGGCGCATTATAGGAAAGCCACACCTGCCCTTTTTCGTCTTGCCACGCCAGCGCTTTCAACGGAAGATCGATCGCCAGTCGCGGCGCCGCCACCATCAACGGCGTCCCACTCTTCGGACTCCCAAAAACCAGCAACTGTGTCGGACGCATCTTCAGGCCGGCCTTTTCCGCTTCCCCGCTGTGGTCGATCAGCGCAAAAACCGTGATCCCTTTATCTTTCAGAATCTCCTCCAGCCGCGCCAAAGTCTCCGGCACCGGGTAGCGACTCGGCACATCCACTATTCCATTGTCCACACAGCCTCCGATCTTCGAGCAGCCGTATTCTAGTCCAAAATCATGTTAATAAAGGTCGTGCCTCATTTCCCACCCTGAATCGGCCACAGCCCTCGTCTCATCCGTTATTCTATAGAGACATCATTATGGCGACTTCAACTCGGAACCCTGCCAAAGCTACGACCAAGACCTCGGCCAACGGAATCATCGAAAAATACGAGCGCGAGCGCGTCTTTACCCTCTTTCGCCAATTCGGCTATCTCGAGGCCGAGCTCAATCCGCTCGGCCTGCTGCCCCCGCAACCGCATCCCGACCTCGAAATCGCCAGCGACAACGAGTGGGCCCGCGAAGCCCGCCGCATCTATTGCGGCAGCGTCGGCGTCGAGTTCATGCACATCGCCGACCCCGAGCGCCGCCTCTGGATCCAGGAACAAATCGAAGGCACACCGATCGCAGTCGATCAGCAGCATGCCTTCAACGTTCTGCTGCGCGCCGATCTGTTCGAGCAGACCCTGCAACAGCGCTATCTCGGCAACAAGCGATTCTCTCTCGAAGGTGGCACCTCCCTGTTGACCGCCGTTGACCAGGTTCTCGACGTAGCCGGCGAACGCGGCACCGTGGAACTGGTGATGGGCATGAGTCATCGTGGACGCCTGAATGTCGTGATCCACGTCGCCAATCGCCCCGCCGAAGAGGTATTCGCTGAATTTGAAGACGTCGATCCCCGCAGCGTCTTGGGGTCCGGCGACGTGAAGTACCACATGGGCGCGACCGGCGAATATGTAACCCCCAGCGGAAAGCAAATTCATATTCACCTCGCTTCGAATCCCAGCCACCTCGAAGCCGTCGATCCCGTCACCGTGGGACGCACCCGCGCCAAGCAGGACCGCGCCGGCGAAGGAGGCAAAGCGAAATACCTCCCTGTTCTGGTGCACGGGGACGCCGCGTTCGCCGGACAAGGCATCACCGCGGAAACCATGAACTATGCCGGCCTGGCTGGTTATACCGTCGGCGGCGCCATCCACATCATCGTCAACAACCTCATCGGCTTCACCACCAACGCCCGCGAAGAACACTCCTCACGCTTCTCCGCGCAACTGGCGCGGCGTCAGCCAATCCCGATTTTCCATGTCAACGGTGAGGACGTCGATGCGGTCATGCGCATCGCGCGTATTGCCACCGAGTACCGCTACAAATTCGGCACCGATGTCATCATCGACCTCATCGGCTATCGCCGTCACGGCCACAGCGAAGTGGACGACCCCACCGTCACCCAGCCCTTGATGTACAAGGCAATCAAACAGCATCCCCCGCTCTACCAGATTTATGCCAAACACATCGGCATGAATGACGACAGCGTCGCCGAACAAGTGAAAGCGGTCAAGGGTGAATACGAAATCGCGCAGAAGGCCGCCACCAAATTCACCAAGAAGCCTATGATGCGTGATCTCCCCAGCTATTGGGATGACTACTTCGGAGGCCGCTATAAACCGGAGTACGAACAACCCACCGGCATCCCTCCCGAAGAGTTGGCGGAACTCACCGCGCGTTTGACCACGTATCCCGACGGCTTCCACATTCATCCCAAGGTGAAGAAGTTGCTTGAGCAGCGCCAGGAAATGGGAACCGGCAAAAAGCCCGTGGACTATGGCATGGCCGAGTCTCTCGCTTTTGCCAGCCTCGTCAAGCAGGCAATTCCGGTGCGTCTCAGCGGCCAAGACTCACGCCGCGCCACCTTCAATCAGCGCCACTCGGTGCTGCTCGATATCGAAAATGAAACCGAATATGTCCCGCTGCGCCACATCGCGCCCGGGCAAGCAGCCTGCGATATCTACAATTCGCCGCTGTCTGAGGCCGGCGTCATGGGATTTGAATACGGCTATAGCCGCGATTATCCTGAGGCTCTGGTCTTGTGGGAAGCCCAGTTCGGCGATTTTGCCAACGTTGCGCAGGCCGTGATCGATCAATTCGTTTGCGCCGGCGAAGACAAGTGGAATCTGCTCTCTGGGTTGGTTCTGCTCCTGCCCCACGGCTACGAAGGCCAGGGTCCGGAGCATTCAAGCGCCCGCATCGAGCGTTTCTTGCAGTTGGCCGCGCGTGACAACATTCAGATCTGCCAGCCTTCAAATGCGGGTCAATATTTCCACCTGCTCCGTCGTCAGGCTCTCCGCAAGTGGAGAAAGCCGCTGATCGTGTTCACGCCGAAAAGCATGTTGCGTCATCCCGACGCCCTGTCTCCCGTCGCAGACCTGACCCATCTGAAATTTCTGCCCGTAATTCCCGACACCGAAGTGCACGACACCAAACGCATTCTCCTCTGCACCGGCAAGATCGGTCACGAACTGCGCGCCGAGCGTCAACGCCGCAACGACACCACCACCGCCATCGTTTTTCTCGAGCAGATGTATCCCTTCCCCGAAGCCGAGCTCACCGCGGAATTCGAGCGCCATAGCTCCGCGCGAGATATCGTCTGGGTACAGGAGGAGCCGGCCAACATGGGTGCGCTTTTCTATGTCTTGCCGCGCCTCAAACAGCTCGTCGGCGACCGGCCCGTGCATTCGGTCAAACGCTCCGCCAGTTCCAGTCCAGCCACTGGATCGGCCAAAGCGCACGAGGTGGAACAGAAAACCATCCTCGCCCTGGCCTTCGCCTCGCAGGACTGAAATCAATTCGTATCGGTCTGTCGCTTGCTGACACCAGATCGTTGTGATGTACTCCGACCAAAACAATAGCCCGGGAGCGAGTTCGATCCCGGGCCATATCAGCGTCTATCTAGAAACGTCTATCTCAAATACCGACACCACGGAGCAAGCCCCGTCTCCAACGCGGCAAACGAATTACCCTACGGCCAGCGCTTGGCTGCGTCTTCCCAACCCGCGGCCCGAGCTGGAGCGCCCCCACCCTGCGCGGCAACCACCGGCGGAATCCGCACCGGCTGCGGCTGCGCCGTCGTCAAGGTCGGCTTCGGAGCTTCCGCCAGAGTTTCCTTTTCCTCGGAAAGCAGCGGAGCCGCCACTCGCAAGGCTTCCACTTCTTTTTCCAGCCGGGTCAGTTCCAGTTCCTTCTGCCGTAAAACTTCATACACATTTTTCATGTCTCAGCACCTGTGTTGGATCTCTGCTTGCCGTGACCCTGCTTGCTCTAACAACGTCTGCCCTGACAACAATTCAGCACAGCAAGGATTAAGCGCAGAGTATGGTCTCCACCGCTCTGTTGTCAAGAGAAACAGAAACAATCGCTCATGCAGTATCTCCGTTTGCACTGGGTCAAACCCGGCCCGATTAACGGTCGCCTTCGTCTTTCTCTGAGTCTCTATGTACCCTGTGGTGAAAGCGTATTCGCCACTTCCAGGCACTCTTGCACGCCTCGTTATCGAAACACCACCACCGCCACCAGAATGCCCACAATCAAAACGACGATCGCCAGCAAATTGACGTGGTTCGCCAGCCAAGATTCTTCCGCAGGAACCGCATTGGCCAGAAACGGTGGCAGAATTTCCCCCTCCGGCATTTGCGCCGCCGCGTCCGGCTGAGCATCTTGCTGCGAAATCGATGCCTGCATTCCAGCCTCAACAGTCTGCAGCCGCACCTCCTCCAATTTCTGGTCGCGCTTCTTGTCCTTGTCTTTCTTCTCGCAATCGAGGCATAGCGTTCTTCCCTCGGAGACCGGGAATCCGCACGAAGCGCATTTCTGTACCCGCCGCATCGCCTCCGGAATAAAAGTCGCCGCCGGCGCCGGCAACGATTGCTGCGGGGAAATCGCCCCCAAATCGGCAACAGATTCGGGAACGGATTCGGCAACAGGTTCGGCAACAAGTTCGCGAGCGGGAAGCTCCGCCGCATCCGCCGCCGCACTCGTCATCTCGTCAGTCTCGCCCTCAACCGGATGAAGTCCACGCCCAGCCACAAAGGAATCCGCGCTGACCTCGCTCACCGTAGCAACAACATCGCTCGGCGCAGCAACAATATCGCACGGCGCAGCAGCAATAACGCCCGGCGCAGCCGCAACAATCGGCTTCTCTCGCTCCGGCGCAGGCAGTGGTGCAGAAGCAGGTGCAGAAGAAGGAGAAGGAGAAAAACTCTGCCGCTGTTCCGCCAGATCGAGCGCCGTCAACGTCAGGTCGGCCATCCGCTCCAGCGCAATCAGATCGCGCTCTTCGAACGCATACGGATGGTCCGAGAACAATTCGAACAGCCCGCGCACCTCGCCGTTGCGCCGCAGCAACGGCAAAACCACAATCGAAGCAATCCCCAGCGCCCGGCAAGTTTCCAGATTCACCCGCGGATCGCTTTCCGCATTGTCGCAGCGCAGCAACTGCCGCCGCGCTATGCTTTCGCCCGTCAATCCTGACCGTACCTGCAATCGCGCTCCCACCGCCGGAGCCGACAACCCCGCGCTCGCGCGGCAAACCATCTCATCGCCCTGCGGCAAAGCCAGCGCCGTTCCCGTGGCGCCCGTGATGTACTGCGCCCGCTCCACCAGCAACTGCAGCGCCGCATCCAGTTCGGTTTCCGCCAGCATGCCGCCGCCAGACGAAACAACGCCCGCCGAGAAATTCTCTTCCCTGGCAGCCATCGCGCCCGCGACGTTCACCGGAGGAATCCGGTCTTCGGGTTGGGCAGATCCAGACATCTCACTTGCCTCGGCAATCAATCCTGAAAGCGCTGAATCGAGTCTCGCCTCGGAGGATTACCCTGTCAAGGCCCGAGCATTACTCCCGACCGACGATTGCCGCGCGGACGATTGCCGCTTACGATTGCCGACAGAAGCCGGTACAAAAAAAATGCGTGAAGCCCGAGGCCTCCCGCATCTTTCCAACCTCACACTCTACTTCAAACCAAGCTTCGGCTATTTCGAAACCCAGCCCCACCCCGCCCTTAATGCGTCTTATCTTCCCTATGCCGCAGCCATTCGATGAACATCTGCTCTTTCGGCTTGTCGTAAGCCATGAGCACGTGCCGGATGCTGCGTCCGCTGACAAAGTGACAAACTTCTTCCGCCAGATTCTTAGCGTGGTCGCCAGCGCGTTCCAGCGATTGCGTCATGAAGATCACTTGCAGGCTGGCGTGGTGCGCGACGTTCTCGGGGTTCTCAATATGCCTAAGAAAGATGATATTGCGCAACCGGTCCATCTCCGCATCGGCGCGCAACACTTCGATCGCTTTCTGCACGTCGCGCTGTGAAAACGATTGTCCAACATCAGCCAGCATTTTTTCAAGAACCGTCGCCATCTGCGTCAGGTCGCGGGCATCCTGCGGATCAAGCCGCCCTCCCGCAGCCTGCGCGCTCGTGGCAAAACTCAGCAGCAGGTCCCCAATGCGCTCCAGCCCGATCATCACCTTCATGCACGCCAGCAGTTGCCGGGTTTCGGCCTCCGGCACGCGCGTGATCGTAGAAGTAACACCGGAGTCTACTTCCAGGTCGATAGCGTCGAGCGCTTTTTCGCACTCCCGGATGTCACTCAGTCGCGACATCGATCCCGTCGCGATTCCCTCTGCCGCAATCGCCGCGGCTTGGCGTGCCAGTTCGCAAGCTTCCACTGTCCGTTGCACCAGGACCGAATGTGCCGGCTCCGGAAAAGGTGTCTTTACGCTGGCTGTGCTCATAAGTAGTGTCCTAAAGACAGAACCACCTGCTCAATTCGATGCGCGCACCGCATTTCCGGACGCGCCTGGCACACTATCCTCCGCTTATCATAATTCCCGCCGCCTCCAAGGAAGTTAAAACCCCGTGAATTTACTCGCGTTTACTATTGTAGGGGCGTCCACGTCTGGCATTCCGCCACACTGATCTGCGACGGGATCGGAGAACCAGTGTTGGAACGAATCACCGCGTCCCCTGTCGAACAAAAGCTTCTCGATCCTGTGCCACTGTTGACTGGAGTAGCGACCACCACGAAATCGTTGCACCGCTGTTTTGTGCACACCGCGGCCATACTGAACTGGAACCCGGACTTCATGCACCACTTGCCCGCAGTACAACTTGCGTTCCCTATTGTCGCGTCAATCAGGTTCGCATGGTCCGGCGACCCCGCGCCGGTTCCACCCGCATGTGGGCCAAGTGCGGCCAGGTCGATGGCAAAGCCGCTCTGTTTATAGGTAGCCGCGTATGCGATTTGCGCGGTGTTCACCACACGTATCGTCCCGACGGCGCTCGATTCGTTCGCCGCTATCCTCGCCCGCATCAGGTTGGGAATCGCGATTGCCGCTACGACCATAACCGCGCCGGCGTCCACTCCTCGATTTAAGCTCACTTCGCGGATCGCATTTTCCTCGCCATAGACGCTGACCATCACTGGCGGACTCTCGACCGTCGATTGCGAAAAAAACTTGGCCATCTCCGGTGAAGCCTGGCGCAGACTCAGCGCCACCATTGCAACCGGGTTTTCGTAGAGCAGGGCCGAGGCTTGCGAACCGTAGATTGGGGGAAGGGACGCGAGAAAAGTCGCGGACTTGTTCAATGATTCACCGGACCGATGGAGTCGAACTGCCTCGCCCGCGCCCTCGCGGCTGGACGCGATGACCAGATACCCGTCGGCAAAAACATAGCTGATCTCAAGAGCCTTGCCCGCGGAGGGCATGCTCAAAGTATGGTATGTAGCTCCCTCGTCCTCGAACTGCTGCAAATTGAGGTGCGCCGCCGCCAGCAATGTGCTCAAAGTTGACTGCAAGTGGTCGGCATCTTTGACCTGAAGAATGACCTTCCACGCAGCGGCCGACGGGCTTAGGTCGTCCAGTTCGAATGCGACTTCCCCGCCCAGACGTGCAACTAAATCCTCTTTCAAACTCACCTTGAATACCGCTTCCATTTGCTCAATCGTTGCGAACGCTTTCGGGTTCGAAGCGGTCGAAAGATCCCTAACGTCATCAAATATCTGCTCTGGATTCTGCAACCGCACCGCCCCCACCATGATCGCCTTCGGTGAAACAAAATCGAGGCTGCCCATGGGCCCTGGCGCTCCCAGCCAGCCTGCCACTCCGTGCCGCTTACCAGCGAAGCTCAATTCCATTTCGCTGGCTGCGTGGCCAGCCACACTTTTATGTGTCCAAACCAGATACTTCATGTCACCAAAACTCGTTTTTTCGAAAACCTCTTGACCCTCGCTCGCGCGCGGTGGGACCTGTTTCAGAAGTTCCTCCAGGTCAATCGCCCCCACGATCGTCGTACCGCCGTCGTACGCCTGCGTCACCCGTTCCCCAAACGGCGTAGACGCAAACTCGCGGACACCCGCGTCGAGTCGGGCATTGAACTTACTCAGCGCAGCCACGTCGCGCGCCACGATCACAAAGTCGGGACGAACCAGGATCGCCGGTTGCTGCACTGCTCCGATGTCACTTGCAGTACTAAGTTCATGCAGATCCAACACCCGCACCGCAGGCTTCGCGTTGACTCCAAGCTCCGTGGACATCTGCTGTAGAAAATCCTTCAGGCCCGGCTTCCGCACCTCCGCGAGAATCAGCCAATTCGGTCCCCGGCTGTCTGCGATTCCGCTCGACACCACCAGTTCGTCTCCCAGGAACTGAGACAGTTGATAGACCTTATTCACCCAACTCTCGGCCTTAGGGCCACCCGTGGCCAGTTCGCCTTGCCGCCACCACGTATGTAGCGCCGGATTCTGCTGCACTTCCTCGTCGAACACCGTTTGTGCTTGATGAAGAGACTCTCCATAGTTGGGAAACGCGCCATAGAAAATCATCGTTCCTGGCAGTAACGGCAAGAGTCGACTCTGGCCGAGCGCCGCCGGAAACTGAACGCCTTGCTGCAACTTGCTCACAAGCTGGCCAAACCCCTTTACCAATCCGGGATTCGCCTTCATCGCCTCGACCCATGCGCCTTCGGGCGGAGCTACCGCCGAGGTTTGGGCCACGGACACCGCTGTAATGAGAAATGTAATAAGGAAAATCGAAACGCAGATAATTACGAATTGGTTAGAGAAACGGCGGCGCTTTCGAGTCCGGGAGTCGCCCATTTGCTTTCTCCTAGTTGAAAACTGGTTGAAAAGGCTCGGTCCTTTGCCCGTCATCTACTCCGAATTCTTCTCCGAAGCCGCCAGCGTAAACAGAAAAGTCGACCCGTGATTCAGTTCGCTCTCCGCCCGAATCGTTCCCCCATGCGCCAGAACAATATGCTTCGCGATGGCCAATCCCAGCCCAGTCCCGCCCGATTCCCGCGAGCGCGCTTTATCCACGCGATAGAAGCGCTCGAACAGACGAGGCAGGTGCTCGGAAGAAATGCCGGGCCCAAAGTCCTGAACGTAAAATTCGATGCCAAATTCGACGCCAGACCCAACCCCGCCCCCTGCCGCCCGCGCTCCCAGAACGATCTTCTTTCCCGTCGCCGCATATTTCAGCGCGTTCTCGATCAGGTTCGAGAATATCTGGTGGATCGCCTCGCGGTCCGCGTTCACCGTGCCCGCGGGAACCGAGTTCTCCACCACCAGTTCAACTCCATAAGGCCTCGCCACTTCGCGAAAACTTTCCTGCGCGTCTTGCAGCAATTCCTCGGCGCTCACCCGTTGCTTGTCGAACCGGTGCTCGCCCGATTCCACCCGCGCCAGCGTGAGCAGGTCCTCCGTAAGCCGCGACATGCGCGCCGCATTCTTGCGGATAATTTCCAGAAATTCCCGCAAGTGCGCATCTTCAAGCGGACCGTCCAGCAGCGTCTCCGTGTATCCCTGAATCGAAGTCAGCGGCGTGCGCAGCTCGTGCGAAACATTAGCGATAAAATCGCGCCGGCTTTTTTCCATCCTCTCGGTCTCAGTCAGATCGCGGAGCACCGCGACCGCGCCGCCTCCCGGCATCGGCGCTGCCGTAACATCGAAGGTCCGGCCCGTGGCGATCGTGTTCGAGCGCGCCGACGTAACCCCCTGGTCGCGCGCCGCCGCTTGAATGGCCTCCAGAAAATCCGGATCACGCACGCTGTCGATCAGCGGAGCATTCAGTCGCGGAGCTCGGCTCAACAGCCGGTCCATGCTGCGGTTCGCCCACTGGATTCGCCCATCGGCGTCCACCGCGACCACCGCGTCTTGCATGCTGTTCAGCAGAGTTTCCAGCTCGCGCTGGCTGGTTTGCAGCCGCGCATAACTTTCTTCCACACGCCGCGTCGTCTTGTCCAGCGCCGCCGCCACTTGCCCAATCTCGTCCGTCGAGGTCGACGCGATTCGCGCCGTCAGGTCTCCCCCCGCTACCCGCTCGGCAAAATTCACGATCCTTTGCAGGCGTGCTCCCACATACTGCGAAGCCGCCACCGCCACCAGCATCGCAAACCCAAAAGCCGCCAGCGATCCCCACAACAGCGCCATCCGCAGCGGCCGGTCCGTTATTTCGGCCTCAGGCAATGGATACGCTAATCGCACCGCTCCCCCCGCAATCGGCGCCGCCACGTAAACAAACGGAACTCCCAGGGCTTGGCTGTTGCGCTCCTCCACGCCCACTTCACCCGCCAGCGCCGCCACAAACTCTTTGCGGTGCGCGTGGTTTTCCATTGTGCTCGGGTCCGCTTCCGAATCAGCCAGAACCTTGCCCGTCGGATCGATAACCGTGGCGCGCGCTCCCGCCGCCTGTCCCTCCTGCGCGGTGATGTCTGCCAGGGATTTTTCGCCGCCTGCTTCCACGCGATGCGCAAACATCAGGACCTTTTGTTTGAGATCGAGCTTGATCTGCTCGTGCAGCGTGCGTTCCCACACCTCATGCACGGTCCACTGCAGTGTGATCGCGGTCGCGCCGATCACCAGCAGAAACACAAACATCAACTTGAAGAAGATGCGCTTTCTCAACGCGCAACCTCAAAACGGTAGCCGGCCCCCCGCACCGTCCGCAGGTGGCGCGGGTTTTCCGGATCGGCCTCAATCTTTTCCCGAATGCGCCGCACATAAACATCCACCGAGCGCGGTGTCACGTACGCCGTGTCCCGCCACACCGAGTCGAGCAATTGGTCGCGCGTAAACACCCTTCCCGCATGGCGCATGAAATGGTCCAGCAGCCGGAATTCGGTGGCGGTCGTCGGCACCTGCTTCCCCCGCACCGTCAGCGTCATCGCGCTCGGGTCAATGTGGATTTCCTCGATCTTGGTCGGCAACGGCGGCAGCGGCCGCTCGAACCGTCGCAGCACGGCTTTGACCCGAGCCACCAGTTCCCGCGGACTAAACGGCTTCGGAATGTAATCGTCCGCGCCCAGTTCCAGCCCCAGCACGCGGTCAGCCTCGCCGCTCTTCGCCGTCAGAAAAATTACCGGCACCGATGCCAGCGCCACGGACTGCCGGATCTGCCGGCAAAGCTCCAACCCATCTTTCCCCGGAACCATAATGTCTAGCAAAAACAGCGAAGGCCGCTGCCGCTCCGCATCCACCACCACCAGGTTGCCCGTCGAGTACAGCCGGACGTTGAACCCAGCCCCCTCCAGATGATGCCGCACCAGCCGGGAAATATCCGGGTCATCTTCCACAACATAGATCGTCGGTTTCACGCGATCATTGTACTTGGGAAATGTGACGATTTCGACACAGGTTCAACTCTTTAGCGGCCAGCCCTTTACCGCAGCGCCATCCCCGCCTCCGCCGAAAAATCCATCGCCACAAACTCGCCGCGCACAAACTTCGGATACGCCGCCGCTGCAATCATCGCCGCATTGTCCGTCGAGAGCGCTCTTGACGGAAAGAAAACCGGCAGCCCCTGCATCCCCGCCTCACGCTCAAACGTCGTCCGCAACTCCCGGTTCGCGGCCACTCCACCGCTGACAAAAAGCGTTCGGACGTCATACTCCCGCGCCGCCGCCAGCGTCTTCGCCACCAGATCGTTGACCATCGTCCGCTGGAACGACGCCACCAGGCCGAGTGTTTGCCGGTCGCAAAGCTCCAGAACATCTTCGAACTCCGGCTTTTCGATCGACGCCAACGCTTGCCGTCGCGTTTCAATCGCCGGTTTCAGGCCGTGCGTCTCCACATATCGCAAAACCGC
>Ga0182015_10005256_pt1 | contig 13529 bp, 12 predicted proteins | sample 712P3MmetaG_FD_120478 | JGI IMG/M metagenome (GOLD analysis project Ga0182015, IMG submission 120478) | Permafrost microbial communities from Stordalen Mire, Sweden - 712P3M metaG | ecosystem: Environmental > Terrestrial > Soil > Wetlands > Permafrost | place: Sweden: Stordalen | collected...
CATGGCGCCGGCGCTCCGGCGCGGCGGGCACCACGGCGGCCGGTTTCGACGCCGCCTCGACGAACGGACGATCGCCGCCCTGCCTGCGCGAAGAGCTTGGCGTGGGGGAGGCGGCTGCGCTAATCGTTTGTTGCCCGGAAGAACTCGCTCGCCCCCGTGCGCCGCCGCCGGGCACGGTCCGCCGCGATCTTTGGGCGCGCGTGGCGGCTGGTACGCGCTGGCCTCGATTCTCATCGGGGAGGTTGGCGAGGCTTTCGCCAGGAAGCCAATCGATTCTCCGGGCGATCAGCCGCTCGATTGCGAGAATGTATTTTTGATCGGCGGCGGTGACAATCGAGAGCGCGACGCCGGTTTTGCCCGCGCGTCCGGTGCGGCCGATGCGATGGACATAATCCTCGGCATGGGTTGGGACATCGAAATTGAAGACATGGCTTACGTCTGGAATGTCGAGGCCGCGCGCCGCGACGTCCGAGCAGACGATAAGGTCCACGGCTCCGGTCTTGAAAGCATCGAGCGAGGCCGTGCGGGCGCGCTGATCCATGTCGCCATGCAAGACGCCGGCATTGAATCCATGTTTTTGCAGGGATTTATGAAGGATCGCCACGTCCCGCTTGCGATTGCAAAAAATGATCGCGTTCTTGAAATCGGCGGCGCCGTGAATCACGCGGCGCAAGGTTTCGCGCTTGGCCGGGCCGCTTTCCGAAGCAACCAGGCCTTGCGATGTGGTGATTAACGTGGAGGCAGCGCGAGTTACCTCGATGCGCACCGGATTATGCAGAAATGCCTCGGTGAGCCTTGTGATTTCCGGCGGCATGGTCGCCGAGAAAAACAGGGTCTGGCGGGTGAATGGCACCAGCTTGCAGATACGCTCGATGTCCGGGATAAAACCCATGTCGAGCATTCGGTCGGCTTCGTCGATGACGAGAATTTCGATTGCGGTCAAAAGCAGCTTGCCGCGCTCGGAGAAATCCAAAAGCCGGCCCGGCGTCGCGATCAGAACGTCGGCGCCCCGCATGATCTTGGTTTCCTGATCGCCGAAGGAAACGCCGCCGATCAAAAGCGCGACATTGAGCTTATGGTTGACGCCGTAGCGAACGAAACTTTCCTCGACCTGCGCGGCGAGCTCGCGGGTCGGCTCCAAGATCAGCGTGCGCGGCATTCGGGCCCGGGCGCGGCCTTTTTCCAGCAGCGACAACATTGGAAGCGTAAAGGCCGCCGTCTTGCCCGTGCCTGTCTGTGCAATGCCGAGCAAGTCGCGTCCGGCGAGCATGTGAGGAATCGCTTCCGCTTGAATAGGAGTTGGGGTGCGGTACCCAGAGGCCTCGACGGCCTTTAGTACCTTCTCGCTGAGACCGAGTTTGCTGAATGTCATTCTGTCCCCAAAAACGGGCCGTGATCGAGCCGGCACTGTCTGGATCGCCGCGCTTTGGGCGGACTTGCGACTTCACCAGTCCGGGTTCGCCGGGATCACCGCTCGAACGAACATGGCGGCGGAAACCTTGGATGCGCGGATCGCGCTGTTCTCAACAGAACAGCTGAAAGACGCGGCCAACGATTCAGGCGGTGCCCAACTTCCTATCGCTTATTTCGTTTCAACGCAATGAACTTCTCAACGCAATTATCTTCCGGGCTTCGCTTGCGATGGCGGTACAAAAGCGGCGATTCTTCGTGCGCTGAATTGTCGCGCCTCGTGCCCGGTTTGAAATCGATGCACGCTTGCCTTCTTCCTCGTTGTCAATTGGTGGCGAGCTTGCGGTTTTGCCTCGCCGGCGGCGCAAACAGCTTCATGACACCGAAGATTGTTCCGAGCGTCGCGAGATAGACCACGAGCTGAAGCTCAGTGGGTTTTTCAGTATAGCCTAGAAGGGTGTGAAGGACGCGGCCCGCGATGCTTGTATCCGCTAGCACCAAGGACGTGTTCCAAACGGCTTCGCCGAGCGCGGTTGCAATATCGGCTTGTTCGAGAAATGCGACGCTTTGCGCCGCCATTCCCGCCGCCATGAAGGCGATCATAACACTTGTCACCTTGAAGAGATATCGCGATGGGATGACCGCGAGGCCCCCATAGATGAGCGCGCTAATCCCGGCGCCGAGCAAAAGCCCGAGCACCCCGCCTAGCACGAGGCTTAGCCCAGATTCCCCGCCTGAAAGAACCACGCCATAGAGAAACAGAACAACTTCCGAGCCTTCTCGGAGCACCGCCACGGCGACGACGATGGCAAGCGCCATCAGGGATCGCGATCCGCTAACGACCTCGCGCCCAAGCTGACGCATGTCCTCGCCGATCTCGCCTCCGTGCCGCGCCATAAAGATATTGTGCCAGCCAAGCATGATGACGGCGATGCCGAGGATGGCGGCGTTGAAGACTTCTTGGCCAGCGCCCGCGAGCGCATTGGAAAGGGCGCCCGCGAAAGCCGCGACCAATGCCGCGCCCAGAACCCCGGCGAGCACGCCCCCCGTGACATAGCGCCCGCGCCTTGGCAAGGTCCTGGTCGCGGCCAACACAATGCCTACGATCAAGCCCGCTTCGAAGACCTCGCGCAAGACGATGATGAGGGCGCCGGCCATGCGAATACCTGTATTCTCCGAGCTTGGTCTCTAGGCTTGGCAAGGCATCGAAGCTTGGCAGACGCTTGCTTTTAGGCAGCGGCGGCAGTGGCGCGGTGCAGAGCGGATAGTTGAACTCGATTGTTCGAGGCATTATACCATGGTCGCACACATATCAACGAAATTACTTTTGTTTGGAATTATTATAAATCTATAATCGCAGCAGCTTCGTTTTGGCTGTTTTTGTTTTGCGCCAGTTTAGATAAATATTGTATCGCGAGAGCTGCCAATACCGACGGTACAATCCCTCCAGACTTTCGGAGAAGATCGCGAAGCGTGGAAGCATTAACTGCCTAAGTTCGCCGGCTTGCCGTCACACCCTCACCCTATCCACGCGATGGGAAAACGCGCAACAGAGATCTTTAAGAGCTTACGATGCGCGCTCACTGCTGGCATGACGTCGCGCAAGCTTTGGCCGATACGCACGCACGATGGGGCGTGGGCGTATGGCGCGCTTCCTGCACAGCCAAGTTGGCTTGCCGGCGACCGGCGCGGCGGTCTTGGCGGGTTGAAGCCCAAACCTCCATTTGGTCGTCCGCCGAAGCCTCGCGCGCGCGAAAGAAGCCTCGCGCGCGCGAAAATGGATTTACGCCACGGCGGCGCCGAAGACTCCGGTGCAGCTCAGATTCCCGTTTGCGATGTGGACGCACGCGATTGTGGCGGCGCTGATCAAGCAGAATTTCAACATCGCGCCGGATCGCACTGGCCGCCAATTCGGCGGGGCATCTGTTGGCGCGGCTCGGCAGCACCGCACAACGCGCTCAAACACAATGCCATGCCTCGACATAAGGGCTGCTTGCACTCACGCCTTTCCGCTTCTTCTACGTTCACAATGTCGTCAATTTCGGCACCATCCATGCCCGTTCACAATTATCTTCGACCGCGCGAAACTCAAGGAAAGTTCAGCAAGCCGTTCGAGTTCGTGCTATACGAGCTTTGTTGGTTCGCGACGGATTGACTGCAGTTGCGCCGGGGGAACAATTCTCCGCCGCCTGATTATCCGCCGCCTGATTAGGAGATTTTAGCTATGGACTTGACAATCGTAGCGACTTTTCGCTGTAATTCGCGCTGTCAAATGTGCCATGTATGGAAATACCCCACCGCGCAAGAACAGGAAATAACGCTTGAAACCCTGGCAAAGCTCCCCGGCGGATTTGACAATCTGAATCTTTCGGGCGGCGAGCCTACGCTGCGGCGCGACCTCGCGGAGATGATCGATATTCTGTACCCGAAGGCGCGGGTCATGGAGGTTAGTTCCAACGGCCTGCACCCCGAGCGGCTGGTTCCGATCATCAAGAAATATCCGAATGTCAAGGTTCGCTTCAGCCTCGAAGGCAACGAGCAGACGAGCAATCGAATCCGCGGCGAGAAGGACGGCCATAAAACCAAGACGGCCGGGCTGCGCATGTTGAAGGAGGCCGGAGGCACGGACCTCGGATTTGCGTTTGTCATTCAAGACGAGAATGTCGGGCAGCTGCTAGAGGTCTATGACTTCGCGCGTGCACAAGGTTTCGAGCTTGCGACGACGACGCTGCACAACGCCTGGCAGTTCTACAAAAACGACAACCATTTTTACGACAGAGCCACGGTTGCGAAACCCATCGAAAATCTTATCACCGAATTGCTGAAAGGCCGCAAGGTGAAGAACTGGTTCCGCGCCTACTTGAATCTCGGGCTTATCGAGAAGGTTCTCGGTCACGAGCGTCTTATCCCTTGCACCGCCGGAAGCGACTTCGCGTTCATCGATCCATGGTCGGATGTGTGGGCGTGCAATGTGCGCTCGGATATTCCCCTCGGCAATCTGGCGCGCCAGAGCTGGAGTGAAATCATGCACAGCGATCTGACGAGCGAAGGCCTCAAAAAGGTCGCCAGCTGCACTCAGAATTGCTGGATGGTTACGACAGCCCGCACGGCCATGCGGTCGCGGATCGTCCCGCAATTGCCAAAGACGCGGCCGATGATGTGGGTTTTGAAGAACAAGCTGAAAGTCACCCTGGGTAAACCGATTTGCTTTGAGGACTATATCGATTACGGGCACGTCAAACCCACGCAGCAGGTCCCACGCACCCCGTATCTCGGCACGGCGCACAAAGCCAACAAGCTGGACCGCAGTCGCAAGACGCCGGCGGAACACTATCCGCAACTCGAATATATCAATGAATGACCCGCCTTTGGCGGAGCGGGGTGACCGGAATTTCAAGCTAAATGAATTTAAGGCTGCGATGTAACCTTTGCGCGACCGAGGGGTCGTCGAAGCCAGTCGAAGCCAGATATTGCCAGCGCCAGAGGATCGAGAAGCTGTATCAATTTTACCGGCGTTGGCCGGGCAAGCTTTTGCAAAACCCGGGCAAGCATTTGCAAAATAAAGAGCCAAATACGAATCCGGCTGCGAACGCCATTCGCGCGTGCGGCCCCCATGTGATGGTTGTCGGCCTGCGCGGATTTCCTGGGGTGCAGGGAGGCGTGGAAACGCACGCTCAGAATCTCTATCCGGCCATCGCCGCGGCAGGTTTTAGGGTGACGGCCGCGGTGCGCTCGCCTTATATCAAGGGCGGGCATCCATCCGAATGGAACGGCGTCAAGTTCGTGAAATTGTGGGCGCCGCGTTCCAAATATTTGGAAGCGATTGCCCATACTTTCCTGGCCATCATGTACGCGGCATTCCACAGACCCGACGTGCTACACATTCAGGCCATCGGGCCGGCCGTGCTGGCGCCGCTCGCCCGGTTTTTTCGCCTAAGAGTCGTCGTCACTCACCATGGCGCGGATTACGATCGGCAAAAATGGGGACCCATAAGCAAGAGCGTATTACGGTTCGGCGAAGCCTTGGGGATGCGCTCCGCCAACAAGCGGATCGCGGTTTCAAGGACAATGCAGACGCATGTCCGGAAAAAATATGGGCTTGAGGCCGCGTATATTCCAAATGGCGTGGAGCCTTCCGTTGCCCCTTCCAGCCGTCAAGCACTGGAAAAATTTGGGCTCGCGCCACGCAAATATATTTTGACGGTGAGCCGGATCGTCCCCGAGAAGCGGCACCTCGACCTCATCGATGCCTTCACGCGCGCGGATCTGCCGGGGTGGAAGCTCGTGCTGGTCGGCGGAAGCGTCCACTCGGACGCCTATTCCCGCTCCGTTGAAGACCTTGCCGCAAAATCGCGGAATGTCGTGGCGACGGGATTCCAGGAGGGATTGGCGTTGCGGGAGCTTTACGGTCATGCGGGTTTGTTCGTCCTGCCCTCGTCGCATGAGGGGTTGCCGATCGTCTTGCTGGAAGCGTTGAGCTATGGCCTGCCGACGCTAGTCAGCGATATCGAACCGCATCTCGAGGTAGAGCTTCCGGCGCGGCACTATTTTAGGATGGGCGATGTCGATGCTCTGACGCTAGCGATGAAATGGTTGGCCGCCATTGAGGTCTCGGACGAGTGGCGCGAGAACCTGAAGCAATGGACGTCCCGGCGCTACAATTGGAGCACGTCCGCACAAGAAACGATCGCTATCTACCGCTCGCTGATAGGGGATTGGGCGTAGCGCGTAGGGTTTTCCATGTTTTCCAAAAGCACATTCAATTTAGAGTGATCCCGCAGGCGCGCCGAAGCGGCGCAAAACGCATTCGCGGCGGGCGCCCGCCGCCGGAGCGTGCCGTCGCCACGGAGCAGGCATGGGCGGCCTGCCGGCAGCTCCACGCGCCGTCCAAAAGCGCCACGGCGTTCGCGCGGAAAGGCCGTCGCGCCGTCCCCCGCCAAGGGCTCCCGCGTCATTTCGCCTTTTCTTGCCAGAGCCCGATCGCCGCGCCGGCCGGATCCATGATGATGGAAAAAGAGCCTGCTCCCGTCACCTCCGTGACATCCTTGCAGACCGTCGCGCCAAGCGATTTCGCCTTGGCGGTCGCCGCGGCCACATCGTCGACCAACACGTAAGGCAGCCAGGCGGTGGGGACGCCGGGCGCCGGAGTCTTCATCATGCCGCCGCCGGTGCCCTCGCCGACGCGGATCATCGTGTAGGTGAAGCCGGGCGCCATCTCCATGTCGTCCAGTTTCCAGTCGAACAAGGCTCCATAAAAGGACTTTGCCTTGCCGGTATCGGGGGTGGTGAGTTCGACATGTACGAATGGGTTGGCCATGACCGCTCCCTTAGATTGTTTGGCCGCTGGTTTTTTATTCAGGATTCAAGGTTGTGAGGCCGAACCGCTGGCCCGCTCATCAACGAGCGGAGCCGGCACGGAAATATCTTGGGTGCCGCGGGGCCAGGTAAAGCCCCCATCGTGACGATATCGTGACGGCATCCGGGGGCGGCGTCAAAACACGGTCCGGCTGCGGATCGCGGCGGCAAGCGTGCCTTCATCGAGATAGTCGAGCTCGCCGCCAACTGGAACGCCATGAGCAAGCCGCGTGATCTTGACCTTCGAATCCGCCAAAAGACCTGCGATGTAATGCGCCGTCGTCTGTCCGTCCACCGTGGCATTGATAGCGAGGATCAACTCCTTGACGCGATCTGCCGCAACTCTTTCAACGAGGCTTGCGAGGTTTAAGTCCTGCGGGCCCATGCCGTCGAGCGGCGACAAGGTTCCGCCGAGCACATGATAGCGCGCGCTAAGGACTCCGGCGCGTTCGAGCGCCCAGAGATCGGCCACCGTCTCGACGACGACGAGCGTGTCGCGGTCGCGCCGCTCGTCCCGGCACAATGTGCAAGGATCGCAGGTATCAGCATTGCCGCAGGCGCGGCAGATCACGATTTTTTCGCACGCCACGCGAAGCGAATCGGCAAGCGGCGCGAGAAGTTCCTCGCGCTTGCGTATCAAATGCAGCGCGGCGCGGCGCGCCGAGCGCGGTCCAAGCCCCGGCAGACGCGCCAGCAATTGGATGAGCCGTTCGATCTCGGGACCGGCGACGCGTTGGCCCATCGCACCGGAGTCCTCAACCTGCCGGCATCAGAGCGGCAATTTCATGCCCGGCGGCAGCGCGAGGCCCGCAGTCATGCCCCTCATTTTTTCTTCCATCAGCCGCTCGGCCTTTCTGCGCGCATCCTCATGCGCGACGACGATCAAATCTTCAAGGATCACTTTCTCATCGGCTTTGAGAAGCTGGTCGTCGATCATAAGCCCCTTCATCTGGCCCTTGGCGGTGAGGATTACGCGAACCAAGCCGCCGCCTGCCTGCCCCTCGACCTCGATCCGCTCGAGTTCCACCTGCATTTCCTGCATTTTTGCCTGCATGGCCTGCGCTTGCTTCAACAAACCCAACATATCGGGCATGGCCGTTTCCCCTTGCTTGCGACGAAGAGCGAACCCGCGGGCAATGCCCATTCAAAGCTCGTCTTCCCCGCCCTCGTTAAAGCCGATTTCATCGTTCGTCTCGCCGTCCGTTGCCGCGGACGGCATGGTTCTTTGCGCGGTCTCGCAGGCGCGGACCCCCGCAATCTCGGCGCCCGGAAACGCGGCGAGCACGCTTTGGACCAGCGGCTCGGCGCGCACGCCGGACAAAGCCTCGGCCGCCTTGGCGTCCTCCTGCTCCTTAAAACTCGGGGCGCCGGGCGCGCTCGAAATTGCGACCATCCAACGGCTTCCCGTCCATTCCTGCAAGCGGCGCGCGAGAGTTTGCGCAAGCTGCGGCGAGGCGCCGGGCGCGGTTGAAAATTCGATGCGGCCTTGCTCGAAACGAAGGAGGCGCACGTCGCGTTCAAGCGCGAGCTTCATTTGAATGTCGCGATGGCGGCCAGCGAGCGCGACCACATCCTCGAACCGGGAAAGCGCCATTGAAGGTGCGTCGGCATTTTCGCGTGGCGTGGGCGCAACTCCAAATGTGGAGCTCGCAATGGGCGCTGGTTCGGGCGCGCCACCGCCTGCATCGTGGCGGCGAGATCCTTCCTTCGCCTCGCCGCCTGCCGTTGCCGCGAGCTTGCGCAGAGCCTCGTCTGGGGCCGGCAAGTCGGCGGCGAAACCGATTCTCACCAGCACCATGTCGGCGGCGGCAAGCGGGCGCAGCGAATCCTTCACTTCGCGCAGGCCCTTCAGCAACAATTGCCAAGCGCGGGTTAGAACCTGCATCGACAACTCTTGCGCGAACCGATGGCCGCGCGTTCGCTCTTCCGGCGTCAAGGAGGCGTCTTGCGCGGCGTCCGGCACGAGTTTTAGGCGGGTGACGAGATGGATGAATTCCGCGAGTTCGGCAAGAACTTCGGACGGATCGGCGCCAAAATCATGCATCTCCTTCAAGGTACGGAGGGCCTCCGCCATCTGGCCGCGCATGAGGGCTTCGAAAAGATCGACGATCCGGCCCCGGTCGGCAAGCCCCAGCATCGCGCGCAACGCCTCGGGGCCGATCGCGCCTTGCGCACCCACGCCATGGGCAATCGCTTGATCGAGAAGCGAAAGCGCGTCGCGCACCGAGCCTTCCGCCGCGCGCGCGATGAGGCGAAGCGCCTCGTCCTCGATCGCGACAGCCTCCTTGGCGCAAATCGAAGCGAGAAAAGTAGTCAGCACGCCCGCATCGACGCGGCGCAAATCGAACCTTTGGCAGCGGGAGCGCACGGTGACCGGCACCTTTTCGATCTCGGTCGTCGCGAACACGAATTTCACATGATCGGGAGGCTCTTCCAGGGTTTTCAAAAGGCCGTTGAAAGCCTGTTTGGAAAGCATATGCACTTCGTCGATGATGTAGACTTTTGTGCGCGCCATGACTGGCTTGTAGCGGGCGCTCTCGATGATTTCGCGCACGTCGTCGATCCCAGTATGCGAGGCAGCGTCCATTTCAATAACATCGACATGGCGCGATTCGATGATCGCCTGGCAATGCACGCCAAGCTCCGGCATATGGATCGTTGGGCGCGTCACGGCCGGCTCCGCGCCTTTCGCGGGAACTTCGTAATTGAAGGCGCGGGCCAGGATGCGCGCCGTGGTGGTCTTGCCGACGCCGCGCACCCCGGTCAGAATATAGGCTTGGTGGATGCGGTCGAGATCGAAGGCATTCGACAACGTCCTGACCATGGCGTCCTGGCCGATCAAATCCTCGAAGCGCGCGGGGCGGTACTTTCGGGCAAGGACGCGATAGGCCGCCTGTTTCCCAGTTTGGTCTTTCGCGGCCGCGATTGCGCCAAATCCAAGCTCTGGATCGGCCTCGTCATGGGCGCTCAACGGCGGTACCTTGCCGTCCGGCATCGCGCGGGCCTCTTAGCACAGAGGATTGACTCGGGCCACGCCAACGCCCGGCGGCCCGGCCGGCCTGCCGGGCAAAGCCGAGTTGCCGCGAAGCTGCCAAAGTGGGAGGTTGGACAGAGACCCGCCCGGTCTCGTTAGGGCTGCTTCCTTCCGGACCTGACCCGGTTGGCGAGTGGTGCGTCCACCGCCAACCTCCCAGCCTCTATTTGGACCACGCGGCGGATTTCCGCAAGCTTCGCGAATTTTGACCGCGCCTCGGCTTGAATGGCTGCAAGCGGGCGCCCCGCATCCAAAAACCCTATCAATAGCCGCCGGATGCGGTAATTCTCTCGCCCGTTAGCCATCCGGAGCTCTCGGAGGCCAGGAACACCGCAACCCGCGCAATGTCCTCGGGCTGCCCTGATCGTCCAAGGGGGGTCTCCGCCACCGCGTGCTTTTCGAATTCGCTCCCTATGAACCCGAGTTGATGGACGCCTTCGGTTTCCACGAGACCCGGAGCGATAGCGTTGACCCGGATCTTCCGAGACCCTAGCTCCTTGGCAAGCCCGCGAGTGATCGTGTCGACAGCGCCCTTGGTCGCCGAATAAACCACCGAATTCGGCAGCGGCTTCTCACTTACAACTGAGCTGAGATTGATGACGCTTCCGCCGCCAGGCCCAAAATACTTCAATGCCTCCTTTGTTGCCAGGATCGTTCCGAGGACGTTGATGTTGAACTCCCGGTGGAACTCGGTCTCCGTCACCGCCTCGAGCGGCTCGAACGCATAGACCCCAGCGTTGTTCACGAGCACGTCCAGCGATCCGAAGGCCTTCTTCGTCTCCTCGAATAGCCGCTGCACGTCTTTTGCCACCGCAACGCTTCCGTGCACCGCGATCGCCTTGCCGCCCTTGCTGGTGATCTCCGCGACAACGCGTGCCGCCTCCTCCTTGCTTGAGGCGTAATTCACCACGACCGCCGCCCCCGCGGCTGCCAAGCCCTTAGCGACTGCCGCGCCAATTCCTTTTGAAGCCCCGGTCACAACCGCGACCTTGCCAGTCAGCTCACTCATCTGTGTTCTCCGATCAAGCCGTCACCAATTTGACAGTTAGACACCTATCTAAGTGTTAATCGTGAGACGTCAAGAGCGAGCGGTTTGCAGCGTTAAATTGCCGCAAGCTGGTCGAGATAGGCGCTCAGCACTTCACGTTGCAAAATGAGGTTCATGAACTTGCCTTCGCGAACGATCCGGATCAAGCCGGCCGTTTCAAGCTCTTTAATGTGATGCGACAAGGTCGCGGCGCTCACATCATGAGTTTCGTGCAGGACGCTGCAGGGCGTAGGCTCGGCACGGGCGCCGATCTGCTTGAGGATCTGATAACGGCGCGGCTCGGCCAAAGCGCGGGAAATTTGCGCAAACTGCCGGTCTGTCAAGGAGAATTGCGTGGCGATTGCCATGGTTTCAAGTTGCAACCCGGCCTTGCGGACAAACCAGGCCGAGGCAAAAGTCGAGGCTGCTTCCTTCCGGACCCGGCCCGGTTTGCGAGTGGTGCGTCCACCGCCGACCTCCCGGCCGCTATTTGGACCACACGGGGGATTTCCGCAAGCTTCGCGAATTTTGGTCGTCGGTCAGTTTGGATTTCTGCAATAGGCGGAATTCGGGCCTCGCTCGTTGTGCGCGCCAATTCGATGAGGCAAGATGTAGCAACCTAATCTTTGCTTTTGATGGTCCGGATGACACTCTTGACAATCCCTCCTGAAACCAAACAAATATCGTGCATTCATGTCCGCTCACTTCGGCAAAGACAATTGAAATTGAGAACAAAATGACTAAAACATACGAGTTCAATAAACTTACAAGAATAATGGAGGAAGATGGCTCAGAGATTCGTGAGCAACTTATACTCGCAGGATTACTTTTGATGCTTTTTGAAAGATTTAAAAAATATGCACTGGATCAGGTTGATGGGTTTTTCTCTAGCCAGATTGAATTTAGTGCAGGAAGCATGATTTATCGGCGTGGAGAAAAATTCAAAAAACTTATAAAAGAACATGGCAAAGGAGAAGGCGGGCAACACGGGAATGAGGCTTTTAGAGCAGCATTAAAATGGTTCCATAGTCTTGATGCAATTACCACGGCAGAACTTAGCGAGATAGAACGTCTTTATATTTTTAGAAACGATATTGGTCATGAGTTACTGGAAATCATTGCAGATGATAATAAACACCCGATCAAAATTGAAGACGTAATCACTACATTCGATATATATTTGAAAATTGTGCGCTGGTGGGTCAAAGAAATTGAGGCGACAACGGACCCTGATTTCGATCAGGAAAAATATGTGAACGCAGAGTTTGATTCAGCAGAATCAATTGATACCCTCATCTTGAGAGAAATAATCAAGAAAGCCTTGCTGGGCAATATGGAGATAGTGCCCGACCCTACCAAAAAATCCCACTAAATCGCGGTACCGTGGAGATCATAGGCATGGGCCCCACTCGATTTTCACATCGACAATGTCGCCCTGCCACAAAGGGCGGCGCGAGACGAGATGAACGTTGCTGTCGATCCGCTAAGTGGCGCTCAGACTCGCAATTTTTCATAGAGCGCGCTCATCGCCTCGAAATAGGCATTCTCGGAAAAAGAGCGGGAAACCAGGTGTTGGCAGGCGACCGCCATCTCGGCGAGCTGCGCCTCCGCGGTGTCGCGAGCCTGGACCAGGGCGCGCGCAAGATCGGCCACGTCGCCGGCCCGGAACGACCAGCCGGTCCGTCCCTCCTCGATCAACTCGGGAATTCCGCCGATCCGCGCGCCAACCAGCGGCTTGCCACGCTGAAAGGCTTCGACGACGCTCATCGGGCTATTCTCGTACCATTCGGATGGCAACACGATCGCCCGTGCCGCATCGACCTCGGCCCAGAGCGCGTCGCCTGAAAGGAAGCCCAGGAAGTCGGCCGGAGCGCCGAGCGAATTCGCAAGCGCCCGCAGCTCCTCCTCCTGCGGTCCGCGCCCGGCGATGTGAACGCGAACGCCCGAAGCCGCCGCCGCCGCGATCAGCGTCGCAATGCCCTTCTCAGGCGTCAGGCGGCCAAAATAAAGAAGATGATCGCCGCCTGGGGTTGCGGCCGGCAGCGCCGCATCGGATACGAAGTTTGGAATATGCACCAGCTTTTCGGCCGGCCAGCCCCACTCGATCAGTTTCTTGCGATAGAAGGCGCTCGGCGTGACGATCCGGTCGATATGCCGCGCGTAGATCCGCAACGCCTTGTGGATGGCCGACTCGACCATGATCAGCCCACTCATGGCTACGCTGCCTTTGATGCAGCGGTGGATCGCGACATTCCAGACCCGGCCTCCCTTACAGCGCTCGCATACCGCCGACCCGGTCCGCATCGTATACGCCGGGCAGGCGAGCTTGAGATCATGCACGGTCATGACGACCGGAATGCCGCGCGCCTTCAGCTCCACGAGCACCGACGGCGACAGGTGGTGGTAGATGTTGTGGGCATGGGCCACATCGATCCTGCGCGTTTCGATGAGCCGCGCGAGCTTCGCCCGGGCTTCCCGCGAATAGATGATGCGCCCGGCGACGACCGCCTTTTCCCGCAGCGCCGCCGGCGCCTTGGCCGCGGGTTCAAACATCCACTTCCACCTGGCCAGCGGTTTATAGTCGGGTTGGTAGCGCGGCAGCAGCCAGGCCAGTTCCATCAACACCGCGCGCACGCGCGGGTTGCCATGCTTGTCGATCGACAGACTCGTGTGTGAGTCGCCCGAGGAATCCTCTCCCGGGCA
>Ga0182015_10005257_pt1 | contig 13526 bp, 10 predicted proteins | sample 712P3MmetaG_FD_120478 | JGI IMG/M metagenome (GOLD analysis project Ga0182015, IMG submission 120478) | Permafrost microbial communities from Stordalen Mire, Sweden - 712P3M metaG | ecosystem: Environmental > Terrestrial > Soil > Wetlands > Permafrost | place: Sweden: Stordalen | collected...
GCGCGCAAAGCGATGGACGCGTGGCTGTCGCCCGACGCGCTGCCGCATCCTTACTTTTTCACGCGCACGTTATTTCCGGTTTCTGCGTTGCCACCGTTGACGGAGCCTCGCTTTCGCGCCAGCACCGTAAACGCCGATGGCGTCACGCTCGAGCCCACGTGGCTTGGCTGGCTCGATCGTGCCGCCGACACCGCTCGCAAGCTGGAACCCATCGGCGCGGTATCGTGGCTTGAGATGCGCTCGTACATGGCCAGCACGCTGCTGCGCGACACCGATTCGGTCAGCATGGCGCAGTCGCTGGAGGTGCGCGTCCCGTTGTTGGACACTCCGCTGGTGGAATTTGTCGCCGCGCTTCCCGATGCGGCGCGGCAGCGGCCAGGGATGCAGAAAGCGCTGCTGGTGGAATCTCTCGGCGATCTTCTGCCGCCGGAAATCTTAACGCAGCAAAAGCGCACCTTCACTTTGCCGTGGGCCGAATGGCTGCGTGGTCCGCTCAGAGCCCGCCTGGAGCGAAGTTTTGCGGACCTGGCGCCACCCCTCGCCGCGCATTTGCACTCGAACGGAGTACGAGCGGTGTGGGATGCGTTTCTCGCCGGGAAGACATCGTGGTCGCGCCCCTGGTCGCTTTACGTGCTCAACGAATGGTGCCGGAGGCATCTGTAGATTGACTCGCGCGCAAACATAAATTGTGCGCTACACTGTGTTTACCGAATGAATATACTAGGAATAAATGCCTATCATGGTAATTCGGCTGCTGCGATCGTGTGTGACGGCAAGCTCGTCGCCGCGGTGGAAGAGGAACGCTTCAATCGCGTGAAATACGCCGCCGGTTTCCCGGCACTGGCCATTCAATATTGTCTCAAGACCGCGGGGCTCACGCTAAAAGACATCGATCACGTCGCCGTCCCGCGAAATCCCTACGCCAGGCTGGCCACAAAATTCTTTTACGCCGCGCGCATGCCGTCGTTCGCCCGCGAACGCGCCAAAGTCCTGGTGAAATTCACGGGCGTCCGCGAAGCGCTGGCCGCCGTCTTCGACAGCGACCCCGCAAAACTCGTCGCAACATTCCATCGCGTCGAGCACCACAAAGCCCATCTCGCCAGCGCGTTTTTCGTTTCGCCGTTCGAGCGTGCCGCGCTGCTTTCCGCCGACGGCCTGGGCGATTTCGCCAGCACCATGTGGGGCACCGCCGCTGGAAATCGCATGAAGATCGCGGACGCCATTGCCTTTCCGCATTCGCTGGGAATTTATTACAGTGCGGTCACCCAGTATCTTGGATTTCCAAAATTCGGCGACGAATACAAAGTCATGGGACTCGCCGCGTATGGCGAGCCCGAATATTTGCCCGCGTTCCGAGACATCGTGAAGTTTGATCCGCACGCCAACGGCAACGGCTTCCGCCTGGGTCTCGACTACTTCATTCACCACCGCACCGGTCCCGAGATGACCTGGGCCGACGCCGGAAAAACCCCCGTGCAGGGCAAACTATATTCCGACGAAATGTCCAAGCGGTTCGGCCCCGCGCGAACGCCGGCCGAACCCATCGAACAGCGCCACTACAATCTCGCCTCCTCGCTCCAGGCCAGGCTCGAAGAAGTCTATCTGGGCATGCTGAAAAAACTCGCCGCCCGCACCGGTTTGAAAGCCGTCTGCCTCGCGGGCGGTGTCGCATTCAACTGCGTCGCGAACGGCAAGATTTTCGACACCACGCCGTTCGAACAGGTCTTCGTGCAACCCGCCGCCGGCGATGCAGGCCTTGCGATCGGCGCGGCCTATCATGTCTGGCATCAGAAACTCGGCAAGCCGCGCTCCTTCGTCATGGAGCATTCGTATTGGGGTCCGGAATTTTCGCGCGAAGAGACTCACCGCGCGATCGACGCGAACGATATCCGCCGGCACGGTTTCACCGTCGAAGAATGCGACGAAGATGCCATAAGCCGCCGCGCCGCCGCGATCATCGCCGAAGGCAAAATCCTCGGCTGGTTTCAAGGCCGCGCCGAATGGGGACCTCGCGCTCTGGGCAACCGCAGCATCGTCGCCGATCCGCGCCGCCCCGACATGAAAGAAATTCTAAATCGCCGCATCAAGCGCCGCGAAATCTTTCGTCCCTTCGCGCCCTCGATCCTGGCCGAATCCACCGGAGAGTGGTTCGAGAAATCCCATCCCTCTCCGTTTATGACCTTCGCCTATTCCGTCCGCCCCGAAAAACGCAACCAGATTCCCGCGCCCACGCACGTCGACGGCACCGGCCGCTTGCAAACCGTCACGTGCGAAGCCAATCCCCGCTACTGGCGCCTCATCAAAGCGTTCGAACAAGCCACCGGCGTGCCCATCGTGCTGAACACATCGTTCAATGACAACGAGCCCATCGTCTGCCGCCCAGAAGAAGCCCTCGACTGTTTTTTACGCACGCAGATGGACGCGCTGGTGCTCGGCGATTTTCTGATCTCCAAACAATGACCAGCGTTCCGCACATCTCCAGCCGATGAGAATTCTCGCCCTCAACCTGTATTACCCGCCGGACACCTCGGCGACCGCGAAAATGGCCGCAGCCCTCCTAGGCCCGCTCGCGGCAAAGCACCAAGTGACTCTAGTGTGTGGCCGCCCCTCCTACGATCCAACCGAGCGTCGCCGGTGGCGGCTGTGGCAGACCGAACGCCAAAGAGATGTAACCGTCATCCGCGTAGGCTCCACGGATTATCCGCGCTCGCAAATGGCCCGCCGCGTTTTCAACTACCTGAGCTACGTCGCGCTGAGCGTGCCTCGCGCACTTTTCCAACCCTGCGACGTAATCCTGGCCATGACCGATCCCCCATTCGAAGGCATCGTCGGCGCCTTCGTCGCCCTGCTGAAACGCAAACCTTTCGTCTACAACATTCGCGACATGTACCCCGACATGGCGCTGGGCGGCTCAATCGTAGCGCCGGGCCTGATGGCCCGCGTGTGGGAAAAACTACACCGCTGGGCGCTGCGCCGCGCCGCCACAGTGATTGTTCTAGGCGAAGACATGCGCGCCCGCATCGTCGGAAAGGGAATCGACGCAAATCGCGTGGCCATCGTGCGCGATGGCGTAGACATCGCAGCGCAACCAGACACCTCGCCCGAGATCGACCCGCAAGTGATAAGCGCCATTCGCTCGAATTTTCGTTTTGTCCTGCTCCACGCAGGAAATTTAGGATTTTACGGCGCGTGGGAAACGTTACTCGCAGCCGCCCGCGAACTGGAACGCGACGGAGTCGGCCTGGTGTTCGTAGGCGACGGCGCCCAGCGCGAGCGCCTGCAATCGGAAGCGCAAGCATCGACGAACGTCCGCTTCCTGCCTTTTTTTCCAGCAAACAAAATTTCCTCGGTGCTGGCAGCCGCCGACGCCCACATCATTACCATCAAAAAAGGTCTCGAAGGCGTAGTCGTCCCCAGCAAAATCTACGGAATCCTGGCCGCCGGCCGCCCCATCCTGGCGGTAGCGCCAATGCAAACCGACGTCGCCGCCCTAAGCCTTCGACAAAATTTCGGCATCGCGACCAATCCCGACAATCCCGCCGAACTAGCTTCAGCCGTCCGCGCCCTGGTAGCCGACCCCGCCCGCGTCGCCGCCATGGCCGCAGCCGCCCTCCAGGCCGCCACGCACTACACCAGAGCCGGCGAAATCCGCAAATTCACCCAAATCATCGAAGACGCCAGCAACCTGTAGCAGAGCGGGGTCCGCGAAGCCCTGCGGGTTTTCGTCGCGAAGGTCCGCAAGCCAACAAGCGGAAGCAAGCAACTCCAGAAATCGTCCCGCATTCGATCACCAGCCCGGTTTACCGAAACGTTTTATTTTTTGATTTCGCTGGCACCGCGCCAGCGAACAAGGTATGGTGGAAACACTGCGTGGGACAGTCGTAGTTTACTTTACAGTTACGATAGAACTTGGGACTCCAGGCCCCCAACCCGGAGCAAATTCACTGTGAGACACCGGCCGCCGCAGCCTTGCCCAGGCCGGCTACATCACAAATTTATCGAGGTTCCATGCCCGCAGGCGTGCTGGCCTTTGTCATTTCTCTTTTCGCATCTTTGGTCTTAATCATTCCTGTCCGCGCCCTCGCTCTGCGAATAGGCATGGTCGATCTTCCCGGCCCTCGCAAGGTTCATGCTCAACCCATCCCGCTGCTCGGCGGCCTGGCCATGTACGGCGCGATCATGCTCGCGGTCCTGTTTGCCTTCGACGGCCCGGCCCGCGCGCAAAGCGCAGGCATCGTAACCGGCGCAACTCTGGTCGCCGCCGTAGGCTTTCTCGACGATCGCGGCTGGCTGCATCACCAGATCAAACTCTTCATCGCCATGCCCATCGCCGCGGGCATCCTTCTCGCCAGCGGCATTCACGCCCAGGTCTTCGAGCTCCTGCTTAAAGGCCACATCGGCTATTTGCTCGACGCCGTGGTAACCGTCGTGTGGGTCGTCGGCATCACCGCTTCCTTCAGCATCCTCGATCATATGGACGGCCTCTGCGCCGGCATCGCCGCGATGGCCTCCATTTTCTTCGCCATGCTCGCCTACTTGAATGGCCAGACACTAGTCACCACACTCGCGGCAGCAGTCCTCGGCGGCGCCGCCGGCTTCCTCCGCTACAATTTCAAGCCCGCGAAGATTTTCATGGGCGACGGCGGCGCCATGATGCTCGGCTTTCTCATGGCCACTCTCGGACTGAAGCTCCGCCTCGAGCACGCCAACAATTTCTCCGGATGGCTCGCCCCACTCTTAATCCTCGGCGTAACCATTTTCGACACTACGCTGGTAACAATTTCCCGTTCACGCCGTGGTCTCTTGCCCTTCACCACGCCCGGCAAAGACCACACCGCCCATCGCCTGGCCAACCTGGGATGGGGCCAGCGCGGCGCAGTGCTCGGGCTTTATTCTCTCGGCGCAATTTCCGGCGGGGCCGCCGTCCTGGTTGCGTACCTTCCGCCGCGCGGAGCGGTGATTGCCGCCATTGCCGCCGGTAGCCTGGTGCTTCTCGGTGTAGCGTCGCTCGAGCGCGCCCCCTACGAAGCGCAAGTGCGGAAGTCTGTCGTGCCCGCGCCCGATGGAGAACTTCTGGCGTGAAATAACTTTGCGTTCAATTACCTCCTCTCAAGAAAGTTTGCCGGCCCCTTTGGATTCGCTATACTTACGCAGCTAAAGTCCCAAGCATTGGCAGAGCGGCTCGAACGAGCCGCTGATCGAATAGTCCTTTATAAAAATCGCAAGTCCCGGTAAATCGCATGGCTGTTGCTGTCGACGCATCGGGCCGACGGAAGAACGTGCAAGAAAATCTGACCTCATCGCGGTCTGAGCGGGATACAGACGAAATTGTAGTTGTCGGCGGTTCCGCCGCCGGACTCTACACCGCTTCGGCCTTGGCCCGCGGAGGCCGCAGCGTTCGCGTGCTCGAATCGAAATCGGGTTTCGATCCCGACCCGCGCACGCTCATCGTCACCGACCAGTTTCGCAATCAGCTCGGCGCCTCCGCCGGCGCCAGCGTTCTCAACGAAATTCGCCGCTTCGAACTGTTCACCGACGGCCGCTCCGCCCAGATCGCGCTATCGAAGCCCGACCTGATTATCGAACGCGCAAAACTGATTCCGGCCCTCGCTCAGGGAGCGCAAGCCGCGGGCGCGAAAGTTTCCTTCCAGTCGCGCTTTATCAATGTTTCTCCCAACTGCCGCGGCCTGCATCTGGAAGTCGAGTCCGCGGGACGCCGCGAAGAACTCCACGCCGCCTGCGTAATCGGCGCCGACGGCGCCACCAGCCGCGTCGCGCGCACCGCCGGTTGGCCGCCCATCGAAACCGTCCCGCTCGTGCAAGCCATCGTCCGCCTGCCAAAAGATTGCCCGCTCGACACCACCCGCGTCTGGTTCGTTCCCGACGACACTCCGTATTTCTACTGGCTCATTCCCGAATCGCCTGAACGCGCCGCACTCGGCATCATCGGTGAAGGCCCCGACACCGCAAAACGCCTGGCGCGTTTCCTCGAGAAAAAGAATATGGAGCCGCTTGAGTGGCAGGGCGCGCAAATTCCCTTCTACCGCCGCTGGATACCCGTAAAAAAGCGCGTCGGCAATGGCGAAGTCTATTTGGTCGGCGACGCTGCGGCCCAGGTCAAAGTCACCACCGTGGGTGGCATCGTCACCGGCTTCCGCGGCGCGCTCGGCGTCGCCCAATCCATTCTCCGCAATGGCCGCAGCTCCGAACTGAAAACTCTTCGCCGCGAACTCGACACCCACCGTCTGATCCGCCGCACCATGCATCATTTCCGGCAGAAAGACTATTCGCAACTCGTCGATCTTCTGAATTTGTCTACCTGCGACACTCTCAGCGAAATCACACGCGATGAATCCTTCCGGTTGCTCTGGAATGTTCTTCGCCGGCAGCCCCGCCTGGCGCTCCTCGGATTCCGGGGACTACTTCTAGGGAAAAACGTCGCTTCACGCCCGGCCTCGTCCTAGTACCTCCACGACCCGGCCAGCGCTTTGCCGAGACGATAACTTCAGTCACAATAGCAGTAGTAATTCGATACCTAGGAGACTCACAGTGCGTCTTGCGGTCATTGGTTGCGGTTACGTTGGCCTCGTTACGGGAGCGTGCCTTGCCGAGGCAGGCCACGACGTTATATGCACGGATGTCGATACTGCTCGCATCGCTCAACTCAATTCCGGCGGCGTGCCAATCTATGAGCGCTATCTGGACAAAGTTCTCGCGTCCGCCCGCAAATCCGGAAAAATTTCTTACACCTCCGATGCCGCCAAGGCCATTCGCGACAGCGAAGCCATTTTCATCTGCGTCGGTACGCCGCCGAAAGATAACGGCGACGCCGATCTCTCCGCCATCGACAATGTCGCCCGCCAAATCGCCACGGAAGCCCACTCGCCCAAGCTGGTCATCGAAAAAAGCACTGTCCCGGCTCGCACCGGTCTCGAACTTCGCCGCGCGTTGAACGCCTATTCACGCGGGAGCGGCCATTCCTTTCGCGTCGTGTCCAATCCCGAATTCCTGCGTGAAGGCACCGCCGTCGAAGACTTCTTCCACCCCGATCGCATCGTCGTCGGCATCGAAGACGAATCTTCCGCTGCCGACATGCGTGAAATCTACCGTCCCATCCTGGAACGCAATTTTCGCTGCCCGGTGCACGAAGGCGATTGCCCTTCGGCCCAGAAAGCGTTGCTGCTGGTCACCACCATCAACAGCGCCGAACTGATCAAGCACGCTTCCAATTCCTTCCTCGCGCTCAAAATCAGCTACGCCAACGTCATCGCCGATCTCTGCGAAAAAATTGGAGCCGACGTCGAGGAAGTCACTCGTGCCATGGGCATGGACCCGCGTATCGGCGGCCAGTTTCTGCGCGCCGGACTCGGTTTTGGCGGCTTCTGTTTTCCTAAGGATCTCCAGGCCTTCGTACATCTCGCCGGAACCGTCGGCGTCGACTTCGAAATTCTCAAAGCCGCCGAGCGTGTCAACAAGCAGCGCATCGACCGCTTCGTCGAAAAGGTTCATCAGGCTTTGTGGGTTGTAAAGGGGAAGCGCGTCGCGATCCTCGGTCTGGCGTTCAAAGCCAATACCGACGACATTCGTTTCTCACCCGCGCTCGACGTTGCCAAGCGCATGCTGGCCGAAGGCGCTGACGTGCATGCCACTGATCCCGAAGCCCTGTCTCGCGCAAAAGCAGTCTTGCCGCAAATCACCTATCACGAAGATCCCTACGAAACTGTGCGTGACGCGGAAGCGGTCCTGATTTGCACCGAATGGGAAGAATTTCGCAGTCTCGACTGGGACCGCGCAGGAAAACTGATGGCCCGCCGCCTGGTTATCGACGGCCGCAATCTTTGTTCCCCGGCGCGCATGCGCGAACTGGATTTCGAATATTTCTCGTTTGGTCGCGAACTAGCCGGCGCCAATCAGCTGAAAGCCGTGTTCTAAAACCGCGTGTTTTCTCCCGGTAGCGCCGGCTTCCAGCCGGCTCGAGATTTTCAAGCGGCCCGCGCGCACGCAGGCGTTCCGCAGGCTCACGCCCGCGTCGTCGCCGCGAACTGCTCCTTGAAATAGGCCATCGTCACGTCCAATCCTTCTTTTAGATCGATCTTGGGCTCCCACCCCAAAAGTTTTTTCGCTTTCGTGATATCCGGGCAGCGCTGTTTGGGATCGTCCTGCGGCAACGGTTCAAAAATAATCGGCGGCGCGTCTTCAAAGTGTTCGCGAATCTTCTCCGCAAACTGAAGGATCGTGATTTCGTGGGGATTTCCGATGTTGACCGGCGTGTGTTCGTCGGAAAGCGCCAACTTATAGATGCCGTCGATCAAATCCGATACGTAGCAGAAACTCCGGGTCTGCTGGCCCTTGCCGTAAACGGTTATCGGCCGCCCGGTCAGTGCCTGGTATACGAAATTCGGAAGCGCGCGCCCATCATTCAATCGCATCCGCGGTCCGTACGTGTTGAAAATGCGCACGATGTGCGTGTCCACTCCGTAATACCGGTAATAAGCCATGGTCATGGCTTCGGAGAAACGTTTGGCTTCGTCATAAACTGCGCGCGGCCCGGTGCAATTTACGTAACCCCAGTATTCCTCGGATTGCGGCGTAACTTCTGGATCGCCATAGCACTCGCTGGTCGAAGCCATGAAAAACTTGGCCTTCTTGGCCTTCGCTAGCTCCAGTGCATTGTGCGTGCCCACCGAGCCCACCTTCATCGTCTCGATGGGAAACTTCAAGTAGTCGAACGGGCTCGCCGGCGACGCAAAGTGCAAGACGTAGTCGACCGGCCCGGCCACCTCGACCCGCTCGGAAACATCGGCCTCCCGCAGCTCAAACCGGCGATTGTTCCGCAAGTGACTTACATTCAGCGTTCTGCCGGTAATCAGGTTGTCCAGCGCAAGGACGTCCCAACCTTCCGCGATCAGCCGGTCGCATAAGTGCGAACCCAGAAATCCGGCTCCACCCGTAACCACTGCACGCATGCATCCTCCCGTGATTTCAATCCGTCCAGTTTATCCTGCGCCCGCCGCAATTGACCACACCGTTGGCGCGGGTTACGATTCGCCGTTTACGTGATAGCCAACGAAACAAACGCAAAACCAGCACCTCGACAAGGCGCCCAACCGGGTAGCGAACAAGGCTTGGGCCCGCAGCCCGAGTCCGCTCTCCTCAACGCCCGCGTCTTGGCAGTCATTTGCATAGCCGCCCTGGCGGGCTTACTCGTCGCCATTTTTGCCGGGGTCGGCCAATGGCTGGTGGTGGAAGATCCCCTTCGGAAAGCGCAGGCTCTCGTGGTTCTCAGTGGGCGCATGCCCATCCGCGCCACCGAGGCTGCCCGCCTCTACCGCGAAGGTTACGCCCCGCAAATCTGGCTAACCCATCCCCAGGAACCCACCGCGTCGCTGGCGGCATTGGGCATTCCCGATCCCGGCGAAGACTTCTACAATACCAAGATCCTGCAGCACGAAGGCGTGCCGACTACCGCCATCCGCGTCCTGGACCCGCCGATCGACAATACCGCAGACGAAATGCGCGCCATAACCCAGGCCCTCGGCCCGGAAAGCGCCACCGCGGTAATCATCGTCACCTCGAAAGCCCACACCCGCCGAGTCCACACCTTGTGGCAGAGATTCTCAAACGGCCAAAGCCACGCCATCATCCGCGCAGCCTCAAACGATCCTTTCGATCCCGCCCACTGGTGGCGGTCCACCGGCGACGCCCTCGATGTGCTCCGCGAAGTCCTCGGCCTGTTAAACGCTTGGGCCGGCCTGCCTCTCCGCCCAGCCAATACCTAGCGGCTGAGTGGGGCGCCTAGTTGCCGCCAACCCCGCCGCGACGCAAAGGGAATCGTTCTCCTTACGAGGCCGAGACGGGTAGCGCCCGCATCCCTGCCGGCTTTGCGTGGACAACCCAACCCCGCAACTGTCCCTTTACGTTCGCGCCCACTTTAAAAAAACAGAAACTTCTTCTTCCGCTCCGCCTTCGCCTCGGTAATCTCCGGCACATAAGGCAAATCTCGCCCCTCAAACGCAGCCATGGGATTATCAAGAAACAACGCCCGCGCCTTCTCAACCCCAAATTTTTCCAGCACCACCTGATACGCAGGCTGCAGCTTCAGCGGCCGCCCCCGGGTGTTGTGCGCATCGCTGGCGACAAAATGCACCAGACCCTGGCCCATCCACTTCAGCGCATTTTCCCGCGCCTTGGGCCCAAACGTCCCCGTTAGCGACCCTCCGGTAACCTGCACGTAGCTGCCGAGTTTCACCCAGGAAGCCAGCCGGGTGGTCTGCGCCTGGATGATGCCGTTGCGTTCCGGGTGGGTGATGATCGGATGAAGTCCCATCAGCTTCATATCGTGCAGCGCGTGATTGGTCGTCGGGGGAACGGAATACTCGCTGAACTCCACCAGCAGATAATTCAGCTGGTTGATGCAAAAGCGACGCGCATCCTTGCGCAGGGCCTCCAGATTTTCCAGGTTAAGGTGAAAGTCGCAACCGGTCGCCAGCACCAGCCGGTCGCCGACCAGTCTTTGCAGCTGGTCGCGCAACTGCCGCACGCGGCCGTAGTCAAACTTAAACTCACTGCTGGAATGGGGCGTGCCAACCACGTGAGTGATGCCATCGGAAATCGCCGATTGCGCCATTGCCAGGGATTCCTGGACGTCGGCTGCGCCGTCGTCCAAACCCGGCAAAATGTGGCAATGTACGTCGACCATATCCTCTTACTCTATCGCAAAAAAGGGGCGTTTAGCGGCCAGTATGGCCTGCAACAGAGCCTTTCCTATCTGGAAACTCCGGCCCCGGCGTTTCTTGCGCTGGCTCTCAGCCCTGCTATATTGAATTGTTGCTGACTTATGGGCCCAAAGGCCCGCTTTCTTCCCAAAATATATTAGGAGCACGACGCATCTCATGGCCATCGACCGGAAACCCGAGTTTTTCAAAGGCACGCAACTCAAAGTCGCCATCATTGGCTGCGGATATGTCGGCCTGCCTCTTGGCCTGCGCTTCGCCGAAGCCGGCCACAAAGTCACCGGATTTGATACCGATCCGAAAAAAGTCTCGATGCTCAACGCCGGCAAATCGTACATCGAGCACATTCAGCAGACCAAGATCCAGCAATTCGTCAACAGCAAGCATTTCGGCGCCACCACCGACTTCTCCAAGCTGAAGGAAGTCGACGCCATCATCATCTGCGTCCCCACGCCTCTCGATGAGCGCCGCGAACCCGATTTGAGCTACGTGGAAGACACCGCGACATCCATTTACCCGCACCTGCAAAAGGGCCAACTGGTAGTGCTCGAATCGACCACCTATCCCGGAACCACCGAAGAGCTGGTGCTTCCGATTCTCGAGAAGAGCGGCTTGCGCTGCCCCATCGCCGCGGGTCCCGACGCCGAAAACATTCCCTGCGACTTCTTCCTGGCGTTCTCGCCGGAGCGCGAAGATCCCGGAAACAAGCAGTACGGCCTGGCGCAGATTCCCAAAGTCGTTGGCGGCGTTAACCCGCCAAGCGGCCGGGCTGCCTGTGCGATTTACACCCCGATCGTGTCGAAAGTCGTCCCCGTCAGCTCCACGCGAGCGGCGGAAATGGCCAAGCTGCTGGAGAACATCTTCCGCTGCGTCAACATCGCGCTGGTCAACGAATTGAAATTGTTGAGCTTGCGGATGGGCATCGACATCTGGGAAGTCATCGACGCGGCGGCTACTAAACCCTTTGGATTCATGCCTTTCTATCCGGGTCCGGGTTTGGGCGGCCATTGCATCCCGGTCGATCCGTTCTATCTATCCTGGAAAGCGCGCGAGTACGATTTCGCTACCCGCTTTATTGAGCTGGCCGGCGAAGTTAACACCGCCATGCCGTACCACGTGGTCGAAGCCGTTGCCACCGCGCTCAATAATCAAAAGAAGAGCCTGAAGGGCTCCAAGATCCTGATTCTGGGCGTGGCCTACAAGAAGGACGTCGACGACTTGCGCGAATCGCCCACGCTCAAGATCATGCAGCTCCTGCAGCTGCGAGGCGCCGAGCTCGATTACAACGACCCCTATTTCCCGCAGCTCCACAAGATGCGCCACTACAACTACGAAAACATGAAGTCGGTGCCCCTGAATCCCCAGTCCATCGGCAGCTACGATGGCGTGGTGATCGCCACCGACCATACCAGTTACGACTACGCCGCGATTGTCGACTCTGCCAAAGTGGTGATCGACACGCGAAACGCCACGCGGCGCGTGACACGCCACCGCGACAAAATCGTGCTCTGCTAAACGGCCTTCAAAACCAGACGTGATTCAGGCCCTCGGCGCCAAGCAACTTCGGCGACGAGGGCCGTTTCTTTTACCTTAGGTGTGGGACACCCCCCCCCACCCTTTTTTGTAACTATTCATTCTAAACGTAGTTAAAGCCATTTGTTTTGATAGACTTGTGTAAGTATTCATTCTGAAAGAGTTAGCCTCACAGGGGGCTGCGCTTTGTTTTTGGGCTTGCCGATCAAATTCTTGGCCGATTCGCGGACGGAATTAGTTGGTGCTTCTCAGCGCTACCCGAGCGGAGGCGAAGGGCATTTCGGCTTCCAGCAGGATCGGGGTGCGAGCTTCGTTGTGGGCGAAATAGACGAAGAAATGGGCGTCTTTCATTTCCTCGCCGTTGTCGAAGACGCGAATCTCCACTTTATCGGCCGAGTAGGATCCTGCTGGAACCGTGACACTCTGCCCGGCACCGGCCAAGGAAGCTCTTACGTCGTAGAGCTTGTGACCGTCGTAGACCGGGCCGCGAACTTCGCGGGTTTTCGACCAATCGACGTGTCGCAGATATTGCATCATTCCCAGAGGATCGCGAGTTCCGGGCAGGACGCGGGTCTGACTGGCATTTCCGCAGGCTGGTTCGCGACCGGTGGAGGTCATGCGCTGCACGGAATCGACCTTTTGGCCGCGCTCGTTGAGATGCATCTCGTATTGAAGGCTAGTGAGCGTCGATGGGTCGCTGTAGGAATCGAACTGATCGTCGAGCTCAAAGACCATGCGCAGCGGATTTTGGGTGTGGGCGAAGGCCTGCAAATGCCAAGCGTTTTTGCCAGCTAGATTGCGCCGCTCCGCAACTTGCAGCCGAAGGGTGGCGACGTTACTGACCTTGGCGACGTCGGCGGTAAAGTCGAGAATTTCGCCGCTGTGAAGGGGCATTCCCGGATCAAGTTCCGGCACTGCGGTGACTTTTTTTGGCTCCGGAGCACTGGCGGGGAGCGGAGCTTCTCGCTCCGTTGCAGCCGAAGGAATCGTTCCGGCCGGACCCTCCGCGGGCCGCACCGGGGTCACCGACGCGAGCGCGGGCTGCGGTTGTCCGGCGCGCTGGTGCAGCCAGTAATACGCGCCGCCCGCAACGAGAGCGATCGCCAGAATGCCCAAGCCAGTTTTTGCCAAGCCCATGATCTTTATGCGACGCGTTTCCGAAACAAGCTCTTGCGCCGCTACCTTCCATCGTACAATACGATTTCGCGCCGGAGCGATTGTGGCGAAGAAGGCCGGGGCGCGGCTCACTCTTTGAGCGTA
>Ga0182015_10005259_pt1 | contig 13521 bp, 15 predicted proteins | sample 712P3MmetaG_FD_120478 | JGI IMG/M metagenome (GOLD analysis project Ga0182015, IMG submission 120478) | Permafrost microbial communities from Stordalen Mire, Sweden - 712P3M metaG | ecosystem: Environmental > Terrestrial > Soil > Wetlands > Permafrost | place: Sweden: Stordalen | collected...
CTTGGGGAGGGACTTGTACGTTAAGCCCATCCTTCGAGAGGAGCACCCTCGTTCTGTGAGGGGGTCAATTCTTGGGCGCCGCTAGGGGGTCAAAAGCTGGGTGCCGTTACCACCCCGGTCCCGTTATCAGCTGCAAACCTGATGTGCCCGTTTGAAATCGATAAGATCGAGCACGTGCTCTTGCTGGTGCACGGAATGGAGCCGGCGCTCGCTTTCTACGAGGACGTGCTCGGCGCGCGCGTCGAGGCGCGTCTTCCTCAGTACGCGATGACCGAGCTACGAATGGGTAGCTCGCACCTCGATCTCGTCGATATCTTGCAGGGCGAAGGCCGATGGGCGCGTCCCGAGGTTGAGATCGTCGAGGAGCGGCGCAGCGATGACGAATCGGGGACTCATCTTTCGTTGTACGTGCGCGACCCCTCGGGCAACGTTATCGAGCTTATGGGGTAATCTTGTAGAAGGTTCCCGCGTTATGGGTTCCACCTTCGTTTGTCGTACCGTAGAACGTGCCCGCGATATCTCTGAGTCCCGCGTACGGATACAGACCGTCGGGTTGGCCTTTAAAGTTGTAGAGCACGTGTTCGACGCCGGCAAGGCTTACGCTGAACACGGTGCCGCCGCCGCTGGGTCCGCCTTGGTAGGTCGTACCATAAAGCGTCCCGTTCAATGACGCGAGCTCCGCATAGTACGGGTGCGCGCCGTCATTGTTGGCTTTGAATCGGTACATCACGTGTTCGGCCCCGGCCGTGGTTACTTTGAATACGACTCCCCAGCCTGGATAGATGCCGCCTTGATAGGTGGTTCCGTACAACTCGCCGTTTATGGCGAGCAGGTTTGCCAGGGGATACTCCCCGTCTTTTTTGCCTTTGAAGCTGTACACGATGTGTTCCGTGCCCGTGGTCGTCATGCTGAATACCGCACCGGCACCGATCGTTCCGCCTTGGTAGGTCGTACCGTAGAGCGTGCCGTTTACCAGTGTGAGGCCCGCAAAGGGATGTGCTCCGTCGGGTGTGGCCTTGAAGCGATAGAGCACGTGCTCGGATCCAGTCGTGCTCACTTTGAAAACGACGCCCCATCCTGGTTTGACGCCGCCTTGATACGTCGTTCCGTAGAGCTCTCCACCGACAGCCACGAGACTCGAGTACGGGTACTGACCGTCGGTGCCGCCTTTGAAGCTGTAGAGCACCTTCTCTTTACCCGACGTCGTGATGCTGAACACCGTTCCCGCGCCGGCTGTTCCGCCTTGATACGTCGTGCCGTACAACGTCCCGTTGAGATTGACGAGCTCTCCGTACGGATGCGCGCCATCACTGTTCGCTTGGAAGCGATAGAGCACGTCCTCTTGCCCGCTCGGAGTCATCGAGTACACCGTGCCCCACTCGTCTCCCCCGCCACCGCCGTAGGTCGTTCCGTAGAGCTTGCCGTTAACGTTGATGAGTCCGGAGTAGGGGTATCCGGCATCGACGCCGGATTTGAAGCTGTACAGCGTCTTGTAGCTTATCGCGGCGAGCGATTGGGCTGATTGCCCAAAGCTCGTCGGCTGCTCGGGACCAGCAGGGAGCGGTGACGCGCCGATCGAGCGCGAACAGCTCGCGAGAAGTACGCTGCAGGCTAGAAAGGTTGCTCTACGCATGATAGGCATGATAGGTGCCCATAATGCGACGCCGGCCCCGAGCGATCCCGTCGCCTACGCCATGGCTGCGATGGATCGTTTAGGGGGTTAGCCGGAAAATCGTTCCGATCTTGTCGCTCCCGCCGGACGCCGTGGCACCGTAGAACGCACCGCCGAGTACCGTCAACCCGGCAAAGGGCGCGCGGCCGTCCTTTCGATATCCGAAGGAATAGGAGACGTTCTCGCTTCCGGACTCGGTGATGCTGAAGGCCGTGCCCTGATCGTGCGTGCCGCCGGCGGTCGTCGTTCCGTAGAGCACGTTGCCGCTGAGAATGAGGCCGCTAAAGGGAAACGCACCGTCGGCGGGGCCGCCGGCGAAGCTGTGGAGAACCTGCTCGTTGCCCGCCGGCGTAATGCTGAAGACCGTACCCTTGCCGTGTGCACCACCGCCATACGTCGTGCCGTAGAGCGTGCCGTGTACCGCGCGCAGCGCGGATTGCGGGTGCGCGCCGTCGCTTCCGCCGGCAAAACTGTAGAGGACGCTCTCGCTCCCCGACGTGCTCAGGGTGAATACTGTGCCCTTGCCCGTCGTGCCGCCCGCGGTGGTCGTACCGTAGAGTTTCCCGTTCACCGACGTCAACGCCGCATAGGGTCTCGTGCCGTCACCGCTCGTACCGAAACTGTGAAGCCAGAGCTCTTTGCCGGCCGAGCTGACCGCGAACGCAGTGCCTTTGTCATTCACACCTCCTTTGAACGTGGTACCGTACAGGGTGCCATCGACCGCCACGACGCTGGCCATCGGATTCTTGCCGTCGTGTGCGTGTTTGCCGAAGCCGTAGAGAATATGGTACTTTCCCGCCGTCGTCACCGTGAAGACCGTGCCGAAGTTCTTCTTCCCGCCTTTCGTCGTCGTACCAATCAGCGTATTGTCGAGCGCGATCACGCCGCCGAAGGGTTCTGCGCCGTCACGGCTGGCGCCGAACGTGTGCAGGACTTGCTGATCGCCGACGGTCGTTAGGCTGAAGACCATTCCGTCGTTGAGGGGGCCTCCCGAATACGTGGTGCCGTAGAGGGTTCCGTCGAGCACGATCAGGTTCGCAACCGAATCGCTTCCGTTGGTGCCGTCGAACGTGAGGAGCGTCTTATAGATGGGGCTCGCCGCGGATGCGTTCGTGACGGCGCTACCGGGTTCGCTCCTACCGCTCAATGGTGCGGTGGGACCCGCGCAAGCTCCAAGACTCGCGGCGCAAATGGCGAGGATCGCAGCGAGGGCGCCGCCGGAGTGTTTCATGTGCGCAAGATTTGACGGAAGCTCGAAGAGCGCCTACGGCCCTTCGAGCTTCGCAGCCCATTCTTACGACGCGTTACATTTTAACGTGCGCAATGGTGATCATCGTCTTTCCGGCGGAGGTCGTCAGCGTCAGCGACGTCTGATCTTTTCCGGCTTCGCCGAGCGTGAATACGGCACTGTCCATTGGCGCCGTCGTGTGCGATTTCTCGGATCCGGCGGGCATGTGCTGTTGATACCAGGCGTAGACTTTGTCGAACGAATCCGAGGTGGACATCACGGTACCTGCGGCGCTTCCGCCGGCCATGCCGTTGGTGCTGCTGCCCGAGGCCTGCGTCGCGGCTCCCGGATAGCTCGGGATCTGGCTGCCGGCTGCCTCGCTCGACGAGCCGCTGGCCGACGATGAGTCCGTCGATGAACTGCCGTTATCGGCCGCGGCGGTCGCCGAGGCGCTCGACTGGTCGGACGAGTTCGAGGACGACTTGCTGGCGCAGGCGGCAAAGGCGAACGTCGCCACGAGAACGGCCAGCGAAAGGCTAAGGAAACGCATGAGGGAGTACTCCTTGTAACAGCGGTGGAAAGGTCCGCGCCCATCGGGCGGACGCTTGGTCAGTACTGCTGTAATAGGAGCGGGCGCCGAGGCTCTCCTGCGTTACACCCTAGGGCGAAGGCCTAATGCGTCGTCGTGGAGCTCGAACTAGAGCTTCCGCTCTGACCGCCGCTGCCGGGCTGGGTCACGGTTGTGCTGTTCGTGCTGGTGGACGTCCACGGATGCCAATAAAACATCACAAGTAGGATTGCCGCCACGATGACGATGACCCCGATCAGCCAGGCAAACGAGCTTCCGCTGCTCTCCCTAACGACGATATTTCGCTCTTCAGGCATGATTGATACCTCCCAGGCGCTTTCTTCCCAGCCTGCGGCAATGTCAAGCGCCACAACGAGAATGGGCCGCAAGTCTTTGCGGCCCATTCCCAGGTTACGATTAAGCGGTGCGGCTAAGGCCGCATCAGCCTACGGGCTATAGGATTGAACGCATGACTCCGAAGCGTTGCTGTACATCGGCTGCGCCGTGTAGCTCTTCTTTCCGAACTTAACGTTCTCGACGTTATCGGGCGGGGCGCCTTGCGCCCACGCACATGCGTCGCCGATTTCGCCGGCGGTGTTGTTGTACCAGCCGCTTGGCGGATTCGGATCGGTAACCGATTCGCCGTATTCATGGCCTTCGACGATGGTTACGCCTTCGTCCGTGCCGGTTTCATCTTTCGGCGGGAGGATGAAGTTCGCGCCGCAGCTCGGGCCCGCGTCAGGCTGGTAGGGCAGGTTGGTGTATGAAACGACGTTGCTGCCTTGAACCGTGGCACTGTGATAGGCGCAAAACGAGGTGCCGAAGCCTGCCGAGCTGTGCAGGTGAGGCGTCGCGACAATATACGATGCATTGGCATCATACCCGAAGTGGGCCACGCCCGCCAACGATTCGGCGGCAACTTGCTGGTCGGTCGGGTTCGTCGGAACGGGATCCGTTTCGTCATCCCACACGCCGCCGCGTTGCTTCTTCGGGTTCGTGATGTACGTCTTGACGCTGCTGATGTCTTGATAGTACTGGGTGTAAATATTGTTGTGACCGCTGCCGCCGGCGACTTTCAGATAGTCCTTGAGCAACTTGGCGACGTGGTTCGCATCGCCGTACTTCTTGTAGCCCCACAGAATGAGGTACGCGGTCGGAGTCGTGAGCACCGAACCGTTGCGATAGGTGAACAGAATACCCGATGTGTTGGGACGCGCGGCCCAGCGGGTTACCATGTAATGGGGAACGTGGTAGACGATGTTGCCGGCGTGAATCCAGCCGGGACCGTTGCCGCCGGTCTGAACGAGAGCCGACGCAGCCGGGCCGGCTATCGGTGCGACGCCGCCGTTCGTGGCGCAGCCCACGATAGATAGCGTCATCGCACAACCTAAAATGGCCGCGAGACGCGAGTGCCTATACATACGTAATCAACCTCTTGTATAAGGAATAGCTAGGAGTAGCTAGCAGGTAATGATGCGGCGTTCCGCGGGAGGGCGCACCTCCCCTGCGCTTACGTGTTCTGTAAGAGCAAAGCGGGCACGCGGCGGTTCGCCGCATGCTCACGACGTGCTCGCAGATGCGCCAAAACTCCTTCAGCCGCTGGGGAAAAACGCGCGGCTACCGTTGACCAGCGTCCCGCCGAGATCGACGTCGCGAGCTTCCACATCGACATCCACGCCGTTTCCGCGCGCCGTTAAGGTCGTCGTGATTTGACCACCGCTGCCGTTCTGCGCGGTAATGCAGAGCGCGCCGTTTTGCTCGCAGGTCACGGCCTCGCCGTTGCCGAGCTGCAGGGTTTGTCCGGGCGCGATGGAGAGCGTCTGACCGTTGTTCGCGATCGCGGGCTGCCCGTTCGCGTTCATCGTGACCGTCGTGGCGCCGCCATTCATCGCGACCGTAGCGGAGCGGTTCCACGTGACGCCCTTGCCGTTCGGCGGCGACGTCTGCGTTGAAATCTGGAAGCCGCCGGGAAATGAGCCGGAACTGAGGAGATCGGGTTGCGAGGCCATGCTCGTCCAGCGGTTCCCGTTGAAGAAGAGATGCGGATCGCCGTCGCTCGAACCGGTGGCGTTTCGAAAGAAGCGCTCGCTGCCGCAGCCATTGCCGCCGGCGCAGCCCAGGAGCGATTGTAGCATCTGCATCAGCTGCTGGAGCATCCCCATGAGCGGTCCCAACGCGCCGTAGGGCGCCGCTGCCGCACCATCGTTGAGCCACGGCGGCATGAAGCGCGAGATGTTATCTCCAGCCGCCGCGCCGGCAGCGTCGTCGGATAGGGGGGTCTCGTCGGAGAGCGCTCCGGGCAGCGACGAGAGCGAGCCGGTGGCGAACGAGCCTTCGAGCGGCTGAACGTACATAGATACCTCCCTGAGAACGTGCCATTCGTTCACGACGGCGCGCCGGCGCGACAAGAGGCGAGCGCTGCTGGGAAAAGAAACGAATCGTCGCCATGAGCGAAACGCAACGCACGACCGTCGCCCGTCTCGAAGAGCGCCTCGAGTCGCTCAAGGAGCGCCTTTGACGACGCCCGCAGCCGGCGCCGAATAGCGGAGCTCGAAGAGCGTACCCGCGACTCCGCATTCTGGAACGATCCCGAATCGGCGCAACGGGTGATGCGCGAGCTTGCGGAGTTGCGGGAACGCGCGGATTCCCTCGACGGTATTTCGCGCACCCTCGCCGACGCGCGGGAAATCCTGACCCTTTTCGAAGACGATCCCAGCGCCGAAGGGGAGGCGGAGCGTGCGATCGATACGGCGCAGCAATCGATCGGCAGTTTCGAGATGGCCGCAAGCTTTAGCGGCGAGTTCGACGCGCACAACGCTATCGTGAGCGCCTTTGCCGGGGCCGGGGGCGTGGACGCGGCCGATTGGGCGCAGATGCTGACGCGCATGTATCTGCGCTGGGCAGAGGGGAAGGGCTTCTCGACGCAGATCGTCGATGAGTCGCCCGCCGAAGAGGCGGGCCTGAAATCGGTGACGTTTTTCGTCCGCGGCCGCAACGCGTACGGCATGCTCGAGAGCGAACGCGGCGTGCACCGTCTGGTGCGCCTCTCGCCATTTGACGCCGCCCACCGCCGGCACACGTCGTTCGCGGCGGTCGACGTCATTCCGGAGGTCGAGGCCGGCGAGGGCGACGTTGAGATCAAGCCCGACGACTTGCGCGTCGAAACGTTCAAATCGGGCGGCGCGGGCGGACAGTACGTGAACAAGACGGAGTCGGCGGTACGCGTCATTCACGTTCCCAGCGGCATCATCGTCGCCTCGCAGCAGGAGCGCTCGCAGGCGCAAAATCGGGACGTTGCCTTGAGCATCCTGCGCGCGAAGCTGGCGGCGCGCGAGATGGAGGAGCGGCATCGCAAGCTCGACGACCTTCGCGGCGAGCGGCAGGCCAACGAGTGGGGCTCGCAGATACGCTCCTACGTTTTGCAGCCCTATCAGCTGGTCAAGGACCACCGAACCAACGTCGAGACCGGCAACGTTTCCGACGTTCTCGACGGAAATATCGACCCGTTCGTGTGGGCCTATCTCCAGCAGCGCAACGCGCCGCGGCCGGTGTAATTGCGCGACCGGGTTCTGTGGATCGGCTGTGCCGCCTATGCTGCGTTCTTCACTGCGTTAGGCGCGCTGAAATACGGCGTCCACCGAAATCTCGTCGACTTCGGTATCTTCGCGCAAACGGCGGCGAGCGCGTTCGGGTGTTTCTGCAACTCCATCGAAGGAAGCCATTGGGGCGTCCACTTTTCGCCCGTGCTCTACGGCGTGGGTGCGGCCGTCGCACTGGTGCGTTCGCCGATAACGCTCATCGCGCTGCAAGCCATCGCCGGCGCGCTCGTCGCGCCGCCAATCTACGCGCTCGTGCGGCGCCACGGCGGCGACCGCATGGCGGCGCGGCTCGCGGCCGCCGTGGTGTGGCTCTATCCGCCGCTAGCGGGGCTCGTCTTCGGCGACTTTCACGAAAACGGCTTCGCACCGGCGGCGGTCGCCTGGACCATCTACACCTTCGACGCCGGCGCGATCGCCTGGAGCCTTGCCGGCGCCGCGCTGACGCTGTCGACCAAGGAAGATCAAGCGATCTTTCTCGGTATTGCCGGCCTCTGGGGCGCGTGGCGTTTTCGGGGAACGCGCCGCGGTTGGGCGGCGGCCGGCGTGGTCGTCGTCTGCGTCGCCGTGTTGGCGGCGTTCTTCGGTTTTATTCAGCCGCACGCAAGTCCGAACGCTGCAGTGCCGTGGCAGCCGCAGCGGTTCTACAATTGGAGCGCCGCAGATCTGCGCACCCTTCCCGCGACGCTATTCGCGCGAGCCGGCTTTCTCGTGCTGGCATTGGGGCCGCTGCTCTTCCTGCCGTTGCGCACGCCGTGGATGATCCTTGCGGCGGCGCCGTTCGCCGAAGTGCTCCTTTCACGTCAGGCTACGACGTATACGATCGGCACGCACTATGCCGGGGCGTGGATCGGTTACGTACTGGTCGCGTTTGCCTTCGCGTTGAGCCGGTTCGCGCCGGAGCGCAGGCGCGCCGTCCTTTGGCTCTGCGTAGCGCTGTGCGCGATCGAGCTCGCAATAGCCGATCCGCTCCACCCCGGACTCAACCTGCGGCACATCGAGGCGCGTGACGTCGCGCTCGACCGGCTCTTACGCGTCTTGCCGTCCGGCGTCAGCATGGCCACGCAAGAGGAAGCCTATACGCACGTCGCACTCAGCGATCCGTTCGCCCGACTCTTGCCCGAGGATCCCCAGCGTCCTATTCGCGCCTGTTTCGTGCTGGTCGATCACGATTTCCCGAACTCGGCGCGTTTGGAAGAGTATGGTGCGCGGTTCTCGCTGCTGCTCGCCCAGGGTCGCTACGTCGAGGCTGCGCGCAGCGGTGGGGCTACGCTGTATCGTCGCGCGAACCGCTGTATCTAAGTGCGCAACTGCACGACGGCGTCCGCGGCGCGCTGCGGCCAACCGCGATCCGCGCGCACGATGCGGTTTGGCGACGCCCACGGCGACCAGCGCGCGACCTGCGCGTCGAAGAGCGGTTGCGCTGCGAATACGGCGACCACCGGCGTGCCGATCGTACCGCCGACGTGGATCGCGCCCGAATCCGGAGCGACGATCGCCGGCGCTGCTGCGATTGCCGCTTTCCAGGATTCGAGATCGTCGAAGTAATCGATAGCGCGATCGGTGGCCGCCGCGATTCTACGCGCGTACACCTCCTCGCTCCGCGCCGCCAACAGACGCACTGGCCCGGCGCCTTCCAAGCGGCGGACGAGCTCGATCACCGCGTCGAGCGGTACTCCCCATCGCTCCCACTTATCGGTGATCTGGACCGCGATGCGGTCGTCCGGCGGCGGCTCCGCCGCGAGAACTAGCGGTCGCAGTTCCCGTGGATCGCGCGTCGGCGTTTCATTTCCGACCAGCGGCGCGACCAAACGGAAGAGCGTCTCGCATTCGTGGGCGCCACGCGTCAGGCGCGAGCTCCGGTAGAGCAACATCGTAAGCAATCGCCGCGTCCACAGCGCCTTGAGCGGTTTCGTCCAAGGATCTGCGAAACCGATGCGCGCGGGTGCGGCGACCGCCCGCGCGAGACGGTACCCGCCGGGATCTTCGGTAACGACGATGGCGTGCGTGTACGCGCGCGAGCGAAGGGCCTCGCCGAGCCGCTCGATCGCCGTTAGATTCGCCGGCGTGCTCGAACGAAGGGCGAACTCGGCGACGACGGCCTCGCGCGCCGCGTCCGGTGCAAAGGCTGCGGCGTTCGCCGCGGTCAGCACGACGTCGAACGGGATTCCGTGGCGCCGCAGCGCAGCTAGCGCCGGCGTCAGCGCGAGCGCGTCGCCGATCGCATCCAAGCGGATGAGGAGCACCGACGGTGAAACCTTCGGCATGGCCGGTTCTTCGGATGCGTTGAGCCTCGTGACCTTCGAGGAACTCGATGGGTACCGCGCCGTCCGCTCTTTCGGTTATATTTCGGGCACGGCGACGCGGCCGCGCAACCGCTTGCGCTCGACCTTTCGTAGCCTCGGCATGCTCGTCGGCCTAGCCGGAACCGAGTTTTTGAGCGATGCCGAACAATTGCGCGCGGACGCGCTCGATGCGCTGCGCCGGCGCGCGCATTCTTTAGGCGCCGACGCCGTCATCGGGCTGCAGTTCTACGTGAGCGAGGACGCCGACGGCTCGTGTAAGGTCGTGGCGTACGGCAAAGCGGTCGCGCTGGGCAAGACGGAGGCGCGGTAGATGCACGACGAGCAACCCGAGGAACGCGAGCGCCGGCGCGACCTCTTGGATCGCGCCGCCGTCGTGAGCGGCGCGTGCCGCAAGTGCTCGATCGGCTACGAGCGGCGGAACAACGTCTACGGCGAAGGCGATCCCTGCGCGCGCCTGATGGTCGTTGGCGAAGGGCCGGGCGAAACGGAAGACGAGATGGGGCGCCCATTCGTGGGGCGCGCCGGACAGCTGCTCGACCGCATGCTGGCCGCTATTGGTCTGCCGCGCGCCGACGTCTACATTTGTAATACCGTGAAATGCCGTCCCACGCTGCCGGGATCCACTGGATTGCGTAATCGCGCCCCGGATCCGCAGGAAATGGAGAACTGCCGGCCGTTTCTCGACGAGCAGATCGAGGTCGTCGCACCGCAGGTGATTCTCGCACTCGGTGCGCCTGCCGCGAAGTCGTTCTTGGGCCGCGATTTTCAAATCACCAAGATGCGCGGACGCTGGTACGCCGGTCCGCGCGACACGCCGCTGATGGTCAGCTTTCACCCCGCCTACATTTTGCGTCAAACCGGCGGCGAGATCGAAGGCGTGAAGCGCATGGTCTGGGCCGATCTCAAAGCCGTGCGTGCCAAACTCGAAGAGCTCGCCTTGCCGCCGCTGCCGGAACCGGTTGCCGTCCAACAAGCAGGCCTCTTCGAATGAGCCGAGATCCGCTGCACATTTGGTTGCGCGACGTCGTCGCGCGCGCCGGCTTTTCCAGTGTGGAAGAGTTCGCTCAGCGCTTCGATCTGAAGCCGTACCGTCTGCGTCAGCTCTATCATGCGGCCGCGAAAGAGCTGCTTGCCGGTGTGGCGGAGGTGACGACGCTGCCGCGCGAGCTGCGCACCGCATTGGACGGTCGTGGCGTTCGCTTCTCTGTTATCGAGCCGGTCGTGCTGCAACGCTCGAGCGACAAGCAGACGACGAAGGGCCTCTTTCGCTTGGCCGACGGTAAAGAAGTCGAGGCAGTGCTCATGGAGCATTACGGGAACCGAACGACGCTCTGTCTGTCGTCGCAAGCCGGCTGCGCGTTTGCGTGCGCCTTCTGTTCGACCGGCCAGGCGGGATTCAACCGCAACCTCACCGCCGGCGAGATCTTCGATCAGGCCTGGTTCTTTGCGCGCGAGCTCGCACAGCGGGGCAAGCGCATCACCAACGTCGTCTTCATGGGCATGGGCGAGCCGTTCCATAACTACGAGGCGGTGATGGAGGCTGTTGCGTTGCTCAACGACCCGCACGGATTTGGCTTGGGGCATCGGCACATCACGATTTCGACCGTCGGCTTGGTGGATAAGATCGATGCCTTTGCCGCCGAGCGCTGCCAAGTCAATCTGGCGATATCGCTCCACGCTCCGAACGACGCGCTGCGATCGTCGTTCATGCCGATCAATCGCCGCTATCCGATCGGCGAGTTGATGGCCGCCTGCGAGCGGTATGTCTCGGCGACGAATCGGAAAGTCTTCTTCGAGTACGTCATGCTCGCCGGCGTCAACGACAGCGCCGAATCGGCGCGGGAACTTGCCGCGCTCATGCGCGGGCATCTCTATCACGTCAATCTCATCCCGTACAACTCGACGCCCGACGCCCCGTATGCCGCAACGATGGACGCGAAGATTTGGGAGTTTGCTGCGACGCTCGACGAAGCCGGCGTGCCGGTTACGGTCCGGCAGAACATGGGGCGCGACATCGCGGCCGCCTGCGGGCAGCTTCGGGCAGACAGTCAGCCGAGGGCGCGCGCAGCTCCAGTGTCGTCGTGACCATGTCGATTGTCAATGACATCGTGAGCCTGTCGAACCCTGATACGGAGCAAAGTACAAAAACAACGAGGCGCCGCATTACTGCGACGCCTCGTGCGTTTCGATGTGTCGACGGTCTGATACACTACCGACGGTAGCACATCTGCAGCGACTTCGCAACGGCTTGGTTTCCGTTCCGGCTGGAGCGCCCGGGAATCGAACCAGGAGCCGAGCAATGTATCAGACCGTCGGTCGACACCATCGAAGCGCCCCAGCTTCGTCCCATCACGCGATTCGGCGCGGCTGACAAGGAGACCGTTCGCTTAATCCGCGCACGTGCGGGCAACTGCAAGTTGAGACACAGCCGAAGGCGAATCGTCCGTTCATCTGTGGGGTAGTGTTGAACGACCCAAACTGGCCGGTGACTTGGCTGGCCGCGCTGCTCCGCAGCCTGATCGCTCGCGGGGCGGTCTATCTTGTGTTTTGGGGAGAGCGTTGTGAGGAAGCACACGATATTGCTGACCGTGTTCGAGACCCGTTACCGGCGGACGGCGACGACGTGGTTATGACGACGTGGCACACTCGCGAATCGCTTATTGATTACCTCTGGTTCGTGGCGTTTGTAACGTGTCCGACGTCCGGTTACGTTTCGGACGAGAACCGTTATCTAATTCTTGACATCGGGAGGGGACTCAGATTCTGGCGTAGTGAGCGTTGTTCGCGAAGTTTTCATCTAGTGAGCAAAAACGAGGCGCCGCATTGCTACGGCGCCTCGCGCGTTTCGATGTATATCGCCGGTCTGACACCTTGAACGCACCGACAATAGCACATTTGGCACGACTTCGCAACGGCACCAAGCCGCCGCGGCTGGAGCGCCCGGGAATCGAACCCGGAGCCGTTCAAGGTGTCAGCTTAACGGGCGATCACGTCACAAAGCGCGATCGGATGGTAGGCATGGCGTTTGCGATCAAAACTGAGGTGAGCGATTTTCGGGCGAAGACGTTTGAATTCGCGGCGCAGAAGACGATGTATGGTGGTAAGCATATCGCTAAAGGCGACGTCGTCTTCGTGTTCGCGAGCGAAAACGATGGCGGCCAAGGCCTCATCGCATGCGGCATCGTCACTTCGTCGAAAGCGATCGCGAAAAAGCGCGGCATCGCCCGGCAAACACCGCGCGTGAGCGTGACCATCAAACGCACCGCGCTCGCGAAGCGGCCGCTGGCGCGGAGTGAGCTTAAACCTTTCAGCGACTGGAATGACGGTCGACCCGAAAGCGAACTGAATTTCAAATTCTATCGGCAGGCGACCAACAAAATCGTCGGCATATCGGATGAAGCGGCGACATTTCTCCGCAAGTTCTTTTAGACCGTCCGCGCACTTGCGGTCAGGTACAGGCGGAAAGGCCGCCAAGGTCCAAGCACGCCGCAGTGCAAGACGCCAAATTTGGGGGGCGCTAAACCGTGGCAACCTGGCGTGACGTGCGCAGAATCGCACTCGCGCTACCCGGTGTCAGCGAGGAGCTTTCTTCCAGCGGCAACCGAGCCTGGATCGTCCGCGGGAAGTTCTTGACGTGGGAGCGGCCCTTGCGCAAATCGGATCTGGCGGCGCTGGGATCGAGTGCACCCAGCGGGCCGATCTTGGGCGTGCGAACCGCAGACCTCAAGATGAAGGACGTCTTGCTCAAGAGCGATCCAGGCGTCTTCTTTACGACCCCGCATTTCGACGGCTATCCCGCGGTGCTGATTCGCCTCGACAAGATCGCGACCAAACTGCTCAAAGAGGTGATCGTCGAAGCGTGGCTCGCTCGCGCTCCCAAACGCGCGGTTGAGTCGTACCTGCGTTAAGTGCCATTTATCGTCGCGCTTCTGACGTGCGCGAACGTCGTCATTGCCTGGCGGTGGCTCGACGTCGTCCGTCGCTCGCAGATCGCCATCGAAACGTATCGGCCGGATGCGGACCTCCCGAGCCTCTCCATCATCGTTCCCGCGCGCAACGAGGAGCGCAACATCGGCCGCTGCGTGCGCTCCCTCTTGAGAACGGAACATCCGAACTTCGCCGTCATCGTCGTCGATGACGGCTCGACCGAC
>Ga0182015_10005261_pt1 | contig 13520 bp, 9 predicted proteins | sample 712P3MmetaG_FD_120478 | JGI IMG/M metagenome (GOLD analysis project Ga0182015, IMG submission 120478) | Permafrost microbial communities from Stordalen Mire, Sweden - 712P3M metaG | ecosystem: Environmental > Terrestrial > Soil > Wetlands > Permafrost | place: Sweden: Stordalen | collected...
CCACTTTGATATTCTTAAGAAGTAGAGATCGAGAAGGGCCGCAACGGCATGATGCCCTGTGGCCCTTGTTCATTTAACTTGCTAAAGCCTTGCGGTTGAAGACTTTGCCTCTAAGTCCTTTGGCAGCAATACTTTGACCGTATACCCCTCGCTAAACCAAGTCAAATGAAGATTTTGCCGCAAAAGTACCCGGGGGGAGGGGTGGGGTGGGCGAACGGGAGCGCGCCGCATGCTTCCGCATCTATCCCTTAGCTAGACTGTTCGCTACCAAGGAGTGTTGTTAATGCGTGTAGGCCTGATGACTCGCGAATACCCGCCCTATGTTTACGGCGGTGCCGGTGTGCACGTGGAATATCTGTCGCGCGAGCTGGCCAAATCGATCGACGTGGAGGTCTACGCCTGGGGCGAGACGCCGGACCACGACGGGCTGGGCGTGGTGGGCAACCCCAACTATCCGGAGCTGCATGAGCAGCGCCTGCAGGTCCACTTTCAAACCCCTTGGGCGGCGATAACCAATGGCACGCAGGAGAAGTTCAAAGGCGCGCTGGAGGCGCTCTCGCTCAACCTGCTGCAAAATCTGCACCTGGAAAAACTGGATGTGGTTCATACGCATACCTGGTACGTGGCGATGGCCGGGTTCCTGGCCAAGAAGCTCTACAACATTCCGTTCGTGCTGACGACGCATTCGCTCGAGCCGTTTCGAGCATGGAAGGCGGAGCAGCTGGGCACAGGCTACGCACTGAGCTCGTGGATGGAGCGCACGGCGATCCTCGATGCCGATGCGATTGTCGCGGTGTCGAACGGGACGAGAGACGACATCCTGAAGGCGTATCCGGAGGTCGACCCCAACCGGATCCACGTGATCTACAACGGCATTGACCTGCTGGAGTATCAATACACGCCGCACCAGGAGGCGCTGCTGAAGTATGGTGTCGATCCGCACAAGCCGTATGTGCTGTTTGTGGGGCGCATCACGCGGCAAAAGGGCGTAACGCACCTGGTGGATGCGATTCCGTATCTGCCCCCCGGAACGCAGGTGGTGCTGTGCGCCGGCGCGCCGGATACTCCAGAGATTGCTTCCGAAATGCGAGCAAAGGTTGAGGCTGTGCGCAAGCAGACTGTGGGCAGCCAGCACGCGATGCTTGAAGTGGAATCTGACAACCAGCACAATCCGCCCGGCCATGCGACGGCCACCGGCGATCCAACCGGCACGGGCCACAACATTGTGTGGATCGAGCAGATGGTGTCGAAGGCTGAGGCGATTCAGCTCTACTCGCACTGCGCGGTGTTCTGCTGCCCGTCGGTCTACGAGCCATTCGGCATCATCAACCTTGAAGCGATGGCCTGCCGCGCACCCGTTGTCGCAAGCGCCACAGGGGGAATTTTGGAAGTGGTGGTAGACGGCGAAACAGGGCGGCTGGTGCCGTTCGCGGCTGACCCGGTGACGACGTTCCCGGAGAATCCGGAGCAATTTTCGCGCGATTTAGCCGCGCGGATTACGGAACTCCTGCAAGATCCGGCGCGGGCTAAGGCGATGGGCGAGGCTGGACGCAAGCGCGTGGAAGAACACTTTTCGTGGACAGCAATTGCAGCGCAGACGATCCATATGTACGAAGAGCTGATTGCCGCGAAGAAGGGATAGATCTTCTTAGTTAAACAAAAACGCCACCGCGAAATTTGCGGCAGCGTTTTTCATTGCTAACGGATTTAGTGGTTGTAGTTGATTTCTTCCTCATCTTCGACACCGTAGCGGCGCAGAAGATTCGGCAAGCCCTGCGAGAAGGCTGAGCGAGGCATGACCACATCGCATCCGGCTTCAACAGCCTTGGCCTTCAAGTCGCCCTGAATGTGCGAGAGGAAGCCGATGATGGAAGCTGATTTCTTCAGCTTGGCCTTCAGCTTGGGGATCAGCGTGAGCGGTTTGGCATTGGCGTTGTTCAGGTCGAACACGATCAGCGCCGGCTTGTCCTGCTCGCCTTCCATCATGGCGTCGATCGCGTCCTTATCGTTCTTGACGAAGGCGACCTTGACGCCGAGTTTCTTCGCCGTCTCCTGGATCTTGGCGACGAAGAACAGCTCCTCGATGAAGAAGTAGATGTGGGTCTGCGCGCCCTCTGGGATGGGAATCGGGCGCGGCATATTGTGGTCGATGGGCTGGTTGTCGCCGTGATGGCGATGGCCACCGCGTCTTCCACCGCCGGCATGAACACCGATCGTGGAAGGCGGACCGCCGTTGCCATTGACCTCGCGATAGCTGTGGTCCATGGGACCGACGAAGCCGCGCTCTCTCTGCTGGCCTTTACCCTTGCGCTTGAAGTGGCCATTGGTGTTGCCGAAGTTGTCGGGGCGGAAATCCTGGCGAGGGCCGCCGCCGCTCGAGTCCGCGCGGAAGTCGTTGCCGGGATTTTCGGGGCTGCGCTGACGGCGCTCGCGGTCACGGAACTTCTTCTTCCAGCGCTTGCCGCTTTGGCCTTGTCCCTGACCGGACTGCTGTTGCTGTCCGCCGCTTTGTGGCTGCTGCCGGCGTGGCTGCGGAGCTGCGGCCAACAGGGAGAGGCTTTCGCCCTCCATGATGATGGGCGCGGTCGGACTTTCACCGTCACCGTTAGGGGCGTCCGGAGCGTCGCCGAGCATCTTGTTTCTGCGCTTGCGGCGGCGGCGGCGGCTGCTCTTGCTCTGGCCCATGCCGGGAGGCGGCTGCCCGTTGTTGCTGCCGGACGGCTCCGAGTTTCCAAAGTCGTCGCTACTGAAATCGCCCTCAAAGTCGCCTGCCGCTTCGTGCGACGGCGCGTCTACTAGATTCTGCTCTGACATGATGCTGTGTTTTCCCCTTGCTTTGTAGCTCGTCTCCGTCCGCGTGGATGAACCTGTTCTTCCAGCGCCGCCTGGTGGGGCCGCGCTCGACGAAGTGTGCGGAAAATCTCAACTGGAGACGTTCTCAATCGTTGGCTCAACTTTTGGTCTTCGTATTTCCAAGCCGGAGAAACCTGGCCGTAACAAGGCTCGGTCGCCTTGTACGCCTATCTCCAGTCCGCCGTTATGGAACGGCACCAGACTGCACTTTCTGCTTCGCCTGACCTGATCTGAACTACGCCTGACGGGACACATCCCAACACCCTGACGCACCAAGCGTCTCCGTGCCAAACCACACCATCCCTGCAAACGAATCTGTTCTTAGATCTCAGTCGGTTTCTTCTATCTCCGGACTGCATGACCGCTTTGCGGTCTCTTTGGGCCCCTGCCGGCTGACACACGGCACGAGCAAACCCTCTAAATCCCGAACAAGAGTCAGTGTACGCCGGGAGAAGGGCGAACGCAAGTGGTGAACCGAGGAATACCCCCTCCCCCCCCCCGTACTTTTTGCGCAAAGTCTAGAGCCGATGTGAGTTATGCCTGGACTTGTAGTAGAATAGACACAGGTGTGGCTGGGGCGCAACAGAGGACGAGGTTTGTTTCCGAAAGAGACTGCTACCTATCCCACTCATCGCAGAGAACGCGATGAATGGGCACCCAAGATGATGAATGGGCCGCCCGCCGAGGCACAAGCTCAATGGCGCAGCATTTGCATGAGCGACTTAAAGCAATTCATAGCATGATGCCGAAGCCCAGAGAAAACAAGACACCCAGCCATATTCCAGCATCGAACTCACCTGATGACGGCAATTCCCATGTCCAGCTTCTCTCTCCGTTGCTAGTTGGAGAAATGGTAATTCCAAATGCCTGCTTTATCTGATCACCTACCCATGCCGAATCGCCGGTCGCCGAATTGACGGTAAGATATATTTTGCCAGAATCTGACACAGCGACGCATATCTGGTCGATTGTTTTTTCCGGTCCTTCGATTGCCCCATTCGCAGATCGTGGCAGCCGGCAAATCTGAAGCTTCGAGCTTCCGGCATTTTCATGAAGCTGCAATAGGCGCTTGTGTTTTTCTCCGTCAGCCATCAATGCAGAACTATTGCAAAATTCAACACTAGACGGCCCAGCATGAGCGACGAATTCAGTCCTGTCTGGATGTCCTTCATATCCCGGTACAGACCAATTCCATTCTTCCCCTTTGCCTGAAGTCCTACGATTTGCGTGGTGGAAAAGCACTTCTGGGCCAATTGCCCCACTGGTAGGCTCGGTAAAAACAAAACAAACATCAGCCCACTCAAATCCTAGACCTAGCGGCATTCGGAAGTTAGTCGCTATGAGTCCCACCTTCGCGTAGCTTGTAAGTAATTGATCGGGCACCTGAGCGCCAAGTTCCGTCAGGGCGCCATAAATATTGCCGAACGGCAATCTTAAGACCGTAGAATTGTGCTCATCGCCACGAGACTCGTCTTCCATTTTCCTCAAATATGCTGTCGATGAATAGCCTACTGTCGTATCGTTCGCGCCCGCAGCAAGGTCAACACTGTTAAATCCTCCCGCGAATCCGCTTGCCTGACTCAGCACGATTGCAATATACCCAAGAAGTAATATCTGCATATCTACACCTTGATCTTTACCAACCCGGCGCGTTAGGAGGAGTAGGTGGAGTTAACCCGGCACTGTTAGCTGCCCAATGAGCAAAGGTGTTAGAGTTCTGCGATCGGCTATAAGTGTAAGTATAATTCGGAAATGTCTGTGTGTACGTCGTAATCGCAGTTACGGCAGTATTGCAAGAGCGAATCGATCTTATCTAGATCAACCGTGCCTAAATCAGACAATGCTTTCAAGCGTAAGCTGACAGAATATGCCTCATCATGTTCGGCATTTCGTATAGCAATGTAGTGCTTGCGAAGTTCATGGTTATCGGGGCCAGTAAAAGTCCCGTGCGCATATATTACGCAGTCGATGGCAACCGAAACGGCATCTGCATCAGGCAGAGAGACATCTCGCGGAATGAATGCATTGAGTGTTCTGCCCTTGGCTGCGTACCCAGCAGGAGACGTATGGAAATAGGGCGAGATCAGCCGCAAGTCACCTGGCTTGATTATAGGGCTCAGTGCTTTTGAGGTTCGATGCTTAAGGATGATGAAAGCAAGCTGCTGCCGTTTGTTGCCATCCGCCGTATCTGTGAAATTCCACTCGATCGAATATGCTTTTGCGGCCACACTTGTTTGATTATGCAGGAGAGCTATGTATGGCTTAAGGCGTGGATATAATTCATGACTGAGCACGCCGGGAAATTTTTCGTTGAGCGTCGTTTCAAACTCATTATCGTCGTGAGCAATCAGACGCATGGAGCCGGCTTGGCTCTTGTCTTGCGAGTCTCCGGCCTTGACTCCCAATAGCGCGAAGGCTCCAAGAAGCAGACTTCTCCTAGATTTTGCAGTTCGCAGCATGATTATCTCCCGCTGTCTGCTAGATTTCTAGTTTTGGCAAAGCCCAGTATTGAGAAGTAAAACTCTATGCAAGGGTGTTGAGAACCAATTTTGTATTAAAAGGGAAAATTTGTCAGTAGAACGGTAAGCGATGTATTGCCAGAATTTCTTTTGAAGGGGCATCAGAGTCTCCCTCTTGCTCGGCGTGAAACGAAAAGACACTTCAGAATCTGGCAACTGTATATCTCCGGGGGGCTGGTCAAGTTAATTCTTTTGACCATTTCGATTCCGAGTCCTTTACGGCGGGACTGAAGTCCCGCGCCTTCAAAACCGGGACTTGTTCAGGGGTTCCTTAAAGCCGTTGGGCCACCTCCCCTCCCCGGAAGATGGCCCTCGACTTCTAACGGCCAATCACTGGCCTCCAAACCGGCTCCAGTGGAGTTGAGCCGTTTGCCGGCGCATACTCTTCGGATGGAACCTAAGCCCTGACAGGTGGCGCTTCTTTGCGGAGCGTCTCGTTTCCCATTGCCGGGACATTCCCTTCCAAGCGCTCCTTCGAGGGAAGCAGCCCGAAATCGAACACATAAATCTAGAGCAATCACGGTTCCAAATCGACAAAGCCATTGTTTCCAATCATTTCAGCCATTAATCAAGTAGAGACTCCACCAAAAACAGGAGCCAGGGCGCGGTTCTCATCCGCATTTCGGAATAGCTGTGTCGGCCTGAAAGGCCTGTGGTGCGGCCAGGGGCCTGCATTGACCCGCCTCTGGCGCTCTCCTATAATTCTCCACAGCCGATCTCTCGCGCCCGTGACCCTCTCCTGTCCACAAGAAAGAGCAAGCCACACAGCAAGCCGGCAGCACCCGTATGGGTGTTTTCACGTGCCCGGGCCGGCCCTGCTTCTATCGGCGGCTGAAATCCGTCAGAGACTGTAGAGCCATTCGCCCCATTCGGAAACATTTGATCCTCACCCTCCCAAACCCCGTAAGGAGCACCAAACACCGCATGAATCGCACCCTTATTTTTGCTTCGGCGCTCGCCGTTAGCCTCGCCTCGTCCACACTCGCCGCACAGGCGCCCGCCAGGCCCGCGACCACACAGCAACCGGCAGCAGCACCTGCTCCTGTTGTTCCTGTGGCAACTCCGGCGATGATCGCCGTCATTGCTTTCGAGGAAGCCGTGGTCTCCACCAACGAAGGCCAGAAGGCCATGGGAGATGTGCAGACCAAATATGAGCCCAAGCGCAAGCAGCTTGAGGCGCAGAATACCGAGATCGAAAACCTTCAGAAGCAGCTCCAGGCCCTGCCGGCGAATGCTTCCGACGATGACCGCGGCAAATTGATGCGCGACATCGATGCCAAGCAAAAGCAGCTCCAGTTGGATGGGCAGCAGACCCAAGATGCCTTTAATGCCGATGCGCAGGCAGCTTTCAACAAGGTTATGAGCAAGGTTGGCGGTGCGGCTGTGAAGTATGCGCAGGAGCATGGCTTCACCATGCTGGTCAACTTCCCTGATCCGCGCACAGAGCGGCCCAACCAGATCCTGTGGTTCCTGCCGACCAGCGATATTACCGAGGCTGTCGTGAATGCCTACAATCTGAGCTCGGGTGTGGCAGCCCCTGCTCCAGCCGCACCGGCTCCACAGCGCCGTCCGACCACTCCTCCGGCAACTGCGCCGAAGAAGTAAGCCGGCAAACGATTTGAACAAGCAGCGGAGGCCTTCGGGCCTCCGCTTAGTTTTGCGCGAGCGGCCTGTAATTTCCTTACTCTTCTCCGACTTTCAATACAGCGAGGAAGGCTTCCTGCGGGATGTCGACTTTGCCGATGCGCTTCATCCGCTTTTTGCCCTCTTTTTGCTTTTCGAGCAGCTTGCGCTTTCGGCTGATGTCGCCGCCGTAGCACTTGGCGATGACGTTTTTGCGGATGGCGGTGACGGTGGAGCGCGCGATGACCTTGGAGCCGATGGCGGCCTGGATGGCGACCTCAAACATCTGCCGAGGAATGAGCTCGCGCATTTTTTCGACCAGCGCTTTGCCGCGGTCGTAGGCGGCGTCTTTGTGGACGATGATCGAAAGCGCGTCCACGGGATCGCCGCCGATGAGGATGTCCATCTTGACCATGGGCGACGCCCACGCGCCGGCGAGATGGTAGTCGAGTGAAGCGTAGCCGCGGCTGACCGACTTGAGGCGGTCATAGAAATCAAGAACAATTTCATTGAGCGGAAGCTCGTAGGTGAGCATGACGCGCGTCTCGGAGACGTACTCGAAATTTTTCTGGCGGCCGCGCTTATCTTCGACGAGCTTGAGAATGCCGCCGACGTACTCCTCATTGGTGAGGATTTTGGCGGTGATAACGGGCTCTTCGATGGTTTCGATCTCGGAAGGGTCGGGCCAGCGCGAAGGGTTGTCGACCTCGATCGCGCTGCCGTCAGTGAGTGTGATCTTGTAGCGCACGCCGGGCGCGGTGGTGATGAGGTCGAGGTTGTATTCGCGTTCCAATCTCTCCTGGATAATTTCGAGGTGAAGTAATCCGAGGAAACCGCAGCGGAAGCCGAAGCCGAGCGCAACGGAGGATTCGGGCTCGAAGTTGAAGCTGGCGTCGTTAAGGCGAAGTTTTTCAAGCGCGTCGCGCAGCAGTGTGTGCTCGTGCGTATCGACGGTATAGAGGCCGGCGAAGACCATGCTCTTGATGTCTTCAAAGCCGGGCAGCGCCTCGGCGCAGGGGCGATCGACGTGGGTGATGGTGTCGCCGACCTTGGTATCCGCCACATTTTTAATCGTAGCCACGAAGAAGCCGACTTCGCCTGCGCTCAGCTCTTCGAGCACGATGGGCTTGGGTGTCATCACGCCCATCGAATCGACTTCGAACTGGCGGTTGTTGGACATGATCTTGATCTTGTCGCCCTTGCGCAGGCGGCCGTTGATGATGCGCGCGAGCACAATGACGCCGCGGTAGGCGTCGAACCAGGAATCGAAGATGAGCGCCTGCAGCGGAGCTTCCGCGTCGCCGGCAGGCGAAGGCAGAAGATGGACGACGGCTTCGAGGATGTCAGCTACGTTGAGGCCGGTCTTTGCGCTGACGCATACTGCATCGCTGGCAGGCAGCCCTACGGATTTTTCGATCATCGCCTTGGTGCGCTCGATATCGGCGCTGGGGAGATCGATTTTGTTGATGACAGGAATGATCTCAAGGCCGCCGGCGATGGCGAGATAGGCGTTGGCGAGTGTCTGCGCCTCGACGCCCTGCGACGCATCGACGACGAGCAGAGCGCCTTCGCAGGAGGCGAGCGAGCGCGAAACTTCGTAGCTGAAGTCGACATGGCCGGGGGTGTCGATCAGGTTGAGCTGGTAGGTTTCGCCGTCGTGCGCCTTGTACATCATGCGGACGGTGTGGGCCTTGATGGTGATGCCGCGCTCGCGCTCGAGGTCCATGGCGTCGAGCACCTGGGCCTGCATCTCGCGGGAGGTCAGCGAGCCGGTGAGTTCGAGCAACCGGTCGGAGAGCGTCGATTTGCCGTGGTCGATGTGCGCGATGATCGCGAAATTGCGGATGTGGCTGGGGTCCATGCTGTTCTGAAAGACGAAAAGTCCTGAACCTCTAGGCTACCATCTACGCGCTCCGGCGTTATGCTGTGAGCGAGCAGACATGAAGACACAGGGCGCATACTCGGACACGCCGCTGGCGAAGAAACTCGGCGTGGTGAACAACTCAACCGATTCGCGCGAGGTGGCGCTGCTGGGTGCGCCGCCAGAGGACTTCATTGCGTGGCTGGGCGAGCTGCCGGGGAATGTGAGCTTTCGCAAGAGTCTCACGGCGAAGACTGCGCTGGCCCTGTACTTTGTCGGCACAGCGCGGGATCTGGATGCCTGCGTGAAGATGCTGGCAGTGAAGCTGCCGAAGGGCGCTTCGGCGTGGATTATCCGACCAAAGATTCATCTGAAGCCGGACTTCGGCGAAAACGATGTACGCAACGGAGGGCTGGCAGTCGGGCTAGTGGATTACAAGATCTGCTCGGTGAGCGAGGAGTGGTCTGGGCTGAAATTTGCGTGGCGCAAGACGGCCAAGAAGTAGGTTGCGCTGGGCATTGCTAAAAGTGCATTGCATAATGGACTATGCCCTCTCTTTGGACTCCGGAAAGCTGGCCTGAGCGTTTGGCGGAGCTTGAAGCGCGCAGCGGCGACGCCAAGCAGGCGCCGTTGCGGCGCGACATCCGCTCGCTGGGCGCGTTGCTGGGGCAAGTGCTGCGCGAGCAGGCCGGAGATGCGCTTTTTGACGCGGTAGAGAATCTGCGGCGGACGGCGATTGCCCGGCGCGCGGCCGATGCCGCGGGCGATTCTGCACGCGCGCGAAAGACGCTGGATGAAGCGCAGGCGCTGACGCATGCGGCGGCGTCTGACGCAGCGACGGCGCACCGGCTGGCACGGGCGTTCGCATTTTATTTTGAGCTGATCAACCTGGCGGAGACGAACCACCGCAAGCGGCGGCGGCGCGCATCGCTGCTCGATGTGAATGCGGCGCCTCAACGTGGAAGCCTGCGCGGAACGTTGCGGCGGCTGCGCGGGGCGGGAATGTCGCGCAAGGACTTGCTGGAGCTGCTGCGTCGCGTGGTAGTGACGCCGGTTTTTACGGCGCACCCGACGGAAGTGGCACGGCGCAGCGTGATGTTCAAGCGGAGAAGGATTTCGGATCTTCTAGCCCGGCTGGATGTGGTACCTGTTCCGCCGGCCGATATCGAAGCGATGGAAGAGGCGATGCTCGCAGAGATTACTGCGCTGTGGCAGACCGATGACGTGCGCGGCGACCGGCCGACGGTGCGCGACGAAGTGCGGATGGCGCTGGACTATTACGAGGCGGCGATCTTCAGCACGCTGCCGGAGCTTTATGGCGAGATTGCTGGAGCGCTCGATGACGAGCTGCCGGGAAAGGAAAAGACAGAACTCGCGGAGCTGCCGATCGTGGTGCGTTTCGGCTCGTGGATTGGAGGCGACCGCGACGGCAATCCATTTGTGACGGCGGCCTCGACTGCTGAGGCGCTGGCGATGAGCCGGCAACTGCTGCTGGAGCACTACTGGTCGCAGCTGCAGAATTTATTTGAGCAGCTGGCATCGTCCACGCACCAGGCGAAGATTAGCGCGGAGCTGCGCAAGCGGCTGGATGGATATCTTGAGCTGCTGCGCACGACGGGACACACCGTACTCGCAGACCGCTTTCCGAACGAGGCAGTGCGATTGGCCGTTGCGTGCATCACGCTGCGGCTGGGAGGCGTGCCGCCAACGACGATGCACCGCAACCTCGCGCTTTCCGAAAAGGCAACGCTGCCAGCGTATGAAAACGCGAAGGAGTTGCTGCAGGACCTGACGCTGCTGCGCGACTCGCTGGCGCAGAACCGGGGCAAGCGCCTGGCTGAGTTGTTTGTCGACCCTCTTCTGCTGAGTGTGCGCACGTTCGGGCTGCACCTGCAGACGCTGGATATCCGCCAGCATGCGCGAGTGCACGCTGCGGCGGTGAAGGAGTTGCGCGGAGCAGCCGACGCTGCGGCGCCGGCACTCAGCGCGCAAACGGCGGAGGTGTTGAGCACGTTTCGCGGCATTGCAGAATGCAAGAAGCATGGGCCGGAGGCGATTGCGCAGTATGTGATTTCGGGCGCGAGTGCGGCACAGGACGCGCTGAATGTGCTTTGGCTGGCGCGGCTGGGCAACGTTCGTGTCGAAGGTGGCGAGATGGAAGGCGAGCGCGATCCGGGCTTGCAGCCGGTTCCTCTGTTTGAATCGATCGACGATCTGCGCCGTGCGCCTGACATCTGCCGCGAGCTTTGGATGAGCGTGGCGTATAAACCATTGCTGGCAGCGTGGGGCGGGCATCAGGAGGTGATGCTCGGCTATTCGGACTCGAACAAAGACGGCGGCATGATTGCCAGCACGTGGGAGATCTGGAAGGCGCACCGCGCGCTGCACGAGGTGGCGCGAGAGTGCGGCGTGACGCTGCGGCTCTTCCATGGGCGCGGTGGAACGGTGGGCCGCGGCGGTGGGCCGACTCATCGCGCGATCTTTGCGCAGCCGCTGGATAGCTTCAGCGGAGAGCTGCGGCTGACCGAGCAGGGTGAGGTGCTGAACTGGAAGTACAGCGACGTGGTGTTGGCGGAACGCAACCTGGAGCTGATGGTGGCGGCATCACTCGACGCATTAGCCCGGCCGGATATGACGAATCCTGAGGTTAAGCTTACGGGCGAGATTCGGCCGGAGTGGGAGCAGGCGCTCGATGAGCTTTCGGCGACCTCGTTTGAGTTTTATACGAAGCACATTGTCGACGATCCGGATGTGTTCACGTACTTTGAGCAGGCGACTCCGGTGGCGGAGCTGGAGCATGCGCGGATTGGGTCGCGTCCGGCTAAGCGCACGGATGCCAGCGCCCAAGGCGAGGCGAAGCGCAGCATGGCTGACCTGCGCGCGATTCCGTGGGTGTTTGGGTGGATGCAGTCGCGGCACCTGGTGCCGGCATACTTCGGCGTGGGCTATGCGCTGGAGAAGTTTGCCGCGAATGATCCCAAGAAACTGGAATTGTTGCGCGAGATGATGCAGCGCTTTCCGCTTTTCGTGGATATTGTGCGCAACGTGGAGATTGCGCTGGCGAAGGCGGATTTCGGCATCGCGCGAATGTATGCGGCCCTTGTTTCCGATGAAGCGGTGCGCGAACGCGTGTTCACGATGCTGGAAGAAGAATTCAAACGCACGCAGCGCATGGTGCTCGCAGTGACGAGACAAAAAGAATTGCTGGAGCGCAATGCGGTGCTGTCGAATTCAATCCGGCTGCGCAATCCGTATGTTGACCCGATGAGCCTGCTGCAGGTAGATCTGCTACGGCGCAAGCGCGCGGGAGAACAGAGTGAAGAGCTCAACCGCGCGATCACGGCGACGATCAACGGGATCAGCGCAGGGTTACGCAACACGGGCTGACGTCGAACCCCCAGGCAGGACCGACCTCACTGAAGCGCCTGCTTATAACTTCCAACCGTACCTAATCCAATAAAGTACATCCCATTTAAATGGGCCACCGCCTGACGCGCGTACACCAGCGCTTGCTTCGCGCGTTCCGGGTCCATGTCCTTCACGTGATGCGACAGGATCGGTATCAGCATCAGGTAATCGTCAAGTGTCTGCTTCTCCATTGTCTCCAACTGGTCCTGCTCTTTGTATGCCTCGGAGAAACGCTCCACCTTGCCATAGTCCATATAGCTCAGCACTCCGGTCGAAGCGGCTGTGCGCCATGCTGCGTCCTGCATTGGCGACTGATGAAAGACGAAATCCTTCTCCTGAAGAGGGAGGGTCTTTCCCTGGCTTAGAGTATCCAGTGCCTGCAGCACCCGGTTCATGCCATCCAATTCCTCTTTGAACTGCGCCTCGCCTTGTTCGATTTTTTCGTCATTCGATTTAATTTCGTCACGGATCATTGCTTCGGCCTCTAGCCGCTGATGACGATGGTGAAAGGCTTCCACGCCGGCTTCGAGCCCAAGCGCAATCAGCAGGCCTGCAGTAATGGTAAGCAAATGAATAAAGAAATCGCGCAGGCCGTTGGGAGTGTGCTGCGGGGCATGGACGTCGAGCATCGCGGAGGCTCCTGGGATTTGTTGCTAGCTTACATCGTGAGCGTTGGCGGGAAGGATTACGATCCCGGTTGCACGTAGGGTACCTGGCCAAGATAACGGCGTTCGCGGCCGCGGGGATCGTCCTCAATGCGCGTGGGCAAATCGAAGATAAGTGTGGCGCGCGTTCTCTCGTCGTAAGCAGGCCAGTGCGGAGCGCGCGGGTTGTTGGGATTGCCCGTGCGCGCGAAGGCGATGTAGGTTTCGCTGACGATGTCCGCCATTTTTTGCGCGGTAGCTTTGTCTTCGGGTGTAGACCCGACCATGCCGGGTGAGAGCTCGACATTGTCGAAGGCGAGCGGGATATCGAGCGTATGTGGTGAGCCGTAGCTGCCGCCGGAGGCGGTTTTGACGGGCGTCTTCCAGTTGAGTTGGTAGACCCAGGTGTGCGGCTGTGCCTTGGGATCGGCGGCCCGCGCGTCGGCTTCAATGACCTGGCCGCGCCAGGAGCGCGAGTCTGTGGTGACCGCGAAGAAGACATCGCTGGCGGAATAATCCGGGTGCCACTCGCGATACTTCGTGATGACGTCGGCGACGGGAAGCGAAACGGTGTCGCTCTTGAGGAAGGGATCGTTCTTCTCGAGCGCCTCA
>Ga0182015_10005262_pt1 | contig 13516 bp, 16 predicted proteins | sample 712P3MmetaG_FD_120478 | JGI IMG/M metagenome (GOLD analysis project Ga0182015, IMG submission 120478) | Permafrost microbial communities from Stordalen Mire, Sweden - 712P3M metaG | ecosystem: Environmental > Terrestrial > Soil > Wetlands > Permafrost | place: Sweden: Stordalen | collected...
ACGGCATCACGTTGTTGGTCAAACTCGGCGGGCGGGTACTCTCGGTGCTGGTGCTCATGGACAACGCGGTAAAGCTGGCGCGCTGCATCGAAATGGATCAAGCGGGCGTGCTGGACATTGAATCGGTGCTGCACCCCACCATCGCATACATCGAAGACGAGCTGAAGTCGAGCCCGCAAGTGGTTTGGTTGGCTGGATTCGGAACTGAGGCCGGCGAGTTCGCTCCGCGCTGGGAAAGCGAATGGGGCGTCGCGGTTCGGCCGATTCGTTCGCGCTTCGGCTCACCCAACCGCAACAACAGCGGCCTGCTGGGATACTTGGAGTCGGTGGCATAAAGCATGGCGCTACGGGTCCCCATCAATCTCGCGACCGAGCCTTTCCGGCGGGACCGGCCGATGCTGGCGGGCGCGGCTGCCATCGCTGTTCTTCTGAGCTTACTGTTGATTTTCCAGGTGTTCACCATCGTCTCCGAACACCGCCAGGCGGCCGACATTCGAATCGCAATCGACCGGGAGAACGCTCAGATCCGTGCGATTGCCGCGCAACAAGCCAAGCTGAACGCCACGCTGCGCAAGCCCGAGAACGCGGAGGTGCTGGAGCGCAGCTTGTTCCTCAACACGCTCATCGATCGGAAAGCCATCAGTTGGACCAAGATTTTCGCGGATCTCGAAAAAGTAATGCCGTATAACGTCCGGCTGGTCTCAGTGCGGCTGCCGCAGGTGAATTCAAACAATCAGGTTCTGCTCGACATGGTGGTGGGCGCGAAAGACGTCGCGCCCATTCTCGACCTGCTGAAACATCTGGAGGGCGCGCCCCAGTTCGGGCCCTACAGCGTGCAGACTTCCACGCCGCCTTCGCAAACCGATCCCTTTTACCGCTATCACGTCATGGTGAGCTATGCTCAGAGGCTCTAAAGTGGGGAGACGCTTTAACGTTTGGCCTCCCAACAATCCGCGCGCAGTGATCCGGCTGGGTCTGGGCGTGCTGGTGGCGGCCAATCTCGCGGCGGCGTATTTTATAGTGAGGCCCATCGGCGGATCGGCGCAGGAACTCGCGCAGCAGGCGCTCGAAATGCACTCGCAAATCCGCCAGCAGCAAGGCGTGCTGGACCGCACTCGCGTGCTGGTAAGCAAGATCGAAAGCGGACGCGGCGAAGGCGAGCGGTTCATGAGGAGCTTTTTTCTGCCGCGCCGTCCAGCCTACTCCATCATCGTGGGGGAGCTGAACGATCTCGCCAGCCAGGCTAAAATCACTCCGCGCGACAGCGCCTGGGCTCTGGAACCGGTGGAAGGCAGCGACACGCTGGACATGCTGCAGATCTCCGCCAATTTCGAGGGCACGTATCCTGATCTGATCCATTTCATCAACCTGCTCGACAAGTCCAACCGGCTGCTGATCATCGAAAGCCTGAACGCCACTCCGCAACAATCCGGGGGCCGTCTGAACGTAATGCTCAAGCTGGACACCTTCGTCCAGGAGGACGGTTCCGCGCAATGAACTGGATGCCGTCCAACCTGGGAGCGGAGCCCAAGAAGGTCGCGATCCTGGTCGTCACAGCCGTGGTCGGGGTTGGTGTCTACCTTTACAACCGCAACCCAAGCGAAGGCCCGGCATCCGCGCCGCAAATCATCAGCCGCGCACCGGTGACCACTTCCTATGGAGCTGCGCGCCCCGAGAGGCCATCCTTTCGCGTCGTGCAAAACGCGGGCAGCGGTACGCGCGAATTCAAGCCGTCGCTCAAGATCAAGGAAATCGAACCGTCCAGCATCGATCCAACCCTGCACCTGGACCTGCTCGCGAAACTCAAAACCGTCAGCGTGGATCCGAGCTCGCGATCGCTGTTCGAGATCGGCGCCGCGCCTGCGGCTGAAATCCTCAAGGAGCCGGCCAAAATCGCGATCGTCCGGCCGTTCATGGGGCCTCAACCGCCCCCGCCGGTCGTGGTTCCGGCTGATCCGAAAGCGCCGCCCATCCCGCTCAAGTTCTATGGCTTCGTCAACAAATCGAAAGTGGGCGATAAGCGCGCCTTCTTTCTGGACGGAGATGACATCGTGATCGCGGCCGAGGGCGAAATGATCAAGAAGCGCTACAAGATCGTACGCATCGGCGTCACTTCGGCCGTGGTGGAAGACACCGAGTTCAAGAGCAACAACCAGCAAACGCTGCCGCTCGAAGCGGAGATGGCCGGATGAAAAGTCAAAGGCGTGGCCGGCGCCGCGACGAATCCGGATTCGCGATGTTGCTGGTCTTCGTGCTGGCCGCCGGCATCGCCATCACGCTGTTTATCGAGGTCCCGCGCATCGCGTTCGAATCGCAGCGCACTCGCGAGCAGATGACCATCGACCGCGCCTTGCAGTATCAGCGCGCCATCCAGCTTTTTTACCGCAAGTACCGCCTGTACCCGCAAACGCTCGACGATCTCGAAACCACCCGCAACCTCCGTTTCCTGCGCCGCAGGTATAAGGACCCGCTGACCGGCAAGGACTACCGCTTGCTGCACGTCGGCCCGTCCGGCCAGCTTACCGATTCGTTGATTCAACCCGCGCCTCCGCTCCCCGGCAGCAGTACCGGCAACGGCCCGAACTCGAGCCAAACCTCGGCGCAGACTTCCAACTCGGCACAAAGCTCCAATTCCTCGCAGAACTCTAATTCCTCACAGCCCAGTGATCCCAATAATCCCAATGCGCCCGCACCCGACCCGTTGAATATGGCTTTGCGGCGGCCGAGCGATCGCCTCACTCCCACAGCGCCCCCCGGCGGCCAACCGGGCGACCCGGATTCCAATCCGCCTCCGGACCAACAGCAACAGCCGCAGCCATCGCAGGACCCGTCGCAACCCGGCCAACAGCCAGTTCAACCAGGACAGCCCGGAATTCCGGGGCAGCCCGTGCAACAGCCCGCAGATCCCAACCAGCCGGGTCAACCGCAATTTCCGCCGCCGCAGCCGCAATATCCGGGGCAGTCCGCTCCTTCGAACGCGCCTCCGGGCCAGACGCCCTATCCCGGCCAGACGCCCTATCCCGGGCAGACGCCCTATCCGAGCCCGACGGCCCCTCCGATTCCTGGATTTCCATTCCAACAAACTCCAGGGCAGCAGAGTGCCCAGTCTGGGACTCCCGGTGCTGCGGGGATCCCTGGAGCTGCGGCCGGCGGGGCCGGTGCGCAAGGCAATCCAGCCGCGAACATGATCCAACAGCTTTTGACCAACCCGCGCCAGCCACCTTCCAACTCGGGTTTCACCACGGGAAATACCGGGGGCATCGCGGGCGTCGCCAGCACGGCCGAAGGCAAGGGGATTCACGTGGTCAACGACCACACCAAGTACAAAGAGTGGGAGTTTGTTTACGACATCAAGAAGGACAAGACCGTGGTGGGAGCCGCGGGAGTAGCCCAGCAACAGCAGGTTCAGCAGCAGATGCAACAGGCTCAACAGCCCGGCGCTGGGTTCGGAGGTAGCGCGCCGGGAAGCAGTCCGTTCGGTTCTACTTCTACGAGCTCCACTTCGTCGAGCCCCGCTAACGGAGTCGCGCCCGGGGCCCCGAGCGCGCCCCCACCGTCTCAGTAGACTGCCGTCTCAGTAGAATTAGATAAACATTTCTTCGTCGCTAGTCGCCCGATCGGGCGTCGGCCGATTACCGCGCCCCAACGCCCCCAGCGCCGCCCGGATGCCCGCCGCCAGACCGTTGATCTCCCGGAGCGGCCGCATAACGCCATCGTGGAACACAGCTATCGTCTCATGCGCGCGGCTGAGGGTGTCGTCCAGCACCAGCTCCGCGCGATCCATCTGCACCCTGGCTCGCACCGCCGCGTCGCCCACCAGATCCTCCACGATGGCCACCTGCCGCTTGGTGGAATCCAAAATGTCCTTGCTGGATTCCAAAATCTTGCTGGCCCGCGTCGTGATTTCGGTGATCTGCCGCCCGCTCTGCTCCACGGTCGCGCTGGTCTTCTCGACCAGACTCTCCACCTTCGGCACGAGTGGATTGATGGTCTCCTGCATTGACTTGACGGTTTTGTAAATCCCGGCCAGCATGCCCGCCTGAATACACAGAGCGATCGCGGAGATGATGACGAAAGCCGCCATCACGTAGAGCAGTGTGGTCTCGTTCATGACTCAACCTTCATGACTCAAACCTTCGTGACTCAAACCTTCATGATTCCATCCGGCGGAATCAGATGCCTTCCACCGAATCGTTCGGCGTGCTCGCCACCGCGTCGCGATAGGCTTGCTTACCGGCCTCCACAGCCGCCGCCAGGTTCTCGCGCTGTCGCAAAACGGTGGACTTGCCGCGATCGATCGCGTCCGTCGCCTGGTCACGCACCTCATTGCTCCGCCGCTTCAGATATTCCTTGCCCTCATCGGCCTTCGAGCGCAACAGGTCGCGGGTCTCCGGGCCCGATTTTGGCGCAAACAGCAGCCCCACCGCCACTCCCAACCCCAACCCCAGGAAGAAATACGAAAACTTGTTGTCATCTTCCATTTTTTGCCAGTCCTTTCCTTTAACTCACCTCTACAATAGCAGTCTGGAATCTGTTAGTGTTCCCTTGTGATGGCGAAACGCCCGCCTCAACTGTTAGATCGCGAAAAGCTCCTAAATGTTGCACTGCGTGCCCTGGGTGGACGCGCGCACTCTTCAGGCGAGCTTCGTGAGAAACTCCGCCGCCGCGCGCAAAACCAGGAGGACGTGGACGCGGTCCTCGCGAAACTGAAGGAAGCCGGCTACCTGAACGACCAGCGCTTTGCCGAAGCTTATGCAGCCGCGCGTTTGCAGGATCAAGGCTTGGGAAAGATGCGCGTCCTGCGGGACCTGCGCCAGCGGCGCGTGGCGCCCAAGCTGGCCGAGCAAGTGACCGAGCAGACTTACCAGCAAACCAATGAAACCGATCTGATCGAGCAGTTTCTGCGCCGCAAGTATCGCGGCAAGCAGCTAGGCACATTTTTCAGCGAAAAAAAGAACCTGGCAGCCGCCTTCCGCCGCCTGCGCTATGCGGGATTCTCCGCCGGGCAGTCCATCCGCGTGTTGAAGCGCTTTGCGAGCCAGCCGGAAGTGCTGGACGCGCTGGAATCGGAAGAGCCCGAAGAGCCGCTAGCGGACGAAAACCGTCACTAGCACGCCCGCCACGATCAAGCTCGCGCCGAGCACATTGCCGGTGGTCGGCTTCTCGCCTAGAAAGACAAACGCCATCGCCACCGCCAGCGCCACGCTGAGTTTGTCGATCGGCGCTACTCGCGATGCCTCGCCCAATTGCAGCGCTTTATAGTAGAACATCCAGGAGAGACCCGTTGCAATCGCCGAGAGAAAAAGGAACAGAAGAGAATGGCGCGAGATGCGAAACAGGTCCGCGGCGTTCCCTTGCACGGCGACAATGCCCCAGGCGAAGAATAGGATGATGGCGGTGCGGAGAGCCACCGCCAGGTTGCTGTCGACGTCGCGCACGCCAATTTTTCCGAAGATCGCGACCAGCGCGCCGAAGAAGGCCGAGAGGACGGCGTACCAGGCCCAACTCATCGCGCCGGCACTACAACTGGTTCCGCGCTCTTGCTCCATCCCGACATCTTGATCTTGGCGTCCGCCCGGACCACGCCCGTCAGCATGCCGGTGGTGTTGAACGGCGTCGCGATATTGCCTTGCCGGTCCAGCGCGATCACCCCTCCGTCGCCATGCTGCGCCACCAACTCCTTCATCACCACGTCGTCCGCCGCCTGATCGAGCGAGACATGCAGGTAGCGCACGCGCGCGCAGATGTCCGAGGCTACGACGTTGCGCATGAAGTACTCGCCCGTGCCGGTGGCTGAGACCGCGCAGCTATCGTTGTTCGCATACGTGCCCGCGCCGATGATCGGCGAATCGCCCACGCGCCCGGGCATTTTCAAAACCGTGCCGCCCGTGGATGTGCCGGCCGCGAGATTGCCCGCCTGATCCAACGCAACAACTCCAACAGTCCCATGCCCGCTCCCCGCTTTCTTCTCCTTCTCAGCGTCCTGGAACCTCTTCCATTCACGCTCGGTGTAGAAATAGTACGGGGAGACCAGCTCAATTCCTTGCGATTTAGCGAACTCCTCGGCGCCCTCGCCCACCAGCAACACGTGCGGCGTCTTCTCCATGACCAATCGCGCCAAGTGAATTGGATTTGCGATGTGCTTCACCGACGCGACCGATCCGGCCTCCAGCGTGCGCCCGTTCATGATCGCCGCGTCCATCTCCGGCACGCCTTCCTTGGTGTAGTAGGCGCCACGGCCGGCGTCGAACAATCCGGAGTCTTCCATCACGCGAATGGTGGCTTCCACCGCGTCCAGGCTGGCCCCGCCGCGCGCGAGGATTTCATAGCCGGCCCGAATCGCTTTCACCATGACATCGCGCCGGGCCTCGATGGCCTGTGGCGTCATCTTGCTGTAGTCGCCCGCGCCGCCGTGAGCCAGCAGCACAAAATTGCTCGCCGGCTGGGCGGAAGCGGCGAAAAGGAACAGACAGGTAAGCGCGATGGTTCTCATCGAACTATGCTACACGTTCGGGCGAAAAATGGGCCAGCCTGCGCCGCAGCGTCTCATACGCCCGGAACAGCAGCGATTTCAGCGCCGGAATCGAGCAGTCCAGCACCTCGGCAATCTGCACGTAGTCCATGCCTTCATACTTATGCATCAGAACAGCGGCCAACTGCTTGGGTGGCAATGCATCGATTGCCTCGCGGATCTCCCGGGCGCGATGCTCATCCAGAAGCTGTTGATCGACGCGCGGATTCTGATCCAGCACCTGAATCCGGCGGCTTTCATGAGTTGACGCGTCCAATCGCAAGTGCGCTGACTCGCGCCGCGTGTCTCTGCGCCAGTTCAGAGCGACATTCGTGGTGATTCGGAATAGCCAGGTGCTGAACTTGGCGTCCGGTTGATAGCGGTTGCGAAAGCGGTACACGCGGAGGAACACGTCCTGCGCCAGCTCCTCCGCGATAGCTCGGTCGCGAACCAACCGGTAGAGATGATTCACCACTGTGCCGCGGTGCCGATCGAGCAGGGTTTCGAAGCTCCGCTCATGGCCTCCGCAGACTTGCACCATCAAGACTGCGTCGGGATCCAGAGGCCACAGCGCCATGCAGTCTTGAACGTGCGAGATTGCAGCTTCGTTACGATCCGAGTTGTAACATTTCGTAAGCCGGCTACTGTATGCGTTCCTGATGCTCGGGAAAAACTGCGTAGCCTTCCGGCGGCGGGTACAAGCTGTAGAGCAAATTTAGCCGCTTACGAAGATAGCGGCTCGGCAACTGGCGCGGACCGGTCTCCACGTCGATGTCGCAGCAGATCCCGTGCAAGTACAGCGTCAGCGTGTCGACCAGCGACTGCCGCACATACTCGCGAAATGCCTTGGTCTCCTTGCGCACGTTGGTATCGCGCCGCAGGAGCGCCTGCTTCATGTGCCAGCTCTCTTCATCCACCTCGCCGTGGACGCGCGCATTCATCTCTTCGCGCAGCATGGAGCTGTACTGCAACAGCGCTTCGTCGGAGCCGTGATCCGCCGCCAGCGTCGCCAGCACATGGTAGAAGCGGTAGTGATACTCGGAAACGTCCTGGTCCTTCAGGGCAAATACCAGCACTTCTTCCTTGTCGAAGCCGACCTGGGTGGCCCACGATAGCCGGTTCTCCGGCGGCTTCTCGGTGCAGACGAATTCGTCGCGCCGGGCGGTTCCTTTTTCTTTGCCGCCGTCGGCCCGCTCCAAATACGGGACCAGCATGATGGAGACCTTGGGCAGGAGCGCGGAAATGGCCGGAGGAAGCGCCGCGATCGGCTCTTCGAGATACTCCTTGACGTCTTCTTCGCTCATCGGGACGGAGGCGCAGAAGTACGAGAAGGTGTTGCTGAGCGGGATCATTTCGCTGCGGAACTGCTCGGCGAACTGGCCAACGCTAAGCTTAGAGAGATCGGGTTGCGCGGACATCGGGTGGGGTTGAATCGTCTTTATACTAACACGCGGGCGCAATGTGGCCTTTCGCTGGGAAGTTAGACTGATTGGAGCTTGGCCGGTTTCAGCACTAAGCGAAAAACGAAGGTACTAAGCAAACTCCAGGCGCTTGAGCTTTAGCCTGTCGGCGCGTACGTGCGCGAGGTCGTATTGGGCCTGTTGCACCAGCCAGCTCTCGGCTTCCGCCGAACACCTTGGAAAGCCTCACCGCCATTTCGGGAGAGATGCCGCGCTTTTCGTTCACCAATTCCGATAAAGTGGTGCGCGTCACTCCCAGGGCGGCGGCTGCCCGCGTGATGGTCAAGCCTAAAGGCTCGATGCACTGGCGCAATACAAAACCGCCAGAGTGCGGTGGATTCTTCATCGGCATGGGCTTGCGTTTCCCTCTAAGGTTCCTCTTCATCGTCGTCGAGTTCGTGTCTTTCTGGAAGCATACGCTGGTGCAGGATGCGAGAAACGAGAATTCCATTCTTGTCCTCGCGATAAAACACAACATGACTTCCGCACTCTATTCGGCGCAAGCCGGGACGCATATCGTCACAGCTTCGACCTAGCGCAGGATTGTCAGCCAGCATCTCACAACACGCTTCGAGTTCGATTATGTAACGTATGGCCTGGTCTTCGCCCCGGGTCCGCAGGGTATAAGCGCCGATCCCCGACAGGTCGGCTTCGGCCCTTCGCGAGAAACGACAATGAGCCACGGATTAGCGCGGTTTTGCAGGGAGGCCAAGCGTTTTGCGCACGCGCGCGAACACGTCGCCATCGGCGACACCACTGGCGTCGCCTTCATCGATAGCAGCTCGCAACGCGGCAAGCTTCGCCTCGTATTGTTGCTCCTCGCGCTCCAACGTCCGCAACGCCGCGCGCACAACCTCGCTGGCGTTTTCGAAGCGGCCGCTCCTTACTTTCTTCAGAACGAAGCGGTCCAGTTCATCGGTCAGATTGACGTTGCGAGTCGGCAAATCGCCCTCCGAAATGAGCATAGCATCGTTAGCAAAGATTGCCAATAGCCACCAACAACCAAGAACCCACAACCAAGAACCAACAACCAACAACCAACCACCGCCCCTCCGGCGCTAGACTAAATTCTAGTGGCCCCGAAAGTTCTCATCTCCGCTGGCGAAGCGTCCGGTGACCTCTACGCGGCCGGTTTTGTCAACGCGCTCCGCCGCCGGCGCCCCGACTTGCAATTCTTCGGCTGCGCGGGCCCCCGCATGCAAAAAGCGGGCGTTCGACCCATCGTCGATGCGCACAGCCTGGCCGTCGTTGGCCTGGTGGAAGTGCTCGCACACATCCCGCGCATTTACGGCGAATATCGCAAACTGCTCGACGCCGCCCGCCGAGAACGCCCCGAGCTCGCCATCCTCATCGATAGCCCGGACTTCAACCTGCGCGTGGCCCGGCGGCTCAAGAAGCTGGGCATTCCGGTGTTCTATCTGGTGGCGCCCCAGGTCTGGGCGTGGCGCAAGGGCCGCCTGCCGCTGATGCGGCGCACCATCGATCGGCTGCTATGCATTTTCCCGTTCGAGCCCGAGTTCTTCGCGCGCCATGGCATCGACGCCGTTTACATCGGCCATCCGCTCACGCGTTTGGTGCAGCCGTCGGCCAGCCGCGCCGAATTGCGCCGGCGATTTGGCATCCCCGAAGGCGCGCCGCTCATTGCCCTGCTCCCAGGCAGCAGGACGGGCGAAGCCGCGCGCCACCTGCCTATCCTCCTCGAAACAGTGGAACGGCTGCGAAGCTTAGCTAAGTCTTCGCCCCACTTCGTCCTAGCGGTCCCGCCCGGTACCATACCTATAAGGTCAAATTTCCGGGAACGAATTTCCTCGGCGTCCATCCAATTGCTTGAGGGAAAGACCTGGGACGTGCTCGTCTGCGCGGACGTAGCACTGGCCGCCAGTGGAACCGTCACCATTGAAGCCTGTTTGCTGGGAACTCCCATGGTCACCTTTTATCGGGTCAATAAACTAAGTTGGTGGATGGGAAAGGCGCTGGTGCGGGTGCCGTTTTATTCGATGGTCAATTTGGTGGCGGGGCGGAAAATCGTATCCGAGTTCATCCAAGACCAGATGACGCCGGAAAATCTGGCTCGCGAAACTCTGGCGCTGCTCGAAAACGAAGCTGCGAGCGAAGGTATGCGGCGGGATCTGGCCGAAGTCGCCGAAAAACTCTCCGGACCAGATGATCCGCTGGAAGTGGCGGCGGCGCTGATTGAAAACCGCCTGGCCGAAAAGCAATCAAAAGAGGAAGTGGTGCATGTTTCGTAAGATTTTGCTGGCAGTGGTCGCGCTGGCGTCGTTCGCATTCGCGCCGCTCGCGGCGCAGGAGCGGGGGAGCAAGTCCGGCCGCATCGACGTGGACAATTATTCCATCGACGCCGAGATCAATCCGCACACACAGACGCTCACGGCGAACGTCAAGGTTCGCTTCATCCCGCTCGACAGCGACCTCTCCACCGTATCGTTCGAGCTGAACAATGCGTTCAAGGTCTCGCGCGTCGTCGACGATTCCGGGCGCCAGATTCCAGCATCCACTTCCACACAGGACTTCAGCGTCCGCTTGAACTTCCCCGCGCCGCTCGCCAAAGGCAAGCCCGCCACGGTGACCTTCAGCTACGACGGGCGACTGACCGGTCAGGAAGAATCGCCCATTTACGGTATTAAATTCGGGGCCATCCAAAATGATTTCGCGTATCTGATGTACCCGGCGCGTTGGTTTCCCGTGAGCGGCTACAGCGTCGATCGTTTCACTTCCGATCTTCATATCACGGTGCCCACCGGCTATCACGTAATCGCAAGCGGCATCGGCGGTTCCCAAGCTCCGCCAGCCGCGGGCAAAACGGTCTTCAGCTTTCAATACACCAAGCCATCGTTTCCAGGCAGCATCGCAGTGGTGCAAGGCGACCCCGTAAAAGTGAATTCGGAAGGCGTGACCACGTCGCTGTATTTCCGCCAAAAACAAAGTATGGCCAATACGTATGGCGAGGAGACCGGCAAGGTCATGAGCTTTCTCACCAGCTTGTACGGCCTGGCGCCGCAAGCCAATCTCACGCTGGTTGAAACCGAGGATGGCACGCCCAACGGATTTTCCGCGCCCGGCATTATTTTCCTGTCCCCCAAGGGCATCGGCAATCAGTTCGCAGCGCGCCTGATGGCTAATCAACTCGCTCGCCAATGGTGGGAGACTCTGGCATCGCCAATCAACCGCGATCATCTGTGGCTTGAAAACGGCAACGCGCGATACGCCGAGTTGCTGTGGGACGAACACGCTAACGGTCCATCGGCGCTGGAGCAAGATTTACACGACACGTACGTGGAAGCCATGACCGTGGACAGTCCGCCGCTGATTCAAGCCGGGCGTCTCGATGATTATTCGCCCGAATATTGGGCTCTGACGGCCGGCAAAGGCGCGGCGGTGCTGAACATGCTGCGCGGCGTGATCGGCAACGACAACTTCAACAAGCTGATGTCCAGCTTTACGGAAAAGTACGGCTGGCAATCGGTGAGCACGGTCGAGTTCCGCAAGCTGGCCGAGGAGATCTCGGGACAAAATCTGCAGTACTTCTTCGTGCAGTGGCTGGAATCGAGCGGCGCGCCCGAGTTCAAGATGGATTACACGGTCTTTCGAACCCAGAAGGGCTTCCGAGTGATGGGCAAGATCTCACAGGACCTCGACACGTTCCAGATGCCGGTGGATCTCAAGATCGAAACCGAAGGCAACCCCGAGACCAAGCGCATCGACGTGGTGGGCACGTCGTCGGAATTCACGGTGGATACCTTCGGCAAGCCCAAGACCGTCACCATCGATCCCAGTGGTTTCGTGCTGCGCTGGAGCCCGTCCATGCGCGTCGCAGTCGCCATCAAACGCGGCGAGCAGTTCTACGCAATCGGCGAGCTCGGCGATGCGTTAAAGGAATACCAGAAGGCCATCGAAGTGAACCACGGCAGCTCGCTCGCGCATTATCGCGTGGCCGACGTTTTCTTCTCGCAGAACAACTACCAGTCGGCGGCGAATGAATATCGCGAGGCCATCAATGGCGACGAGGAACCCAAGTGGACCAAGGTGTGGGCGCACATCAAGCTCGGCAACATTTTCGACATCTCCGGCCAGCGCGAACGCGCCGTCAACGAATATAACCAGGCCATCCGCACCAAGGACGATACGCAAGGCGCGCAGGAAGAAGCCGCCAAGTATCTTAAGCAGCCCTACGAGAAAAAGCGCAGGGACGTCTAGCCCGCGGCCAGCCTCGGCGTCAACATCCAGCGCAGCACGCCATGCGGCTCGGCGGGGAACCGGTCCAGCTCGATGCAGGCGATTGCGCCCTTCTTGAAATCCACTTGAAGATCCAGCGACCCCAGCAGATACGCCATCAGCCGGCTGAACAGCGGCTCGTGTCCCACCAGCAGAATTCGTGCCTCGTCTTTGTGCACGCGGATCTCGTCCCACACGGCTTTGGGGGCTGAATTCGGCTCCAGGGCTTTGGTGCGCAGCAGATCGCCCTGGTACTCTAAAATCTCCACCGCGATCTGCGCCGTTTGCAGCGCGCGCTTGTAAGGACTGCTCATGATCAGCGACGGCGCCACCCCGGCGCTCGCCGCCACGCGCAAAACACTCCGCAGCTTCTTGCGGCCGTCGGAAGTCAGCGCCCGCTCTGAATCTGGTTGCCCGGCAGGCGCGTCTTCGGCAATCCCGTGCCGGAGAATATAGATTTCCATTCCTGGTAGCCTACTGATTTGAAACCTTACGTCGACCGCGGCGCGTTTTACCTCACGTGCGGCGCCCTAGTTTCTATTCTATTCTCGATCGCGGTCTCGCAGATTCTCCTGGCGCTCGCGCTCGCGGCTCTGCTGCTTTCTTCCAATCCGATCCGCCTGCCGCCCATCAAACTTCCACTCGCATTGTTCATGGCCGGCACCGTAATCTCACTGCTGGCCTCCGGGCACATCCAGCAGGGCATGCCGCAAATCCGGAAGTTCTACGTGTTCTTTATTCTGCTGGTGGTGTACAGCACGTTCCGGAACCTCACCGAGATCCGCGCCATCGTGCTGCTGTGGTCGGGCGTGGCTACGCTCTCCGCCGTGCGCAGTTTGTTTCAATTCTGGCGCGTGTACCAGCAGTCCGAAGAGCAGGGTCGAAGTTTCTACGACCTTTACTTGGGAGCCCGAATCACCGGATTCATGAGCCACTGGATGACGTTCGGAGGCGAAGAGATGATCGTGCTATTGCTGCTGGCATCGTATTTGTTCTTCGCGCGCGCCCCCCCCTGGAAGACGGCGGGATGGATTTGCGCCGCCATTCTGGCCGTCTCGATGGTGCTCGGATTCACGCGCAGCATTTTCCTGCTCGGCTTTCCGGCGGGCCTGCTCTATCTTTTGTGGTTCTGGAAAAAATGGATGGTGATGGCCGTGCCGGCGGTGGTGCTCATTGCTCTGTTTCTCGGGCCAGAGGCGCTGCGAGAGCGCGTCATTTCCGTCGTTCAACCGCACGGCGAAGTGGATTCCAACCGCCATCGCTCAGTCTCACGCGAAACCGGGGTCTTGATGATCCGCGCGCATCCGTGGCT
>Ga0182015_10005263_pt1 | contig 13515 bp, 18 predicted proteins | sample 712P3MmetaG_FD_120478 | JGI IMG/M metagenome (GOLD analysis project Ga0182015, IMG submission 120478) | Permafrost microbial communities from Stordalen Mire, Sweden - 712P3M metaG | ecosystem: Environmental > Terrestrial > Soil > Wetlands > Permafrost | place: Sweden: Stordalen | collected...
ACGCCGAAGCGCGTGGTCGACGCCTACCGGGACTGGTTTTCCGGCTATTCCGCCGATCCGAGGGCGTACTTGCGACGCACCTTCGAGGAAGTGGAGGGCTACGACGAGATGGTCGTACTGCGCGACATTGCGTTCGAATCGTTCTGCGAACATCACATGGCCCCCATCATCGGCCGGGCCCACGTGGGTTACCTGCCGCGAGAGCGCGTGGTCGGCATCAGCAAGCTCGCGCGGGTGGTCGACGGGTTTGCACGGCGTTTCCAGGTGCAGGAAAAGCTCACCGCACAAATCGCGACCTGCATCAGCGAGGTCTTGAAGCCGCGCGGAGTCGGCGTCGTGATCGATGCGGTTCATCAATGCATGACGACGCGCGGCGTGCACAAGCGCGGCGTCTCCATGATCACCTCGAGCATGCTCGGCACGTTCCGTGCCGATGCCAGCACGCGCGCGGAGTTTCTGCGCTTCATCGACATCGAGGGCAGCACGCGCTGAAAGCGTGCACGGGCCTAAGGCTAGCGCTTGACGCTTCCCGGCCCGCGCGCAGGAATCACTTCCACGGAAAAGCTGTACTTGTGGCGCTCGCCGGCCGCAAGCGCGCCGACTCCGACCACGTGCCTCGCGATCTTCTCACCCTGTTCGTTGGTGATCGATACGACGACGCAGTACTCGCTCGGCCCGCGGTTCGGGTGCTGGATGGAACCTTCCAGCCGCATCGCGGCGTGGCCGGCGGCCTGCGGCTCCGAATTCGCGACGTTGAATCGCAGGTGATGCTGGCAGCCCGGGCAGACGTTGGCACTTTGCAGGACGACTGCCTTGCAGTGAGGGCAGGTACGGGTGGCGCCGAGGCTGCCTTGCCGGACAACATTCACCATAGACTAGGGCCGGCCGGCTTAAGCGCCGACCGCCGAGCCCGGAAGCTTTCCCTTCTTTTCATCGTCCCAACCGAACTCGACGTGGCCGCGCATGCGCGAGCCTGCCGCCACCGTGATCGATCCGGCTTTTACATCGCCGACGATGACGCCGCCCTCGAGCACGTCGACCCGCTTCGCCGATTCGATGTTGCCTAGCAATTCACCGCCGACCACGACGACCGCCGCCAATACCTGGCCGGTCAAATGTGCGCCAGGCTCGATGTTGAAATTTCCGTCGATGCGGACATCGCCCTTGAAACGTCCCGCCATACGAACGTTGCCCGATCCCTCGATTTTGCCCTCGATGGTGAGGTTGGCGGCAATCACCGATTCGCCTACGGCCTCGCGCGAGACGGGTGCCGGCGCCGGAACAGCGCGGCGGGGCGCGGCGGCCAGCACGGCCTCGTTCGCACTCACGGGGCGCTCGGGGGACGGAGCCTGAGCAGGGGCCGGTGGCGGCGCCATGCTGCTGCCCGCGGGGGGCGGCGTCATCGGCTCTTTCCGAGTTGCCGGAGCCGGCGCAGGTAAGGGTTTCTCGTTCCAAAGTGCCATACTAAATTCTCCCGCGTGTGAGGAACCAAAGATTACACGCTACCGCTTCAAAATGTTATCGGACCACTGTCTTAGTTTGGAGACGGTGCGAGGTGCCGGCGAGCACTGAAATTCCCGTGCGGCACTCCCTGACGGTGAGCGGGCCGGCTCCCCTGGCCCATGGACTATACTTCGCTGCTCGAAAGATGAAAGGGGTTCGCTCTTGTTCCAACATCTCGACCGGCTGAGCCCGGACGCCATCCTGGGGTTGATGGCTCAGTTTCGCGCCGATCCTGCCACGCAAAAAGTCGACTTGGGCGTCGGCGTATTTCGAGATCTGAACGGCAACACCCCGATTCTCGAGTGCGTGCGCCGCGCGGAACAGACCGTCCTCAAGGCTCAAACCACCAAATCCTACGTGGCGGCGGCCGGCCGCGCGGAATTCAACGATGCCGTGGAAGAACTCGCGCTCGGCGCCTCGCGCGCAGCCCCCGGCGCCCGGCGCGTCCGGACGGCGCAGACCCCCGGCGGATGCGGAGCACTGCGGGTCGGCGCCGAACTTATCCGGGCGGCGGCCCCGAAGACCACCGTGCACGTGAGCGATCCCACCTGGGGCAATCACATTTCGCTCTTGGGCAGCTCCGGGCTCAAGCTCGAGCGCTATCCCTACTATGACGCCCGGCGTCGCGAGCTGCGCTTCGACGACATGCTGGCACATTTGGATCGCGCCGCGCCGGGAGACGTCGTGCTGGTGCATGCGTGCTGCCACAATCCCACGGGCGCGGATTTATCCATGAGCCAGTGGAAACGGCTGACGGAGCTGCTGCTGCATCGGCAGCTGACGCCGTTTCTGGACCTGGCCTACCAGGGCTTCGGCTCGAATCTGGAAGACGACGCAGCCGGCATCCGGCTCGTTGTCGAGAGCGTCCCGGAAGCGCTCGTAGCCGTGTCGTTCTCGAAGAATCTGGGCCTTTACCGGGAACGCGCCGGCGCGATCATCACCGTGAGCGAGACCGAGTCGCGTGCCGACGCGGCGCAAAGCCACGTCCTGCAGATTGCGAGGAGCATTTACTCCATGCCGCCGGATCACGGTGCCGCGATCGCGGCTTGCATCTTTGCCGACCCGCAGTTGCGCCGATCCTGGATCGAAGAGCTCGGGGCGATGCGTGACCGCATTGCCGGGATGCGCTCGCTCTTGGCCTCGCATCTACGCGCAACGACCAAGGACGGCACGTTCGATTTCCTGGAGCGGCAGCGCGGCATGTTTTCCTTGCTCGGTGTCTCGAGCGAGGCGGTCGAAGCGCTGCGCGCACGGCACCACATCTACATGCTCGGCGACAGCCGCATGAATCTGGCGGGAATCACGCCGGGCAATGTCGCTTACGTGGCGGAGGCGATCGCCGCCGAGCAGTGAGGCGGCCGCTCCTCTGGCAAGCTCAAGCGCCGAGCGCGTCGCTCAGCGCGCTGACTTCCGTCGCGGAGTCCTTGAGCACCCCCGCTATGCGCAGTTCGGTCAATTCGAGACGACGCGCGGCGGGCAGATCCTCGAGGTCGGCAACGAGCGCGGGCACATCCTCGCCGTGCTTGGACATCGACACGGCGACGGCGATGATGTCGCTCAAATCGGCGATCTCGGGCTCGGTCCGGTCGAGCTCCTCCTGCTCACCGACCGCCTGCGCCATCGCCTCCGGGAATTCCCAGTTCTCGAGGATTGCCTTGCCGATCGAGGGATGCCACTGCTCGAGAATCTCGGTGAGCATCGCCGGGTTGGCGAACAGTTCGGGATGCGCGGCCACGCGCGTCAGGATGTAGAGCTTCCCGATGCTATGCATCATGCCGGTCAACATGGCCTCGTCCGGATTGATGCGAGACCGGGTACAGGCTTTCGCCAGCACGTAGGAGAAAGCGGCTACGCGGGTGCTGCGCTGCCAGACCTCCTGCAGATGGTGCTCGATTCCCGCCAGTTTGTTGCTGTTGCGGATCTGCGCCATCGCGAACGAGATGGAGGCGCTGCGCACCATGTTGTAACCGATGCGGCTGATCGCCGTTCGGAGTTCGGTGATCACCTTGCCGCTTCGATTGAGAGAGGCAGAATTGGCGATCCGCATCAGGCGCGCTGCCAGGGCGGGTTCGGATCCCACCACGCGCACGACTTGATCGACGGAGGATTTGGGATCGGACAGGATCCTGCGCACCCGCACCGCGACTTCCGGAAACGACGGAAGATCCACTTTTCCTTCCGACAACTCGCCCGCCAACCCACGGATGAAATCGAACGCGGTCTCGTACGGTGCGGGGGGCATATTCGAGGATTTCTGCAATTGGGCGCTTGTCATTCGCAGTCTCGGGGTCATGGCGTCAGCTGCCATCGAGTTGATCGCTCCCTCTAGATCGGCCGGAGTCGGTGATTCTTGAGCAACGGCCGGCTGCCAGCCTAAATCCCAGTCAGTTCAACGGGTTGCGGCGGAGCGGCTGGTGAAGCGCTGGTGTACTTCGCCGTTGCGGGAGCGCTCGGTATAGCGGCCCTTGCAATAGACGGTGAGCACCCGGCGCCAGAAAGCCACGGAGGCGGGATTGCGCTGGTATTCGACGATCTCCCAGTCGCCCGCAAAGCGATCGAAGATGAGCTTGGCCGCATCCCGCCCGATCCCTTGGCGGCGATGTGCCTTGCGGATGAAGAACTCCGACATATGGTAGTTGACCGCCGCCTCGCCGGCGGCGGCGACGCGCGGCCGGGTGACGAGGGCAAAGCCCACCGATTCGGGGCCCTGGGAAATGATCAGGGGATGGGAATGATCGTTCGCAAACCAGTTCGCGAAAATCTCGTCCTGGTGAGGATTACTGGTACTCAACACCGAAAACAGACCCGTGTTCAGGTCGGAGAGGGCATCGAGATACTCAGGGTAACTGTCTTGGATCCATTGGCGATCCTTTTTCGATTGCCTGCAATCGCGAATGCTGACGAGCAACGAAGTCGCTTTCCTTACGCCCTAAAAGACACTGCCCGAGCGAACGAACCGCGAAGGCCGTCCGCCCGGGCATGGATCGGCGATCGAAGCGATTACTGCTTCGGAGCCGATGCAGCGGAGGCCGCAGACGAAGCAGCGTCGGCAGCGGCGCTGGCAGCAGCAGCCGAATCAGCGGCGGCAGAAGCGGCAGAATCCGTCGCAGCAGGCGGAGGAGTCGTGTCGGTGGTCGGAGCAGGAGCCTCGGTCTTGCTGCCGCAGGCACTCAGCACCAATGCAGCGACAAAAGCGCTTAATGCAAGTTTGGTCTTCATCTATCGATACCCCAGAAATTTAATGATAACGTTTTAGGCAAGCATGTTGTCTTGGGCTTCCACCCAAATGTCCGGGCCGATTTTAGAGGGTTTCGGCTCAATTTCATATCTCTTTCGCGATTGTGGAGCGCCTTTAACGTCGCCTTAACGTTTGCAGAATATTCAATCCTAGGAGTGCCTGTGCGCGATCCGAGTCTAGATAAGCTCTATGAGGACCATTTGCAGACCATGATGCGGCGGACGGACAGCGCGCTGTCCGCTGCAGGGTTCGATGCATTGGTCGTTCATGCGGGGGTCCCGCCCATCCTGTTCCTCGACGACCAGACCTACCCTTACAAGGTCAATCCGCACTTCAAGGCCTGGGTCCCGATCGTGGACAATCCCCAGTGCGTGCTGATTTACGCACCGGGGTCACGCCCCCGTGTGCTGTTCCATCAGCCGAATGACTATTGGCACAAGCCGGCCATGTTGCCTCGCGAGCCGTGGACCGAGGCCATCGAGCTGGTTGCGATGGCCGACCCCGCCTTAGGCACAGCGGAATGGGCCAAGCTCGGCCGCGTGGCATTCGTCGGACCCCCGGAGAGCTTTCCGGCCGAAGCGGCCGCGACCCTGAATGATCCGAAGCTTCTCGCGCGGCTGCACTTCGATCGAGCGGTCAAGACCCCCTACGAGCTCGAGTGCCTGCGCCGGGCGAGCGATCTGGGAGCTCGCGGCCACCTGGCCGCCCTGTCGGCGTTCCGCCGCGGAGCGTCCGAATACGAGGCTCATATGAGGTATCTCGAGGCCTGCTCGCAGCGCGAGGAGGAGATGCCCTACAACAACATCGTGGCGTACAACGAGCACGCCGCGGTATTGCACTACCAGCATCTCGAGCGCCGCCCCCCCGTGCATCTGCGATCATTCCTGATCGATGCCGGCGGCCAATATCGGGGATATGCCGCCGACATCACCCGTACCTATTCCGCGCGCCAGGGGCTTTTTTCCGAGCTGATCGATGCGCTGGACGCCGCCCAGCAGCGCCTGTGCGCGGAAATCGTGCCGGGCAAGGATTACCGCGACGTCCATTTGTCGGCGCACCGCATCTTGGGCGACGTGCTGCACGCCATCGGGCTCACGAAGCTGCCGGGCCAGGCCGCCCTCGAGGAGGGGGTGACCGGAGTGTTCTTCCCGCATGGCATCGGACACCTGCTGGGGCTTCAGGTGCACGATGTCGGCGGGGTCATGGGCAATTCGACGGGTGGCGAGCGCGAGCGTCCCGAAGGGCATCCCTACCTCCGCCTCACCCGCATGCTCGAGCCGGGAGTGGTGGTGACGGTTGAGCCCGGCATCTATTTGATCGATTCGCTGTTACGCGCGGCGCGGGACGACAAGCGCAGCGGTCGCATCGACTGGGACGTGGTCGAGCAGCTCAAGCCGTTCGGCGGGATCCGGATCGAGGACAACGTGGTGGCGGCGAACGGCGCTCCGGAGAACCTCACCCGGGACGCGTTCGCCCGTCTCGCGGCCTAGCGCCGACTCGGTTCAGGCTGCGGCAGCCTTACGGCGCTTGGGGGCTTTTTCGGGGGCAGCGGCCGCGTCCGGGGCGTCGCCCTTCTTCGGCTTCCTGGCACCCTTGGCCTTGCCCTTTCCAGCATCGGCGGGCTTCTCGGCCTTGGCAGCGATTTCCTCGACCAATTGCATGAGCGCCATGTCGGCGGAATCGCCCGGCCGCGGCTCCATCTTGAGGATCCGTGTGTAGCCGCCGGCGCGCGATTTGAAGCGCGGGCCGAGCTCGCCGAACAGCTTCTCCACCACATCCACGTCCCGCAGGCGCGCGAACGCCTGTCGGCGCTTGGCCAACGAATCGATCTTGGCGAGCGTGATCAACGGCTCGACCACGCGGCGCAGTTCCTTCGCCTTGGGCACCGTGGTGCGAATGGTCTCGTGACGCAGAAGCGACGTCGCCATGTTTCGCATGAGCGCATGGCGATGGGAGGAATTGCGCGAAAGCTGACGCCCGCTGTTTCTGTGACGCATAAACTAAAGACCTTGTTGTCGATGGTCCGCTCGCCGGCCTCGTTTTAACGGGAGGCCGGCGATCGAATCTTAAATGCCGTCGCGCTCGTCGTCGCGCTTCAACCCCGGGGGCGGCCAGTTATCGATCCGCATGCCGAGCGTCAAGCCGTGGCTCTCGAGCACTTCCTTGATCTCGGTGAGAGACTTCTTCCCGAGATTCGGCGTGCGCAGGAGCTCGACTTCGGTGCGCTGCACGAGATCGCCGATGTAGTGAATGTTCTCGGCCTTGAGGCAGTTCGCGCTTCGGACGGTGAGCTCGAGTTCGTCCACCGGACGGAGCAGGATCGGATCGAATTGCGTCTCGGTCGCCTTCGTGGTCGATTCGTCCTGACCCTGCAGATCGACGAACACCGACAGCTGGTCCTTGAGGATGCCGCCGGCGCGACGAATCGCCTCTTCGGGATCGATGGTGCCGTTGGTCTCGATGTCGAGGATGAGCTTGTCCAAATCCGTGCGTTGCTCGACGCGGGCGCTCTCGACGTTGTACGTCACCTTGCGCACCGGGCTGAACGAGGCATCGAGCTGCAGCCGGCCGATCGCCCGGGTCTGCTCCTCGAACGCCATGCGCTGGGCGGCCGGACGATAACCGCGCCCGCGTTCCACCTTGAGCGACATGGACAGCTCGCCCGCCTTGGTCAGATTGGCGATGACGAGGTCCGGATTCAGAATCTCGATGTCGTGATCGCCCGCGATGTCGCCGGCCGTTACCGGACCCGGGCCCTTCTTGTGGAGGCGCACTTCGGCCACGTCGCGCGTGTGCATGCGAATCGCCACCGCCTTCAAGTTGAGCAGGATGTCGACGACATCCTCCTGCACGCCCTCGATCGCGGTGTATTCATGTAATACGCCCTCGATCTCGATCTCGGTGATTGCCGCACCGGGCAGGGAGGAAAGCAGCACCCGGCGCAAGGCATTGCCGAGCGTGTGGCCGAAACCGCGTTCGAACGGTTCGATCACGATACGCGCATGGCGCGTCGACACGGGCTGCACCTTGACGACTCGGGGCTTCAAGAACTCATTGATCGATCCCTGCATGGAATACCCTCGCTAAAACACTCGCCAAAACCCAAAACCTGCCCCGCAGCGCCCGCTGCGACGCGCTATTACTTGGAATACAACTCGACGACCAGGCTCTCGTTGATGTCCGGCAGAATTTCCTGCCGCTCCGGCACCGACTTCAGGATTCCGGAGAACTTCTTATCGTCCACTTCGACCCAGTCCGGAAACCCGACCTGCGCGGCGATGGTGAGAGCCGCCTGAACGCGAGTCTGCTTCTTGGCCTTCTCGCGCAGATTGATGACATCACCCGCCTTGCATTGATAGGAGGCGATGTTGACCAGCTTGTCGTTCACCGACACGCCCTTGTGGCTCACCAGCTGCCGTGCTTCCGCGCGCGTCGACGCGAAGCCCATTCGATAGACCACGTTGTCCAGGCGGGACTCGAGGAACTGCAGCAATGTCTCACCGGTGGCGCCCGGTCGTCCGGCGGCCTTCTGATAATAGTTGCGGAACTGACGCTCCAGGACTCCGTACATGCGGCGCAGCTTCTGCTTCTCGCGCAGCTGCAATCCGTACTCGGACAAGCGCTGCTTGCGCTCGCTCTTCACGCCGCCCGGCGGCACCTCGAGCTTGCACTTCGACTCGAGCGGCTTCACGCCGCTCTTCAGGAACAGATCGGTCCCTTCGCGACGGGACAGCTTGCACTTCGGACCGGTGTACTTAGCCATACAGACCCTTGACGATTCTTTGAGTGGACGCGTTGAGAACGAGGCAGACCGCGCTAAACGCGGCGCTTCTTCGGCGGACGGCAGCCGTTGTGCGGGATCGGCGTCACGTCCTCGATGTTGGTGATCTTGAGCCCGCAGCCGTTCAGCGCACGCACCGCGGACTCGCGTCCGGGACCGGGCCCCATCACGCGAACTTCGACGTTCTTGACGCCATGCTCCTGGGCTGCGTTGCCGGCGCGCTCGGCAGCCACCTGCGCCGCGAACGGAGTGGACTTGCGCGAGCCGCGAAAGCCGCAGCCGCCCGAGGTTGCCCACGACAGGGTGTTGCCCTGGCGATCGGTGATCGTGATGATGGTGTTGTTGAACGAGGCATGCACGTGCGCGATCGCATCGAGGACGTTCTTACGAGCCTTCTTACGCGCCGGTTTCGCACCCTGACCGGCGGCGGAAGCGGAATTTTGCTTTTGATCAGCCATTTTTAAGTGACGTTCCTGGCGTCTTTCGCCAAATTTCGACGGGGCCGAGGTGCCCCCACCCGCTCATGCCCGCACGCGAGCATGAACAAAAAATCCTGTCCAATCACGGCGCCGGCGCTTTCGCGGCGCGTTAGACCTTGCCCGGCGGCGCGTTCATCTTCACCGCCTGCTTGCGCGGACCCTTGCGGGTACGGGCATTGGTGCGGGTCCGCTGACCCCGCAGCGGCAGGCCCTTGCGGTGCCGGATGCCCCGGTAGCACCCGAGATCCATGAGACGCTTGATGTTCATGGATACCTCCCGTCGCAGATCGCCTTCGACCGCGAACTTCGCGACCTGGGAGCGGAGCGAGGCAACCTCGGCATCCGTCAGATCCTTGACCTTGACGGCGTACTTCACGCCGGCCGCATCGCAAATGCGGACAGCCCGGCTCTTGCCGACGCCAAAAATGTGGGTTAGGCCGATGACAACATGCTTGTTCATCGGTATGTTGATGCCGGCGATACGCGCCATCTATTTTACCCCTACGCGGTCAACAATAGAGCACGCGAAAAAGCGCGCTAGTATAGAAGAAAAAGCCCCAAACATCAATTCGGTGGCTAATCTGTCCTCAATTTGATGCCTTGTCATGCGTTGGCGGCCCTTAGCCCTGACGCTGCTTGTGGCGGGCGTCCGATGAGCAAATGATGTAGACGATGCCGCGCCGCCGCACGACTTTGCAGTTCTTGCAGATCTTTTTGACCGAAGGACGAACTTTCATTTCCTACTCCCGATGCCTCGAAGGCTCGATTTCTTCATGAGCCCTTCGTATTGATGCGACATGATGTGTGAGCGCGCCTGGGCCACGAAGTCCATGACGCCGACCACGATGATCAAGAGCGACGTCCCGCCGAACTGAAACGGAATGCTGGGATTCACCATGCGGGCGATCTCCGGCAAAAGGCAAACCGCCATGATGTACAACCCGCCCCATAGAGTGAGCCGGGTGAGAACTTTGTCGAGATAATCGCCGGTTTGCTGGCCGGGGCGGATGCCGGGGATGAAGGCCCCCGCCTTCTTCAGGTTGTCGGCCGTATCCCGCGCGTCGTACACCAGCGCGACGTAAAAGAACGCAAATCCGACGATCAGCAAGGCGAAGAGAATCACGTGCAGCGGCTGCCCATAACCGAGGGCGGCGGCGATCCTTTGCAAGGTGCGCTGGATGACGTTGGGATTCGGATTGGAGCCGAAGAACTGCGCGATGGTCGCCGGGAACACCAGGAGGCTCGAGGCGAAGATCGGCGGGATCACGCCTGCCATGTTGAGTTTGAACGGCAGATGCGTGCTCTGGCCCTGCATCATGCGCCGGCCGACTTGGCGCTTGGCATAGTTCACCTGGATCTTGCGCTGCGCGGTCTCGATGAACACGCAGAACAGCGTGACCAGCACCACGATCACCATGATCAGGAGCACGATGATGGGGTTCATCTCGCCGCTCCGCACCATGTCCAAGGTACTGCCGATCGCGCGCGGCAGCTGCGCGACGATGCCGGCCACGATGATCATGGTGATGCCGTTACCGATGCCGCGCTCGGTGATCTGCTCACCCAGCCACATCACGAACATCGTCCCGGTGGTGATGGACACCGTCGCGACGAACATAAACTGCGGGCCCGGATTCAGGACCAGATTATTACCCGCGTTCTGGATGGCAAGCGCCGCGCCGAAGCCTTGAAATAACGCCAGCCCGACGGTGCCATAGCGCGTGTACTGCATGAGCTTGCGCCGCCCCGACTCGCCATCCTTGCGGATCTGGTTCCAGGGCGGATACACCATGGAGGCCATCTGGACGATGATCGACGCGGTGATGTAAGGCATGACGTTCAGCGCAAAAATGCTGAATCGCTGCAGCGCACCGCCCGAGAACATGTTGAACATGCCGAGGAGGGTGCCCTGTTGGCCGGAGAAGAACGCCGCGAACCGCGCGGCGTCGATCCCCGGGACCGGGATGAACGTGCCGATTCGATAGACCACGAGTGCGCCCAGGAGAAACCATAGACGTTTGCGCATCTCTTGGAAGCGCGTCATCTCTCCGAGGGTGTTGGCAGCGCTGGCGCTGGATGTGGCCACGGCGGATCTCTCAGGCCTCGAAACGGCCGCCGGCGGACTCGAGCGCGCTCTTGGCACCCTTGGTCGCGGAAATGGCCTTGTCCTTGACCACGTAGGCCTTGGAGACCTTGCCCGACAGGATGATCTTCACCCGCTGGGTGTACTCCGGCACCAGGCTCGCCTCGATCAGTCCGGCCAGCGTCACTTCGCCGCCCTTCACGCGCATCAGATCGTCGAGCGTGAGCTCGGCGCGCGAGGCCTTCATGGCCGACTTGAAGCCGATCTTCGGCAGGCGCCGCTGCAGCGGCATCTGCCCGCCTTCGAAGCCGACCTTGTGGTAGCCGCCCTTGCGGGCGCGCTGACCCTTGACGCCGCGGCCGCACGTCTTGCCCTGACCGGCGGAAGCGCCCCGGCCCACGCGCAGATGCGCGCGCTTGGAGCCGGCGGCCGGCTTGATGGTGTTCAAACGCATATCAGACTCTCTTCTTCGAGGCCGACGCCGCCGGCCCGAGCGCCGGTTCGACTTTCAGCATGTGGCTCGCCGCATTCATCATGCCGCGGTTGGAAGGGGTATCCGCCACCACGACGCTGTGCCCAATCCTTCGCAATCCCAAGCCCCGCGCGGAGTTGCGGATATTGGCGAGCTGGCCCGCCAGGCTCTTGGTCAAGGTGACCTTGATCGATTTGTCGGTCATGGCTTCAACCCACGATCTCTTCGACGCTCTTGCCGCGCTTGGCCGCAATGTCGTCCGGGGTGCGGAGCTTGCCGAGCGCATCCATCGTGGCACGCACCACGTTGATGGGGTTGCGCGAGCCGTAGCTCTTGGCGAGCACGTTCCGCACGCCCGCGCACTCGAACACCGCGCGCATGCCGCCGCCGGCGATCACGCCGGTACCATCCGCGGCCGGCTGCATGTACACCCGCGTGGTTCCATGCCGTCCTTTGACCGCGTAGAACAAGGTATCGTTCTTCAAGGAGACGTTCACCAGGCTCTTTCGGGCCTGCATCATCGCCTTGGAGATCGCGACCGGGACTTCGCGCGCCTTGCCGTAGCCGAATCCGACCCGGCCGGCGCCGTCTCCGACGACGGTGAGCGCGGTGAAACCGAACTGCTTGCCGCCCTTGACGACCTTCGCGACGCGATTTACGGCGACCAGCTTCTCGAGCAGGTCGTCGCCGGACATGGGTTTTTCTGTTCTCGCCATAGTGTCCTCAGGAAACCGTTAAAACTCGAGGCCCGCTTCGCGCGCTGCATCCGCCAGCGCCTTGATGCGGCCGTGATACATGAAACCGGACCGGTCGAAAGCGACCTTGCCGATACCCTTTGCCTTGGCGCGTTCCGCGATCGCGCGGCCCACCGCCTTGGCGGCCTCGATGTTGCCGGTGGTCTTCAGATCGCCGCGCACATCCTTCTGCAGGGTGGAGGCGGTCACCAGCACCTTGTCGCCCTTGTTGTCGCCCTGCGGCTCGAAGATCTGGGCATAGATATGGCGCGGAGTCCGATGAACCGACAGCCGCACGGCGGCCAGCTCCTTGATCTTGACGCGGCCGCGCCTCGCGCGCCGCAGCCGGGTATCTCGTTTGTCTAGCTTCATGTGCCTACTTCTTCTTCGCTTCTTTCAGCAAAATCTTCTCGTCCGAATACTTCACGCCCTTGCCCTTGTAGGGCTCCGGCGGCCGGAAGCCACGGATCTCGGCGGCCGTCTGGCCGACCCTCTGGCGATCGATGCCCTTGACCAGGATTTCCGTCTGGCTCGGCGTCTCGATGGTGACGCCCTCGGGAATCGCGTAGTTGATCAGGTGCGAAAACCCCAGCGTCAGCGTCAGACTCTTCGCCTGCACGGCGGCGCGGTAGCCGACGCCGACGAGCTCGAGCTTCTTCTCGTAACCCTTGGTGACGCCGGTGACCATGTTGGCGAGGTGTGCACGCGTGGCTCCCGCGATGGCATTCAAGCCCTCAGCCATAGACTCGGCCTCCACCGCCAGGTGCTTGTCCTGTTGAACCACCTTGATGCCGCTCTTGATCGCCAGCGTGAGCGAGCCCTTCGCGCCCTTCACCGTGACGGAGTCCGCGCCGATGGTCGCGCTCACGCCCTGGGGAAGGTCTACCGGCATTTTTGCTACTCGAGACATGGTGCTACCTTACGAATCCACTATTGAACGACGAAGAGCACTTCGCCGCCGGTGCCGGCCGCTCGTGCCTGCCGGTCGGACATGATTCCCTTCGGGGTCGAGACCACGGCGACGCCGAGGCCGCCCAGCACCTTGGGCAGCTCGTCCTTGCCGCGATAGATGCGAAGACCGGGACGGCTGATGCGCTCGATACGGTCGATGACCGGGCGCCCCTCGTGGTACTTGAGCTCGATGGACAGATTCCTCCCCGCGCTCTCGGCATCGGCGCCGTAGTCGCCGATGTAACCCTCATCCTTCAACACCTTGAGGATGGCG
>Ga0182015_10005264_pt1 | contig 13515 bp, 9 predicted proteins | sample 712P3MmetaG_FD_120478 | JGI IMG/M metagenome (GOLD analysis project Ga0182015, IMG submission 120478) | Permafrost microbial communities from Stordalen Mire, Sweden - 712P3M metaG | ecosystem: Environmental > Terrestrial > Soil > Wetlands > Permafrost | place: Sweden: Stordalen | collected...
ACTTGTTCCGCCACGGCTTCGAGCAACGGTTCGCGCTCCAACTTGCGATAGCTTAGGTTTGCTTTCTTCAGGTCCGCCTCGATCTGCGCATCGGAAAACTCCGGACCAAGATACGAATTCTTCATCTCGTAACGGCGAGGCTGCTGAAGAACAGAGTGATACGTGTGCAACGCCGCGCCAATTGCCAGCCCTTCATCGCCGGCAGCGGGTTGGATCCAGGTCTGTTGAAATGGAGTTTCTGTGAAGAGCTTACCATTGGCCACGCTGTTGAGCGCGCACCCCCCAGCCATGGCCAACTCGGGCAGTGGCACGCGCTCATGCAACCGCTTGAGCAAATGAAAGAACACTTCTTCGAAGCGATGCTGCATGGCATAGGAGAGATCCATGTCGCGCTGGGTAATCTCGGCGTGCGGCACGCGAGGCTCACCAAAAAGCTCCGTCATGCGGTCGGAAAAGTGACGCGCCATGCTCACCGAGCCATCGGGTTGTATCTTCATTCCCTGATTGCTGCCGAGCGGCATGAAGTAATCCAGGTTCAGCTGGAATCCTCCGTCACTGTTACGCAGATCGACGGCTTTCCGGATCTGCTCGCAGTAGGTGTCCTTTCCGTAGGGCGCCAGGCCCATCACCTTGCCTTCATCGCCGTATTTCTTGTAGCCGATAAATTCGCAGATCATGGTATAGAAACTGCCCAGAGAGTGCGGCAGATAGACGCGATCCAGTATTTCGATCTCGTTGCCTTCGCATCGTGCCATCATCGTGGAGACGAAGTCGCCGGAACCGTCGTAGCTGAATCCCGCGGCCTTCTCCCAGGGCGAACAGTAGTACGCGCTGGCGATGTGCGCGATGTGGTGCTCGAGATGATGCTCTTGAAAATGCGTTCTGTTGGCATCAACATCCAATGCCTTGGCCAATAAAGACCGCAAGTCACGCAAGGCTTCCTTGCGCTGTCGTAGACGGATAAATTTCAAAATTTGCGCAGGATTAGATAGCGCGAACCGCACCTTTTTTGCCAGATTGGCGTCGCTGTCCTGTCCCATGGCCACATGGTCCACGTCAGTAATGCGAGCGCCGACCGCATCCAGGCAGGCCTTCACCGCGAGCGCGGGAAAACCGGCGTAATGTTTTATACGATTGAGGCGCTCTTCAGCGATGGCGTAGACAACCTCTCCATCCTGCACAATGGCAGCGGAGGCGTCCGCGTGAAACATATTGAGGCCGAGAATTAACACGATGCTGATTTCTCCTGTAATGTCATGCTCTGTGTCTCCAACGCACTTCTCATGTTCCCGGCTTTGAACCTCTGGGCGCACGATCCCGCGCAAATGATGACAAACCTGAGACCGTCCTCTTGTCTATTTCCTACAGGTCGAGGTGGTTCGCTTACAATGTTTTTCGTATGCCTTGAGTGTACGATGTTGAGGCTCTTCCACTGTTAGCGAGTTTAAGAACAACATGCGCGAGCACATGACCTCAGAGGATGAGCTCTGCTTGCTGCTCTCGCGCAGGCACCTCGGGGCTATTCAGGAGCGGACGTTGGAGCTTCTGGCGTCTCCTCTGAAATGGCAGGTTTTCTTACAAAAAGCCTATCTGTACGAAGTCGCCCCCCTCATTCATCATAATCTCGAGATTCTAAATTTTCCCAGCGTGCCTGCCGAAGTACAAGCGGAGCTATCTAGTTTCCTGGCAGTAAATGCTATTCGCAATGAGCTTCTATCTAAGGAGTTAGCCCGACTACTGCAGGTGCTAGGTGAAGCCAGAATTCCGGCGATCCCGCTCAAGAGTACGGTCCTAGCGGAGGTGCTTTACGAAGACCCCGCGCTTCGCGTTTGCGCTGATATTGACTTGCTCGTGCCCACGCAAAATATCATCGACGCGCACAACCTCATTCTCTCTTGCGGATACCAATCCCAGATCACACAGCCTTTCTTTCTGAAACTTCTGGAGCGCTATGGGAAAGATTGCGAACTGATGCGCGAGGACGAACTTTGCGCCTATCCGCTGGAACTGCATTGTGGACTGCTCTGGGGGGGGCGTCTGGAGAGGGAATTGCTAAAAGAGATCTGGGCGGATGCTGTTCCCTTGAGCTTCTATGGAGTCCCGGCTTTTGCCCTAAGCTCAGACTGGGAGTTTCTATATCTTGCGGTGCACGCTGCGCGGCATGGCTTGCTTTCGCTGAAGTGGTTCGTGGACCTCGACCGGTTCTGTTCTCACAGAGTCCTCGACTGGGCCAGCATCAAGCGGAAAGCGCAACGCTTGGGCTGGGAGACAGCGGTTCGTGACAGCCTCTTAATTTGCGCTCAACTATTCGATTCGCCCATCGATCCCGCCTTCGCGCCAACGACTTCGCAGCGCAGGCTTGGGCCGCTAGATCCTGGAGGATTGGAGATCCCGGGAGGAATTTTTTTCTCGCTGCGGCTGCTAAGCACACCCGCCCAAAAAATTCGCTTTCTCGCAATTCGTTTCCTGGTTCCAACTCCAGCTGACAGCCGATTTCTCGCGCTGCCTTCCTCGCTGGCTTTCCTCTATTACGTTTTACGGCCCTTTCGATTCGCTGCTAAAGGTGCGTGGTGGTTTGTTCAAGCCGGAGCGGGAAAATTGAGGCGAATCGGTGGTGCGGCATAATCTGTCCACGGTGCGTTAAACTAACGTGCCGAGAATGGAAAACGACTTTGTCGACCGGGATCTAATAGGGTCGAATGTCGTATTGGCTTCATCGAATTCTTATTGTAACGCCGACTGCGAAACCTGTACCGCGCAGCCCTCGCCAGTGGCGCACGGAACTCCATTGGCCGTGGGTGTAAAGTAGATCTTAGCGCCGGTTGGCGTACCGCTTGTGGTCGAGTTGTCCACAATGATGCCGCTGGTTCCGCTTGTGCTTGCGCCCGAGGGGCTGGTCACTGCGAAGCCTGCCGTGGGACTGGAAGAACTCGAAAATGTCAGTGTCGTCCCATTCCCAATGTTGAAGTTGTAAACGCAGCCTTTTCCGCTGCAGGTAGAAGAGGTTCCGCTGGCAAAGCTTGGGTCTTTGGCCACGCTGAGGAATAGCCAGTCGGTACCGCCGGAGAGGATTTCATTCACCCCGGAGCACGGCACCGCACCGCTGGTCACTGTGATGTAGCTGCCGTAGCTGTTGCCGTTACCGAAATTGGCCGTTGGGACCTGGACGAGGTAATCATTTCCGCCCGAGATTGTGCATACGAATAGGTTTCCCTTCGACGCCCCTTGAGTGTAGTAGATGTTGTCGAACGTCCCAACGTATAAGGGAATGGTGCTGGTCCCAGCTTCGATGCCAGCGCCAAACTTGACCTCGTTTCCAGTAGCTCCCGCCGTGAAGTTTGCAGGAAGCTGGAACACTCCACTGCAGAAAGAAAATAAGCAGCTTGAACTATTGTCGTCGCCGACCAAAATGTACAACTCGCCGGCACTCGCATCAAGAAGCGGTGCGTCCGTAATGCCCAAGCCTCCCGCGATCTTACCGCTTGCTGTCGCTGCGCCCGTGCCGGCGAGAACGGAGTACAACATCCCGTTTGCGCCGCCCACAAAAACGTGAGTGCCATCGTACAGAGCGCTGGTGAGCACGGTGGACGCGGTCGACGCGGGCCAAGGACTCCCTGCTTCCAGAGGACTCCCGCCAAAAACACCCGTGAATTTGTGGACCTTACCCGTAGCATCGCCCACCCAGAGTGTGTCGGAACCCGAATAGTCGTAATAGGGCGACGAGACGGTGTCGTTCGCGGCATTGGCGAACTCTACTCGGAAGAGGCATGACTGCGTCGGGGTGTTTGTCTTGCAGGAAGCATATGCAGATCCAGTGCTGGTGGTGTTTTGGGGTGACGCTGGAGAATTGTAGGCAGTTCCTTGACCGCTTTGGAAATACAGAACGTTGAGATATCCGTGGCTCGTGTTGGTGCTCATGAACGCAATCTGGTTGCCCGACGGCGAAAGCACGGTGGATGTCACGACTTCGTCACCGGTGGACGTGTTATAAGCCCAGGCAACCGACGGTGAGCCGGTGCAGCCCGCATATAGGTTGGTGAACGCAATCATGGTGGCCTGACCTGTCGCTCCAGCCAGGCTCGTGTTGAAGACAGCGAAGTCAGTGCAGCTGGCAGCCCCGTTAAAGCTGAATTTGGCTGGATAGTTCCCCGCGCCAACCGTCCCGCCGGCGCCCAGAGAAACGTTCCAAACCCGGTGAAGACGTCCGCCTTTGTTGGCGGCTGAGGCGTCGGAGCCACTTGCCAAATCGGCATCGTTTGTCGTAAGCGATGGCCCTGTTGTAGTCGCAATACTCCGTTGCATCTTCTGATAGAGAAAGCGTGGGTCGTCTACGATCTTTGTCCATCTCCCAAATTCTCCTCGCTCCTGTGCCTCGCGAAAAGTTCCGGGGTTGGAAAAAATGAGATGTCTCTGACTCCAATCCTCTGGAAATCCAATCCCATGAACTTGGACTTCTTGGCCGAAGAGGATAGCATCAACCGCCATCGCGAAGACCAGGTAGACGGCCACATAGATAATGTAATGTTTGAAAGACACACGGTGTTTGTGGGTACTTCATAACTTGTCTCCTCGATCTGAAAGTGGGTGCATCCCGATTCTGCGACTTGGGGACCGTGACAGTCTTCACAGCCACCGCGTTCTGGATCCGGCATCAGGCGGCTAGGAGTTCTTTCGGTTATGTACGCGTGAGCTCTGCGTACCCGATATTTTGCCGCAAGCGAGTGCCGTGGTTTCGAACACTCGCTCGCGGCGCCGCCGGTTTCTAATACGGATTCTTTCCGCCGGCGCCGTTTTCAAGTCCCGCGATTGGCTGCCCGTGTTGTGATTGTTCGTGGGTTTTCATAGAGGCATCCATGGGTTATTGAAGAGCCGACTGCGTCAACCTGATGGCCCCATACTCGGTTGTGTTTTCCGTGGTCGTGGCCGTTCCTTTGTTCGTATACGCAGTTTTACCGAGACAGAGAATCGCGCAGGTGCCAACGTCGCACGCAATCTTAGCCCCCGATACCGTCAGGATGGTGAACGTGCCCTCGCGCTCAGCTTCTTGTACTTGATCCCGCCGTTTCTCGGTTCCAACCCCTGCGGATAGCCGATTTCTCGCGCTGCCTTCCGCGCTGGCTTTCCTCGATTACGTTTTACGGCCCTTTCGATTCGCCGCTAAAGGCTAAAGGTGCGTGGTGGTTTGTTCAAGCCGGGGCGCAAAGCTTGAGGCAACTGCCTGGTGGTAAATCCGTCCAGGCAAGAAGCTGAACGTTAGAAATCAGGCGAGAGCTTTCAGGCGCCACCCATCTTAGAGAGGCGCGGTGCTACAAAACCTTCCGACTTGGATGGGACCGCTTAGTTCAACCCAGACTGTGACGCCTGAACGGCACAGCCGCCGCCCGAAGCGCTGCTGGGTGATGGACATTTTATGGTGCTGGTGGCTGCAGACAGATAGGAGAAATAGATTTGGGAGCCTCCTCCAGTTCCAGTGTTGTCGATGATGATCCCACTGGCGCCGCCCGAAGCGGAGAGTCCCTTGGTGGCAGAGCTGGGCACGGAGCTCGTCACGATGAAACTATAAATGCAGGCGCCCGTACATATACTCGTCTGATTGCCGTTAGCGGTCATGCTCAGGTAGATATAGTCGGTGGTACCGTTTAGGATTTCCGCCACTGGAGAACAGGTCGCTGCTCCACTTGCCAGAGGGTTGATGGCGTTGTTGCCGAGGGAGAGAGTTGAGCCGAAGCTGCTCATGGACGAATTGACCAGCTTAGGCTCCAGAGTGCCGGTGGCCGCGCACGTCCAGAGGTTGCCGCTGGATCCATTACTGGCGTAGTAAGCGTTATCGAACGCTCCGTCGTAGAGAATGGTGCTGGAAGTTCCTACGCCGAAGACAGATTCCAAACCGCAGTTTGTTCCTGTCGTCCAACTCGTCCCGTTTGACGAAGCGCAGAGACCGGTTCCTGAGGTAGTAAAAGCGGTCGTCGAAAACCGGAATACTCCGTTGCAACCCGTAGCGTTATCACAATTATGGCCCGTGGCCGTGTTACCGTCCTCGCCAACGACGACATAGACGGTATCGGCGACCGAGTCGACGAGGGGAGCGTCGACGATTCCCGTGCTGCCGGTCACTGCGAGCTGACTGCTAACGCCAACCCGGGAACCTGTGGACGCGGCATATGAGTATAGGTAGCCGCCGGCGTCGGCGACAAAGACATTCGTGGTCGAGAGGTCGTACACCGGACTAGTGAGGGTTTTCGAGCTTACCGAAACCGGCCACGGACTGGAAGCGGCCGCAGGCGTTCCCTTGAATACGCCTGTGATTTTGTGGAGAGACCCGGCATTGTCGCCGACGTAGAGGTTGTCATCAGAATAGTCGACGTAAGTCGACGAGTTGGTGTCATCATTTGTGAGCGCGAACAGAGTCATGCAGGGCGCGGTGCAACCTCGATAGTTGGCTGCAGTGACGATAGCCGGGAACGAGAGCGTCGAGCTTGATCCAGGCGTCAACAGCACCAGCTCCGCAGCAGTGGTGGAGCCGGAGGTGTTGTACGACTGTACGAACGCAAGTTGGGTGCCGTCTTCAGACAGTGAGACCGATGTCTTGACCACACCGCCGGTTTCGTACTGCCACGATAACGTCGGCACTGCGCCGCCGATTGTGCCGCAGGTAGGGGAATAAAGATCTTTATACGCAAGGACCCGTGCTGCGTTGGTGCCTCCGGCGAAGTTCTCGGAAATACCCGATGCGGGCGTCGAAATGTTGCTGAGGGTATTGTTTTTGACCGAGATCGTGATCGCTCCCAACTGTTCGGCGGTGATAGTGACAGTGGAACTGGAAACGGAGGAGTAGACTCCTACGCTCGATCCGTTGCCGGCGGTGTTGAGGACCGTGCTAAAAGCTGTAGCGTCGGTCGAGCCGCTCGTGCTGTTGTTGTTCCAAGTGGTTCCAGAGCTGGCAGTGCCAGCTGTCAACGTAAGAACTGCTCCCGTGGCCGAGTTCGTGATGACGATTGAGCCACTGGTGTCCGCGGCGTTGGTAAAAACCACGGTGGTGCTACCTTGGCCGCCGGTCAAGCTGGTATTAAAGACCACGAAGTCGCTGCAACTCACGCCACCATTGAATGAATACTTGGCCGGATAATTTCCCGGGCCCACCGTTCCCGCCGTAGTGCTACTTGTGAGTGACTCACCCCAAATTCCTTTGTTTGTTTTTTTGGATATCTTTCCGACTCCGATACTGTCCTCGGCCTCGGGCTCGTCCTGAGTTTCGATCCTCTGCTGGGCTGTGTTCTCCTCAGTTCCGAGGCCCATATCCTCAGTGATGAATGTCCTCGCCGCCGCATTGCGCTTCATCTGCTGCAGAATGTAACGGGGATCGTTGACGTGTTGGAGCCACTGATCGTGCGTGCCGCTGGCGAAGGCCTCTTCCTCGGTGCCGGGGTTGGAAAACACTAAGTGGCCATGACTCCAGTCATCGGGCATGCCCCGCCCCTGCTGAATCCAATCCTCGATGTTATGCCGCAAAATGTCATTCAGTGCCGGGGCCTGTTTCGTTGCTGAGGTCTCTCTCTGCAGCGAAACTTCTTGTCCCGAGATCGGAATGCCAAACGCGATGAGCATGGCGAAGGCGGCGACGATTGACGAGCTAAAGGCCGAACGGTTTGGGTCTTTCATGACGTGAATTCTCCGATCCAGAATGGGTCATCGGGGTCCAAAGTACGCCCCGGAGAGTTTTTCTATTTCCAGTTCCCCAGCTTGCTATGGGGACGATTGCGACGCTTGCGTGGCCAGAATCGTATTTCCAGTACCGGTGGTGCAGTTGCTGCTAGTTTTGGTAGTGCCGGTGGTACCGCCTGCGGAATTGCCAGCTAAGCCTATGAAGTAAATCTGGGAAGCGCCTGCCAGGGTACCCGATGGCACGCCGTTGTCGATTACAATTCCACCCGTCGCCCAGCAGCCATTAGTCGCAGGAGTTACAACGTTCAAGCCGCTTCCGGAGATGACGACTGCCGTTGGATTGGAGATGTTATAGGACAAAATGCAGCCGTCTCCAGCAGAGTTGGTACAACCGGTCTTAGCTCCCCTGTTGACGCTAAAGAAAAGATAGTCTGTGCCGGTGCTGGTTGCGGTTTGGCCCGAGTTCAGGTCGCACCCGCTGTTTGTGCCGGGATTGCAGAACTCGGTGGCGGGAGAGGGCCACGGATGTTCGTTGCTGTTGAGGCCGGAAGCGGCTGTATTGACGGTGCCCGTAAAAAAACCGCCGGAGATGACTACCTGATACAGGCTCGCTCCGGTCGTCGCCCCGGTGTTCCCGACTACGTAAAGGTTCCCTGTGTGCGACGTCGATTGGTAATACACATTATCGAAGCTGCCCTCGTAGAGGTAATATCCACTGCCGCCTGTGCCGACGTATACGGTGCCCGGCGAGCCGTAAGCGGTGAAAGCGGTCGAGAATTGAACCACGACGTTACCGCCAGCGTAAGGTTTACCGGAAGCGCTTGTGGTGACAAAGGCGTTGACCGACCCCACGCTGCCATCGACCAAGGGAGCGTCGATAATAATATCCCCCAAGCTCCCCGTGTTGCCGTGTACCGTCCCAGTTGACGCCGTTACAGAATAAAGGATCCCCTCCGAGTCGCCCTCAAAAACGTACCCAGAGGCCGGGTCGTAGATAGGGGACGAGACTTTATTGCCGCTGGTTAGCGTCACGGGCCAACCGCTCGCCTCGGCTATAGTTGTTCCATTGAAGACTCCTGAGATCTTGTGGAGTCTGCCGCTATCGTCGCCCACATAAAGCGCGTCGCCGCCGTAGTCGTAGAATGGCGATGAGAACGTGTCATCTGCGCCTAAGCTGACAGAGTAGAAGCACGGGGCAGCACAGCTCCGATAAAGGGAAGCCGATCCCTGAACCGTAAGGGTGTCGGGCGCGGTAGCCGACTCGGTGGTGCTCGCAGCCCACTTGAGAATGACCAGGCTTGCAGTGGTGCCAGTGACCTGAATGAACGCCACCTGTGAACCTGTGCTGTCGTAGGAAAGTATTGGAGATGTTGTGACCGTTCCGCCTGTGTTGTAAGCCCAATGGATCGACGGTACAGTGCCGCTGCACCCGGTAGCGTAAAGATTGTAAAGCGCGATGATACTCGCGGTGGTTGACGTGCCTGCCGTACCCGTCGGGTAAACAACAAAATCGCTGCTGCAACTCGCGGTGGTGGTGCTGAACGAGAATTTGGCAGGATAGGTGTTCGGTTGCACCGTGCCGGTTAAAATCCCTTTGCTCCAATCCCGATCTATTTTTGACTTCCGAGTACTCAGCGGCACCTTGCCTTCTAGTGGATTACCGTCAGCTTCGAGCACCTTCGGGCCCCCGCCGCGCTTCATCTGCTGCAGAATGAAACGGGGATCGTTGACGATGTTGAGCCAGCGGTCGTGCGTGCCGTTGGCGAAGGCCTCATCCTCGGTGCCGGGGTTGGAAAACACGAAGTGGCGATGACTCCAATCATCGGGAATGCCCCGCCCCTGGAGAATCCAATCCTCGATGTTATTCTGCAGGACCTCATTCAAGGCCGGGGCCGATTTCGATGCGGAGGCCGTTTGCTGCAGCGGAACTTCTTGCCCCAACATCAGATTGCCAAAAGCGACGAGCATGCCCAAAGCGGCGATGATGGAAAGCCTGGAAAGCGGGTTCGAGTGGTTCATCGATGACCTCCGATCTGAATTCCGCTACCGGAGTCCGAAACAGGCTGCAACAGTCTTGGCACTCGGGGACTGCTATTGTGACAAACCGGCGATCTGTACCAGAACGGGCATAGGGACTCGGGAGGCCTTCAACAACATGTTGGCGGAAGCGATTCCGGTTCGGGCAAACGATTTTTCGCAGTCCTGGGTAGACGGGCCTCGCATATTCCCCTCCATATAAGCCAGGCCGGGACAGCGGGTGCAGGTCCCCACGTGGCTGCAGGTAGAGCAGACCGGAAGATCGCGGGCGCGAATCGAGCGAACGTCGTTCAGTTGGGCGGAGTGATTCCAGATGTCGATAAATCTCTGTGTCCTCACGTTGCCGCTGGGCAACGGGAACTGCACGCAAGGGAAGAGCTCTCCATAGGGCGAAATGTAGCACGCGGTATGGCCCGCGCTGCACGGCGTTTCGTCCATGACGCCTTCGTCCGCCGCTGGTGGAGGCGCGCAGAACTCGTCCACGTTGCCCACCAGATCAGGGTTGCGGAACACCTGCCGCAAATCATTTCCCTCAATTCCCAACGGGATGATCGAACGGTCCCCGTCCATCTTGGGTGTGATGGTCGGGTCAATCGTATATTCAGCTCCCAATTCTTGTGCCAGCTGTTTTACTCCGGCGTGGTCGTTGAGGTTCTGGCGCATGAGCACGTTGGCGATGATGACCTTTACGCCGCGTGATTGCAGCAAGCGAATGCCGGCGACCGACCGCTTCAGCGATCCCGGCAACTTGGTGATGGCGTCATGCACTTCTGCGCGGTGGGAGTAAATGCTGACCTGCACCGTGCGCACGCCAAAATCGCGAATGCGATCGGCTTCTTTCTCGCGAATCATGAAGGCGTTGGTTTTGATCTTCACGTCAAACAATAGCGCCCGCGCGTGCTCTAGGATTTCGAAGAAGTCCATGCGCATCAGGACTTCGCCGCCGCTCAGGGTAAGGAAGAAAACGCCGGCGTCGGCGATCTGGTCGAGGACATCCTTGATCTCGGCCGTTGTCATCTCGCCATGATCGTCGTGGTCGAGATAGCAGTGAACGCAACGCTCATTGCAGCGGTAGGTCACGTCGAGCTGCACACTGATGGGCAGGCCCGCATCGAGCGCCGTCTGGTTCAGTTCTTGTATTAGACTGCCCATACTATGACCGCTCTTCTATCACGATAGGTTTATCGGAGACGATCAGGATTCCATCGGAAGCCAGATCCTGCACAAATTCTTCCGCATCCCTCAAGGCTTCGTTTCGGTCGACGCTATACTCGGCGCAAATCTTTCGCTCGACGATCTCCTCGAGCGGGGTTACGCCGTCGGCGGCGTCCCAGATGGCCGTGCCCAGTTCATTCAGGCTGGAAAGCACCGAGTCGCGCGCGGTCATGATGATCATTTGGTTTTTTAATTTGCGCCCTGCCAACTTCGTGCCATGCGCAATGTAGATTGCATTCATCGTATTAATCTCCACCGATCATCCCCCAAACGCTCGAATCCGGAACGAACGTGAGGCGGTATATGGGAACGAGGCTGACAAAGTCGAATGCGTTCTGAAATAATTTCTCCACCAGTTCCTGATCCTGAGCGAAAAAAAGGACATTTCGCAAAAATGCTTGCAGAGCCTCCGGCTCACTGACGGGCTCCACTTTATTCTCTCGACCTTGGACCAGGAGATAAACCGCCGCTAGCTGAGCGCGCAGGTTGGCTCCAATGCGGGCCAGTTCGCCGGCAAAGGGCGTGCCAAAAGCCTCGTACCCGTGCCGGCCGGGTCGCACGTAGGAGATTTCGTCGGTCAGCACCGCGACGTCGGGGGGAGCGAGGCGTGAGATCGTGGTCTTGCCCGCGCCTGAAACACCCGCAAAAATAAACGCCCGTCCGTTTTTCACGGCGCTGGCGGCGTGGATGAGAAATCCACCCTCACCGGCGAGGATGAGCGAGTGCAGAATGCGCAGAACGGCGTCGATGGAATAAGGATTGGCGGTTTGCCTCACCCACCCTCGACGGCGTGCCGTGTCCCATTCGGCGCGAAAGTCTCCGCGCTCCATGATCCATCGACCAGACTCCAACCGCACCTGCACATCCTGATCGGGATCGATATTGGTGGAAGAGACCAGTTCCACGTCGAGTTCGAAGACGGGACGCGGACCGACAGGATTTACGAAGCTGCCGTAGCGATCGTCCAGCGTCCGTGCGAATTCCAGACTCTCGCTGCGCACCAGAATCGGCATTCCGCCAACATCGATGGCGCGCTCGTGAGCCATTACGATTAACTGGCCCATGCCAGGTCCATGCTGAGTGAGTTCCTGCGGATTACGGCAAGATACAACAAAATGCGAGTACAAAGTTCGGAACGGAGCAGGATCCAAGAGGCAATCCGTGTCCATCGAGTCCTGCGCGGGATGAGCTTTCGTCCTCCGCGCTGGATCATTTCTACTTTGCCCAACAGTTCGCTGGCCGACACCGGCGAGTCGGATCGTCGCGAACGGTCACCCCGGGTGATGAGAATAACCTCGTCACCGTCACGATTCAAACTTAGGATGCGATGAACAACCAGACGATTCTCGCGGGCGAATACCACGACGTCATCCAGAGCCAGATCGGCCGCGGCCACGCGTTGGATGTCCAGGACATCGCCCGGCCAAATTGAGGGCAACATACTGCTCCCGCCGACAGCGAGCTTAGCCCCGCCCGCCGAGCGCAGCACCTCGACAGCCAGGTCGAACTTTACTTGACTGGGTTCGTCAGTCACTGTCGCCATTGTTGCCGTCGCAATCCGCAATCCTGACTCTGCATCTTTTGAAAGCCGATCGTCTCCGCAGCCGCCGCACCTACGACTAAGAGGGTTAGGAGTTTTTTCGGTTATGCGCACATTGCCCCTGGGTGCCTGAAATCTTGCCGCAAGCGAGTGCCGTGGTTTCGAACACTCGCTCGCGGCGCCGCGCCGGCTTCTGGTACGGCTTCTTTCCGCCGGCGCCGATTTCGATTCCCGCGATTTGATGTCCGTGGTGTGACTGATCGTGGTTTTTCATAAAGGCATCCATAGGTTTATTGAAGAGTCGACTGCGTCAACTTGATGGCCGCATAGCCGTTTACGTTTTCCGTGGCCTCGGCCGTTCCTTCGTTGGCAGTCGCGGTTTCACCGCCGCAGAGAATCGAGCAGGTAGCAATGTCATAGGTAAACTTAAGCCCCGATACTGTCAGGATAGTAAAGTTACCAATGAACGTCTGCGCGCAGGCTGATCCGTTGCACAGCACACCCGCGACTGTAACCGTTTGACCAACCTGGAAGGCGACGGCCGGAGTGGACGCTAGCGTGACGGTTGCCGTATTGGTGCTACCAAAGAGCGAGCCGGAACTGGTTGCACTCGCCACGTTTATAGTCTCGGGCCCCGTACCCAAGATCACCGTTCCCAGTGTCCCGAAGTAGATACTGGATGCCTGCGCGGCAGAGGAGACGTTATCCACCACGATGCCGCTGGTTCCGGGCGCTGGGGGATTTACCTGATAGCTGGCGGGGCTCGTCGAGATGGCGCCACCGGTGACGGGCTGGCTATAGACGAGAGCGGTGGTGCTGGTTCCGAACGAGTAAAACAGGAGATCCGCCGGAGGAGTGATCGAAGGGTTGTAGATTTCATTGAGCGGCGAGGCCGGTTCGGTTCCGGCCGAGTTGTCGATCTGGTAGCAATAGGTGAAGGTCGTGGCGCAATTCGTCGGGTTGACGCCCGCGGTCATCACCGTCCCGGGATTGACGGTCACACTGGCGGTCGCACCTGATCCGCTACCAGTGTCTGTGATGGTCACGGTGGGAGCCGTATA
>Ga0182015_10005265_pt1 | contig 13515 bp, 16 predicted proteins | sample 712P3MmetaG_FD_120478 | JGI IMG/M metagenome (GOLD analysis project Ga0182015, IMG submission 120478) | Permafrost microbial communities from Stordalen Mire, Sweden - 712P3M metaG | ecosystem: Environmental > Terrestrial > Soil > Wetlands > Permafrost | place: Sweden: Stordalen | collected...
AGGAAGCGGTCCGATTTCGGGTTAGGGCGCGTAAATATCCTTGGAGAAAAAATAAAATTTTGAGTGGATTTAATACCCCTTCCCAGGAGATTAGACTGTCGACACCATATCGCCAAGTGTCTCGCATGTCCTCTCGATAAACCCGCCTCACAGACACCCTCTTGCACATCTCTCTCAAGAAATACAAATCACCTCTTCTTGTGAGTGCACTTTTTGCCAAAAGGTGAGTATACTTGTTTTTACCCGATCTTTTTTCGTTGGCGTTGTGATGAAATACCTTTTAGATGTTAGACTGCTGATTATCTCCCCGCATTGGTCGGGGCGATTCTGATGTCAATCTATGCTCTTTCTGAATACACGTGTCTTTTTGTTGTTTACAAATTCGTTGTGGTGGAATCGACACTGACTGGTAGATAATGTGCGGAATACTTGGACTGCTGCTGCATGATCCCAAGGGCCAGGCTTGCACCGACTTGTTCGAAGGATTGGGCTATTTGCAACACAGAGGACAGGTAGCTTCTACCCTCTCGAATGCAGCTAAACATCCCAGGATGCTTGTGGCATAGTTACATGCGGACCGAAAGGACGATTTTACCCATGCAAAGGAAATGGAATGGTTCGCGATGTATTCACGCAAGGCTCCGTTGCTGGTCTACACGGAAACATGGGCATAGGTCACTGTACCTTTCCTCCTCGTTAGATCGATCGCTTATGCCAGTGCGATATCCAACCGCCGGAAGTTCTGCAAACTCAGAAGCACAGCCCTTCTATGTCAACTCCCCGTACGGAATCGTCTTTGGTCATGTAAATCTCTTAAATGGGTGAATCTGACAGAAGAATGGAAATCTGACCAACGCTCCCGATTTAAAACGATTCCTCGACGAGGATGTTCATCGTCACATTAACACGGATTCCGATTCGGAGCTTCTTCTCAACATATTTGCCGCCTCTCTGCAGAGCACAGGAAAAGTTCGCGTCAATGCTGAAGATATTTTCAAAAGCCTTGAAGAAGTGTACAATAAAGTCGAGGGTGCATATGCATGTGTCGCCATGCTCGCAGGTTTTGGAATCATTGGCTTCAGAGACCCATACGGTATTCGACCCATCCTCATTGGCGAACGGACCGTAGACGGCAAGTCCGACTATATGATTGCAAGTGAGAGTGTGGTACTGGAATGTCTTGATTTCAAAAACAATCGGGATTTGAAGCCAGGTTTGCCGCTTTCAAGCTACTTTTTCTAAGTTCAGGCGAAGCTGTCATTATCGAAAAGGGCAAAGCTCCACAATTCCGACAAATTACAGAACAGCGAAATTATGCCCCAGACTTGTTCGAGTACGTGTACTTTGCAAGGCCAGACAGTTTTCTCGATGGTATTAGTGTCTATCGATCGCGAATCGAAATGGGAAAATACCTCGCCCAAAGTGTGAAAAATGCTGTCGCTCCACAGGATGTCAAGAATCTCATCGATGTCGTCATTCCAGTTCCTGATACAAGCCGCGAATCTGCCCTCGAGCTGTCGAATGCGCTTGGTCTCAAGTATCGTGAAGGATTTGTTAAGAATCGATATGTTGGAAGAACATTCATCATGCCTGGTCAACAAGATCGGTAGACCACTTTATCGAGACTACCTAATTACTAGGCAAAAGAATGTGCGAAGAAAACTGAATGCCATGGAATTGGAGTTCAGAAACAAGAGGGTCTTGATCGTTGACGACTCGATAGTACGAGGGACGACCTCGCGTGAAATCGTCCAAATGGCTCGCGAGAAGGGTGCAAGGAAAGTCTATTTTGCGTCTTGCGCTCCCGCCATTCGATATCCCCATATACATGGAATCGACTTGGCGGACGCAAAGGAGTTGGTTGCACACGGTCGAGATCCCGAACAAGTCGCCGAAGAGATTGGCGCTGATATGGTCATCTATCAGACGCTGGAAGATCTCAAGAAGTCCGTGTCCGGGATCAACCACGATATCCTCGATTTTGAGGCAGGGGTATTTACCGGACAATATGTGACTGGATGCCCTCCACATTACCTGGAGCATCTCGAAAAGTTGAGGGGTGTACATGCTCGCGTACAGCAAATGGAGAAGAGAAAGACCCTCGAAGCACTGAAAATCAACGGGATTGAGCAAGAGATTGTAAATGGGATTGAAGAGGAGCATATTCAGCAGAAGGCGGCTGTGGATATTAGTCTTATCAATGCAGCGAAGGAAGTGGGTGCTCGGGTATAATACTCTCATTCGTTTGAACTTTTACGGCGTTCAAAGCATTCCAGGAATATTTTATCATTAGAAGAAATCAAATTAAGGAAATCGAAAGTGAACAACAAAACCACGATAAACTGTTAATATCTAAGCTTGGATGTCGTCTGTAAGGGCTAATGTGATTGATAGACGGCAAAGTATAGATAATGATGCAAGGAAATATCGATTGGAATGGATGAGCATCAAGACTAGCATTATTGAACAGAAAGAATGGAGAATTACATTCAATTGATAGCCATGCGGAGGAGGATATATATATAGCCAAATACAAGTCTCATCCTTCCGTGCAATAATCCACCACTCGCAAGTGCACACTCACGCGCACGCACACACCCAATGATTAACCAAGGTTTCAACCCAATACTCAAAGCTAAACCTCTCTATATTGCGAGGGCAATTTCAGACCGAGGTTGAAGACTGTCCAAGTCGGAGGCATTAGGGGGTGAATCGAGCGCTCGAGCAGCCGCGATAAGTCCCATGATATTTGGGAACATGTCAAGGGTGTTGTATTGCCATCCGGTGACGTGAAACGTGTCATCGACTTCGGTGACCGAGGTACCATGTGTCGAGGAAGTATCGAAGATTGAATCTTCCGGTGAAGAAAGAAGCGATAAATTGGGATCATTATTCTCGGGAGACTCTGACCAGGTAAACAAATCTTCTGAAAGACCTGCGACGGAGGATAACCGACCTTGGATCGAAGCCTCGTCAATCAAAGACGTGAGTCCGAAATGATCTGCCTTCTTCATAATCTTTGCGTTCTCTTCCCTTGCCTTTTCAAGGAGGTCATCAGGCGTTAAACCCAAATTGACTGTCCGACCCAACCTTTCTCGTTTTGTAACGTAGGCCTTGCGTTTGTGTACTGCTCTTTGATAGTCGACCGCAGCAAGATCTCTCGTCTTTTTGTACGTGCCTCTCTCGCCAACCTTTGCACGAGCCTTGCGCGGAGGGGCGTCGGTGCATTCCGAACAGCGATTAAACTGGACACAACGACCACAAGGACGCTGTGCGTCGCATTTCTTGCCGAGTTTCCGGCACCAAGAGCACGCAAGCTTGGTCTGATGACGTTTAACGGGGAGATTTGGGTTGTCTGTTCCATGGGAGCGGTATTTGAGCGTGGGATGAGAGGACGTTTGTTGTTGTCGTTTCCGGGAGCGGCTAGGACGAGCAGACACCGGGTCATCTGTATTGTCGGATGAGTAGTAGCTCGATGACGGGATTTCCGGCGATGAGAGGAGCGATGTCATTGGAGAGGGGTAAGACGAGGAAGACGAGGAGTATGTGAGCTGAGAGAGCTCAGTTGTGCAGGCCATTGACGAATCGAGATTCAGACCTTCGGAGAAGAGATCAAAGTCATACGACGCCAAATATTCCAGCGACTCTTCTGGGGTGAAGCAGCTCGCAGAGAGGAGCGCAGGATCGAGAGTCAAGCTGAAATCCATAGTGTTAAGCGTTGTCTTGAGAAAAAGTTGGAATGGAGTCTTACCGCTTTTGAGATTAGAGCGAACTGTCGCGTTAGCTTGGTTTAGCTTGGTTTTGAGCGTGTTTTTGATCGATCTGCGAGCGCGTGTAATATGGTTTTTCAAACTCCGTCTCTAACAGTTTCAGCCAATCAAAACTTTCTAATGTTGTAAGCAGCCCGCATCATTTCGAGGGAATTGGGGATTTATCTCAACGGGATTTGGGGTAATCTTCGAAAGGACAAGGGGACAAGATAACGGAAAAAAGCATTTGTGAAAGTACACAGCTAACCACTAAAGGCATCGCATGACTGAATATAGATATCCCTCCAATATTTTTGATTTTTGGGACTCGGCAAACTACTAGGTAGGATGCTATCGTGATCACTTCTTTGTTGGATGCACACCATATTTGGCGAGCACGCGCTCAATTCCATCAAGTCCTCGCTTCAATTCTTCAAGAGGGGGACCAAACGAGAGACTACAAGGTTAAAAGAGATATACTTGACTTTGTACCGAATAAAGTGATGGCAAGGAGAGTGACTCAGATCGCGGCGGTTCTTGGGGTTGATGTCGAAGAAGAGTCCTGGGATGCAATGTCAGCACGGTGGATAACGTCGGGTCCGGAATGCTCACCAGGAACGACGATCACCTTCTCCTCCAAGCACGCTTCGAAGAATGACAGTCCAGAGTGAATTTTTTCAGGCAAGTGAGACACTACAAAGTTAGCCATCGTCATCTCTTCTAAGGAGGATACAATTGACCCAAATATAGAATGTCGCGTCGGGAGCAGCAGTCTTGATTCCAATCTCATTCAACCTTTGCAGCTCTGTCAGTACGTTACAGAATCATCAAATTGGGAAGGGCATACCTTTCAACTACGTAGTCGCGCTTCTTGACAAAATGTTGCTGGAGCGCCTTCATCTCTTGCGTGAAAAGGTCGGGTTTGACGAACTGAACTGCTGCGTCCTGCAACACATGAGACGCTCCACCATCCAGATAGCTTCCAGAACGAGAAAGCGCTTTCACCAAATCCTAGGTATTAGCGCGTTCTTTCCATATCTGCCAATTGATACCTTTGGACCGACCACCCAGCAGATACGAAATCCGGGAAGTCGGAAAATCTTTGTCAAACCATTGACAATAATGACAGGATCCTAGTAAGCTTAGCTCCTTGCCTGACGGGGTTAAGACTTCATTGACATCTATAGATATAAGAAACTCGATAGTAAAAGATAAGGCTCATACCATCAACATATTCGGCTGAGCTTACGGTTTCTCCATTACATCCATGAGTGTAAAGATACCCCGAGTAAAACTCGTCAACAATCTTCGATATTAGCAACCTTGAATGAGGGCCATAACCAGTGTACACTTGTCGCGACAAAGATCTTGGACGTCTTTGAGATCTTCGCCCTCCAAAACTTGGCCCGTCGGGTTCTAGTCCAGGTGAGCCAACTTTTAAAAACTTGGTGAAACACACCCTTGGATTCGAGGTCAAAAGCACGGCCAGGCCTCGCTGAATCTCCTGTTTGACAATATCAATATGTATCTGTATTATCAGTCAGATTTTGATTTTAAAATAGGTCAACATGGTAGTTGTCCTCTTCATCAAGAGGTGCTACACAGCGTTATTCACTACAAAAGGAGGGATTGTACTCGGGATCGACACAAAAGACCCAAACAAGCTAAGCTAGAGATATCAGACGAGGTTGCTCAGGATTATACAAGTTGATCATAAGCTACCAAGATCAGTAATTACGCAATCGAGAAAGTACCAGTATAATCGGGAATGAAATGAGCGACGTAGCAATTGTCGACGACAGCAGCCTGCATTGTCAGTGAACAGCGAACAATCTCGTTTGTACCAAGCGATTGAGGCCCGAACGGCCGCCAGGGACTATGCAAACGTTCTAAAATAAGTCTTATGGAACCTTCTAGAGATCGATACCTCATAGGTGTATTTGCTTTCTTTTCCCTCACGGTACATCGCGTTGTAAAGATCTGCAACTGCGGTTCGAAGTTCCTTAGTATTAGCACGGGAGGTCTAAAAAGGGCTATACCTTTGTGCCTCCGGTCGGAGCATACTCCAAAGACTCTGGCTTGACCTCGATTGTTGTGGGCTTATGCATTGCTCCGGGAATGTCTCCAGTTTCAGGGGCTCCCTGTGACGTCAGTGAATTTTTGACAGTGAAATATTGTTTACTTGGCCAAAGTTTGCCCACTCCGGATTGCCATAGTGAAATCCTATAGTCAAAACTATTCGGTTGTGGGAGTTCAGTACCCATCGACTCGGCCCTATCTGTGCAATAGATAACGCCGGTGGAGCTAGACCACTTGAGTTATTTCCGTAAAAATGACGTTACCTTGGATGGCCGATACCAGGAAGGAAATGTTTCCCTTCGCCGTGATGGGCATTGCCGGGAGCTTCTCTGAACTTTGCAACGGAGGGTCTTCTGTGGTCAACCATTGCTGCAGTAGACAAGTGCAAGCGTTGGGGGCGAGGCGTGTGCCGTGGTATTATTAGGGGGAGGGTCAAAGCAAAGGGCCGTCGCTTCCACAATAATAAGATAAAGTTCATGCATCCCGCCCCTGTATCTCTCTCTCCTTATCATTTACGGAGCAAATTGAGCCGATAGCCCTCGCATGCCTTGCCCTACAAAGTGAACCCGCCATTTCAGCGAACGTTTTTCTGTTGCAGATCACACACGCCCGAACGATTTTTTCGATCTTGATCAAACATGGACGCGTCTGTCTCCAAAGTTGTTGACGCGTATGCCGATAATGTGGTTGCAACCAGCAGCGCAGACAAGTCGCATTCAAACCGGCCTGAAGAACTCGATGTCGACGCTCTGTTTGATCAGCTGGAGAACGAGGATGATGGCAACATCCGTCAGCGCCGAATGGCGCAATTACAAAGAGAGTACGCCGGGGATAATTGTCAGCTAGGTTCTGATAATTAGGTTGAACGAGATCAAGGAACTAAAGGGAAAGGAACATGGGCAATATACCGAGATAAAAGACGAGAAAACTGTCCTAGACCTGACAACGTAAGTGCAATACATTTTGCCTCTCTAATTCGATACAGTACCACACATCGAATTGTTGCACACTTCTTCCACAAGGATTTTCGAAGATGCCAGATAATAGATACCCATCTTGAGGTCAGCTCCTTGGTCAATTGTATGCTCGATTTTGACACTCTTGTAGACTTTGGCTCGAAAGCATTATCAAACGAAATTCATCAAGGTGGATGTCGAAAATGTCCCGTTTTTAGTGATATCACTTAAGGTGCAGGTTTTGCCCTGCATCATCGCTTTCATTGATGGAATCGGGGTCGACAGGTACATATCAAGTTTTGTCACTAAATTTACTAACAACGTACAGAATCGTGGGATTCGATGACCTGGGCAACACCGACAACTTCACTACATCCCACTTGGAGTATCGCCTTATCGAAACTGGTCTTGACCTTGAAACGCTTTTATCTAACGATCAACAGGAGTGGTATCAAGACCAAGAATGGAGGGAGAAGGCAAGGTAAAGACGATTTTGGGCTTCAGGAGGCAAAAAAATGGTGATACCTCGGACGACGACAGTGATTATGATTGATGCGACACCTTGGTATACTAGATGCTCAACACTCCTATTTGCTTTCTCTCCTGTCTGCCTCCGGCATTTGCCAGGGCTTGCATTTTGGTCGAATATCGGAACAATTCCAGAATGGCCACCGGAGTAACGCCTTGTATCCGCTTTGCCGCGCCAAGCGTGACTGGTCTAGATTTACTCAATAGATCCTTTTCTTCCGATGACAGCCCACGCAAACTACCGAATGAGTATCCTGCAACACGTACATGGTTACCTGTAATAGTCTAAATCGTCTGGCAGCGCGAGTTTCTCGTCCTTCAAAAATAGCGCCGTTGTTTCATTCTCGCGTTCGATCGCCCAAGAGTAGTGCCCTATAAGTCAGATTTGAACAGTCTATTGAACGGACCTTCCCAGCCGACTCGCTCTCGAATGTAAGGCGAGAGTTCAGCGAGTCCGGGGACAATGGGGATGAAGTCGTCAATACTTAACCCCGTCCATCTCAACAAGTCGAAGGCTCTACCGATGAGAAGGGAGATGTCAAGGGCGATACGATCTCTTTTTGCCGTCTGCGTGGGTCACAAAACCCAACTCTTTCCATCTGTGATGGCTGTGTACCATTTGTTCCATCAGTTGCCGGCCCAGTAACAAACTTTCCCTGTCTTGCAAAAACTTCTTCTTTCTCTCCTCACTAACCACGCCAGCATCAATGGCCAACTGCGTCAAGCGCAAATCGGCATTATCCGGTCGAGTGCTCAGACGAAACTCGCTCCGAGCGGTGAACATGCGGTACGGCTCCTCAACCCCCTTTGTGACCAGATCGTCGATCAGGATTCCTATATACCCTTGGCTCCGCAGAATCGAGATTGGTGTAGTGCCCATCGCAGTGAGACCAGCGTTAATTCCAGCCACGACCCCTTGAGCTGCGGCTTCCTCGTACCCTGTTGTGCCGTTGATCTGTCCAGCAAGCCACAAGCCGTGAATCTTTTTGGTTTCCAACGTTGGTCGCAGTTCCCGCGGATCCACGTAATCATACTCGACACCATATCCGGGCTGTAATATCTCAACATTCTCAAGACCAACGATCGGTCGCAGCAGAGCCATCTGCACGTCTTCAGGCATGGAGTTACCCACGCCACTGGCGTAAATGATATCAGAGTCGAGTCCTTCGGGCTCAAGCCAGACACGATGGGCAGACTTCTCCGGGAATTTGATGACCTTGGATTCCAATGAAGGACAATATCGGGGGCCACGAACGGTCTCGCGAATGTGAACACAACGGTGCAAGTTCTCACTGATAATTTTGTGACTTTGAGGATTTGTGTAAGTCAAGAAACAGTCGAGTTGTTCCTACACAAGGTCAGCGGCAGATTCGAAGCTATTGCGATACCGCAATCTCTGGGCGTTGGTTCATGTAGCTGAATGGCAGAGGCGGATTGTCGGCTTTTTGGATCGCAATCTTGGAAAAGTCAATAGAGCGTTTGGCCAGACGAGGCGGTGTTCCAGTTTTCAGACGCCCCAGCTGGAAACCGGCAGACTTGAGTGATTTGCTCAGCCTCGTGGAGGCAGGTTCTCCGACTCGCCCGGCTGGGTACGTGTGTAGCCCTTGATTCAGTCGCCTCCAAGAGAAGACATACCAATATGTATTTCACCACCTAAAAATGTTCCGGTTGTTATGATGACTTGGGATGCATGGATGATTTCACCATTGTCTGCAAAGTAGGTCAGCTCATAACCATTAGAGAAATCTATACCCAAAGCTATTCCCTGGACTCGACCGTAGGATTTTGTCTCTCCAAGCTCGGGATTAGGCGAGGTAATCAGGAGATCGGCCACACTTCCTTCCAACAAAGTGAGATTTTTGACCGCATCAAGCTCTTGTCGCATATACTTTTTGTACAGCTTGCGATCGATCAGAGCACGAGGACCCTGCAGGTTAACCTGGGGAGTGCGGGATGGTTGTGTACCCAGACTGCAGGCCCTTTAGATCGATTCAGTACTCTAAATGCGGTGCCGGCTTTGTCTGAAAGAATTAGACAAGATTCGCCATGTAACAGGGGGGATATCTATACCCGTTACCCGTCCACAGAGCCCGTCCAAGGCGTCGATCTCTCGAACCATATGTCCTTTGCCTATTCCGCCTAGAAACAGTGAGCCGATTGGCAGCTTAAGGTCCTTGGAGTTTTACCCATCGAAGGGTTGCATGAACATTCTCCAATTTTGCTTAGATCTTGGGTCACAAGGACAGTCTTTGCTCCAGCTCGGGCAGCGGCTGCACACGCCTCGGAGCCTGCATGGCCTCCGCCGATTACGCAAACATCAAACACTCGGTGCGGCTGAGTCTCGGCAGCAAGAGTAGCAAAATTCCTACTCCGTGGCCGTCGCAATTGACTTTGAAAGGTGTCTCTCAAATAGGAGACAGATCGCGGCCGAAGCATTTGCAGAAAACAAAATCCGAGGCGCAAAAACACTTTTCTGGCGGGTGGGTTATTTATCTAGAAGAATTGAGGCAAGCACTTTGGCTGTATGGGTTAGGGTTTATTTCCCTCATATTATAAGCGGACTTGTCCGGACTGAAGTCACTGAACTTGCACGAGAATGAGTTACAACGGTATCGGGTTACAGACTCCTCGTGGATCGGGCACGAATGGATATGTCCAACGAAGTCTTGCCAACATAAGAAAGAAGCCTCAGACTCCCTACTCCAGAGACAACGACTATGATAAACCACAGACAAAAACAAGGAAGCCGAATCCAGACATCATGGAACACGACCGCAAACGAGAGATCGAAGTGCAATGCTTCGAGCTGCAGGATAAGCTCGAAGAGCAAGGGTAACTCTCTCTCTCTCTGCCCTCGTCAAAGAACTCTATTGACTGCTTAGGCTCGATGAAGACGAAATCGAGAAAAAGGTCGCCAAACTACGGGATGAGTTGACAAAACAAGCCCCAACTGGTCAAAATGTCAAATCGTACGTCTCCCCCCAAAGCACTCTACATTGCGGAACAGCGCCTAACTTTGAATAGGTTGAAACCACATCAGATACACGACCTCGCCGCTGCGAAAGAAAAGGAAATGGAAAAGGTCCGAAAGGCATTTGGCATTCGAGAGGATTACGTCGAGGGAGATGCCTTTAAACGGATGAAGGAACGCACGGCTGAGTAGCTTGTATCTTCTCGATGTCAATAGTTAGTCTTTGCATGTCATAATGTTCGGTTACTGGACTGTTGGACGGGTTTATTGGGTGAACTAAAATGATACCTCTTGTACAAATCTAAAGCCACCTGCGTCCGAAAAAGTGCAGATCTGAGAACTGGCCGGCCAACAGTGAACCTCGACGCTGTATCTCTCCCTCGCCCGGTTCTCCATCCTGTGAGGGATGTCCGAACTCTACGCAAGCTACCCCATCTGTCCCACATCCCAGATAAACTCGTTCAACTCCATTATAATCATCCCCCTTAGAGGATCCCTCAATTTGGATCTTAGTGATCATTCGATTCAAGTCAATATCCCGAATGCCGGTTTGAATTCCACTCAGAAGACGAAGCGAACCCGAACCACCTGCAGCGAAGACTCCGCCGTTCCGTGATGCCACAGCGAGTATGGTGGCATTTGAAGCCGTCCACCGATTCTTAAATTCGAGCGTCAGACTCTGTGTGTTGATGCTCTCAAGGGTACCTCGACCTTCAACATATTAGCGGTTGTTATAGAAAAGCTGAATTACCTCGATACGAGCCACCGACAATTACACGATCTCGTCCAACGGGAGTCATAGACGACAACGATTCGGCTCCAGAATACACAGAACCGCACACTGACAGACCAGCTCGCAGATCGTAGGATAGGACAGATGGAAATCTGCCACAGACAATAAAGTTGTCCGCTTCGACGCTGCGGCTTCGAATACAAAGAGGTGTCGCTTGGTCCGACGAAGGCGGTCTGGGTATAACCCCTCGCTGTACAATGGTCGATGGTTGTCGAACATCTGAAATATATATTCCCGCAGGATAACATCCGAATACAAGTGTCGTTGGCGTCAGCTGCCATATCGTCGTGATGAGACTTCGGCCAACAGATCCGTCATCGTTAAAGTCATAAAGACGCAAAATTTTATCACTCTCCACATCCTGAGCCGGCATTAGAGTCTGTGTAACCGAGGTCCAAAAGGTACCAACTTCTGTAAACTTTGTCCGACACCAAAGTAAATAGATTCATTGCCGATGGCAATTGCATCATTATATCCGAGTTGGGTAGTAGCAGAGGTGTGATTCTCACTCCCAGCATTTTGACTGATGCGGAAACTCTCACGTCCCGTCATGCTCCTTGTGTGATTGATATGTCGCCACTGAGAGCCTGACCTCCTCCACCGGCGCAGAGAACCATCGTCCGTCAAGCCAACCACATCCGACTGATGCAAGCCAAAGGTGAGAACGGTGACGCTGTCATCGATAAAAGTAGTGCGAATTGGAGCATTTCGCCTGACACCGTTAGCTCGATTCCTCTTTGGTCCCTACCACTTCCATTCGTTGTGCCAATCGATATCCGTCCAATGGTGATAAAGAGGTTTGGAGGGGGATATATTTGACGGGTCAGGCTTTGTGAACGTGTACCACAGCCGATTCTCCAAGGCGAGACGCCGAAGTCGTTTAGAAATGTATTGGATGCTTCTTGAGAGAGTCCAAGGGTCTAGATGCGCAAGGACGGAACAAAGTAACTCGTCCGACAGCGAATCCATCGTAGATGAGTCCGGCGCTCGGCGTTCGATGATCGGCGAAATTGCAGGAAATCTCTATAGGTACAGGCGACGACGGATCATGTTACTAGGATATCTCAAAGTTCTTATAGTCTATAGGTATGCTAAATGCACTTTACTCGAGCTAAAACGGTCAGAAACGAAGAACAAAAGAGTGGCTTAAGTACATGATGAGGCTTTGACGGCCGATGAGAAAATAGTCCCGTTTTATCTGAAAGTCAACCTGTGAGGATTATGAGGAAGGTACAAAAGAACCGCCCGGTGCTATTACCACCAAGAACACCGTCCGCGACAACCCAGATGCATGCAATGCAAATAATGGCCAAGCAAAAGCCACCGACCACTAACAATCGTATATGCTCCCCCGCCTATAATGTTCACAAATCAAACACAAACTTAAACGTCATTGGATCAAGGCATACCCAAAAGATAAGATTGGCATCTGCTCTATGCCACGAGCTCCCGCCGAAGGAAGAAAATATCGTTGTGTTCTCCGTTGAGTACCTACTTGTTAAGCTCTCTGCACGTTCGTCAAACATACCATTGTTCCGGCAAGATAGCAATTCGAAACTCTTTTGGAGGTGTCGTCATCAAGTATTCTTTCCACATGATGCTCAAAAATAAAGGCCCTGTAGATAACATGACAGTCAGGTACGGCAGCTTCCAATTCCTCGCATATCGCTCAAGCTTCCTGATTACTTGTCTGTAGAATGGGTGATTTGGCGAGCTGCCCATGGAATCGTTGGAAATACCAATCGGTGTCGTCCCTCTGAGCCACGCCGAATACGTTCTTAACGAGTCTAGCCGTCTATGGCATCTCTGAGACGGAATTTAGCTTCATGGAAAACCTTGGGAGGTGGCAAACCAGATCAAGATCCAAGTATGTCCCCCCGTAATGCGTCAGTGCAAAATATCGTATCACATCGGCTCTTTGAATGTTGAAGGGGTAGGAATCAAAAACAGGCAAGAACCAGGAATAGTATTCCTCGATGAAAGCTTCGGGTTCATCAGCTTGATTCGAATAGTCAATACCTCTCGAGTTTTTATCAGTCCATAACTATTGGAATGCGTGAGCGAAGGAGTAAGGTTGGTCTTACCATGTAATGATAGTCCGGATGCAAGTCACGGCTACCGCTGTGAGCTCACCACAGCGGACAAGAGGAATTAAGAATAACGTACCAAGTAAACTGTGCAATCTGCCACTGCTCCGGGATGTTGTCGTTCTTCCAGGTCTGGTGTATTATCTTAGGAATCGGATGTGTCGCGGTGCTGCTATTGCCGCTCGCCTCCACTGCTGCAAGCGAGACCGAATCTGCCAAACCATCCTCCAAGATAAGAGCAATGAGGGACGAGGCAACGTAGGTAAGATAGACAATCGGTCCGAACACGATAATTATGACGATGACCAAGGCTCGTCTATTCATCCTCACAGAAACCCCGGGCTACCCTTCA
>Ga0182015_10005266_pt1 | contig 13513 bp, 17 predicted proteins | sample 712P3MmetaG_FD_120478 | JGI IMG/M metagenome (GOLD analysis project Ga0182015, IMG submission 120478) | Permafrost microbial communities from Stordalen Mire, Sweden - 712P3M metaG | ecosystem: Environmental > Terrestrial > Soil > Wetlands > Permafrost | place: Sweden: Stordalen | collected...
ATCCCTTCGGCCCAAAAGTGTTACCCATGTAGCCGGTACATTCTGTTACCCATGTCTCCGGGTCGGACCGAGTGGAGTTGGTTGAGGGGGGTGGATTTGAACCGCCGACCTTTGGGTTATGAGAATCCGTTCCCTAAGCCATACCAAGCCCGCCTGTAAGATACTGAAAACGCTAGAAGGGAATCAGTGAAACTGTCGCTGGTTTCGGTCTGAATTGGACCCAGAACCCGCATAGTTTGTGTATAGTCCCGTCCCATTGCAGACGTTGTTTTTTGCCATTTACTATAGAAAGCTGGCTCAGAAAGCTGCGGGCTGTCCTTCCTGTATCGGAGCATCCCTGGTGCCGCATGGCTAAAAAAAGTGCGACAACGTCCGTTCCGCCTCGGACGCTCACCGACTTCATAGAAGCATTTGCGCAATACTCGTCCGGCTCTGACTACTTGAAATGCTTTCGCGGCCAGCAGGACTCCTCTTGGCCAAACGTAGCGGGTATATTCCGGCCTGATCTCAAAGAGCTTCTTAAGGATGAGAAAAGGGCAGTTCGTGAACTGATCTCAGTTCAGCCGCATGAGTTTGCATCCGACGAAACCATGTTTGATAAACTCGTCCGGATGCAGCATTTTGGACTGCCCACTCGATTACTGGATGTTTCGCTGAATGCACTGGTCGCGCTTTATTTTGCAACTGACCCTGGCGCTGTTGGTGGCATACCGAGTGACGGCATGGTGACCGCTTTCGCAATTCAGCCGGAACACGAGAAATGGTTTGACAGCGATACGGTGAGTTGCATCGCCAATTTGGCCAATATGACATCCGAGGAGAAGACCGAGATCAATCGATTGAGGAAGGATCTAAAGGGAGATATATCGAGTGCTAGTAACATCAAGAAATTAAATAAAATACGACGTTATACAGCGACTTCATCAATTTATCCGGTCTGAAAAATCATATTTCCAGCCAATTATCAACCCCATAGATTTGTTTGTGCCGTATTTTGTTCATCCCAAGATGAGCAACAGGCGAATTCTGGCGCAATCCGGTGCCTTCATCCTCTACGGCCTAGATGAACCCAGGATATATCTCCCAACCCGGATTGACCAGACCACGGTCCCCAACTAGGTGTGTCGTGGCGATTCCGAAGCGGCAAGGCGGTATCCTGATGCCACACCACAAGCCAGTTGGCTTGGGGCGACTTGTCAAACAGCGTTGCGCGGAATGGTCGCGCCTCAGCACCGAGAACTTCTTGCGCTATGTTGAGCAAGCGCGGCTCCCGAGCCAGAGTGGCAACAGAAGGATGTCTCAGCGCGTGGCGCACGCCGGCCTTGCTGCGCCTCAGCGGCGATTGAGCGAGGTCATCAATCAGCCGCCGCGTTTCATGCGTCAGGAGGACTTCCGGGAGAACTCCAAATCCGTGTTCCTCGATAATATTCAGCGCATTCATCGGGTACGTCTTTCCGGCTATGTCCGGGGGGTGATCCCACGATTCTAAGACACGGAGGCGAAATGAATCAGCCCCAAGTGCGGCGCACACCTTCCGGCTATTCTTGAAACATCGTCATCGTGCCCATTGACCGGATCGTGATCGCAGTCGCCCGGTTGCGACATCTAAAATGTCTGGACGCAAACGACGCAAGGAGTTCCCTATGGTCACCCGAATCTGGCATGGCGCGACCCCCGTAGCCAAAAGCGACGAGTACCTGAACCTGATGCGCACAGTCGCTATTCCCGACTACCGCTCGACCCCCGGCAACAAGGGCGCTTACGCGCTGCGCCGCATGGAGGGCGATACCGCGCATTTTTTGATGGTCACGTTTTGGGAGTCCGAGGAAGCGATCCGCGCCTTCGCCGGAGACGACATCACCGTGGCAAAATACTACGACTTCGACAAGGACTTCCTGATCGAACTGGAGCCGCGCTCCACGCACTACGAGATGTACGAACAATTAAGTCCGCAAAATTCCGGTTTCTGACTTGACGTACAGGATGGCGCGACGGTCTGGGTGCTACGCAGCCGACTAGGCTGGTCTCCAACATTATTGTGGCTTGTACTCTATGTGATCCAGACTCTTCTCAGGATCGCGTGGGTGTTCCTGCATCCATTTTAGAGCAAGGGCTTGGGCCGCAGATATTTGGCGTTTATTCATGTTTTCGGTCAGGGTCTCAAGAGCGGCCTGCGCATCCGGATGCTTCCCGGAGCCCGCCACGGCTACCCACATGTACGCCTTAACGAGATCGCGTCGAACGCCTTTGCCATCCGAGTACATGGCTCCCAAACTAAGCTGTGCAGCGGGGTTTCCCTGTTCAGCGGACTTCCTGTACCACTCGGCCGCTTTTGCAAGATCAGCCGGGACGCCTGTGCCATCCTCATAAATCCGCCCCATCCCGAATTGCCCCCACTCGTCGCCGCTGTCTGCCAGCTTCGAGCACCACTTTACGGCCTCTGGATAGTCAGCCGCAGCACCGAGTCCCTGTGCCGCCATCCTACAGACGTTGTACTGCGCTTCGCCGTATCCCACTTCCGCTGCCTTCATGTACCAGCGGAAAGCCTCCGCATAATCTCTTCGGGAGCCGTCGTCGTAGGTTAGTCCAATACCGTTAAGGGATCGGCCGCCATCCCCGTGTTTGAGAGCCGAAGAAAACCATTTTCTCGCAAGAGTCTGATCCTGCTCGACGCCTTCGCCATGGAGGTAGCAAATTGCCAGACCAAATTCTCCATCGGGGTCGCCCTGAGCCGCCGCCAAACCATACCAATGGGCCGCTTGGTCGAAATCCTTCTCCACGCCAAGTCCCATGACGTACAAGAACCCGAGGCCCACTTGAGCCCCGCTCAATCCTTGGTTCGCCGCAAGCTGGAACCAGTTAGATGCTCCCCCATAGTCGTGATTGTTCTGAGCAATTATGCCGAGTTGGTTTTGCGCCTCGCGGTCTCCACCTTTCGCCTTCTGCTGAAGGGAAGGTTCTGTTACAGCATTCGCATCATCCGAACGGCTTCCGGGCTCCTGAGCCTGACAGAGCGATGCCGCGATGATTGAGAACACGATTGGCCAGCAGAGCCTTGTTTTAACCCGCATAATGGAATGTTCCCTGCTTTGTGCAACTGACACCAGTTACGGAAGTTTTGTTCCGTAATCGTTGCGCCAAGTGGCCGTTGTTGGTTTCGTTTCGCGTTTCTTCCCTTGCTCTCAGTTTCCCCCACCGACCGTATCTTCATTCTTGCCGGGGCAGGAGTAAGCGCGGAAAGCGGCATCCCAACTTTCCGTGGCGTGGGTGGACTCTGGCGGAACTACCGGATCGAGGAGGTCGCTTCGCCCGAGGCTTGGCACCGCGATCCCCGGCTGGTGTGGGAGTTCTATTCGATGCGTCGGCGAGTGGCGGCGGCAGCCAAGCCGAATCCGGCACACTTCGCCCTCGCAGACCTTGAAGACACCCTGCCGTCGCGGTTGTTTTTTTCTTGCACCATTCTGATTTATTCATCATACTTGAACAAATGAAAAACGGGAGCCATCTCTCCGACTTCGAACTCATCTCGATGCTGGTACTCCTGCGGTTGGGAGATGGCGCCTATGGCGTGCCCATTGCCCGCGAGATTGAGGAGCAAACCAAACGCGAGGTGAAACTGGGCAGCGTTTATGCCACATTAGAACGTCTGGAAGAGAAGGGCTTCGTAGTCTCGGAGCTTGGCGAGCCTACGCCGGAGCGCGGGGGCAGAGCGAAACGTTATTTCCGCGTCACAAAACAAGGAATGCGGGAGGTCCGTGAGACCCGACAAATCCTAATTAGGTTGTGGCAAGGCGTACCCGAGTTGGGAGGAGGGCGTCTATGACGAGGGCAAATTCACTCCAGCCACCAAGGTTGGCCACGTGGCTGCTGGACCAGTTCTCTCCCGTTCTGCAAAATGCGCCGCTAGCAGGCGATCTGATGGAAGCTTTCAAACAAGGACGTTCCTCCAGTTGGTACTGGAGGCAAGTGTTTGGAGCGATCCTCATAGCGTTGCCGAGTTTGCTACGAAAACAATGGGGTTGTTTAGCGTATGCCGCTGGCTGTAGCGGTCTCATCCAAGCCGCATGGTTTTTCATGATTCCCACTGCTGGGCATGACTCTGCGCTCCCGCAAGTGTTCGCTCTTTACGCAAAGGGTTACGCGGTCCTGTGGCCGTGGTCACTGGTGTATCAAATAGCGTTTCTTACTGCTTTCCAGTTTGTGATCGTCGCGGTTGCGCTGGGTTCCTATCTTGCATTTTCTCGGATGTTGAATCCACAAACCCTGCTTCGAGCATTCATGGTTGTCGTCTTCGTGCTGGCGAGTGGTAACGTGGCCATTACGTTCCTAAGCGTAGTCATTCGATTGGGACCGCTTGAATGGGTGCGTGTCTCCACACCGACAACAGTCGCCCTGCTACTCGGCATGTGGAACGCCAATCTTGGCAGTACGTCGCGGCCTGTATCGACTTAGTATTTCCCTGTCATGCCCTCGAACCTCCGAACGAACAGGCGTCTTAGCGCAATGCACTTCTCTAGCGTCACTGGCCCGAAAGGTTTTTTGCGCAGTGACCGCAAGTCGATGATTCGATTGGCAGGAAATTCGGGATTCAGGGTAGTCAGCCGGGTATACCTTCTGAACAGTGACTCGGAAGGTTCCCGGTTTGCGAGACGCCGCGCCTTATTCGGCAACTTGATTCTGTCTTCGCGTCCTTGAGCACGCGAGAGTGAGACTAACACCCATCGCGAGCGAAGCGTAAAACGGCAGTAGGGCGTGTCTTCCAGTTGGGACATACCACCCAATGAGGTTGATGCATCCAGCGATTGAGGTGATTATGAGAGGAGAATATGTCTGTCGTCGTGCAATGCCGTAGATGCTCGAAAATGCCCCGATAAAGCCAGTTGCTCCAAAAGCAAGAAATGCGTATATGCCAAGACTGCACTGCCCAGTTCTGTCACCTTCCCGTGAGTCAGGTGCATCTCGATAGCATCGCAGCCATATACTCCCAAGACCGCGAAAGCGAAACCCGAAATGACGCCACTTGTGCTGGCTAGAAAAAGCAGTTGCCCCCACGAGAATTTCCTCACCCGTTCCACCCAGTTTTTCATCTCAGTAGTCCTTCACTTGCAGGGCGGGATTGCCATCCGCTCCGTATTCAGCGCGGGCAACTCGCTGGCGGATACTACTGCTAGCTCCATCTGCCTCGAATACGTCTTCCAGCACTGCACCTCCCTGCACTTGGACCTTGCGATTGTGGGCCACGGGCTTTCTTTCCAGGAAAGGGCGGAGTTTGTCCGCTGCATTCAGGGGGTTTTTCGGCTGCCTGTGATTCTGATTGTTGAGGGCGAGTTATTGGGCAGCATACGCGCCGACTCACACATTGACGTGAATGCTCCAATTGAAGAGTTGGTTTGCGCGATCAAACGACTCTTCGGCGAAGAACAATCCAGAGCCGTTGCGGTTTAAGGATCGGCGAAAATCAAGATACGCTCGCGATTTGAGCACCGGCCTGTTCGCGGGATGCAGCTGGAAGAGATGATCGGCACAACCGGGTCGCGAGTCAGTTTTTTCATGAATCGGTTCAGGAAGTTGGGCTTTGTCGAGTATGGAGAAAATGGCATGCACGTTCATAGCTCACTATTAAGTATTCTTCTCCACGACTAGCGAGTCGGGCCGGCGAGGGACAGTATCAACCCTCCAACTCCTCTCCTTTGCTGCAGGCTTGTCCCTCAGCGATCTTGAGGGCCGCAGCCGCAGCGCCAGCCGCGCCTTGCGACCAGCTCTTATGGCGGCCCGCCGGATTGAATCGTTCCTCCGCTCGGGCCTGCCACTTCTGCCCCGGCGCGCAACCAAGGACCTTTTTGAGACTCGCGGCTGTTACCCTGACTATTGGTAGGCCACTCTCAGCTGCCGCGAGTTCGGTGATTGCTTCTCCTTTGATTGCTTCGATGGAAGACTTGAACCGACCCGACGACGATGCTAGGAGTGCGATGGTCGAGCCTCGGTTCTTGCCGCCGCGGTCGAATATGACGACAAGACGTTGCAGGAGTTCACCCAGATCGTCTCCGGATCGCGCCTGGAATTGAATCGACTTGATCGTCTTGATCACGAAAGTCTCGCCCGAGCCTGTGGTTCGCGCGATGACGATTGCGTCCTTGGTGGGGCTCACTCCGAAGATCATGCGCGGACTCTGGCAGAAACCGCAGGGTAAGCTTGAAGTCACGCCCACTCGGCAGTGTACGTTGACCATTCTAGTACGTCGCCCGCTCGTCCCGAAAGCCATACTGCGAGTTTGTGCTCGCAATCTTTACGGTTGGCCTTAAGCGTAACCCCTTTTTCAATTATCGGCCCGAGGAACTGAACTCCGGATGGAATCAAATTTGAGAAATCATCATTCCACGTCGACGATCAGACCCTCAGAGGGCCGGAGAGAAACCTTCCCTTCAATCAATTCATCTTCGCGATCCAAATGGGTCGAGGCGACGACATGGCCTCTTGGTAGGGTAGCCTCTGCCTGAGCGTGGCCGAGGTTCAGAAAGATCGCGAAGTACTCCTCGTTATTTCTTCTCGCATAACGAAGGACTGCCCCATTTGCTGCGACTTCTTCGATCCTGCCGGAGACCAACGCCTCATTGTTCTTGCGCAGACGAATGAGTGTGCGGTAAAGACTGAGAATGGAATCGCGCTGCCCGGACAGGTTCGCTACGTTTACCGTTGCGTGATCAGTGCCCAACGGCAACCAGGGTCTGCCTTTAGTAAATCCGGCCCGCAGCGAATCATCCCAAGGCATGGGCGAGCGTTCGGGATCGCGTCCCAGCCCAAGACCGGGCTCGTTCTTCTCTGCCGGATCCTGCACTTCGTGCGACGGAACGGGCACGTTTGTCATGCCGATTTCTTCGCCATAATAAATGGTCGGCGTGCCGCGGAGGGTGAGCAGCAACATCGCAGCGACCCGAGCCTGCGCCGGTCCCACGCGGCTGGCGATGCGTGCCTGATCATGGTTGCCCAACACCCAGTTCGGCCAGGCGCCTGGCGGCAAGGCCGCTTCGTAATCCCGAATAACCTGCGCGATCGCATCCGCGCTCCAGGCACACAGAATGAGCTGAAAGTTGAAAGGAAGTTCCGCCCCTTTCAAGTCTTTTCCGTAGTAGCTGACAAGCTGGTTGATTGGAAGATAAATCTCTCCAATAAAGACTCTCTCGCGGTATGAATCGAGGACCGATCGCATGGTTGCGACCAGGTCGTGGATCTCGGGCCGGTCCGAGTTATAGATGGGCAGCAGGCGACGGGATGAGGGAGCGCCCGCCTGATACCCAGGATTGATCGGGTTATCACGAAATTGGTCGTCCTTAATGAGCAGCCACATCACATCGACGCGGAATCCATCTACCCCGCGATCCAACCAGAACCGAAGCACATCCAACATCGCTTCACGCAACTCCGGGTTGCGCCAGTTCACATCTGGTTGCTGCTTCAGGAACGAGTGGTAGTAATACTGTCCCGTCGTCGCATCCCACTCCCATCCCGAGCCGCCGAAGTTGCTCGGCCAGTTATTGGGCGGTCCACCATCCTCAGCGGCATCTCGCCACAGATACCAATCGCGCTTCGGGTTTTCGCGCGAGCAACGGCTCTCGAGGAACCATGGATGTTGGTCCGAGGTGTGATTCGGAACAAAGTCAAGGATCAGCTTGAGCCCGCGTTCGTGTACAGCATTAAGCAGGCGATCAAAGTCGGCCAGGGTGCCGAACCTTGGATCGATACCGCAATAGTCGGCAATGTCATAGCCGAAGTCCGCCATCGGAGACGGATAGATCGGGGCAATCCACAGAGCTTTTACCCCAAGCTCCAGAAGATAATCGAGCCTCGCAAGAATGCCCGCGAGATCCCCGACGCCGTCATCGTTCGCATCTTGAAACGATCGCGGATAAACCTCATAGATAATCCCGCGTTGCCACCAGGCGGTTGCCTGCATCTTATAATTGTCGCTCACTTTTGATCTTTATTTCAGAACAAACCAACATGAAAGCAGCCCAAGCGCATGATCAACGATCTCTGGTATAAGAACGCGATCATCTATTGCCTCTCCGTCTCAACATACATGGATGCAAACGGGGACGGTATTGGAGACTTTCGCGGCCTCATGAACAGGCTGGACTATCTCCAAGGCATAGGCGTGACGGCCGTCTGGCTAATGCCGTTTCAGCCGTCGCCATGTCGAGACGACGGGTACGATGTCGCGGATTACTACGGTGTCGATCCCCGCTACGGCACGCTCGGAGACTTCGTCGAGTTCACGCACGGCTGCAAGCAGCGCGGCATCCGCGTACTTATCGACCTGGTCGTGAATCATACATCCGACAAGCATCCCTGGTTTCAGGAAGCGCGCTCCGACCCAAAGTCGAAATATCGGGATTGGTATGTATGGTCGAAGAAGAAACCGAAACATGCTGACGATGGAGTCGTATTTCCCGGCGTCCAGAAATCTACTTGGGACTACGACAAGCTCGCACGCGCCTGGTACTTCCACCGATTCTATGACTTCGAGCCTGACCTGAACACTTCGAACCCAGAAGTGCAGGCAGAGATCCTGAAGGTGATGGGCTTCTGGATACAGCTTGGCGTGTCAGGCTTCCGCATGGATGCCGTGCCCTTTGTCATCGCAGAAAAGGGAGCGGACGTCACCGCCCCCAAAGAACAATATGACATGCTGCGAACCTTCCGGGAGTTTCTCTCCTGGCGCCAGGGCGATGCCATCATTCTTGCGGAAGCGAACGTCCAGCCGAAAACCGATTTGGAATACTTCGGTACGGCCGGCGAACGCATGCAGATGATGTTCAACTTCGCAGTGAATCAACGCCTGTTCTACGCGCTGGCAACAGGCGACAGCCGCCCCTTAACCAAGGCACTCAAAGCCACAAAAATATCTGAAGCCACAGCGCAGTGGGGTCAGTTCCTGCGCAATCACGACGAACTGGATCTGGGGCGGTTGACTGATGAGCAGCGCCGGGCTGTGTTTGCGGCCTTTGGTCCTGACGACGACATGCAGCTTTACGGACGCGGAATTCGCCGTCGTCTCGCCCCCATGCTGCAGGGCGACAGACGCCGCCTGGAGCTTGCCTACAGCCTGATGATGGCGTTGCCCGGAACACCCGTTTTACGCTATGGCGATGAGATCGGCATGGGAGATAACCTTCGCCTTCCCGAGCGTAATTGCGCCCGCACTCCAATGCAGTGGTCCACAGAACCGCAAGGTGGATTTACCAAAAGTGAGAAGCCAATCCTGCCGGTTATTAGCGGAGGACCGTATGGTTTCGAACATGTGAATGTCGCGCAACAGAGACGCGATCCTGATTCCCTTATGAACTGGATGGAACGCATGATCCGTATGCGCAAGGAAGCGCCGGAAATCGGCTGGGGCGAGTTCTCCATCCTGCAGACCCGGACGCCCGAAGTACTGGCAATTCGCTATGACTGGCGAAATAATTCCGTACTTGTCGTGCACAACCTCAGTGCGATCCCGCGCGAAGTCTGGCTCGAAGTCGGTGCGGAAGATTCCGCCTGCCTTGTCAATCTGCTATCAGGAGAGAACAGCACTTCCGATGCGTCCGGCAAGCATCGCCTGCTGCTCGATTCCTACGGATACCGTTGGTTCCGGGTCGGAGGTCTCGACTATATCCTGAAACGAACCCCAATCTAACTGACAACGCCAAGGTGCACCAGGCCAGAGTTTAGCTCCCTCAAGCCAGGTTCCAAATACACCGTACCTACGCGTTGGCTAGGAATGATGCCACCCTCACATAGGAAGTCATCGGCTCATCTGTTCCCGTGCGACTAGATTATGCACTCTCTTTTCAATCTCATCTCGAATCATTCTCACCTGTTCAACGATGTCCCGATCGAAAGGGGCTTCATTCTCGAACTGAGGAAATGGCAAGCGCTCTGTGTCGAGACCGAGGGGCGATGGCTGTTCCCGAGTCCGGTGACCGATCGGCCTTATCACGCCGATTCGATTCGTGCCGACTACCTGGTTCCGACAGGACTTCAGTTGGGACTTGGCAGGATCGGGTTCCACACGTTCCGCCATACCTACCGTGCTTGGCTGGACGAAACCGGAGCACCCGTGGGCGTTCAGCAGAAACTCATGCGACACGCGCACGTTTCCACCACAATGGACCTGTATGGAAAAGCCTCGGCCTTGGCAAAACGCAAAGCCAATCGGCCAATCGTGCAACGCCTCTTGAGAAGGTCTGCCACTCAGCGGATCTCCATTCAATAAATAAGGGCCGGATCGAACCCAGGATCGACTTTCCACAATTGCACCAAAGTGCGGCACATCAGTCCGGCGCCCACCAGCAGCACGAGCGCCATGGCCATTTCGCCCATCACCAAGGCAGACTGCATGCGTGTCCGGAGGCCGGAGATGGCGCGCCCGCTGTCCTTGAGCCTTCCACTGATGTCGGTCCCCGACATCCTTATGGCAGGCAGCAAACCAAACATGATTCCGGTAAGTACCGAAACCAAAATGGTGAAGAGCAGCACCGGAAAATCGAGCCCGATTTCCTCGGCACGCGGAACGGTTTCCGGGACCGCTACAAGGGCAGCGGCTGTTCCCCACCTCGCCAGAATCAGCCCGAACCCGCCGCCCAGCGCCGACAGCAGAACGCTTTCGGTGAGCAGTTGGCGCAGAATCCGTATCTGCCCCGCACCGAGCGCGACACGCACCGAGAACTCGCGCTGGCGCGCCGTTGACCGGGCTAGCAGCAGATTGGCGACATTCACGCAGGCAATCAGTAAGACGAATCCCACCGCCCCCAGCAGCACCAGCAGCGCCGGCCGCATGTCACCAACGATATTGTCTTTCAAAGAGATGATGTTGGCCTCGATATTGCCGTCAACGTTGGGATAGGCATCAGCGAGGCCGGCATTCACGCGCTTCATATCGTCACGCGCCTGCGCAAGCGTGACCCCAGACTTCAACAAGCCAATAGCGTCCATGCCCCGATACGAATCCCGCAGGTAAAAGGCCGGATCGGTCTCTTCCCCGATGGCTTCGTACACATCGGCGGTTCTGAAGTTGAAGATATGCAATCGAAACGAAGCCGGGATGACGCCGATGATCGTGCGCCGCTGCCCCGCTACGATGAGCCGTTTGCCAATCACGTTCCGGTCCGAGCCGAACTTTCGCTTCCACAACCCTTCCGAGATCAGGGCCGTCGGGCTGGCGCCGCGCCGGTCTTCTTCGGAAGTGAAATTGCGTCCCAGGATTGGGTTCACCCCGAGAATCGGAAAGAAATTTGCAGACACGCGCTGTGCCGGGACATTCTCCGGCTGGCCCACTCCAGTAATGCTGCCATCTGTCGAGCGGTATGCGGCCATTGCCTCAAAGGAACGATTGTCGCGCTGCCAATCGAGAAAGTTGGGAAATCGAGCCTTTGGCAAAGTTCTGTGTCTCCTCGAACATGGAGACGATGCGGCTGGCATCGTGGAACGGTAAAGGATTCAGCAATACTCCGTTCACGACCGAGAAGATCGCCGTATTGGCGCCGATGCCGAGCGCCAGCGTGATTACCGTGACAGTGGCGAATCCAGGGCTCTTGCGCAACTGCCGCAGCGCGTAGCGAACGTCCTGTGCGAGGCCGGTCATCTCAGGTTCGTCCTCCTTGGCAAGCTGATTCCGCTGGCCAATGCAAGGCAAAACGGATCACGTCTGCTGCAAAGCTGCGCGCAATGCTCTTACCAATATAGTGCAGGGCCTAAACCACTGATAGTACAGAGACAAGAGAACACCGCTCTCGTTCAAAGGTGTCCACAGTCGGACCGTGATGTCCGGAGGCGGACAGGCAGCCATGGGTCAGTCTGGGTTTATGAGACCGCTTGTAGTATGAGACTCGCAAAATCCAAAGGGCGCAATTGAGGCACTTACAGACCGACTGATGAAGTTCGACAACTTGCCGCGCCTTGGATGCTCTACCCAATGTGCCGCCATAAGTCTACGCCGCACAGAGCCTTGCCCCTTGCTGTCCGCCAAATGTCCGGGTGTCCGGAGGTTCCAGTCGGGATTCGAGGTGCGCGCTGGAACGATTGCATCGCGAACTGATGGAGCTGAATCCCGGCACCGCCCGCAGCCTGGACATGAAATTCGTCATTGGCGATGCGGAATGTCGCCAGGTTTGATTGGTCCTTGCGGCGACACTTCGCACACATCCCGACGATCATCGCGAAGGTGACGGCGCATGAACTGCTCATCCCGGCGGATTTTGAGTCCGCTCCTACCGTCTACCAACCAACCCATTTTCTTTCAGTTACAGCGACTTGCGATGTCCCGGGTGTGTGGCCCGTGAGGTCCAGTGAGGATCTGTAAAGACGTGACGGGCAAAGTTCGGGCACGAAAAAACTGTGGCATACACTTCCAGAAAAGTCCGGCGCGACGAATTAAGGACACTCGATGAGAGGAACGGTCGATAAGTGTAATGGCGATTTTTCGCCAACAACCCTTTGAGAAGGTATGCTGTAGTTGATTCCTAGAAAATGAGAGAGAGCGGCCAGACAACGAGCGGGAGTTGGTGGAGAGCCTCTCTGTTGGACCGCGTAGCCGAACTGCGGCACCGTGAGGATCAGGTCATTCTGGTTTTGGCGCTGGTGATCGGTGCATTGACTGGCTTGGCGGTTGTCGCATTCATCCTGCTGACGGAACGAATGGGGATGCGGCTGTATCCAGTGGGTGGCGCTCCGTGGCGGCGTCTGCTGTTCCCGGTCGTGGGCTCGCTGGGCATCGGTTACCTGCTCTATCGCTATTTTCCCAACGCACGCGGCAGCGGCGTGCCGCAGACCAAGGCTGCGCTGTATGCACGCGAAGGCCGCATCACGCTGCGCACCGTACTGGGCAAGTTTTTCTGCACGTCGGCAACGCTTGCCAGCGGAATCCCGCTGGGGCGCGAAGGGCCTTCGGTTCAAGTTGGCGCGGGCATTGCTTCGGTGCTTGGACGTTTCCTCGGATTGCGCACCGAGCTGGTCAAGAAGCTGATCCCAGTGGGGGCGGCGGCGGCGATTGCAGCCGCGTTTAACACGCCTCTGGCAGCAGTACTGTTTGCGCTAGAGGAGATCGTGGGCGATCTCAACGCGCCGGTGATGGGCGCGGTGGTGCTGGCCTCGGCGACTGCGTGGGTGGTTCTCCGCGTGTCGCTCGGCAATCATCCTCTCTTCAAAGTTCCGCAATATCAACTGGTCCATCCGGCGGAGTTTGCGGTCTATGCGGTGCTCGGCATAGCTGGCGGTGTGGTTTCGGCGGCCTTCGCGAGGCTCTTGCTGGGCATGCGGATGCGCTTCCTGCGTTTCCCGCAGAAGACGGTCTGGTTCCAACCCGTAGCGGGCGGGTTGCTGGTCGGACTGATAGGCTGGTTTGTCCCGCAGGTTCTGGGCGTCGGTTATGGGTTTGTCGGCGACGCGTTGAACGGAAAGATGGCGTTCAATCTGATGTTGCTGCTGGTGGTTCTGAAACTTCTCACCGTTACCACCAGCTATGCTTCGGGCAACG
>Ga0182015_10005267_pt1 | contig 13507 bp, 12 predicted proteins | sample 712P3MmetaG_FD_120478 | JGI IMG/M metagenome (GOLD analysis project Ga0182015, IMG submission 120478) | Permafrost microbial communities from Stordalen Mire, Sweden - 712P3M metaG | ecosystem: Environmental > Terrestrial > Soil > Wetlands > Permafrost | place: Sweden: Stordalen | collected...
CGTGCACCGGTTGCGGCGGGCTGCACTAGACTAACCGGTCGCGGTGGCTGTTTCGATCGCCTGTATTTCCGGCAAAGGCGGGGTGGGAAAGACAACCACCTGCGCCTCCCTGGCGGCTGTGTTCGCCGAGCGCGGACGTCGCGTGCTCGGCGTCGACATGGATCCGCAGTCCAACCTCACGTCCGGACTCGGCTTCAACCCGTACTCGCTGACGCACACCGTCGCCGATGCGATTCTCGAGCCCGACCAGTCAGTGGATGAGCTGATCGTCCGCACCAAATGGCCGGGCCTGCATCTGCTTCCCGCGAACCCCGACCTCAGCGCCGTGGAGGCCGGTCTGCCGACCACGCTGGATGCCGAGACGCGCCTCCGGCGCGCGCTGGACCGCGATTGCCGGGACTACGACTTCATCCTGTTCGACACGCCGCCGAGCTTCGCGTTTCACACCATCAGCGTCCTTGCGGCCGCCGATTACATCGTGATTCCAATGCAGATGTCGGGCTACGCGGTGAAGGGGCTCAAGGAGACATTGCGCTCCGTGCACCACGTGCGCCAGGAGTTGAATCCGGACCTGCGCGTCCTCGGCCTGCTGCCGACCTTCGTGGTGATGCGCACCCGCTTCTCCCGCGACATGCTCGATGGACTCCACGCGATCCCGAACCTGCGTGTCTTCAACACGGTCATCAAGGTGACTGTGCGCCTGCAGGAGTCGGCGCTCGCCGGCGAACCGGTGACGGTGATGGCGCCTTCGTCGGAGGCGGCCGCCGCATATCGCTCGTTCGCCGATGAGGTGCTCGCCGCGCTGATCGCCGAGGGTGAGCGTGGTGTCTGAGGTCCGCTCAACACGCCGCCGGCGAAGCGTCGCCGTCGCCCCAGCCCTGCTCGATCCTGCCGAGCTGCCGGACGATGCCCCGGGGAGGGTGAAGCTGATCACGGTGGAAGCGCCTGCCGACATCGTCGACGCCCCGGCGCCACTCGCCCCACCCGTGACACGATCGCCGTCGCTGCTCGCAGCAGGTGGCGGGTGGATCGCGGTGGCGGTGGCCGGAGTCGTGATCGTGGCGATCTTCGTCGTGGGGATGCTGCTCACCCGCTGACCTGACGGCAGTTGCAACTCCAGGGAGTTGTCTTCCCGGCAAGGCGCGTCAGCTCCCTCTTGCGCACCCGAGGAGCAGAGAATACCGGCCATGCGATCCAGGGCCAGAAGCTCTGGCCGGCGTTTGGCCACGGTGCTTTTCACCGACATCGTGTCCTCGACCGAGCTGGCAGCCAGCATCGGTGACCGCCGGTGGCGGACATTGCTCGCCGCATATCGCGCTCTCGTGAGAGAGACACTCCGAAAGACGCGGGGTCGCGAAATTGACGACGCCGGCGATGGTTTCTTCGCCGTGTTCGAGCACCCCGCTGATGCGATCGCGTGCGCGTGCCTGCTCACTGAGGAGGTGCGAACCCAAGGTCTCGAAGTCCGATCCGGCATCCACATGGGCGAGGTCGAGACCACAGGCGCCAAGCTCGGAGGCATCGCGGTGTATATCGGCGCTCGCGTCTGTGCACAGGCAGGCGCCGGCGAGGTGCTGGTCAGCAGCACGGTTCGCGATGTCGTCAGGGGCTCCGAATTCGACTTCGTCGACCTCGGAGCTCGCCCGCTCAAAGGCGTCCCCGGAGAGATGCAGCTCTTCAGAGTCACCTGGCCCGAAGGCCGGGTCACGGTCGCAGGTGCGCGTAGTCGTCGCGGGTTTCTCGCCGCCGGCGCTGGTGGCGTCTTGGTCGTTGCCGTCGTCGTGGCGGTCCTGGTCGCGCTCGTTCCGCGCCATCCGGAGGCCGCCGGGCCGCAAATCTTCACCGTGGCCGGTACCGGTGTCGGCGGTAACGGATCGGACGGAAAGCAGGCCACAGCAACCGAACTCGATCATCCCGTTGCGGTGGCCCTCGACCCGACGGGGCGTCTCTACTTCGTCGAGGACAATCGGGTGCGCAGGGTCAACGCCAACGGAACCGTGACGACGATTGCGGGCACCGGAGCGGCCGGGTTCAGCGGCGATGGCGGCCCTGCGGTGGCGGCTGAGCTCAACGGACCGCAATCGATCGCAATCGACGGCGTCGGCGATGTCTTCATCGCGGACTCGTTGAACAACCGCATCCGTGAGGTGAGCCCGGACGGGATCATCACGACAATCGCGGGGTCGAACCATCAGGGGTACGGAGGCGACCGCGGGCCTGCGATTGACGCCGCGCTCAATGATCCCACGGGAGTGGCGATCGGATTTGGGGGATCGGTCGGATCGATCGTGATTGCAGACAGGGGGAACAACGTCGTCCGCATGGTCACCGCCCCCACCGCGACATTTGCCAACGCGATCATCACCACGGTGGCCGGCACCGGGCAGGCGTCTTACGAGGGGGACGGCCATCTGGCCGTGAACGCGGAACTTGACAGCCCGCAGTGTGTGGCGGTCGATTCGGAGGACGACATCTACATCGCCGACGTCGGGAACGACGTCGTCCGCGTCGTGGACGCAGGGGGCACCATCAACCCAGCCGCCGGCAACGGCACGACCGGCTTCACGGGCGACCACGCTCCGGCAACCTTTGCGGAACTCGACCTCGCCAGCACCGGTGGTGGATGCCTGGCGGTTGATGCAGCCGATCACCTGTTCATCGCGGACGGGGCGAACAACCGCGTGCGCGAGGTCGTTTTCAATGCCAGCGGCGGCAGTGTCATCACCACAGTCGCCGGCGACGGGGTTGACGGGTTCGACGGCGACAACGTGGTCGCGACCGCATCGGGCCTCTCCTTACCACTCGGCATCGCAGCCGGCGCTGACGGTGCCCTGTACATCGCTGACAGCGACGCGAACCGAATCCGTCGCGTCGGTTAGCCGGGCGGAGCGCTGGTGGAATCCGTCTCGAACGCCGTTCCATGTTCCGTGATGAAGTACGCCAGGTAGTCGACCTTCTGACCTCCCACGGCCGCTTCCTGGGTCAGGGTGTGCGCTGGAACATACGCGGCCTGACCGGCCGGCAGTTGCACCGGTGCCTGGCCGGCAACGTCGACCTTGAGCGTTCCGTCCAGCACGAAAACCACCTCAAGGCCACCGAAGATGTGGGCCGGGCTGCGACCGCCAGGCTGGAGGCTCACGCTCCGGAGCGTCTCGGTGTACGTCCCCGGTGGCATTGCGGTCGGCGGAAGATCCTCGGTCTTGAACACCAGTGTTGACGGCGGCACAAGGGTCGCGCTCTGCGGAGTATCGGGCCAGAGCGCGATGAAGTACCACGTGCTCAGTGCGCCGGCAAGGGTCTGGTGCGAGTGGTCGATATCCTGCAGGAAAAGCGCCGTGGATGGCGGGATTTCGACGTGCGTTCCCTCATCCGTGTAGGTGAGCTGCTGCAAGCCGCTCTGGACATAGATGAAGCCCGCCTGGTGTTTCTTTGACGCGATGGACTGTCCCGGGGCCTGGACGAATTTCACGATGCGCACGTAATTCTTCCCTGTCGGTGCTGAGCCGAGCTCTCCCGCCGCGAGCTCGCTGAAGGTCATGCCGGAAGACCGTGCCAGCGCATTCGCGGTGGGCCCGGAGGCTGCTGCGCCGCCACATGCGACCGCGGCCATTCCGCAGAGCGCCACCGCTGCACGTCCGGCGATGGGACATCTGCGTGTGCTGATTGCGCGCTTTCCGATTGGTTCTGCCGGGGTCGTTATTCCTGACATGACCGTCTCCCTGCGCCCCCGTCGGTGTGTGCCGTTGCCCTGGGGCATGTGCGATCTTGCGACACAGCCGGGGCGGATGTCTGTCAGGCTCCTGACAGCCGTCCTTGGGATGCGACTGATGCGCTCCCAGCTGCAGTCGCAACTACACTGGTTTGTGGTAGACTGCGCCTGTGCAGATCGAGCCGGAATCCGGAAGCGCCGAAGCAATCCTGCTCGCCAGGGCCCTTGGAGGCTCGTCGCCAGGGGCCGATCTGCATGCGGTCGCCAGCCGGGTGGCGCGGATTCCCTGGTGGGAGCGTCGCACCCTCGACGCCGCCGGGCTGACGCGCGAGCACGGCGTAGCGCGGGAGCGGGCCGAGCGGCTCGCCGCGATGTGGGAACTGGCCGAACGCTGGGCCGACGACGACCGGCCGGCCATCGGCTCGCCGCGGGACGCGCTGCTCATGCTTGACGGGCTGCGCCGCGCACGGCGTGAGCAGGTCGTCGTGCTCCTGCTCGATGCGCGGCACCGGCCGATCAAGCTCGAGACGGTCGCGGTCGGGACCATCAATGCGTCGCGGCTGCAACCGCGCGACGTCTTCGGACCGGCGCTGCGCAGTGATGCGGTTGCAGTCATCATCGGCCACAACCATCCGAGTGGCGACCCGGCGCCGAGCCGCGCGGACCGCGTGGTCACGGCGGCGTTGCGCAGCGCCGGTTCCTTGCTCGGTGTACCGGTGCTCGATCACCTGATCGTCGCCCGCCGCGGTCATCACTCCTTCCGTGAGACCGAGCGCTGGGACGAGGCGGCCTAGCCCTCAGTCGCCGAAGGCGTTCTCGCCGGTCAACTCTTTGCCGATGATCAGCGTATGCACTTCCTCGGTGCCTTCGTACGTGAGCACCGACTCGAGGTTGGCCATGTGCCGCGACACCGGGTACTCGAGGGTGATGCCGTTGGCGCCAAGGATGGTGCGTGCGCTCCGCGCGATGTCGAGCGCCGCGCGCACGTTGGCCCGCTTGGCGATCGACACCTGCACCGGGTGCAGCCGTCCCTGGTCTTTCAGCGTCCCAAGACGGTGGGCGAGCAGCCGGCCCTGCACGATCGCGGTTGCCATGTTGGCGAGCTTCTGCTGGGTCAACTGCATCGCGCCGATGGGCTTGCCGAACGCACGCCGCGTCTTGCTGTACTCGAGCGCAGACTCGAAGCACGCGCGAGCCGCGCCCATGGCTCCCCAGCCAATACCGAACCGCGCTTCGTTCAGGCATGAGAGCGGGCCGCGCATACCGGTCACGTCCGGGAGTGCCGCGCTGTCAGGAACGCGAACCGAGTCGAACGACAGCTCCGACGTCACCGATGCGCGCAGCGACAGCTTGTGGTGCACATCGGAGGTGGTGAAACCGCGCGTCCCGCGCTCGACGAGGAACCCGCGAACACCCGCCTCGGTCATCGCCCAGACCACCGCGACGTCGGCCATCGAGCCGTTGGTGATCCACATCTTGGTGCCGTCGATAACCCAGTCACCGCCATCGCGGCGGGCCGAGGTGCGCATCGACGACGGATCCGATCCGGCGTCCGGTTCGGTGAGACCGAAGCAGCCGATCGCGCGCCCGGCCGCCATCTCGGGCAGCCAGCGGGCCTTCTGCTCGTCGCTGCCGTACTTGTGGATCGGGAACATGGCGAGCGAGCCCTGCACCGAGACGAACGACCGCAAACCGCTATCGCCGGCTTCGAGCTCCTCGCACGCGACTCCGTACGCGATTGCCGAGGTGCCGGCGCATCCGTAGCCGTGCAGGTGCATGCCCAGCAGGCCAAGCTCGGCGACGCCGGCGATGAGCTCGCGCGGGAACGTGCCGGCCTCGAAGTGCTCGGGGATGACCGGCAGCGCTCGGTCGCGCACGAAGGCGCGCACCGTGTCGCGGATCAGGCGCTCGTCGTCGCCGAGCAGGTCGTCAACGGCGAAGAGATCGGAGGGAGCCAGCGCGCGGGTCCGCGGAGCGCGCTCGGTAACGGCCATGCGCTCAGAGTACCCGGTTGACTACGCGGCGACCCGCATCCCAGCATCGACGAGCTGGCGGTGGAGCAACTCGCCGTTCGCGAAGCCGACGTTGATTTCGGTGACCTGCCCCGAGCCGTCGAGGACAATCGTGGTTGGCAGCGACATCACCCGATATCGCCGGGCCAGCTCGGGCTCGACGGCGATGTCGATCTCGCGGATCTTGATGGCCGGGTCGATGCCGGCGGCGAGTGCACGCAGCGCCGGCCGCTGCGCGGTGTGGCAGATCGTGCACGACTCACCGGTGAAGTACAGGATCGACGGCAGCCGGCTGTCCTGCCCGGCGCTCTCGACAACGCTGCCCACGAGCTCGCGCTGACCACCCTTCTGGATCTGGAGGAGCAGCACCACCGCACCGATCGCCGCGATGGCGATCAAAGGTGCCAGCAGGAGGATCATCGCGCCGGTTCGCGCGAGAGCGGCAGCAGCCCGATGCGTACGAGCTGCGCGTACATGATGCAGCCGACGCAGATGTCAAAGGCGAAGTTGAGGAATGCGAGCGCTGCCACGATCCAGGCAAGCACCCATGCCACCAGCAGGATGTTGGTGATGACGAACACGCTGGCAGCGGCGAGGAACACCCCACCCAGCAATTGCGCGAAACGATGCGGCGCGGGGTCCTCCTGGCGCACGCGTGGCTTCACGATGCCCGCGGGCTTGAGCCAGTGCAGGTAGAGCAGGCGCGGCACGTTGAGCGAAGGCGAAGCGACCGCCGCCAGCATCATCACGGCGAGCACGGGCAGGGCCCACGCGATCGGGTGATATGCCAGGCCCACCAGGTAGCCCACGACGATGACGCTCATCAGGATCGCCTGGTTGACCTTGAGGACACTGCGGTCAAAGGGAACGACTGCCATGGTCCGGAAATCATACCGTGCAGGTCAGGTATTGCACGCGGCGCCCGTCCGGACCCCGAAGTGCCAGAGTCGCGTCGCTCGGCCTCGAGCTGTTGGAGGTGTTCGTGACCCCGGAAGGCTCGTCCCAACTCGAACTCGGCGAAATCCGCGTCGGTGCCGCCTACGAGCCCGACCGGGCGGATGAACGCCATCGCATCGCGGAGCTGAAGCACCCGCGCCGAATCCACCTCGGTGACGCGCTCGCGCTGGTGTTCGAGAACCGGGACACGATCCGCTCGACCCTCGAGGAAGCGCTCCGCACCGAACGCATCGACGACCCCGAGCGGGTCGCGGGGGAGCTCACCGCGTTCAATGCCGTCGTCCCCGAGCCCGGTCAGCTCGCCGCGCTGCTTTTGCTCGAGGTAGCGGACCCGGCGGACCTCGCAGCGGCTGCGGCGCGGCTCGAGGGCGTCGAGGCCACGGTGTTCATCGAGGTCGAGGGCACGCGGGTCCGGGGTGTCCCCGAGGCGGTGTCGCCGCCAGGCGAGACCGCGCCGGCGCACCTTCTTCGCTTCACGCTCGAGCCCGATCAGCGCTCAGCCGTCCTCGCCGGATCGGCCATCGCCACCGGAACCGACCATCCGCATCTCAACGTCAAGGTGCAGCTCGACGAGGAACAGCGCCGGGCCGTCGCCGCGGACCTCTGAGCCCAACCCGGGTGTCCGCACGCCCATCGGCCCGGGTCAGCGCAGGCTGAGCCCGCGTCGGAGCGCGACCTCCTCGTAGACCGCGGCGGTCAGCGCGGCGGTGCGAGCCCAGCTGTACCCGGACGCCCGATCGACGCCGGCATGGCGCATCCGCGCGGCGCGCACCGGCTCGACGAGCACTGATTCGATCGCATCGGCAAGCGCGGCGGGGTCATCGGGTGGGACGAGCACCGCCACGTCCAGCGTCAGCCGCGGCAGGTTCCCGACCGCGGTGGCGACAAGTGGCGCCCCGGACGCCATCGCCTCGAGCGCGGTCAGCCCGAAGCCTTCGTGTGTCGAGGGCAGGACGACCACCGCCGCCTCCCGGTAGAGGGAGGCAAGGTCAATGTCGTCCACCGGCCCGCAGAGCACGATGCGCACGCGCCGCCGCCAGGCCTCGGTGGCGAGCCGGTCGGCCTCCGGCCCCAGGGCGCCCGCGAGCGCCAGTGTTGGACCGCCCCCTGGAAGCCGCTCCATCGCCTCGAGCAGGGTGTCGAGCCCCTTGCGCGGGTCTCTCGAGCGCAGGGTGCCCACCCAGAGCGCGTAGGGCTCGTCGAGCCCGAGGGCCTCGGCGGTCCGGGCATCGCGCAGTTTGGGGCGGGCCGCGAACACCGGCCCGACACCGTGGGGGACTATATGGACGCGCGCCGGGTCGAGGCGAAGGGTCGCGATCGCCTCATCCCTGGTTGCCTCGCTGACCGCGATGATCCCGGCGCACGCGCGGAGCACCGGGGTCAGCAGCGCCGCGTAGGCGCGATGCGCTGTGCTGCCGTGCCACATCTCGAGGTCATGCAGGGTCACGACCTGGCGTGCAGTCGGAAAGCCGACCACCGGTTCGCCGCCGAGCCCGTGAACGAGATGGGGATGCCTGGTCATCGCGTCGGAGAGCACGTGGGGTTGGGCGCGCAGGAACCGCGCCGGGCGTGCCTCGCTCCATGGGGATGACGGCGGCATCGAGGGCGTTGCCTCGATGCCCGGCACGTCCCGCAGTGCCTCGATCAGCTGGCTCGCGTAGCGACCGATCCCGGCGTCCCGGCGGCCATCGGCAAGGCAGCTGGCCTCGAGCAGGACGCGAAGCGGTCTCTGCATCGAGGCTTTGTAGCAGGCTCGGTCCCCGGCACCGCTGGCACAATGAGTTTGATGCCCAACTCCCGTTCCGTCATGCCGTTCACCGCTCTGGTCGGCCAGGAGGCGATGAAGACCGCGCTGGTCCTCAACGCCATCAATCCCGGCATCGGCGGCGTGCTCATCCGGGGACAGCGGGGCACGGCCAAGTCGACCGCCGTGCGAGCCCTCGCCCGGCTCCTCCCCGAGATCGATGTGATCGTCGGCTGCCGCTACCGGTGTGACCCCGAGGCGCCGGCGTCGTGGTGCGACGACTGCCGCGCTCGCGCCGACGCCGGGACCCCGCTCGTCGTCGAGCGGCGGCGGATGCGCGTCGTGGAGCTGCCCGTCAATGCCTCCGAGGACCGAGTCGTCGGTACCATCGACACCGAGGCCGCGATCAAGCTCGGCGAGCGCCGCTTCGAGCCGGGGCTCCTCGCCGACGCGAACCAGGGGATCCTCTACGTGGACGAGGTCAACCTCCTCGACGATCACATCGTCGACGTGCTCCTCGACGCCGCGGCGATGGGCTGGAACGTCGTCGAACGCGAGGGGATCTCGTTCTCGCACCCGTCGCGCTTCATCCTCGTCGGCACCATGAATCCCGAGGAGGGCGATCTGCGTCCTCAGCTCCTCGATCGATTCGGCCTCTGCGTCGACGTCACCGGGCTGCGCGATCTCGACGAGCGGGTGCGGATCATGGAGCGCGATTCGCAACGGAGCTGGGACGGCGCGGGTCTCGAGAGCCAGTTCCTGGACAGTGAGGACCACCTGAAGGCGGTCATCCAGGAGGCGAAGCGGCTGTTGCCACGCGTGCAGATCACGCCGACCATCGGGTGGTTCATCGCGCTGGTATGCATCGACGCGGGTGCGCTGGGGCATCGCGCCGACATCGTGGTGAGCGGTGCCGCGCGGACGGTGCGAGCCTGGGACGAGGCGGAGCGCACTGTGCGCGCCCGCGCGGCGGGAGTTGCCGCGGAACCCGATGACCGCCTGGTGGTCACCACTGCCGACGCCACCACGGCCGCCGAGCTGGCGCTCGCGCACCGCCGCAGGAACCGCCAGGACGGGGTTTCCCAGCCGGGTGGCGCGGCTGCCGAACGCTCTCGCGAGCGGCTCGAGGAGATCGCGCAGGAGGCGGAGGCCGCGGTTGTCTCCGAGCAGACCTCGGAATCCGGTGCGGAGCCCCCGGACGATTCCGGCAGCGGCGAGGAGGGCGAGAGCCCGGGGCAGGTCCAGGGCAGCGAGCAGGCCACCCAGGCTGTCACCCGGCGCAGCGCGGAGCAGCTCTTCGAAGGCGAGATCTTCCCCGTGCGCAAGATTGCCCTGCCGCGCGATCGCCGGAGCCGATCTACCACCGGGAAGCGGAGCTCGTCGCGGAGCAGCGACAAGCGAGGTCGCTACGTCCGTGCGACCCAGACGGAGAAGACCACCGACATCGCGTTCGACGCCACGATGCGCGCCGCGGCGCCGCACCAGGTTCGCCGCCGGGCCGATCAGCCGGCGGACCACGTCGGCCCGGCGCTCCACCTCGAGCGGCAGGACCTGCGCCAGAAGGTCCGCCACCGGCGCACCGGGACACTGATTGTCTTCGTCGTCGACGCCAGTGCATCGATGGACGCCGAGCAGCGCATGCAGGCGACCAAGGGCGCCGTGCTCTCGTTGCTTCGCGACGCATATCTCCGTCGCGACAAGGTGTCACTCGTCGTGTTCTCCGGCCGTGCGGCGCGAGTGGTACTCCAGCCGACGTCGTCGGTGGACCTCGCGGAGCAGCGGCTGCAGCGGCTCACCGTCGGTGGCACGACACCGTTGACGCACGGCCTTGTCGCGGGACTCCGGATCGTGCGCACGGAGCGTCTGCGTGACCCGACCGTGTATCCACTGATGGTGCTCATCAGCGATGGACGCGGGAACATCTCGCTCTTCGGCGAGGAACCGCTCGTCGAGGCGCAGCGCGTCGCCGAGCAGCTCGGCGCCGACGGCGTGCACATGCTCGTCATCGACTCCGCGCGTGACCACACCACCAGACCGATGCCCAGGGTCGGCAGCCACAACCGGCCTCCGCTCTTCGGCGGCTACGGTTTCAATGCCTGCCGTGACCTCGCCGACCGCGCCGGCGGCGAATATCTCGGCCTCTACGACCTCTCGCAGGGGGCGATCGTCGAGGGTGTCGAGAAGACGCTTCGAGGTCGCATGGCACAATGACTGTGATGCAGACCGGTAGAAACGTGTTCCCCTTCACCGCGATCGTGGGACAGGACCTCATGAAACAGGCCTTGATTCTCAACGCGATCAATCCCGCCATCGGCGGTGTGCTGATCCGTGGAGAGAAGGGCACCGCGAAGTCGACGGCTGTCCGCTCGCTCACGAAACTGCTACCGGGGCTTGACGTCGTGGCCGACTGCCGCTACGGCTGCCCACCCGATGATGCCGACCTGCAATGCTCCGAGTGCACCGTGCGGGTGGAGAGCGGGGAGACGCTGCCGCGGAGCCGCCGTCAGATGCGTGTCGTGGAATTGCCCATCAACGCCTCCGAGGATCGCGTCGTCGGCGCGATCGACATCGAGGCCGCAATCAAGCGCGGTGAGAAGGAGTTCGAGCCCGGCGTCCTCGCCGAGGCGAACCGCAACATCCTCTACGTCGACGAGGTGAACCTGCTCGACGATCACATCGTCGACGTGCTCCTCGACGCCGCCGCCATGGGACAGAACACGGTCGAGCGCGAGGGAGTCTCGGTGTCGCACCCGTCGCGCTTCATCCTCGTCGGGACGATGAACCCGGAGGAAGGCGAGCTGCGTCCGCAGCTGCTCGACCGTTTCGGGTTGTGCGTTGACGTGGAAGGGATTCGCGACGTGCGTCAGCGCGTCGAGATCGTCGAGCGGCGCGAGGCTTTCGAAGAAGATCCCACCGCTTTCGCAGCGCGCTTCGAGCCTGCGGAGAAGGCGGAGGCGGATCGCATCGCCCGGGCGATGTCGATGCTCTCCGACGTCGTCGTGGTCCGCAACATCCTGGTGGCGATCGCCGCGCTCAGCATCGAGCTCGAGGTGGACGGGCACCGCGCCGACATCGTCACCCGCAAGGCGGCGCAGGCGCTCGCGGCACACGAGGATCGCGCTGCCGTTGGACTTGACGACGTCGAGCACGTCGCACCGATGGTGCTCGCGCATCGGGTCAAGCCCGGGCTCTCCGGCAGCCGTCGCGGGCTGACCGATCTTGCGGAGATCCTGCGCACCGCGCACGACGGCGACGGCTCGCTCGAAAACTAAGGCATCTCCGTGACGCATGCGTCTTGACCGGATCCGCAACTTCAGCATCATCGCGCACATCGATCATGGCAAGTCGACCCTTGCTGATCGGCTGCTCGAGGCGACCGGGACTGTGGCGTTGCGCGACATGCAGGATCAGCTGCTCGATCAGCTCGACCTCGAACGCGAGCGCGGCATCACCATCAAAGCGCAGGCGGTGCGGCTCGCGTACACCGCGGCCGATGGGATCGCCTACGAGCTGAATCTCATCGACACGCCGGGGCACGTCGACTTCGCGTACGAGGTGTCGCGGTCACTCGCGGCATGCGAGGGCGCGTTGCTGGTGGTCGATGCGACCCAGGGCGTCGAGGCGCAGACGCTCGCGAACGTGTACCAGGCGATCGACAACCATCTCGAGATCATTCCCGTCATCAACAAGATCGACCTTGCCAACGCCGACGCGGAGCTCGTGCGCCGCGAGATCGAGGAGGTCATCGGCATTCCCGCGCACGATGCAATCCTCACCAGCGCCAAGCAGGGGATCGGTATCGGAGAGGTACTCGAATCCATCGTCAAGCGCGTGCCGCCGCCGCGGGGCGACCCCGACGGACCCTTGAGGGCGCTCATCTTCGACGCGAAGTACGACGCCTATCGTGGCGTCGTCGTCTACGTTCGCATCGTCGACGGCCGTATCGCTGCCGGCATGCGCGTCCGGATGATGAACAACCGGAGCGAGTTCGTCGTCGACGAGGTGGGCGCGTTCGCGCCGGCGATGACCCCGGTCGGCGAGCTGGCCTGCGGTGAGGTGGGCTACTTCATCGCGTCGATCAAGAACGTTCGCGACAGCAAGGTCGGTGACACGGTCACCGACGCCGCGCATCCAACGACGCATCCGCTGCCGGGATACCGCGCGGTGACGCCGATGGTCTACGCGGGCATCTTCCCGGTCGACTCCGACGACGTCACCGACCTTAAGGAGGCCCTGCAGCGCCTCAACCTCAACGACGCGTCGCTGATCTTCGAACCCGAATCGTCAGCCGCGCTCGGCTTTGGGTTCCGCTGCGGCTTCCTCGGGCTGCTCCACATGGAGATCGTGCAGGAGCGCCTCGAGCGCGAGTTCAACCTGTCGCTGATCACGACCGCGCCGACCGTCGAATACCGCGTGCGCCTGCGCTCCGGCGAGGTGATCGCCATCGACAATCCCGAGATGCTGCCGGACGCGTCGGCCATCGACGCCATCGAGGAGCCGCGCACCAAGGCGACGATCATCGTGCCGAGCGCGTACGTCGGCGCGATCATGGAGTTGTGCCAGGAACGCCGTGGCGAATTCCAGCACATGGACTACCAGCCCGGCGACCGCGTCGCGCTCACCTACGACCTCCCGCTCGGCGAGATCATCCATGACTTCTACGACCAGCTCAAGTCGCGCAGCCGCGGGTACGCGTCGCTGGATTACGAGATCACCGGGTTCCGCGCCGAGAACCTCGTGAAGCTCGACATCCTTGTGGGTGGGCAGCGCGTCGACGCGCTGAGCATGATCGTCCACCGCGACCGAGCCAACGCGCACGGCCGCAAACTGGCCGAGCGGCTGCGCAAGCTGATCCCCCGTCAGCTCTTCGAAGTGCCCATACAGGCAGCGATCGGTGGCAAGATCGTCGCCCGTGAGACTGTGTCCGCCATGCGCAAGGACGTCCTGGCCAAGTGCTACGGCGGGGACATCACGCGGAAGCGCAAGCTGCTCGAGAAGCAGCGCGAGGGCAAGCGCCGCATGAAAAGGGTGGGCAACGTGGAGATACCCCAGGAGGCATTCATGGCTGTGCTCAAGATGGACGAG
>Ga0182015_10005268_pt1 | contig 13507 bp, 11 predicted proteins | sample 712P3MmetaG_FD_120478 | JGI IMG/M metagenome (GOLD analysis project Ga0182015, IMG submission 120478) | Permafrost microbial communities from Stordalen Mire, Sweden - 712P3M metaG | ecosystem: Environmental > Terrestrial > Soil > Wetlands > Permafrost | place: Sweden: Stordalen | collected...
ACTCGCGGCACTACGTCGAAGCGGCGAGCTTCCTGAGCAGTACACAAGGCGATTTCCACGAGGTCTTCCGCAGAGGGATCGACATTGACGCTAGTGTCGGCCAGGAAGTACAGCTCTCCTTTGAGTGTAACCATGGGATAGCATCCGGCAACCTTGTGCAGGCCTTCACGCACGCGGATGATTTGCAGTGCGGGGCGAATGGTCTCGGGAAAATGTTGGGTAACGCCGGCGACCAGAGCGTCGGCATCTTCCATATGCACCATCATCGACGCGAAAATGTTGCGATCGTCCATGAGCGTGCGCGCCTCGGTTAGGGTCACGCCCCGGCGCTGGCGCAGGCGGTACAGTTCCTGGATGTAGGATTCGCGAAGCGCGGATGCCGTCGGATCCACGATCTCCGCACCTTCCAGATCCAATCCCAGCTCGGCAATTTTGGCATGGATGGTTGCGTCGTTGCCCAGCAGAATTGGCGTGGCGATCTTCTCTTCCAAGATCGAGTGGCAGGCGCGCAGGATTTTCTCGTTGTCTCCTTCCGGAAAGACGACGTGCTTGGGTTTGGCCTGGACCGCCCTTTGAATCATCATGCGCGAGATCTCGTGAGCCTTGCCAAGATGACGCTCGAGCTGTTCGCGGTATTCTGCAATGTTGACGTGCTCCTGGGCCACTCCGGTTTCCATCGCTGCCTGGGCTACTGCTGCGGACTCCCACACCAGCACGCGCGGGTCAAACGGTTTGGGGATCAGGTAGTCGGCCCCGAACTCCAACCGCGCCACTCCGTAGGCACGGCACACGGAGTCAGGCACATCTTCCTTGGCCAGGTCGGCTAAGGCGCGGGTGGCAGCAAGCTTCATCTCCTCATTGATCACCGTGGCGCGCACGTCCAAGGCGCCGCGGAAGATGAAGGGGAACCCCAACACATTGTTCACCTGGTTGGGATAGTCGGAACGGCCGGTGGCGATGATGACGTCATCCCGGCTCGCCTTAGCCTCTGGGTAACCGATTTCGGGATCCGGGTTGGCCATGGCGAAGACGATAGGACGGGGAGCCATCGACCGCACCATGTCCGGTGTAATTGCACCTTTCACGGAGAGGCCGAGAAACACATCGGCGTTCTCCATCGCCTCGGCCAGAGTGCGGAGACTGGTATCGATCGCGAAACGTTCTTTGTAGGGATTCATACCCTGCGTGCGGCCCTTATAGATCACGCCCTTGGTGTCGCAGAGAATGACGTTCTCGCGCTTGACGCCCAGGCGGACATAGTGCTCAGCACAAGCAAAGCCCGCAGCCCCCGCGCCGTTTACCACGACCCGGACCTTGCCGATGTCCTTGCCTGCAACTTCCAGGGCATTGAGCAAGGCCGCCCCGGAGATAATGGCGGTGCCATGCTGGTCATCATGAAATACTGGGATCTTCATTGTCTTCTTCAAGGTCTCTTCGATGTAGAAGCACTCCGGCGCCTTGATGTCCTCCAGGTTGATGGCGCCGAAAGTGGGCTCCAGCAACTGGCAGACCTTGATAACGTCTTCTGGATCGTGAGAGTTGACTTCAATGTCGAAGACATTCACGTCGGCGAAACGTTTGAATAAAACAGCTTTGCCTTCCATGACAGGCTTGCCGGCGAGGGCTCCGATGTCGCCCAATCCGAGCACTGCGGTGCCATTCGTCACGACTGCCACCAGATTGCCGCGACCCGTGTACTTGTAAGCATCATGCGGGTTCGCTTGTATCTCCATGCACGGTATTGCTACTCCGGGGGTGTAGGCCAGGCTTAGATCGTGTTGGGTGCGGCAAGGCTTGGTCGGCGTAACTTCAATCTTTCCTGGGTGCGTGCCGAAGTGGTAGTCGAGCACTTGTTGCTTGGTAACCGGCATATATGCTCCTTACCTCACTGGTTTCCAGTGGCCTGTTTTTTCGCGGCCTCTGGTGACGCCTAATCCAAACTGCGTCGCCCAGCGTGACCCGCTGGCTGGTCATCGCGAAGATGATGTTTCGAATCCCGCTAAGAAATTCTCCGGGCTTCGCGGCCGGTGAGCACTACATGCTGCACACTCTTGACCGCCTCCATGTACTGCGCGCGTTCGAAGGCTGAAGGATCGGGACAGCGGATCTGACTCATACTGCCTTTCATCTGCTGCACCGATTCGTATTCGTGCTTTTCCATCCATTCCAGCACGCCCTCCTCGATCTGCTCAAGGTGGCCGATACCGTTGCGCAGCAGCGTGGAACAGAGCATGGTGACGTCGGCGCCGACCATCAGTAGTTTTACGACGTCCTCGGGGCCATGCACGCCGCTAGTCGCAGCCAGGCTGGGCCGGATGCGGCCGTAGAGTATACCGATCCAGGTCAGCGGAAGCCGCAGCGCTTGTGGAGTGCTGAGCAGCACGTTCGGCTGGATTTCCAATTCACCCAGGTTGACGTCTGGCTGATAGAAGCGATTGAACAGCACCAACCCATTCGCGCCAGCTTGGTCGAGCCGTTTCGCCATGTTGGCCATATTGCTGAAAAAGGGGCTGAGCTTTACCGCGACGGGGATTGTCACGACCGACTTCACGGCCTGGAGAATGTCGAGGTATTGCTGCTCGACCGCATTGGAGGTAAGTTCGGGATCGGTGGGAATCGAGTAGATGTTGCATTCCAGAGCATCCGCCCCCGCCTGCTGCATTAGTTTTGCGTATTGCGTCCAGCCGCCGACGGTAGCGCCGTTGAGGCTGGCAATAATTGGCACCGATACCGCTTCTTTGGCCTGATGGATGTGCTTCAGATATCCTTCAGGCCCCAACCGGAATTCATCGGGCTGAGGAAAAAAACTTGCTGCCTCCGCAAAACTGTTGGTCCCGTTCGCCAGATAGTGTTCAAGTTCGAAGCTTTCCTGCCGCAACTGCTCCTCGAACAGGGAATACAACACCACGGCGGATGCGCCTGCATCTTCGAGTTGGCGAATGCCATCGATCTCTTGCGATAACGGTGAGGCTGAAGCTACCAAAGGTGTCCGGAGCTGCAAACCCAGATAAGTGGTGCTGAGGTCGACCATGATTTCTCCCTACGTCTCACTCGGCCTTGGCTGGTTCTTTGTCAGATTTCCGCTGCGCCAGGTATTCATAAAGGCGAAAGCGGGTATCGGCATCATCCTGCGCCTCGTGCCAGAGGTGCTTGGCGTCTTCCGGCCTGCTCTTAGTAAGCATCTTGAAGCGCGTTTCCATCTGCATGTAATCCGCGACTTTGCGCGTGGGCGTCCGCGAGTCGAGAATCAGCGGATTCTCACCCTTCGCGGTTCGTTCGGGGTTGTAGCGATAGAGCAGCCACTGTCCAGAATCGACCGCCGCCTTCTGATTCGACATCGCCGTGGTCATGTTGATGCCGTGAGCGATGCAGTGCGAATACGCGATAATGAGACTGGGGCCGTTGTAAGCCTCGGCTTCCAGGAAGGCCTTCAGCGTGTGTTCGTCTTTGGCGCCCATGGCCACGCTGGCGACATAAATGTTGCCGTAGCTCATGGCGATGAGCCCCAGATCTTTCTTGGCGCCGGGCTTGCCGCCGGCGGCATATTTGGCTACCGCCGCGCGCGGCGTGGACTTGGAAGCCTGACCTCCGGTGTTGGAGTAGACCTCGGTGTCGAGCACGAGCACATTGACGTTGCGGCCGCTGGCTAATACGTGATCGAGACCGCCGTAGCCGATGTCATAGGCCCAACCGTCTCCGCCAACAATCCAAATGCTTTTCTTGACCAGCAGGTCAGCGACAGCGAGCAATTGCTTGACGTCTGTTGAATCTCCGCCTCGGAGTTTGTCTTTCAGCAGATCGACGCGCTGGCGCTGTTCATAAATGTCGGCTTCGTCTTTCTGCGTAGCAGTGAGGATTGCGGTCGCGAGTTCTTCACCGATCGTTCCAGCCACGCGCCGCACCAGCTCTTGTGCGAACTCGGTCTGCTTATCGATGGAAAGCCGGAATCCTAGGCCGAACTCCGCGTTGTCTTCGAACAGAGAGTTCGACCAGGCAGGTCCGCGGCCGGCTGCATTTTTCGTCCAAGGTGTAGTGGGCAGGTTGCCACCGTAAATCGAAGAGCATCCCGTAGCATTGGCAATTATGGCGCGGTCTCCAAACAATTGCGACATCAGCTTGAGGTATGGAGTTTCACCGCAACCGGCGCAGGCGCCAGAGAACTCGAACAGCGGTTCCTGAACTTGCTGCTGGCGGATGCTGGTGAGTTTAATATTGCGGCGGTCGAGCTCCGGGATCCGGAGAAAGAAGTCCCAGTTTTCGCGCTCGGGTACACGCAGCGGAGGTTGCGGCACCATGTTGATCGCTTTGAGCCGGGTTTCGGCTTTGTTCTTGACCGGGCAAACTTCAACGCATATACCGCATCCCGTGCAGTCTTCCGGCGCTACCTGAATTGTGTAGTTGAGACCTTGCCATTCTCGGTCGCGGGTCTCGGTGGACTTGAAGGTTTGCGGAGCGCCTTGCAATTCTTTCGTGTCGTAAACCTTGATGCGGATGACCGAATGCGGACAAACCATGGCGCACTTTCCGCATTGGATGCAAATCTCCGAATCCCACGCGGGGATTTCGAGGGCCAGGTTGCGCTTCTCCCATTTCGCGGTTCCGGTGGGGAAAGTGCCGTCTACGGGAAATGCGCTGACCGGCAATTCGTCGCCACGTCCGGCATAGATCATGCCCAGCACATCGCGCTCGAATTCCGGCGCTGAAGGCGAGAAGGGTGGCGGCATCTCAATCGTGCTGCTGAGTTCAGCGGGAACTTTCACGTCGAACAAGTGCGCCAGAGCCTCGTCTACGGCTTTCATGTTCTGCTGCACGATCTCTTCGCCCTTTTTGCCATAGGTGTCGCGAATCGATTTGCGGATCGCTTCGATCGCTTGCTCCGCCGGCAACACTTTGGATATGGCAAAGAAGCAGACCTGCAAAATCGTGTTCATGCGGTTGCCCATGCCGGTGTCGCGCGCCACTTGATAGGCGTCGATCACGTAAAACTTCGCCCGCTTCGAGATAATCTGCTGTTGAACTACGCGGGGAAGACGGTTCCAAACCTCATCCGCAGCGAATGGGCTGTTAAGCAGAAAAGTGCCGCCCGGGACCAGAGCGCTCAACATGTCGTAGCGCTCGAGGAATATCCACTGGTGACAAGCGACAAAGTTGGCGCGGGAGATCAAGTAGCTGGAGCGAATCGGCTGGGGCCCGAAGCGAAGGTGCGAAATGGTTACCGCACCGGATTTCTTTGAGTCGTAGACGAAGTAGCCCTGGGCGTAATTGTCCGTGTTCTCCCCGATGATTTTGATCGAATTCTTGTTGGCGCCCACCGTGCCGTCCGCGCCCAATCCATAAAACATCGCCCGGACAACATTCTCAGGCTCGGTGGAAAAATCGGTGCTGTAGGACAAACTTGTGTGGCTCACGTCATCCTGGATACCGATCGTGAAGTGATCTTTGGGCTGATCCGCTTTCAGATTGTCGTAGACCGCCTTGACCATGGCTGGGGTAAATTCCTTGGAGGAGAGCCCATACCGTCCACCCACGACCGCCGGCGGAGTTTCCCGAAGGCTGTAACCCGCTTTCACTCCTTGGTGAAGCGCGCCCACAACATCGAGATAGAGCGGCTCGCCAACCGCTCCCGATTCCTTCGTACGATCGAGGACGGCGATCTTCCGAACGTTGGCTGGCAGGGCCTCGAGGAAAGCCTGCAGCGCGAACGGACGGTACAAACGGACTTTCAGCAGTCCAAGCTTTTCGCCTTGCGCGTTGAGACGCTCGATCGTTTCGTGGCCGACCTCGGCGCCTGAGCCCATCATAACGATCACGCGATCGGCATCAGGCGCACCCACGTAATCAAACAGGTGATAGGAACGACCCACCATCTCCGAGAACTTGTCCATCACGGATTGGACGGTTTGTGGACAAGCATCGTAGTAAGAGTTTGCCCGCTCGCGCATCTGGAAGAACACATCGGGATTCTCTGCGCTACCGCGCAAGACGGGATGGTCGGGTGACAGAGCACGATGGCGGTGCTCGAAGATGCGATCCATATTAATGAGCGAACGCATATTGTCTTCCGTGGGCATTTCGATCTTGTTCACCTCATGGGAGGTGCGGAAGCCGTCGAAGAAGTGCAGGAAAGGGATGCGCGATTCGAGTGCGGCGGCCTGCGCGATCAACGCGAGATCCATGGCCTCTTGCACGGAATTGGAGCAGAGCATGGCGAAACCCGTGGTGCGGCAGGACATTACATCCGAATGGTCGCCGAAGATTGAGAGGGCGTGGGTAGCTAACGTGCGTGCCGAAACATGGAAGGCCGTGGATGTAAGTTCTCCCGCGATCTTGTTCATGTTCGGGATCATGAGCAAGAGGCCCTGGGAGGCGGTGAATGTGGTGGCGAGCGAGCCTGTCTGCAGTGCGCCATGGACAGCTCCGGCAGCGCCGCCTTCACTTTGCATTTCCATTACGTGGGGCACGGTGCCCCAAATGTTATGGATCCCCTGCGATGACCACTCGTCCGCCCATTCGCCCATATTCGAAGAGGGAGTAATCGGATAGATGGCAATCACTTCGTTAACCCGGTAGGCAACGTATGCCACCGCCTCGTTTCCATCCATGGTCTTAAATTTGCGTTTCATGCTAGATCACCACTCTCTCGTGGTACTCGCCGTACACCCGGCGCATGGCGTCGGAAATCTCGCCGACCGTAGCATTGACTTCGACGGCCTCGACGATCACCGGCATCAGGTTGCCAGTACCGCGCGCGGTATCTTCGACGGCCTTCAGCGCGGCCTGCCATTTCGCGGGATCACGCCTGGCGCGCAGCGCACGCAGGCGCTCGACCTGTTTGCGCTCCAGCGACTCATCAATACGTTGCAGCGGTATCGGCTTCTCTTCGTCAAGCTCGAAGGCGTTCACGCCCACAACGATGGCTTCGTGGCGATCGACCGTCTGCTGATACTCGTAGGCAGCGTTCTGGATCTCCTGCTGCACATAGCCGCGCTCGATCGCCTTCAGAACGCCGCCCATGGCCTCGATTTTGGCAAGATAGCCGCGCGCCCCCGCCTCAATCTGGTTGGTCAGCGACTCCACATAGTACGAGCCGGCCAAGGGATCGATAACCTGCGGCGCTCCCGATTCGTAAGCGATGATCTGCTGGGTGCGCAGGGCGATGCGCGCCGACTGCTCGGTCGGGAGTGCCAGCGCCTCGTCGAAGGAGTTGGTGTGCAGCGATTGAGTCCCGCCCAGCACGGACGCCATGGCCTGCAATGCTGTGCGGGCGATATTGATCTCCGGCTGCTGCGCGGTTAGGGTTGAGCCCGCAGTCTGCGTGTGGAAGCGCAACATCCACGACTTGGCTTTCTTGGCTCCGAAGTGATCGCGCATGATGCGGGCCCACATGCGGCGTGCGGCCCGGAACTTCGCCACTTCCTCCAGGAAATTACTGTGCGCGTTGAAGAAGAACGAAAGCCGCGGCGCGAACTTGTCCACATCGAGGCCGGCATCGATCGCGGCCTGCACGTAGGTCACGCCGTTGGCAAGCGTGAATGCCACTTCCTGCAAGGCGGTGCATCCCGCCTCGCGCATGTGATAGCCGGAGATGGAGATGGTGTTCCACTCGGGGACGTTTTGGTTGGCGTAGGAGAAGATGTCGGTGATGATGCGCATCGCCTGCACTGGCGGATAAATGTAGGTGCCGCGCGCGATGTATTCCTTCAGCACATCGTTTTGCACCGTGCCGGATAGCTTGCGCACGTCGCGTCCGGTGCGCCGCGCGGTCACGATGTAGAGCGCCAACAGAATCGACGCCGTGGCGTTGATGGTCATCGAGGTGGAGATCTTCTCGAGGTCGATGCCGTCAAACAGGCGCATCATGTCCTCGATGGAGTCAATCGCCACTCCGACCTTGCCGACCTCGCCCATGGCCAGCGGGCTGTCGGAGTCGAGGCCGATTTGCGTGGGCAGGTCAAAGGCCACGCTCAGCCCGGTGGTACCCTGGCTCAGCAGGTACTTATAGCGGCGGTTGGACTCTTCGGCGTCGCCCATGCCAGCGTACTGCCGCATGGTCCAAAGCCGGCCGCGATACATGGTGGCCTGCACGCCGCGGGTGTAGGGAAATTGTCCGGGATCGTTGAGGTCGCGGTCGTAGTCCCAGCCTTCGAGGTCCACCGGGCTGTAGAGAGGATGAACGCTGATGTGGGAGGAGGTTTCCCTTTCGTCCGCCAGCTTGGTTTCGGCGGTCTCTTGCTTTGTGGCGGGCATGGTTGCCTCAGTAAATAGAAATGACTTAGCTATCGCCGACCTACCCCCGCCATGGCTTTGGCAAGCGCCATCTCGAACTGCCTCTCGCTGAGTTCCTCGAACGTTTTCAGAATCTTGCAGTCATTGGGTTGAACGCTTTGGTAGTCATGGCTTGGTAATCTTCTAAATCTCGTCGTGCGGGATCCGGTTCATGCTCCGCTCAATGCTGCAGAGACCCGGCGGTGCATCAGGTTAGCGCCTCAACGGATTCGCATGTTCAGTTGGAGGGTCCCCGATTGCGAACCCCAAAACCGCTCGCCGTTGCGCTCGCCGGCAGCGCTGATCGGCCGATTAAGTACACATCCAATTGCTACTTCGCCATCTTGAGCGACATAACGTGGACTTCGTTCTTGTCCGCATAGACGTGCTGTGTCAGTGTAACGTGGTGCCCTTCGTGCCCTTTTACGGCGTCTGGGTCGGTGATGGTCCAGCTCTTGCTGTCCGTGTCGCTCACAAAGGTCTTGCCATCATCGCCAATTGTGCCTGTAACCTGAACCGCTTTCTTGGAAGCTTCGGCCTTCATGTTGTCATTCTGCATGTTGTCCTGAGCCACAGCCATTCCGAAGGTTAACAAAACCAGAGCGAAGCAAATTGTCATCAGTTTTTTCATGTTTTTCTCCTTTCGCAGGCCAACCCGGTCGATACGAACTCTACCGACCCCAAGGGTTCTCCGTGTTTTCGAGCGCCGAAATGAACAAGCGTGAATGGTAGTGTCTCCGCCCTCGTGTGGACTGTACAAAATTGCTCATTCCCTCAGATTGTTTTGATAGGCTGCACATCCGAATCGGAGTGTTCGGTCCCGCGGAACCAAGGCATCATTCCACTTCCACAAATCCACTGGTTACGGACTGGCGATATAGAGCTAAATTGGACAGCTTGGAGGGCGCCAGTTCTGCCACACGCTAGAGCGATGACAAGTAAAAGATTCCGGCATACCTTAATGATCGATTCGACGCGGGAAACGGTATCGGCTCTCGCTACCCACGCGAGGGTTTCGAGGGGGAGGAACAAATGTTGGCCCGATTAATCGCCAACTGGGTCTATGGTGGGTTCCTAGCCGGTTTATTGTTGCTTTTACTGACTCCACTGGCTTGAGCAGGTAATCCAATGCGTGCACTTCGAATGCGCGCAACGCATGCTGTTCATACGCGGTCAGGAAAATCACACCCAGCAGGTTTTCCATTGGCCAACGCACGCAGAACCTCAAAGCCATCCATGCCGGGCATTTGGACATCGAGAAATATGACGTCGGGCGATAGCTCTAGGATTTTCTCAACCGCAGACGGCCCGTCCCCGCATTCTCCGATGATCTCGACATCCTTGAACTTCCGCAGCCTTAGCACAACCCCACGTCGAGCCAAGGATTCGTCGTCGACGATTAGCGCGCGCACGCTAACGCCTCTTTTGGATGTGCGGCCTTTCGGAAAGGCAGTTCCACCGTCACATCACAACCGCCCGCTTCGGGCCAGTCGAGAGAAAACTTGTGGTTCGTTCCGTAGAGAGTCTTAAGGCGTTCTGCGGTATTTCTCAGTCCAATTCCATTCCCACTCTCGTTTTGCTTCTTAGAACCTCGACCGCCGGAATTCCGGATGACAATCCGCAATCGGCCGAGGTTGAGCCCACTCTCGATCGCAATCTTTCCACCGCCGACGAACTGGGCTACGCCGTGCCGAACGGCGTTCTCAACCAGCGGTTGCAGCAGCATGGTCGGCACCAGCGCGTCCAGGGTTTCAGAGGGAATCTAGCGAAACTTCGAAGTTCATCTCACAATGCGTGCAGACGACAACGGCTCGGACGGTGCCCAGCCACTTCGTGACTCTTAAGCTGCGCTGGGATATTATTTCGGGGCGGGGGCTTTCTCTTGGAGTTTTTGCTTCTCGATGCACTCCATCCGCTTTGAACCTTGCGATCTTCCAAACGCAGAGGTCACGGCATTCGGGGCCGTGGTCAGGATTGAGCAGGTCTCCAACGCTCGTTAGTGCATATCACCGCTCCTGCATCGGGTTGGCCCCGCTCACGCGACTGTTCCGAATAGCGCCCCGACGCCTGCGGTCAGCGCCATGGCCAGCGCACCCCAGAACGTAACCCGTATTGCTCCCACCATCACTCCTGCGCCGCCCGCACGTGCAGCCAACCCGCCGAGAAGGGCCAGAAACACAAGTGACGTTCCAGAAACAAGAGGGATCAACGCCCCCGCCGGAACCAGGGCAGTGACCAAGAGAGGCATAGCTGCTCCGACAGCGAAGCTGCCAGCCGATGCCAATGCAGCCTGAATCGGACGCGCACGGAGAGTCTCGGAGATGCCAAGTTCGTCACGGGCATGCGCGCCTAACGCGTCATGGGTCATCAACTGCTCGGCAACTTGTTTCGCGAGCGCAGGTTCCAGCCCGCGAGCGACGTAGATTGCCATTAGTTCCTTGTGCTCGCCCTTGTCGTCTGCCTTGAGTTCCGCTCGCTCAACGGCGAGGTCGGCCTGTTCGGTGTCTGCCTGTGACTGGACAGACACGTACTCACCAGCAGCCATCGACATAGCCCCAGCCACTAGGCCGGCAACGCCCGCGACTAATACGTTGCTGTGGGTCGCATCTGCAGCAGCGACACCAAGCAGCAGACTCGATGTTGAAAGTATGCCGTCGTTCGCGCCCAATACCGCTGCGCGTAACCAGCCGATGCGTCCGGTGCGGTGTCGTTCCTTGTTGTCTGCAGGCATTCTTGGGGCCTCCTTAATCTGAGATGGCCGCCCCCACATGGTATCGAGATTATGGCAGATCGAATGAGCGAGAGCACAGTCGCGATGGAAGGGGGGTAGCGCCTCAGTTTGAAATTTAAAGATGGGGAAACCCAACGAACCTACGTCTTGAAGTTGTCATCTACATCCACCTGATGTGCTCCGTGCTTTAGCACAAAACGGACGTCATGGCCGCAGTTATTGCACGGGGGAAATTTCTTCCCATAGACGCATGTGACTTCGTGCTCTTTGGTATGCACCGGATCGTGGACCACGCGATAGACACCAGATAGGGGGCATTCTTCGCCCGGCTTGAATACCTGTCCGCTATTTGATTCTGCCATATATGGTGTTGCTTTCCGTGCCACGCTTCTTGTGAGGGCCGCGCTTGCCGGGTTGTGGCATGTAGCTATCAGCCATGAGAACCGACTCTGCTCTTTCAGATTTCCTCAAGACTCCAAACATGGTCACTCAAGCCCGCGGCCATGCTCGGAGTGATCCTCAGCGTCTTGTGGATTCTGGCGAAGTTATAGTGTACGGCGTAGATCGCAACCATCGGCTCGTGATTCTGAACTTTCTTCGAGAATGCGTTGGTCAATCTGGTGAAGCGCCTCATGCCCATTCTCATACTCAAGTTGTGGCGCTCCACGAAGGACGTGCTCACGCCCTTCGGGTCAGGATCGCCGCTCACTACCTTCATGTCACAGCCAATGCAAACGGCGGGCGAATAGCGCGTGTAGTGCCTCAGTTTTATATTTAGGATGGGGAAACCCAACGAACCTCATGAAATAATGCTTTCGGGCACCATCTGATGTTCTGAAAGAAACTTGCAAACTTGTCCCAACTGGGCTGGTAGTTACTGGTCAACGCCACGCCATCCTTATTGCCGTGGCAAGACAGATGAATCACTGTGCAATCGCTAGTTTTAGCGTCCGCGATGGCCTTCTGGAAATACTCGCGATCCATTGCTAAACGCAGCTCGTTACGAATACCGAGATTATTCAAAATGCCTTGAGCCGCGCTCCCGTCCAGTTCCCGCCGGTAGAAATCCTCGGGATTGCTGGACTCAATTATGAACACCTTCATAGCGCCCTCCTGAAGTTTGCTACTTGCCAAGAGCCTTGCGTCGAGCTAGGCGCCCACTTCATGAGCCCGTGCATCCTGTTCCAGGGCGGCATTGTGATAACCGACTGTTGCGATTTGCTCCAGATAGACAGACGGTGAATACCGGGCGGTTCTTCCGCAGCGCGAGATCAAGGAGCTATCACACAGAAAGGCGAACGGAACCGCTCGTGCTTCCCACGGAAATCAGCGGCCTTGAACGCCTGCATGCGTTGGTCAAGGTCGAGAATCTGGTACTGCCGTTCAGCTTTCCCTACCTGGCGCCACTGAAGTCTCAACAGGGATTTATACCCAGAGCAAGCGCACGTCCGGTCGTCGAAATCGACAGGAGAGCACCTGAGCTAAGCGGCACTCTCCACCGCTTGGTTGCGCATAATCTGGTGGGACAAATCGGTTGAGCCTTCCAGCGCCAACTCCGCCCGGATCATATTGTCCTTCGAATTCGAGAACATTTTGAAGCCGTACCTCACACACATCGCGCGCATCTCGCCGTTCTCGATCAACATGTTGGAGACTACCATCTTTAGTTTCTCGTCGCGCGCGATCCGGATGAGGAGGCGATACAACTCCGTCCCGAGGCCCTTGTGTTGCGCGGAATCGATGACCACCGCATCCATTTCGGCATCTTCACGGCCGTGCAGCTTGCTGAGACGGCCGACGGCGAGGATTTCGGTCCCGCCGTTCTCGAGCTTGCGCTCGGCCACCAGCGCCATTTCGCGATTGTAGTCAATGAAGCAGATGCGGCTCAGGCGTTCGTGAGCGGTGCGCTGAGTGAACTTCAGAGGCTGGAGATAACGCAGATAGACGCTGCGCTCCGAGAGCTTGGTGTGGAACTCGATAATGGCCGGCTCGTCCTCGGGGCGAATCGGCCGGATCGTCACGGCGCTGCCATCCTTCATCGTCCAGTCGCTGACCAGGTGCATCGGATACGGCCGGATCGCGGCCTCCGGCAAGTGCTCCTCTGTCACCTCCGGCCCGTGTAGGACCACGCGCGCATCTAGAGCCATCAGTCGGTCGGACGAAACCAACAGCGGATTGATGTCGATTTCCTTGATCCAGCGGTGCTCAACGACTAGCTGGCTGAAGCGCACCAGCAATTCTTCGAGAGCTTGCAGGTCAACCGGCTTACGTCCGCGGACCCCCTTAAGCGCCCGGAAGATTTTGGTCTGCTCCATCAGCCGCCGTGCCAGCGTGGAGTTCAGTGGAGGCAAGGCCAGCGCGCGGTCCTTGAACACTTCGACTAGTTGACCGCCGGTGCCGAACAACAGCACCGGGCCGAACTGCGAATCCAGACTGCTGCCGACGATTAGCTCGTAGCCGTCGAGCTTCACCATGGGCTGCACGGTGACGCCGTGGAAGTGTTCGGCGCCG
>Ga0182015_10005270_pt1 | contig 13505 bp, 15 predicted proteins | sample 712P3MmetaG_FD_120478 | JGI IMG/M metagenome (GOLD analysis project Ga0182015, IMG submission 120478) | Permafrost microbial communities from Stordalen Mire, Sweden - 712P3M metaG | ecosystem: Environmental > Terrestrial > Soil > Wetlands > Permafrost | place: Sweden: Stordalen | collected...
ATTATATGGGGGGCACATGAGCAGTCAGATTTTCAACCGGCAGGCTTCGTAGACGCATTACAAGGCATTGGAGTGCCGATTGCCGGGTTCGACGGGAGCGTTGCGAGATTTTATCGCCACCCCTTTTTTAGTTTTTCAACAGTATCGACCCATTGCGGAAGTGAAGTGTGCATCGCGGCTGTGCATCGAGTCCAAGCTGGATGGGTTTGAAGGTGAGAGAGAGCCAAGCATTGAACAGCCTCAGGACATTGCATCGGCTTTGAGACGTTCCAGAATGCCCTCCAAAAACTCAATCTCTCGCTTTAGAACCCGAATTTCCCGTTTGGTGACATTAGCCTTGTCCCGGTAAATGGTCAAAATACCGGTTTCAAACTTTTCCATGAACTTTCGAAGGTTGGTCAGCTCGTCGGCGGTGTAGGGTTCATCCATACGATCAAATATAGCTCCCAGTTTACGACATGCCTATAGGCTATGCATGCCTGCGTTAATTTAAACTCACATGCACATTTCATTGTCGCAATTGTTTCATCAAGGTGATGTTGAATTTGAAACGTTACAACTAACCGGGGTAGAAAAATGGATAGTCACGAAATACACGAGCACCATGAGAAGGCCGCGCACCATCATGATCATGCGGCTAAGCATCATCGGGAAGCCGCGAAACACCACAAAGCTGGAAATCACGAGAAAGCCGCACACCACTCCAAAGTGGCCTATGGTCATCACTTGCATGCCATCGAACACCACGAGCATGCGTCGAAGAAGCACGCGGATAAGCACGGTTAAGCACTACGTCAGACGCGTGTAACGGACGCGCCGCAGTAGTATTAAGCATTTAGCGGCAACCTGGCGGGCCGTAAACGCCGTTGAACGCATTGCGGTCAACGAAGACCGTGCATCCGCTGTTGGGCGTTGGAGCCGCGGCTGCAGGAGCGGGGCGGGGCTCGCGGGCGGGTGCGACCTTCGCAGTATGCTTTGGTGACGGCGGCTCGTTAGCGATGCACTGTTCACCTCTGGCGTGCTGGGCATGCGGACAGATCACGGGGCACACCCGCTTGTCGACGCTGCGGCGCCGCTCGTTGAATGCCATCGGCCGCAGTGATCAATTGGAGCAATTGTTCGAACCGTTACTCACCGCCACGCCTGAGGATCGGCCTTGGCAATATACAGGCGCCGGCGCCGGCGTCGGGCGCACCCGCTCGCGCTCTCGGATCTCTTCCCTCGCCGCATGTTTCGGCGGCGGAGGCGGATTGGCAACGCAATCTTCGCCGTCGGCGTGCTCGCAAGCCCTTCATCATCCGCTGCGCGCCGCGTCCCGCCGCCAGCCTCGCCCTGCACGCGACCGGCGTCGCACTGCTGCCGACCGTGCGCGACACCCCGCCGACTGACCTCCATATCCCGTGCCAAGCCGCCGTCGCGGCGCCGATTACTATTGCCGATCAATCACTCGGTAAATCGAACTGTTGAAGATGGGCCAAAATGCGACTGTCATCGTTACGTCACGGCGGCAAGGTTAGCAATTACGCTGATGATGCAGGGCTGTGTTGGGCCTTGTGCCCCTGTCGCTAGCTCATACTAAGTCTTGTGTCGATGATTTGTTTGAAAGGGGAGCCGAGCAATGGCCAACGTTGCTGCGCGAGAGGTTTACAGCCAACCGAGCAATAAAACGGTCCAGGAATATATCGACGAATTGCCCGTGTGGTCCGACGGTACCACACTGAAATCTACGCCCATGACGGGCATGCAGTGGCGCATCTGGGCACTCGCCGCGTCCGGTAAGTTTTTCGAGGGCTTCGTCGTATTCATGGGCGGTGTGACGGTGCCGCTGATCACCCGTGAATTCGCGCTCAGCGCCGGCGAGGCGGGACTCGTCACCTCAGCAAGCCTCGCGGGCATTCTGGTCGGCACCATCCTGCTCGGCGCCCTGTCGGACTATTTCGGCCGCAAGCGAATGTTCATCGCCGAGATGATTATCTTCTGCCTGTTTCTGGCGCTGCTGATAATGGTGGGGAGTTTTCTATCGCTGGTGATCTGCCTGTTCGGCATTGGCATGGCGCTCGGCTGTGACTACCCGACCGCCCACATGATTATCTCCGAAAGCATTCCTAGCGCGTCGCGCGGCCGCCTAGTGCTCGGCGCCTTCGCCTTCCAGGCGGTGGGCGCCATGAGCGGCATTGCGATCGGTGCCCTCGTGCTCGTGCTCGACCCGAGCATCGACGCCTGGCGGTGGATGTACGCGACCGCGCTGGCGCCGGCAGTGATCATCACCGTCGGTCGCTTCTTCATCCCGGAAAGCGCGAACTGGCTGATCGTGCGCGGTGCGCACGAACACGCCGAAAAAGCCGTGACACGCCTGCTCCACCGTAACCCGCAATACCCGCAGAAAGTGGAGCTAATACGCCATGTCGCCGATGAGAAGAGCGCGTCGAAACAGAGTTTCTTCGCGCTTTTCAACTCAAAAAATCTCCGCGCCACCATCTTCTCTTCGGCGCCGTGGCTGTTCCAGGATCTCGGCACTTACGGCATCGGCGTCTTCACACCGACCCTGATCGCTGCCGCTCTTGGCAGCGGGCCAGACAAGATCCGCAGCCCCGCCGACCTGATTGCGAGTGGTATCCATTCGGCCGAGGCCGCGGCGCTCACAACGTCGCTACTCATAGTCGGCATCATCTTTGCCGTCGCGCTGTCGGATAGCTTGGGACGAATCCGGTTGCAGATCTTCGGCTTCCTCGGCTGCGCGGTGGGGCTGGGTATTGCCTCCCTGTCCATCGACGCGGAAGGCGCGGCCAAGCTGGACCTCATCATGGCCGGCGTGATGCTGTTCAACTTCATGACCAATATCGGCCCCAACGCGCAAACCTACCTCCTCGCGGGCGAGGTGTTCCCGACTGAAGTACGCGGCATGGGCGCCGGCTTCGCGGCGATGATCGGCAAGGTCGGCGCAGTCGCCACTACCTACGGTTTCCCGATCCTGCTCGTCAGCATCGGTACTCGCTCGCTGCTTTACGCCCTCGTCATCAGCTCCGTGTTGGGCGCTATTGTGACCTGGGTGTACCGTATCGAAACCACCGGCGTGAACCTCGATCGCATCGGCCGGTGAGCAGACAAGAAAAAAGAACAGGAAATGCAGTCATGAAAAACAGACTTCGCCATATGCTCGGTGGCGGCGCCATCGCCTTTGTCCTCGCGGTCCCGATGGCGCATGCGGCCGACAACATTGCACTCACGGAAACCGGCTCGACCTTGCTCTACCCGCTGTTCCAGTCCTGGATCGCCGGCTACAAGAGCGTCGCTCCCAATATCGATCTGACCGCAGCGGCTACCGGCTCCGGCGCCGGCGAGGAAGCCGCGCTCACGGACAAGGCCAGCATCGGCGCTTCCGATGCCTATCTCTCCGACACGATCGCGGCGCATAATCCAAATCTCCTCGATATCCCGCTCGCCATCTCGGCCCAGACGATCAACTATAACCTTCCGGGTCTCAACGGCGCGAATATCAAGATCAACGGCCCGACCCTCGCCGCGATCTATGCCGGCGCCGTCACGCAGTGGGACGATCCCGCGATCAAAGCGATGAATCCAGGCGTGGCGCTTCCGCACCAGACGATCATTCCGGTCCGCCGTGCCGAGGGCTCCGGCGATACCTTTATCTTCACCCAGTTCCTGGATTTTTCCGCCGAGAGTTGGGAAAACAATCCAGGCTACGGCAGCACCGTCTCTTGGCCCAATGTTGCTAGGGAAAAGACCGCGACTGGAAATGACGGCCTCGTTCAGGCGCTCGCCGCCAACCCCTACTCGATCGGCTACGTGGGTATCAGCTATGGCGGAGAGATCGCCAAAGCCGGTCTCGGCACGGCCATGGTCGAAAACCAAAACGGCAAGTTCTTGCTCCCCACGCCGGAGTCAATTGCCGATGCCGCCGCCCAGCTCGATCCGCGCACGCCTCCTTATGAGCGCATCAGCCTCGTCTATGCTCCCGGCGACAACAGCTACCCACTGATCAACTACGAATACGCTGTCGTTTCGAGATCGCAGCCCAACGCCGCAACGGCCGATGCGCTGCGCTCCTTCTTGCTCTGGAGCATCTCGGAAACCGGCGGTAACGCCGCGAACTATCTCAAGCCCGTTGGTTTCATCCCGCTGCCGGATTTCATCCGCGGGCTGAGCGAGGCGCAGATAAAAGAGATCAAAGAAGTGAAGTCTAGCACTGATTGAACGAAGCCACTGGCGCGGCAATTCACGGGCGGTCGCAGTGACTGCCTCCTGTCTGAGAGGATTGTGGGTTTTTGCAGCCCAACCCTTAAGACAGGAGGATTTCCTATTCTGAGATCAACCCTCTTCGCCGCGATATGATGGAGGACATGACGGTTCGCAAGCTGTCGCCAGCGACGCAACAAATGTGTGTGTTCTATGACGCCCGGCAATCGATTCCTTTCATGGATTTTTCCACCGCGGCAACGTCACGGATGTCCGCGGAATGGATTTCCTCGTTAGCCTCCGCCGCGCCAAGCGGGGCAATGTCGAGGAGGCGAATAAGCGAATAGCTGCCTCGCAGGCCCCGGCGCAGCGCAGCGCCGATTTTGCCGGCGGCGCCGGTGATCAGTATGCGTTCCATCTTGGACTCCTAGGACTCGCGCGCGCCTGGCCTGACGTCGCCAAAGCGACGTTGATACGCGCGTATATAGGCCTCCGGCGAGGGCTCTAGATGGCGTCGTGTGAGCGCAATCAGCCCGTCGCGGTTTGAAGTGCGCAACGCACCGATCATGGCGACGTGGTCGCGGCGCGCCCGATCGAGCGCGTCAGGGTAGGCATTGGCATACGACCTGATGCCGTAAACCTTTTGCCCGAGCTGCTCGATCGTCTCGATGAGGCAGGTATTGCCGCACAACTCATACAAAGTTCGGTGAAAATGAAGGTTGCCGTAAAATACCTTGAGCAAATCTCCGCGGTCGATGGCCGCGCTATATTTGCGCTGGATTTCCTCGAGCTTATCGATGTCGTCACGAGCAACGGGCAATGGCAGAATTCGAACTGCCATGACTTCCAATTCCTCGCGTACTGCGTAGATCTCCGTGACTTCCTGCGGTGAGAGGTCGCGCACCATCGCGCCACGATTTGGGATGCGCTGAATAATTCCCTTTTTTTCGAGTTCGAAAAAAGCGAGCCGAACATCGGCGCGATGCGTGTTGAATTGCTCGCACAGATCCTGCTCGATCAGCCGCTCACGCGGGTGGCGTCGACCTAGAACTATTTCCTCTTCAAGACGCGTTGCAATGAGCTCGGCGGTGGCAGGTCCGCGCATGCCACGTTTGGACGGCACTTTCTGGGACGATTTTAAAGACGCAGTTGCGCGACGGGTTGGCGGCTTTTGTCGGAGTATCCTGCTCACGGTCATAGGTATTTCAAAATTCCATTGGCTCTAGGAGACGCTTGGGGCATGCCCCTATTGCGGGGCCTAAATAATCCAAAAGCGTCATGTTTGCAATCATAGATATAATTTTGTATACACTTTGTTCGCGAACGGCGCCGAAGAGCGCGAGCGCTTAACGACAGCACGTGAATGTCATGGGGGAGGTGAAGATGAAAAACGGCCCGGGTCAGAAATCGCAAAAGCGGCAACGCCGCAGAGACTTCCTCATTAAGACCGCGGGCGGCGCGCTCGCCGTCACCGCGCTCTCCGCATTCCCGCTCAGAGGGCGGGCGGCAGAGCCGGTGAATATTGGAGGGCTTTACCCTGTCACAGGAAGCATGGCCCAAATCGGGCAGGGTTGTGTCAATGCCGCCAAACTCGCGGTGCAGATGGTCAACGACGCAGGCGGCATCAAGTCGCTCGGCGGCGCCAATCTCAATCTGATCGTCTCAGATGTGCAAAGCGACGCCACCGTCACGCGCACAGAGACCGACCGATTGATCAATGGCTATAAGCTGTCGGCGATTCACGGCTGCTTTGCCAGCGCCTTGACGTTGATCGCGAGCGAAGTGGCCGAACGTGCAAAAATACCGCTCATAACCGGCTCAAGTTCCGACCAGCTCAACAAGGACCGCCACTATACCTTCACACCGTTCGCGCGCGCTTCGCAGTTTGCTCAAGCGCAGCTGCAAATGTCGAAGCTCGTAAGCGACCATCCGAAAGTGGCGGTCATATTCGAGAACACCGCGTTCGGCACCTCGACGTCGAACGGCCTGCGTGAAAAGGCGCCTGCCGAAGGCGTGGAGATTGTTATGTTCGAACCGTATTCGGCGGGCTTTGCCGACGCCGGTCCGCTTATCAACAAGGTCAAAGCCTCCGGCGCAGATGCACTGTTCTCGGTCTCCTACTTGAACGATCTCATTTTGATCGTGCGTGCGATCAAGCAAGTGGGTCTCAAGATCGCTCTCAACGGCGGCTCCGGTGGGTTCGTTATTCCCGATTTCTATAAGAGCGTAGGAACGCTCGCGGAGGGTCTGCAAGGCGTTGCGCACTGGAATCACGATTGCAACGCTGACGCCGAGAAAGTGAACGTCGAATACAAGAAACAGTATGGCGAGTTTCTTTTCGAATATGCCGGCGGCCTCGTCGCGCAGACTTTCATGATTGCCGACGCACTCGAGCGCGCGGCTTCGACCGATCCGGAAAAAGTGCGTGACGCGCTCGCAACGCTTGACGTGTCATCAGGTTACGCAGCGATGGGTCCTGGCGGCCGCGTGAAGTTTGGTCCCGACGGTAAGAACATCTATGCCCATCCCGTTGGCGTGCAATGGCAAAACGGGGATTTGGCGAGCGTGTTCCCGAAAGAAGATGCTCGCGCCCCGCTGATGCAAACCTAAACCTCGTCAAGGGTCCGATGGTGACGACACTGGCACAGGCCGTCGTGAACGGTCTGCTCATAGGCGGTATCTATGCGCTTGTGAGCATCGGCGTGACGCTGATCTTTGGCGTCGTGAAAATCGTGAACTTCGCCCAAGGCGAGTTCGTGATGATCGGCATGTATATCACCTACTTCCTTGCCGACCGTTACGGCATAGACCCGTTGCTGTCGCTGGCCGTCTCGATGCCGGTGCTGTTTCTGATCGGCGTCGCCTTGCAGCATTTCCTGATCCGCCGCGTGCTGGGGCTTGGCGACATGCCGCAGATCTTTCTCACCTTTGCGCTATCCTTGCTGCTGATGAACCTCGCCTTGCTGCTGTTCACCGCCAATTACCGGACGGTGCAAACCCCTTATTCGGACGCGGCGTTTTATTTCGGTCCACTCTATTTCCCGGTGGCAAAACTCATCGCCTTCGGTCTTGCGATGGTGCTCAGCGGAATTTTGTGGATCTTCCTGCACACCACGGATATGGGCAAGGCGATGCGCGCCGCAGCTCAAAAACCCGAGGTGGCGATGCTGATGGGCATCAATCCCGATCGCGTGTTCTGCGTTGCAGTCGGAGTCTCGCTGGCGCTGGCGGGTGCCGCCGGCTCGCTGCTCATGCCTTTCTACCCGGCGTCGCCGATGGCCGGCCAGGTGTTCGTGCTGATGGCGTTTGTCGCCGTCGTGCTGGGGACGCTGGGCAATGTCAAAGGCGCACTTGTCGCCAGTCTGATGATGGGCGTCGCGGAGTCGCTTGGGATTCAATTCGTCGGCGCCGATTCCGGGCTGATCGTGGTGTTCCTGATGCTGCTGCTGACGCTTGCCTTCCGGCCAACCGGCCTGGCCGGCGGAGGGGCGCGTTAATGCGCAGATTGCGTATCCCGGGCGTGCTTTGGCTTGGCCTGCTCGGGGCGGTTCTGCTCGCGCTGCCTTTGGTAGTAACGAGCCGGTTCGCGATCGACATTTTCATTAGGGTGCTGCTCTTCTCCTTTATCGGCGTCGCCTGGAATCTCATTGGTGGTTATGCCAAGCAGCTTTCCTTGGGTCATGCCGCCTATTTCGGGCTGGGCGCCTATACCTCGACGATATTGCAGATACGCTTCGGCATCTCGCCTTGGATCGGGATGTTCGCCGGGGGCGCTGTCGCGATGCTGGCAAGCCTGCCGATCGGCGCGCTGTGCTTTCGCTTGCGCGGTCCATATTTTGCGATCGCCACGATCGCGACCGCGCAAGTGTTGATGCTGCTCTTTCTAAAATTTCGCGATTTTGCCTGGGGCGCCGAGGGCACGACCATCCCCAATCTCGGCAACGCTCCGTTGATGATGCAGTTCGATGCAAAGGCCGCATATTACTATATCCCACTTGGCTTGCTCGCGATCGGCCTTGCGATCACTTATCGGATTGAGCGGTCGTGGATGGGATATTATCTCGTCGCCATCGGCGAGGACGAGGACGCTGCCGAAGCGATCGGAGTGAACGCGCTGCGGATCAAGCGCGACATCTATTTGATCAGTGCGTTTCTTACGGCTCTCGCCGGAACCTTTTACGTTCAGTACATTTACTTCATCGATCCGCAGACTGCATTCAGTTTCAATATTTCGGTTGAAGCGGCGCTTGTATCGATCGTTGGCGGAATTGGGACGCTCTGGGGCCCGGTTATCGGTACCGTCCTGTTGGAAGCAACGTCGGCATTGCTGCAAAGCTGGCTCGGCAGCTCGCTCGGCGGCATACAGCTGACGGTCTACAGCCTTATTCTCATCGCTGTCATTCTGTGGCGACCAACCGGACTGCTCGGTGTGCTGAAGGATGCATACGCACGCATCGTTCACAACTCGGCGCTAGCGAAAAAGGCGACCCTCGATGGGTGAGGCGCTCGTTGTCCGTCATCTCAGTAAGCGGTTCGGCGGATTGCGCGCCGTTGAGGATCTCAGTTTTTCGGTCAGCGAAAACGAGACCGTCGCGCTGATCGGGCCAAATGGCGCCGGCAAGACGACGAGTTTCAATCTTATCACCGGCTTTTATCGGCCTGACTCGGGTTCGGTATCCGCGTTCGGCCGCGAGATCGTGGGGCTGCGGCCATACGACATTTGCGGGCATGGCTTGGCGCGTACATTTCAGGTGGCGAGGCCGTTTGGCGGAATGACGGTCTTGGCCAACGTGATGACCGGCGCGTTCCTACGCGACAAAAGGCCGAATGTCGCCTGCGCCAAAGCCCGCGAGGCGATTGAATTTGTCGGGCTGACGGCCAAAGAACACGCACCGGCGCGCGACCTGACCACGATAGACCAGCGGCGGCTCGAAATGGCGCGTGCACTCGCGACCGAGCCTCGGCTCCTCCTCCTCGATGAGGTCATGGCTGGGCTCAATCCGGCCGAGATCGATCAAGCCGTCGCGCTGGTCGGAAAATTGTCGAAGCGCGGGCTGACCATTATCATCGTCGAGCACGTGATGCGCGCGATCATGGCCGTTGCGCGTCACATCGTGGTTCTCGATCACGGGCAGAAGATTGCCGAGGGCAGTCCGAAGGAGATTGTCGCGAACGAAGAAGTAGTTCGCGCCTATCTGGGATCGGGTTACGTGCATGTCGCGACGCCGGGAGAAACTGCGTGTTAGCGCTATTGGGAGTGAGCGCCAGCTATGGATCCGTCCCGGCGGTCGCCGACGTCAGCATCGAAGTCGGCGAGGGCGAAGCAGTCGGCCTGTTGGGAGCGAACGGAGCTGGCAAAAGCACCACTCTGCGCGCGATCTCCGGTCTCGTGCGGCTGACCTCGGGCACGATCAGCTTTTTGGGAACAAACATCGCTTCATTGCCGCCATACAAGGTCACGGAACTTGGCATCGCCCACGTTCCGGAGGGACGCCAGGTATTCCCCGAAATGACAGTGCAAGAAAACCTCGAGATTGGGGCGTACGTGCCGAGCGCCAAGGCCGTCCGCCGCCACACGCTCGATCTTGTTTTCAGCATCTTCCCCGTGCTGGCCGAGCGTCGGAAGCAACTCGCGGGAACAATGAGCGGCGGCGAACAGCAAATGCTCGCTGTAGGTCGCGGTCTGATGTTGAAGCCCCGCCTCCTCATGCTTGACGAGCCTTCGTTAGGACTTGCACCGCTGATGACCGATGTCACCTTTCAGAAAATCCAAGAAATTCACGCCATGGGCACGGCAATCCTGTTGGTTGAACAGAATGTCGCCCGTGCGCTGACATTGGTGCAGCGAGCTTATGTACTCGAAAGTGGCAAGGTGATAATGCACGGGAGCAGCGCAGATCTGGCAAACAATAAGCAAGTGCAAGCGGCGTACCTTGGCATTTAGCGGGGGGAGACGAAGCGCACACAGAGAACCGCGCCAATTCGAGGCAATACGCAAAGAGCCGGGAAATCTCCGTTAGCACGAGAGTGCGTGGTGGGCCCGGGAGGCCTGCCGTCATCTAACACATTCAACGACTTATCGTGTCCCACCTCTCCTTACCCTCTTATTGAATTCCAAGGCTCATTTTCCAGATTGTCCCACCGATTTTCGGTCGGACTATTTGTCCGCTTTATCCGAAAGCGGACACAAACACAGCAGGACGGCGCGGCAGCTAAGGGCCGATACTGTTGATAAAGTAGCCGATGAGAGGCGTGGGGTCTCTGTCGGTGCCTTTGATCCTTTTACTCTCCCGATTGGGAGGGTCTGTTTGACCTCCGTCCCTATGCTTGATGGAACTGCTGCTCACGTGACGCTGGCAACCTGCGCATCAGGTGGTGGCTCGCTAGCGTCTTGAGGTTCTGCGCGATGGCGGCGAGGTGGAACTCGTCGCGTGCGCCGGAGAGGCCGCGCATGCGCTCGAAGCGGTGATGGATCTTCAAATGCGCAAAGCGCATCTCGACCTTCTTGCGCTCGTCGCGTGTCTGAAACTTTTTGACTGCGTCGTCCATACTGCGCGGCCATCGGGTCGCATGCTGATGGCATAAGAGGGAACGAAACCTGATTCCACGGATTGAGACAGCGACAAACGGAGTCAAAAAGATGAAAGCATTCCTCGCTTGCGCCGTAGTGCTGCTGGCGATCTCCGCCATAAGCGTTCCGGCAGAGGCCAAAGGTTGCCTTAAAGGCGCGGCAGTTGGCGGCGTCGCCGGTCACGAGGCCGGTAACCACGGTTTCCTGGGAGCAGCGGCAGGCTGCGCGAATGGCCACCATGAAGCGAACAAGAAAGACAAGGATCAGCCCCAGTCGCAGTAATGATGAAGGCGATCAGATCACTGCGCCTAAATTTCGGCGGCCTTGATAATGGGGCGAAGCTTTGGATTTGGGCGCGCTATTCGGGAGCGTAGCGCGCAAAAGGCGCTTCAGCGCTTAATCTGCGGTTGCTCGTGGAGAACAACGTTCAACAAGGAACTGTGGACTTCAATGTGGCCGTTGTAATCGATAAGACCCAATTCCCGAAATTTATTCATGAAATGGCTCACCCGTGACCGGGTGGTGCCGATCATCTCCGCCAGTGTCTCTTGGCTGATTTTCGCTATGATCGGCTCAGGCCGACCTTCCTTGCCAAAATTCGCCAGAAGCAGAAGGATTCGTGCCAAGCGTTTCTCGCTCGAGTTGAACAGTTGATCGACTAAGTCCTCTTCGACACGACTGTTGCGCGCCAAGAGGTGCGAGATAAATAACTCGGCAAACGCCGGCTCTTTGTGGATCACGCGGGTGATGTCTGCCTTTGATATTCGCACGATCACGCATTTCGTCATAGCGCAGACCGTCGCCAAACGCAGCGGCTGTCCGGTCAAGCACCCTTCCCCAAAGAAATCGTCGGTTCCCAGAAGTGCGACCACAGCTTCCTTGCCCTGCTCGGAGACGACCGTCTTCTTGACCTTGCCGCTCTGAATGAAGAAAACGGTATCCGCAGGATCGCCCTGCCTAAACACAGTTTGATCCTTCTGATAATTGGAAATGACTCGTCCGCCGTTTACTTTCGCGAGAAACGCTTTGGGATCGAACGGGAGCTTTGCTTTGCCTTTCATTGCCGAGCCTCCTTATCGCGAGGGATATTCTCTGGGGACACCCCGAATGCGTTGCAAGAAGAACGCTTCGCGACCCGGACCGTCAGGTCGGGATCGAGCAGGCCTTCACGGATCGTCTCAATGAGACCCAGTGGATCACGTGACCTATCCTCGCCGCCGCCCGCGAGCGTTGCTTGTAAGCTAGTTTAGGGGATGCTGTCGGTAATGTACATTACCGTACGATGGGGAGCTGACAATGTCACTCATATGTTTTGGGAAGGTGAAAAGCGAAGCGCGTCCTGACCAACTGATAACATTCACAAGATGCCCTCGTGAGGCCCTGCCGATCAAGTATCGTGACTTGCCGTCGGCCGGGCTCGATCAAACCCGCACGTTCCAACTCGCGGACAGCATTCGTGATGCTTGGCCTATGGACACCCAGCATTTCGGCGAGCAGGCTCTGGGTGATAGGGAGCGCGTCACCGTCACTGCGGTCACGCATCATGAGCAGCCAACGCGCTAACCGCTGCTTTAGGCTGTGCGCACCGTTGCAAGCTACTGACACCATGACCTGTTCGAGAAAGGCTTGGACGTAAGCGTACATGAGACTTCGGAAGGACGGCATTGACTGCATGGCCCGTGTAAACGCCGCGCGCGACATCTTTGCGGCGCTCCCAGGGATTTGAACGAGAAGCTCGGCTGGGGAACTCTTTGCACCGAAGGCAGCTTGCACACCGGTGCAACCCTCCCTTCCGACCGTTGCCATCTCAATGATGCTGCCGTCCACATAAACGGCCACCACCGAGACGACACCGCTATCGGGGAAGAACACATGGTCGAGCGAACTATCGGCATCCATCAGGACCTGCGCGCGTTGGCAGCGAACCTGTTCAAGCTCCGGCATAAGCCGCTTGAGATTGCGGGAGGGCAGCGCGAGCAAAAGCCGATTGCGGGGCCAATTTGATGAAGCTTTCTGAACCATTCGACCCACTCGGTTTACGTCAGCGTTTCGCTGAACAACCTACGCCGTTGTCGGTCTGAACTCTGAGCAAGACAGACCACACCCGACTGGCGTCGCGAGCCGGGATTTCCCGTTGGGTACGGCGTGGGGACAGCCGCACCAAAAAACGCAGATGTCAGGGACGTCGAGGGGTCACGGGCTCTTTTGGCCACGACGGAGCTTGGTCAATGGTGCACCCCGCCGCTTCCCGCCGCCCTGGTCGATCGATGAGCAGACGGAATGCATCATCGTGAGGGACGCCACCGGCCTGGCGCTTGCCTACCTCTATTTCGAGGATGAGCCGCAACGGCAGAGGACGTTAAAACGGCTCTCGCGCGATGAGGCGTTCCTTGTTGCGGTCAACATCGCCAAACTGCCAGGCGTACCGCGACAGATATTGAAGGACATTCCGCGGCCGCCAACATTCAGCGAGCGACGAGTAGGAGTAACCCGTGTCTCGCGCCGCGAACATCGCTAAGCTGCCGGAGCTGTTGCGACAGTCAACCTAATGCGGAGGCCATGTCCGCTTTCGGGGGCAAAGCGGACACGGCCGCCGTCAGCCGTCGCGGCAGCTAATGACCGCGATACTGTTGAAAAAGTCCTTTTTTGCGAGCGAACAAAATTTTCTAGAGGCGCTGGTGCGTTCATCTAAAAATTATGTGAGGGGTCACATGATCAGTCTGATTTCCAACCGGCA